>Ga0209370_1000054_pt1 | contig 339150 bp, 251 predicted proteins | sample AgamicAtPrz_FD_187164 | JGI IMG/M metagenome (GOLD analysis project Ga0209370, IMG submission 187164) | Agave microbial communities from Guanajuato, Mexico - At.P.rz (SPAdes) (version 2) | ecosystem: Host-associated > Plants > Phyllosphere > Phylloplane/Leaf | place: Guanajuato, Mexico...
CCCTCGGTCCCCTTGATCGCATGGTCATGCCAGAACTTGGCGTACCAGTTGGCGCGCGTGCCGGCCGGATAGAAGGCCGCGGGCCGGTACCAGTCGGCCGGGCTCGCCAGCACATGGCGGTTGAGCGCCGCGCACACCTGCGCCTGGATCTGCAGCTGGATCGACTTGGCCGCATAGGCCGGCGTGTCGACCTGGAAGCTGCCGTCGGGCTTGCGCGGATCGTCCAGCTTGCCGGCGCCCAGCAGCACCTCGGCGGTGGTGGGCTGGCCGTTGATGTAGTAGGTGCCGCTGGCGGCGCCGCCGATGAAGACGAAGCGGCCGGTGCTGCCGTCGACGCGACCGCGGAAGCTGCCCAGGTTCTCCAGCGTGAACACCAGGTCCTGCGTCTTGAAGCGGTTCCACATCTCGGCGATGTAGCCGTCCAGGTAGGCGCCGTTCACCTCGCCGGGACGGAAGCTGAAGTGCGCTGGCGCCAGGATGCGGGTGCGCGGCGGCACCGCCGGGAAGTTGGGCTCGGCCAGGCCGCGGAACTCGACCGGCACCTCCTGCTGGAAGCGGGTGAAGAGCGTGTCGCGCGACTCGGTCAGGGGCTCGCCGACGGTCTTGTCGTAGCCGCCCAGGCCCTGCAGGCGCAGCTTCAGCGGGAAGCCGAAGTGGTCGACGCGGGTGGTGTTGACGAAGATGCCCTGGTCCGGCTGGCCCTTGGGCACGATCGCGAACTCGCCGAAGTCGAAGACCACGTCCAGGTTGGGATCGCTCGCGTTCTCGATGTTGGCGCCGGCGTAGGCGATGTGGCCGGCGCCGTCGGTGTTGACCTCGATGAACATCGGGCTGCCCACCGACATCAGCAGGCGCGCCGAGTTGATCGGGGGAATGGTGATCTGGCGGGTCTGCGACAGCGGGAAGAAGTAGTTGGCGTACAGGCGACCGTTCTTGGGCACGGTGTTGTCGGACAGGCGCATCGGCAGGAGATTGCCGGCGGCGTCGACATGGACGAACTCGCCGGTCTGCCAGCTCTTGCCGATGATGGCCCAGTAGATCTGGCCGTCGGTCCAGCGGCCGTTGGTCGCGTTCTCGACCTTGAAGGTGGTCAGCGTGTTCCAGTCGGCGCCGTTGCCGGGCGTGCCCGGGTTCTGCGGCGTGCCCGGATCGGTGCCGCCGGCCGTGACGGTCGCGGTGAAGCGGGCGCTGTCATAGGCGGGCTGGCCATTGTTGTAGGTGAACCAGTAATCCACCCGCGTGCCGGCGACGGCCCCGGGCAGGGCCAGTTCGTGCCGGGCCGCGGCGCTGTTGTAGGGCATGCGCAGGTTCTGCTGCGCGCCGCCGTTGAGCTGGTAATGCGCGTCGACCCAGGTCGTGGCGACCGTCGACTTGAACCAGAGCGTGGCCTGGCTGCCGTTGAACGCGACCCCGTGCGAGAAGCTCGCGCTGGACTGGGCCTGCGTGGCGGCGCTGAAGCTCAGCGCGAGGAAGGCCAGGCAGGCGCCCAGCCAGGAGAGAAGGCGTGTCATGTCGTCTCCGAGAGGTGTCGATGTGGGGTGCTGGAGGCACCGATCGGCGCGGATGCGGAACGCTCTGCGGCGTTCGCGGGGCTCCGCGACTTCTCTCCGGCAGCGGCGATCCTAGGCAAAACGCGGTGATTCTGAAAGCGCTTTCAGAACGAAAGGGTTTTCGAATGCAACCGCTCGGCACAGTCCTGTGCGATGTCCGGGCGGCCGGCGCGGGACGGGCGAGTGGCGACATCGGCGCGGACCGACCTCGCTTATCGTCGTTCCGGACCTCGCAGCCTGTCTCCGCCATGCAGCCCACGCCCACCCCCAGCGCCGATCCCGCCGCCAGCTTCTCGTTCCGACGGATCGCGGTGCCGGCCTTCGGGCCGTCGCTGCTGTTCGGGCTGGGCGAGGGCGCGATCCTGCCGATCGTGCCGCTGATGGCGCGCGAGCTGGGCGCGTCCGTGTCGATGGCGGCCTTCGTGGTGACGCTGATCGGGCTGGGCTCGCTGCTCAACAACATCCCGGCCTCGCTGATCACGATGCGCTGGGGCGAGCGCTGGGCCATCGTGGCGGCCGGCGTGTGGAGCGCGCTTGGCATGGCGCTGTGCGTGCTGCTGCCGGGCGTGGTGCCGCTGGCGATCGGCTGCTTCATGGTGGGCATGTCGCAGGCGGTCTACAACCTGGCGCGCCAGAGCTACCTCACCGAAGCGGTGCCGGCCGTCTATCGCGCGCGGGCGCTGTCGACGCTGGGCGGCGTGATGCGCATCGGCATGTTCATCGGGCCCTTCCTGTCGGCTGCGGCGGTCCATGCCTTCGGGCTGTCGGCGGCCTTTGGCGTGGGCATCGCCGGTGTCCTGGCCGCGGCGGCCATCGGCGTGCGGCTGCCCGACCTGAAGCTGCCGCCGCACCTGGCGGGCGCGAGCGCGCCGGCGCCGGTCACGCTCGGCGCCATCCTGGCCGACCACCGCCGCGTGTTCCTGACGCTGGGGCTGGGCGTGCTGCTGGTCAGCGCGGTGCGGGCCTCGCGCCAGGCGGTGATCCCGCTGTGGGCGGACCACCTGCTGCTGGCGCCGGCGGTGACCTCGCTGATCTACGGCATCTCCGGCGGCATCGAGATGCTGCTGTTCTATCCCGCCGGACGCGTGATGGACCTCAAGGGCCGGCGCTGGGTGGCGGTGCCGTCGATGGCCCTCATCGGCCTGGCCCTGCTGGCGATGCCGTTCAGCACCGGTTTCGTCTCGCTGCTGGCGGCCGCGACGGTGATCGGCCTGGGCAACGGCATCGGGTCGGGCTTGATCATGACGCTGGGCGCCGACCACGCTCCGCGCCACGGCCGCGCCTACTTCCTCGCGGTGTGGCGCTTCCTCTCGGACCTGGGCGGTTCCTGCGGCCCGGCCTTGCTCTCGGCGCTGGTGGCGACCGCGTCGCTGGCCGGTGGCATCGCGGTCACCGGCGGGCTGGCGCTGCTGGCGGCGGGGATGCTGGGGGTGTGGATCCCGGCGCGAAACGCGGCAACGCCGTCAACGCCGTCAACGCCGTCAACGCCGCCGCGCTGAGCCTGGGTCGCTGGCTTCGCGGTGAGGACCGCGGTGCGAAGCCCTACAGTCGCGGCATGTCGTCCGAACCCCAGCCCCAAGCCGGATCGCCGCTCAAGCGGCTCCGCACCGCGCGCCTGCTGATGCGCGCCTCGGCGCCCGCGATGGCCGAGGTCATCATCGATTACCAGTCCCGCAACGCCGCGCACTTCGCGCGCTGGGACCCGACGCGGCCGGCCGATCATTGGGACCTGGAGCCCACGCGGGCCCGACTGGCGCGCGAGGAGGCCGGTTTCGAGGCCGGCACGATCTGGCGCTTCTGGCTGTCGCTGCACGAGGCGCCGGATCGCGTGATCGGCCAGTGCGCGCTCTCCGACGTGGTGCGGGGCGTGTTCCAGAGCGCGATGCTGGGCTACAGCCTGGACCGGGCCTGCGTCGGCGGCGGCCTGATGCAGGAGGCGCTGAAGTGCCTGCTCGACCAGGCCTTCGGGCCGGCGGTGTCGCTGCATCGGGTGCAGGCGTCGGTGAGGCCCGAGAACGCGCGCAGCCGCCGCGTGCTGGAACGCCTGGGCTTCCGGCGCGAGGGCTTCAGCCCGCGCTACCTGTTCATCGACGGCGCGTGGCGCGATCACGAGACCTTCGCGTTGATCAATCCGGGGTGGGGGGAGACGCAGCGGCCGGTGGCGTGAGTGGCAGTCCGGCCGGCGCGCTGTGAAGCGTTGCGTTCATGCCAACTCGCTTGAAATCGACCTGCTGTGGCGTGCCTAGACTGGCCTTCGGTCTCAGGTGAAGCGAGGGCGTGGTCAATGAAACCAGGCGATTTTGAGAAACAGCTGTTCGCGATGTTCTATCGGGAGGTGAACGTCGTCGAGCGAAGGGGGGCAGTTTGCGGTGTCCCTGCCTTTCGAAGGGCGGGACGGAGATTGCCCTGTCATCCATCTCGCACGGAAGAACGAAGGCTGGCGATTGAGCGACTCGGCCAACACGCTGATGCGCCTCAGCTACGAGAACGATTTGACGGAGCTTCTCAGCGGCTCATGTGGCGAGCATTTTCAGCGGGTGCTTCGAGAGTGCGGTGTCTCGGATCACGACGGAGAACTGGTCGTCGTCGTTGGCGTCAATGATCTGGTGCGGGGCCTGTTCCGGTTGGGGCGGTGCATGTGCCGGCTGGAAGATTTAGGACTTAGAAGCCGTGGCCGCGATTTCGCACTGTCGAGTACTCCCTCCGCATGAGCATCTGCGCCGAGCTTCTTTGTCCGGGCATGCTGGCTCACGCAGGCTACGGAACTGTCTTGATCGATGAATCCTTGAAAGCCCCATGGTCCTTCGCTCGCCATTTCCTTCGCCGTACCGCCACGCCATCCCGTTGAGCGTCGTCGCGCTCGCCGCCATCGCCAGCTTCGCGCCGTCGGTGCATGCTCAAAGCTCGTCGCCTTCGGCGGCGGCATCGGCGGATCAGCTCCAGCAGGTCGTCGTCACCGGCACGCGCCGCGTCAATCGCACGGTCGCCGAGTCCGAGTCGCCTGTCGACGTCCTCAGCGCCGCGGACCTGCAGCGCACCGGGACCACCGAACTCGCGACGGCGCTCGGGCAGCTGCTGCCCTCGCTGAACTTCCCGCGCCCGTCGCTGACCGACGCCTCCGACGCGGTGCGGCCCGCCCAACTGCGGGGGCTGTCACCCGACCAGACGCTGGTGCTGATCGACGGCAAGCGCCGCCACACGACTGCGGCGGTCAACATCAATGGCACGCAGGGGCGGGGGTCCGCGCCGGTGGACCTGAACACCATTCCGCTGGCCGCCATCGAGCGCATCGAGGTGCTGCGCGACGGCGCCGCGGCGCAGTACGGCTCCGACGCGATCGCCGGCGTCATCAACATCGTTCTGAAGAAGGGCGCGCGCGGCGGCGGCGTCAATACCGAGCTCGGCCAGACCGATGCCGGCGACGGCTTGCGGCACACCGAGTCCGCCAGCGCCGGATTCGCCCTGGGGCCGGACGGATGGATCCGCTTCGCGCTCGAGAACCGCCATCAGCAGCGGACCAACCGCGCCGGCGTCGACACCCGCGAGGCGGCGACCGAGCCGCGTTTCGGGCAGGTCAACAACCGGCTCGGCGATCCGGACAGCCATCAGCAGTCCGCCGTGCTGAACGCCGAGCTGCCGCTGGCCGGCGCGCTGCAGGCCTATGCCGTCGCCACGCTCAGCCATCGCGACACGGTGTCCGCCGCCTTCTGGCGCACCCGCGCCACCGCGGTGGCCAACAACGTCGCCGGCCTGTATCCCGAGGGTTTCCTTCCGCTGCAGCGCAGCACCACGGTCGACGTCGGCCTGATCGCCGGCGTGCGGGGCGAACTCGCCGGCTGGTCCTGGGATGCGAGCCTCAACCACGGCCGCAACCGCTTCGACATCGACGTCACCAACACCGCGAATTACGCGCTGGGCAATGCCAGCCCGACGCGCTTCGATGCGGGCCGGCTGAGCAACCAGCAGACGGTGCTCAACCTGGATCTCTCGCGCGAACTCGACCTCGGCCTGGCCGCGCCGTGGACGTTGGCCTTGGGCGCGGAGGCCCGCCGCGAGCGCTACGAGATCGACGCCGGCGAGCCCGCGTCGTACCAGAGCGGCGGCGCGTCTGGTTTCCCCGGCTTCCAGCCGGGCAATGCCGGCGCGCATGCGCGCCGCGACGTGGCGGCCTATGCCAGCCTGGAAGGCCGCGTGACGCAGGCCTTCAGCGCGTCGGTCGCGCTGCGGGCCGAACATTACGACGACTTCGGCGGCGCGAGCTCGGCCAAGTTGTCGGGCCGTTATGCCTGGTCGCCGGCCGTGGCGCTGCGCGGCACCGTGTCCACCGGCTTCCGCGCGCCGTCGCTGGCGCAGCGGTTCTTCGCCACGACCTCGACCAACCTGATCAACGGCGCGCTGGTGGAAGCGGGCACCTTCCCGGTCGAGTCCGCCGCCGCAGCGGCCTTGGGCGCGAAGCCGCTGAAGCCGGAGAAGTCCCGCAACCTCAGCCTGGGCCTGCTGCTGCAGCCGCTGGCGCAGTGGCAGACCACGGTGGACGTCTACCAGATCGACATCGACGACCGCATCCTGCTGTCGGCCAACCTCTCGTTGCCGACCGCGCTGCGGGACCAACTGGCCGGGCAGGGCGTGCTGGTGAGCGCCGGGCGCTACTTCACCAACGCGCTGGACACGCGCACCCGCGGTGTTGATGTCGTGAGTACCTGGCAGCAGGACTGGGGCCGTGCCGGCCGCGGCCAATACACGCTGGCCTACAACCATAACAGGAATTCGGTGCGCCATGTCGACGACAACCCGGCGCTGCTGAGCGCCAACAACCTGACGCTGATCGATCGCGTGACGCTGGCGCGGGCGACCGTCGGCTCGCCCAAGGACAAGCTGGTGGCGAGCGCGGAACACCGCTGGGGACCGTGGAGCGGCCGCGTGGCCGCCAGCCGCTACGGCAGCTTCGTCATCCGGCAGTCCAACGCGGCGAACGACCAGACCTTCGGCGCGGCCTGGCTGCTGGATGTGTCGGCGGGGTGGGAACAGGGCGCGTGGCAGGTCAGCGCGGGTGTCGACAACCTCACCGACCGCTATCCGGACCGGGTCATCGCCGCCAATGCCATCGGCGGGATCCTGGTGTACAACCAGTTCTCGCCCTTCGGCTTCAATGGGCGGCAGTACTACGCGAAGGTGGGTTATCGGTGGTGATCCACCTGGCGCGGAACCGGCCGGCGAGCGCCGGCTACGGGCCTCAGACCAACCCCTGCTTGCTCGCCAGCACGGCCGCCTCGGCGCGGCTGGACACGTTCAGCTTCTTGTAGATGGACTTGATGTGGTCGTTGACGGTGAACCACTTGATGCCCATCAGGTTCGCGATCTCCTTGATCGTGAAACCCTTGCTGAGGTAGGTCAGGACCTCGTTCTCGCGCGGGGTCAGGCGTTCCCATTCGGGCACCGGATCCAGCGTCACGCCGCGCCCGCTGGGCGTGGCCGTCGAGGTCAGGCTGCCGAAGCCGGAGTTCAGCCCCATCGGCCCCGAATCGCCGGTGGAGCCCGGCCGGAAATGCGACAGCAGCCGCCGCGCGATCGCCGGCGACAGCGGCGGCTGGCCGCGCACGATGCGCTGCAGTTCCTCGACCAGCACCTCGAAACGGTCTTCCTTCAGCAGGTAGCCGTCCGCGCCGCGCTGCAGGGCAGGGAAGAGGTGGTCGTCGTCCGAGTACAGCGTCGTGACGATCTTGACCGCCGGCTTGCCGGACAGCTCGCCCAGGAACTCCATGCCGTTGCCGTCCGGCAGCTCCAGGTCGATCAGGATCAGCTTGTAGCCGTTGCCGGCGCTGCCGTCGCTCTCGACCTTGGCGAGTTGCCGGCGGGCGCCTTCCAGGTCGCCGGCCTCGGTGATCTCCATGCCATCGCTGAAGCTTTCACGCACCACGCGGCACAGGAAGCTGCGGGCGACGGGGTTGTCTTCGACGATGAGAACTTTGACGGCCATGGTGTGGGGAGCAAAAGCTGCCCGCATCCTAGCAGCGCCCCCCCGGCTTGCATGCCCCGTGAAACAGGGTGTCGACGGGCGGTCAGCCGTTGACGACGACCAGCTTGCCCACCACCTGCCGCGAGGCCATGCGCTCGAAGGCCTGCGGCAGCGACCTCATCGGCAGCACTTGGTCGATCACCGGCCGGATCCTGCCGGCGGCATACCACTGCGCCAGGGTCGCCATCATCGCGGCATTGCGCTTGGGTTCGCGCTTGGCGAACTCTCCCCAGAACACGCCCACCAGCGACGCGCCCTTGAGCAGGGCCAGGTTCAGCGGCAGCGCCGGGATGGCGCCCTGGGCGAAACCCACCACCAGGTAGCGGCCGCGCCAGGCGATCGAGCGGAAGGCCGCTTCGGCCAGGTCGCCGCCGACCGGGTCGTAGATGACGTCGGGACCGCGGCCCTCGGTGTGGGCCTTGATCTCGTCGCGCAGCGAGCCCTGGGTGTAGTTGATGGTGGCATCGGCGCCGATCTCCCGGCAACGCGCGCATTTCTCGTCGGACGAGGCCGCCGCGATCACGCGCGCGCCGGCCGCCTTGGCGATCTGGATCGCCGCCGTGCCGACGCCGCCGGCCGCGCCCAGGATCAGCACCGTCTCGCCCGGCTGCAGCGCGGCGCGGTCGATCAGCGCATGGTGGCTGGTCGCATAGGTGCAGATGAAGGCGGCCGCGTCCTCGAAGGGGAAACCCGGCGGCAGCGGCATGGCCAGCGCGGCCGGGACCAGCGCCTCGGTGCCGAAGCCGCCGGTACCGGTGAAGGCCGCCACCGCGTCGCCCGGCTTGAAGCCGCTCACGCCGTCGCCCACCGCCTCGACGATCCCGGCGAACTCGGTGCCCGGCACGAAGGGCAGCGGCGGCTTCATCTGGTACTTGTTCTGGATGATCAGCAGGTCGGGGAAGTTCAGGCTCGCCGCCTTGATCGCCACCTTCAGCTGGCCCGGCCCGGGCGTGGGAGACGGCAGGTCCTTCCATTGCAGCGCCTCGACGCCGACGGGGTTCTCGCACAGCCAAGCCTTCATCTCTCGTCTCCTTGTCCAGGCCTCCGGTGGAGGGTCGGGGCGCATGATAGGCAGCGCGCCGCGCGGCCCGCGTCGCCGGGGTGACGGCCTGCCTACAATGCCGCCCCATGCGCATCCTCATCGCCAACGACGACGGCTACCTGGCCCCCGGTATCGCCGCCCTGGTCCGCGCGTGCGAAGGGCTCGGCACGGTGGAAGTCATCGCCCCCGAGCAGAACGCCAGCGGCACGTCCAACTCGCTCACGCTGCACCGGCCGCTGTCGGTCTACACGGCGTCCAACGGCTATCGCTATGTCAACGGCACGCCGTCCGACTGCGTCCACCTGGCGCTGACCGGCCTGCTCGACTACAAGCCCGACCTGGTGCTCTCGGGCATCAACAACGGCGCCAACATGGGCGACGACACGCTGTATTCCGGCACCGTCGCCGCGGCCACCGAGGGCTACCTGTTCGGCGTGCCCTCGATCGCGTTCTCGCAGGTCGAGAAGGGCTGGGGCCACCTCGACGCCGCGACCGCCGTGGTGCGGGCGCTGGTCCAGGACGTGATCGCCGGCGGACTGGACCGGCCCTTCCTGCTGAGCGTGAACATCCCCAACCGCGCCGACGCCGCCGCGCTGCCGCGCCGCATCACGCGCCTGGGCCGCCGCCATGCCAGCGAGGCCACCATCCAGCAGCGCAGCCCGCGCGGCGACATGATCTACTGGATCGGCCCGGCCGGCGCCGAGCGCGAGGCGGGCGAGGGCACCGACTTCCACGCCACCGGCAACGGCGCCGTCTCGATCACGCCGCTGCAGGTCGACCTCACCGAACACGCGACGCTGGACGACTGGCGCCAGCGGCTGCAGACCGCCGGCCGTCCATGACCTCGCTGCCGCCCCGGCCCAAGCGCTTCCCGCTGTCGCTGGACAAGCTCGCCCCGGCGCGCCCGGGCACGCCGTCCGCGGCAGCGGCCGCCGAGGCCCGCGAGCCGCTCAAGCCGCAGGGCCACTGGCAGCAGGCCGCCGCCATCAAGGCGCGGCAGACGACACCGATCGGCCTGGGGCTGGACTCCGCCGGCGTGCGCAAGCGCATGGTGGACCGGCTGCGCCGCGAAGGCCTGACGGACGAGCGTGTGCTGCAGGCGCTGGCGACAGTGCACCGGCATGCCTTCGTCGACTCCGCGCTGGCGACGCAGGCCTACGAGGACACCAGCCTGCCGATCGGGCACGGCCAGACCATCTCCAAGCCGTCGGTCGTCGGCCGGATGATGGCGCTGATGCTGGACGCGCCGGGCGCGCGTCAGCGCGGCCATCTCGGCAAGGTGCTGGAAATCGGCACCGGCTGCGGCTACCAGGCGGCGCTGCTGATGCAAGTGTCGAAACAGGTCGTGTCGGTCGAGCGGCTGCGGCCGCTGCACGACAGGGCCCGCGCGAACCTGGTCGGCCACCACCAGGTGCGGCTGGTCTACGGCGACGGCATGCTGGGCCATCCGCCGTCCGCGCCCTACGACAGCATCATCTCGGCCGCCGGCGGCGACGACATCCCCAAGGCCTGGCTGGACCAGCTCGCGCCGGGTGGCCGGCTGGTCGCGCCGATGACCGCGCCCAGCGGCCGCGGCCAGGTGCTGGTGCTCATCGACCACGTCCGTGACGCGGCGGGCTCGCGCTTCGTGCGCAGCCTGCACGAAGCGGTCCTGTTCGTGCCCCTAAAATCGGGGGTCCTGTAGCGCGGCAGCCTCACGGCTCCGCGCTTCGGCTTTCGCAACGACAAACACGCGCGCATGCAACATCTCTTCCGTTCTCCGCTGCTTTGGGTCTCCGTGGTGGTGCTGGCGCTCACGGGCTGCCAGAACACACCGCATCGCGCGCCGGTGGAGGACCGCGCCGTCGGCAAGGGCGCGTCCGCGCAGTCCGCGATCCCGGGCACCGCGGTGACGCCCGCGCCCGAATCGAAACCGCTGCCCGGCGCCGAGAACGCCGGCAAGCCCGGCTACTACACCGTCAAGCCCGGCGACACGCTGATCCGCATCGCCATGGACAACGGCCAGGGCTGGAAGGACGTGGCGCGCTGGAACGGCATGGACAACCCCAACCTGATCGAAGTGGGTCAGGTCTTGCGCGTGGCGCCCCCGGGCGTGGATCCGACCGCGGTGACGACCAAGCCGCTGGCGAGCTCGAAAGTCGAGACCCGGCCGCTGGATGGCAAGTCCCCGGCTCCGGCGACGGGCAGCGCGTCCGCCGCCTCGGCGCCCGCGACCGCCGCCGCGACGCCCGCGCCCGCCACCCGCGACGACGACGACATCAGCTGGGGCTGGCCCGCTTCCGGCCCGGTGGCCGCGGGCTTCGACGAAGTCCGCAACAAGGGCCTGGCGTTCTCCGGCAAGCCCGGTGACCCGGTGTTCGCCGCCGCCGATGGCCGCGTGATGTACGCGGGCGCGGGGTTGCGCGGATACGGCAACATGATCATCATCAAGCACAGCACGAACTATCTGACGGCCTACGCGCATAACCAGACGTTGCTGGTGAAGGAAGACCAGGTGGTGCGCAAGGGCCAGAAGATCGCCGAGATGGGCAGCAGCGACGCGGATTCGGTGAAGCTGCACTTCGAGGTGCGCAAGCAGGGCAAGCCGATCGATCCGTCGAAGCTGTTGCCCGCGCGCTGAGGGCGCTCAAGGAGGCGCCGCAACATGACCTTGCAACGCGCCTCTTCGTCAGATGGACTCTCGCCCGACGGCCTGGACCGCCCCGGTCATCCAGGCCGTTTCAGATTGCCGCCCGAGCTGGCGGCCGAGTCCGCCGACCCGGCCGACCCGGCCGAGGACCATGACGCGGCCGCGCCGGCCGAGGGCGATGCGGCGGACAGTCCCGAGGTCGTGGCCGACGAGGACGACGAAGTCCGCGCGCTGCGCAGCGCCGAGTCCGAGGACGGCAAGAGCAAGTCCAGGAACGGCAAGGGCGACCTGGGTCCCGCCGACGGCGACGCGACCAACGCGCTGCAGGCCTATCTGCGCGACATCCGGCGCACCCCGCTGCTGACGCCCCAGGAGGAGTACGACACCGCCGTCAAGGCGCGCGCCGGCGACTTCGAGGCACGCCAGGCGATGATCGAGCACAACCTGCGGCTGGTCGTCAGCATCGCCAAGAACTACCTGGGCCGCGGCCTGCCGATGAGCGATCTCATCGAGGAAGGCAACCTCGGCCTGATGCACGCGATCGGCAAGTTCGAGCCCGAGCGCGGTTTCCGTTTCTCGACCTACGCCAGCTGGTGGATCCGCCAGGCGGTGGAGCGCGCGCTGATGCATCAGGCGCGGCTGGTGCGGCTGCCGGTGCACATCGTGCGCGAGCTCAACCAGGTGCTGAAGGCGCGTCGCGCGCTGGAGGCGCTCGCGGCGCAGCGCGGCGGCGAAGGCGCGGTGCGCGCCGAGGATGTCGCGCAGGCGCTGGGCCGACCGGTCGACGAGATCGCCGAGCTGCTCGCCTATGCGGAACTGCCCAGCTCGCTCGATTCGCCGGTGGACCGCAATGGCGACGGCGGCGAATCGATGCTGGACCTGGTCGCCGACGAGCAGGCGGTCGACCCGGCGGGCCACCGGCTCAGCCATGAGCTGGAGGACCTGCTCAAGAGCGGGCTGGCCTCGCTGAGCGACCGCGAACGCGAGGTGCTCGCCGGACGATACGGCCTGGCCGACCGCGAGCCCGAGACGCTGGACATCCTCGCCGTGCGACTGGGCCTGACCCGCGAGCGCATCCGGCAGATCCAGATCGAGGCGCTGGCCAAGCTCAAGCGCAACATGATGCGGCAGGGCATCAGCCGGGATTCGATCTTCTGAACCCTGAACGGCGCTGGCACCGTTGCTTCTGGCCCGCACCGCCGTACTGCCGCGACCCCTCACCCCCAACCCTCTCCCCGCAAGCGGAGAGAGGGAGTTCTGTCGAGCGCCTGTCGCGATCCGCGCTGGGATAATGCGCGCCCATGACTGATGTATCGGAATGGCTGAAGGTCGAGTCGCTGGACCTTGAAGCGCAGGGCGTCGCCCACAACAGCGAAGGCAAGGTCGTGTTCATCGAGGGCGCCTTGCCCGGCGAAGAAGTCCAGGTCGCCGTCGGCCGCAAGAAGAACAACTGGGAACAGGCCGCGATGGTCGCGATGCGCCGCGAGAGCGCGCAACGGGTGCGGCCGGTCTGCCCGCATTTCGGGCTGCATGCCGGCGCCTGCGGCGGCTGCAAGATGCAGCACCTGCATCCCGGCGCCCAGGTGGCGGTCAAGCAGCGCGTGCTCGAGGACAATCTGTGGCACCTCGGCAAGGTCAAGGCCGAGGCGCTGCTGCGCCCGATCGAGGGACCGGCCACCGGCTACCGTTACCGCGCCCGCCTGTCGGTGCGCTACGTGCCGAAGAAGGGCCACGTGCTGGTCGGCTTCCATGAGCGCAAGAGCCGCTACATCGCCGACATGCAGGTCTGCAAGGTGCTGCCCGAGAAGGTCAGCGCGATGCTGCTGCCGCTGCGCGAGCTGATCGGCGCGATGGACGGCCGCGACCGCCTGCCGCAGATCGAGCTGGCCATCGGCGACAACGGCGGCACGCAGGTGATCGCGCTGGTGCTGCGCCACCTGGAGCCGCTGAGCACGGGCGACGTCGCCCGGCTGCGCGCCTTTGCCGCCGAGCACGGCGTGCAGTGGTGGCTGCAGCCCAAGGGGCCGGAGACGGTGCACCTGCTCGATGCGGACGGACCGGAGCTGGCCTACACGCTGCCGGAGTTCGGCGTCGTGATGCCGTTCAAGCCGACCGACTTCACCCAGGTCAACCACCACATCAACACGGTGCTGGTCGGCCGCGCGCTGCGCCTGCTGGGCGTGCAGGCTGGCGAGCGCGTCATCGACTGGTTCTGCGGCCTGGGCAACTTCACCCTGCCGCTGGCGACGCAGGCGCGCGAGGTCCTCGGCATCGAGGGCAGCGAGGCGCTGGTGCAGCGCTCACGGGAGAACGCCAAGCGCAATGCGCTCGACCACAAGGCCAGCTTCGTCGCGCGCAACCTGTTCGAGATGACCCCGCAGCTGCTGGCGGCCGACGGCGCCGCCGACCGCTGGCTGATCGATCCGCCGCGCGAAGGCGCCTTCGCGCTGGTCAAGGCGCTGGCGGACCTGGTCCAGGACCCATCGCTGGCACCCGGCTGGACGCCGCCCGAGCGCATCGTCTACGTGTCCTGCGCGCCGGCCACGCTGGCGCGCGACGCGGGGCTGCTGGTCAACGTCGCCGGCTACCGCTGCGTGCAGGCCGGCGCGGTGAACATGTTCCCGCACACGGCGCATGTGGAATCGATCGCCGTCTTCGAGCGGGATCCGCAGGCGCAGGCGCAAGCGCAGGCCCAGGCCCGGACCGCGGCGCAGGCCGACGCCTCGCCGGCGCCGAGCGCTGGCTTCATCGCTTGATGAGGCTGGTGGCGGTCCGGTCGGGCGCAGGATGAGCCCTCGGCCCGGGGCGCGCTCGTAGAATCGGCAGCTTCGGTTTCTCGCCTCGGCAGGTTCTCCAGATGTCCGGCAGCACTTTCGGCAGCTTGTTTCGCGTCACCAACTTCGGCGAGAGTCACGGCCCGGCCATCGGCTGCGTGATCGACGGCTGCCCGCCCGGGCTGGCGCTGTCGGTCGAGGACATCCAGCCTGAGCTGGACCGCCGCCGCCCCGGCACCTCGCGCCACGTCACGCAGCGGCAGGAGCCCGACCAGGTCGAGATCCTGTCCGGCGTCTACGAGGGCCTGACCACCGGCACGCCGATCTGCCTGCTGATCCGCAATGTGGACCAGCGCAGCAAGGACTACGGAAACATCCTCGACACCTTCCGCCCCGGCCACGCCGATTACACCTACTGGCGCAAGTACGGCCTGCGCGATCCGCGCGGCGGCGGGCGCTCGTCGGCCCGGCTGACCGCGCCGATGGTGGCCGCCGGTGCCGTCGCCCGCAAATGGCTGAAGCAGGAACTGGGCGTCCAGTTCCGCGGCTGCATGACGGCGCTGGGCGAGATCGACCTGGCCTTCGAGGGCTGGGAGCACGTCGGCCAGAACCCCTTCTTCGCCGCCAACGCCTCGCAGATCCAGGCGCTGGAGGACTACATGGACGCGCTGCGCAAGGACGGCGACTCGGTCGGCGCGAAGCTGATGGTCGAGGCCACCGGCATGCCGGCCGGCCTGGGCCAGCCGCTGTTCGACAAGCTCGATGCCGACATCGCCTACGCGATGATGGGCATCAACGCGGTCAAGGGCGTCGAGATCGGTGCCGGCTTCGACAGCGTGCGCCAGCGCGGCAGCCAGCATGGCGACGAGCTGACGCCGGCGGGCTTCACCAGCAACAACGCCGGCGGCGTGCTGGGCGGCATCTCCAGCGGCCAGGACCTGCGCGTGTCGATCGCGATCAAGCCCACCAGCTCCATCCGCACGCCCAAGGCGTCCATCAACCGCGCTGGCGAGCCCATGACGGTCGAGACCTTCGGCCGCCACGATCCCTGCGTCGGCATCCGCGCGACGCCGATCGCCGAGGCGATGCTGGCGCTGGTCGTCATCGACCACGTGCTGATGGACCGCGCGCAGTGCGGCGACGTCGAGCTGCCCATCCCCGCGATTCCTGCAATCGCCGCGGTCGCTCCGCGTCACCCCGACGCCGGCTGAAGCCGCGACCGCGCCCGCACGCCGGCGCGGTCCCCGTCCGTCCCCCGACTGCCTCATGGCCCGATCCACCGCCCCGTCGGCCGTCCCGGCGACGCCGGACGGCGCCCGCGTTCTGCGCGCGAGCGCGCTGCTCGGCTGCGCCTATTACGGCAGCATCGGCCTGTTCAACCCGTTCGCGCCGCTCTGGTACAAGTCGCTCGGCCTGCCAGTGGTGGCGATCGGGCTGCTGGTGTCGATGCAGAGCTGGACTCGGCTGTTCGCGCCCTACCTGTGGGGCCTGGTGGCCGACCGCAGCGGCCGGCGCGTCGAGCTGATCCGGGCCGCGGCGCTCGCCTGCTGGATCAGCGCCTGCGGCCTGCTGCTGGTGTCGCCAAGCGGCAGCGGCAGTGGCGCGTCGGTGCTCGGCCTGACGCTGGTCGTGTTCCTGATGTACTTCTTCAACGCCTGCGTGACGCCGCTCAACGAGGCGCTGATCGCGCATGAGCTGGCCGCCAGCGGCGGCATGGATCCGAAGCGCTACGGCCGCGTGCGGCTGTGGGGCTCGGTCGGCTTCCTGGCGACCGTCGTCGGCGGCGGCTGGTGGTTCGACACGGCCGGCATGGCGGTGTTCCCGTGGACCATCGTCGCGGGGCTCACAACGCTGGTGATCGCCGCCTGGCGGCTGCCGCGCAGAGCCGCCGTCCAGCACGACGCGGCCGCGCCGGTCTCCATCGCCGCCACGCTGCGCCGACCGGAAGTCGGCTGGTTCTTCCTCGGCATGTTCTTCACCGTGCTGGCGCACACCGCCATCTACGCCTTCTACAGCCTCTACCTGGACCGGCTCGGTTACGGGAAGGGGCAGGTGGGGGCGCTGTGGGCGGTGTCGGTCGCGGCGGAGATCGCCTGGTTCGCCTTCCAGGGCCGCTGGGTCCGGCAGCAGCACCTGCATCACTGGCTCATCGCCGCGGCGCTGCTGGCGGCGTTCCGGCTGGCCGGCACCGCCGGGCTGGGCGCGAGCCTCGTGGCGATGGTCCTGCTCCAGTGCTGCCACGCGGTCACCTTCGCCGCGCAGCACACCGCCTGCATCGGCCTGATCGGGCGCTACTTCCCCGGCCGGCTGCAGGGCCGCGGCCAGGCGCTTTACGCGGTGCTGGGCTACGGGGTCTCGGGCGTGCTGGGCAGCCTGGGCGGCGCCTGGCTCGCCGAAAGTCATGGCTACGCGGCCTGCTTCTGGGCCGCGTCGGTCGCCGCGCTCGTCGGCGCGGCCTGTCATTGGCGCTGCGCGAAACGCGATCCGCTGCAGCCGGCCTGAGCGCCGCCCGTCCGGCCCAGCGCTATGGCCGCACCGGTTCCGAAAGCCAAAAGGCAATCGGGCGCCATCGCCTTCTTCTGCGCTTTCGTCGCTCCGACTAGCAATTTGTCGTTGAGACGGCCGATTTCAGTCCCAGAGATAAGCAGGCCATGACGCACAAACAGCAGTTCGTCGCGTCTGTCTCCCGCATCAATTTGGGGATTCCTACACTCCGCCGCATTCAAGGATCATCGAACCGGTGATCCCGTGTCGACGGATGGGGGAGATCATGCGCAAGCAATGGTGGTTGGGTGGCGTGGCGGTGGCCGTCCTGGCGGGCGGCGCCGGCGTGTACGCCACGAGCGGGAGCAGCGCTCCGGCGGCGAAGAAGGACGCGGCCAAGCCGGCCCTGGAGTTCCAGGCGGGCGAGGTCATCAAGCCGACGATGGCGCCGATGCCGGGCCTGATCGAGTTCTCCGGCCCGCTGGTCGCGCCCAATACCGTGATCGTCCGCGCCAAGGCCTCGGGCAGCCTGGACCGCCTGACGGTGGGCGAGGGCAGCCGGGTCAAGGCCGGCCAGTCGCTGGGCCAGCTGGACCTGGAGGAACTGCGCCACAAGGTGGCCGAGCGCAATGCCAGCGTCGAATCGGCCCGCGCCATGTACGAGCAGTCCGAGCGCCAGTACAAGGCCAACCAGGGCCTGGCCTCGCAGAACTTCATCGCGCCGACGGCGCTGGACAACTCCCGCGCGCAGCTCGAGTCGGCGCGCGGCCAGATGCTGTCCGCGCAGGCGCAGCTCGGCACCAGCGAGGTGCTGCTGCGCCAGGCCGCGCTGATCTCGCCGATCGACGGCATCGTCGCCAAGCGGCACACGCTGCCCGGCGAGAAGGTCGCCGCGGAGCAGCAGGTGCTGACCATCGTCGACCTGTCCAAGCTGGAGCTGGCCGGCCTGGTCGGCACGCACGAGGTGGGCAAGCTCTCGCCCGGCATGACGGTGCAGGTCAAGGTGGAGGGCAGCGATGAGCCGGTGACGGCCCGCATCGCCCGCATCGCGCCGGCCGCCGAGCCCGGCACCCGCTCGATCGGCGTGACGCTGACGCTGGACAACACCGGCGAGCGTTTCCGTGCCGGCCAGTACGCCGTCGCCCGCGTCGAGCTGCCCGACGACAAGCCGCGCCTGACGGTGCCGTCCACGGCGGTGGGCGCGGTGTCCGGCCAGGAACATGTCTGGCTGATCGAGAAGGGCATGCTGGTGCGCCGCATCGTGACCACCGGCCGGCGCGATCCGCGCGAAGGGCGCGTGGAGATCCTGGCCGGCGTGACGCCGCAGTCGCAGGTGCTGGGCGCGCGCTTCGACAACCTGAAGGAAGGCGAGCGCGCCGAGATCCGCGCGCCCAAGGCCAGCATGGCCAGCGTCGCGGCGAGCGGCGCGACCGCCCAGTAATCGCCGCCGGGGCCCTGCGGCGGCGCCGCTGCCGCGCCCGGGGCCTGGCGACAAGAGCGGCAAGAACGACAAGAACGGCCGACCGCCGGTGCCGCGCGCGTCTGCCTGGCCCGACCGGCCACGACCGAACCGAACCCTCGAAGGGAGCTTCCCATGTGGATGACCCGTGTCTCGATCCGCAACCCCGTCTTCGCCACCATGGTCATGGTCGCGTTGTGCGTGCTGGGGCTGGTCGCCTATTCCAAGCTGGGCGTCGAGCAGTCGCCCGACATCACCTTCCCCGGTGCCCAGATCGACATCCAGTACCCGGGCGCCTCGCCCGAGGCGGTGGAGCGCGAGGTGGCCAAGCCGCTCGAGGAGGCGCTCAACACCATCGCCGGCGTGGAGCGGGTGCAGTCGCGCAGCTTCGAGGGCCGGATGCAGGCCTCGGTCGAGTTCTCGCTGAACGCCGACATGAACCGCGGCATGCAGGAGATCCGCGACCGCGTGGCGCAGGCCCAGGCGCAGTTCCCGCGGGACGTGAAGCCGCCGATGGTGCAGCGTTTCCAGACCGAGAACGCGCAGCCCATCATCGTGGCCGCGCTGATGAGCCCGGACCGCACGCTGCGCGAGCTGTCGATGATGGCCGACCTGACCGTCTCCAAGCGGCTGGGGCGCGTCGAGGGCGTGGCCAAGGTGGACGTCGGCGGCATGGCGGTGCGCGAGGTCCGCATCGACCTGGACCCGACCCGCTTGCGCGCCTTCAACATCACGCCGGCGCAGATCTCGGCGGCGCTCAACGCCGCCAACACCGACGCGCCGGTGGGGCTGATCTCCAACCGCTTCGATGACGCGATGCTGCGCGTCGAGGGCAAGGTCAAGGATCCGAAGGAATTCGCCAATGTCGTCGTCGGCCGCCGCGGCGACCTGCCGCTGACGCTGGGGGACCTCGGCACGCTCAGCGAGCGCGAGCGCGAGCTCGACAGCATCGCCCGCATCAACGGCCAGCCCGCCGTCACCTTCAACATCTTCAAGCAGCAGGACGCCAACATCGTCGCCACCGGCGAGGCGGTCAAGGCGGCGGTCGAGGAGATGCGCAAGACGCTGCCCAAGGACATGGAGCTGCGGCTGGTCTACGTCAACAGCGACTTCGTGAAGCATTCGCTGGACGGCCTGCGCCACACCCTGATCGAGGGCGCGCTGCTGACCATCGCCATCGTGTTCCTGTTCCTGCACAGCTGGCGCTCGACCATCATCACCGGGCTGACGCTGCCGATCTCGGTGATCTCCAGCTTCATCGCGATCTATGCCTTCGGCTTTACGCTGAACTTCATGACGATGATGGCGCTGAGCCTGTGCATCGGCCTGCTGATCGACGACGCCATCGTCGTGCGCGAGAACATCGTGCGCCACGTCGGCATGGGCAAGGACCACCACCGCGCGGCCGAGGACGGCACCAACGAGATCGGCCTGGCGGTGATGGCCACGACCTTCGCGATCTGCGCCGTGTTCGTGCCGGTCGCCTTCATGGGCGGCATCGTCGGCAAGTTCTTCTATCCCTTCGGCATCACCGTCGCGGTGGCGGTGCTGGTGTCGCTGTTCGTCAGCTTCACGCTGGACCCGATGCTGTCCTCGGTCTGGCCCGATCCGCCGAGCACCTACATCAAGAAGGTGCCGGTCATCGGCCACCTCGTGCGCGCCACCGACCGCGGCATGGACCTGCTTCACGACGTCTACGAGAAGACGCTGCGCTGGGTGTTCTCCGGCCGCCGCTACCGGATGCTGGTGCCGCCGCTGCCGGCCTTCGGTCGCCCGTTCGGGCCGGACGGCCAGCGCCTGAAGAGCGCGCCGCGCCGCCTGCGGCTGGCCACCATCACGCCGCGCGGCATCGTGACCGGCTCGGGCATCGGCAGCTTCGTGCTGGCCCTGCTGCTGGTGCCGGCGGTGGGCAGCGAGTTTCAGCCGCAGATCGACCAGGGCTTCACCCACCTGACGCTGCGCATGCCGGTGGCCACCAGCCTGGAGCGCGGCGAGGCCAAGGTGCGCCAGGTCGAGGAGATCCTGGCCACCTTCCCCGAGATCAAGACCGTCGCGACCGTCGTGGGCAGCAGCGGGGAGGGCATGGCCACCGGCCGCAACCAGGCCAACCTGGACATCGCGCTGGTCGACCGCAAGCTGCGCAAGCGCACCCAGATGCAGGTGGAGGACGCGATCCGCGCCGAGATCGCGCGCATCCCCGGCGTCGAGGTCAGCGTCGGCTTCAACCGTCCGGTGTGGGTCACCATCCTCGGTTCCGATCCGGAGGTGCTGACCCAGGTGGCCAAGGACTTCGCCGAGAAGGTCAAGAAGATCAAGGGCGCGGTGGACGTGGACACCACGGTCAAGCCGGGGCTGCCGGCCTATGCGGTCAAGCTCAAGGACTCGGCGGTGCGCGAGCTGGGGCTCAACGCGGTGCAGGTGGCGTCCTCGCTGCGGGCTTACGTCAACGGCGACATCGCGACCTACTGGACCACGCCCGACGGCAACCAGGTCGAGGTGCTGCTGCGCCTGCCCAAGGCGCAGCGCCAGAGCATCGAGCAGATGCGCAACCTGCCGGTGGCCTTCGCCCGCGACGGCTCGCCGATCGCGCTGGAGCAGGTCGCGACCATCGAGCCGGTGTTCAACCCCGAGGTGATCCGTCGCCAGAACCTGCAGCGCCGCGAGGCCGTCTACGCCGGCGTGCAGGGCCGCCCCGGCGGCGACGTCAACGCCGACGTGCAGAAGCTGATCAAGGAGACGCAGCTGCCGCCGGGCATCAGCTTCATGGTCGACGGCGACGGCAAGCAGCAGGCGGAGGCCTTCAACGGCCTGCTGATCGCGATGGGGCTGGCGCTGATCTTCATCTACATCGTGCTGGCCAGCCAGTTCGGCAGCTTCGTGCAGCCGATCGCGATCATGGCCTCGCTGCCGCTGGCGATGATCGGGGTGATGCTGGCGCTGCTGCTGTGGAAGACCACGCTGAACGTGTTCTCGATGATCGGCCTGGTGATGCTGATGGGCCTGGTGACCAAGAACGCGATCCTGCTGGTGGACTTCGCCAACCATGCGCGCAAGGACCAGGGACTGTCGGTGCCGGAGGCGCTGCTGCAGGCCGGCCTGACGCGGATGCGGCCCATCATCATGACGACCGCGGCGATGGTGTTCGGCATGCTGCCGATGGCGATCGCGCTCAACGAGGGCGGCGAGATCCAGGCGCCGATGGGGCGCGCGATCATCGGCGGCGTGATCACCTCGACGATCCTGACGCTGGTCGTGGTGCCGGTGATCTATTCCTACCTGGTGAAGGGCCGCAAGACCTTCGCGGCGGCGTCGACGCCGTCCGATGCGGATCTCGACGCCACGGCGGCCGACCGCCCGGCAGGCCCGGCGATCGGCCCAGGCACGCCGACGCCAGGCATCGCCGACTGAGGCCGCATGCGCGACGGGCCAGGCGCCCGTCGTCGATGCCACGGACGCCGGATCGGCAACGATCCGGCGTTGTCGTTCATGACGGCGCCTAGCAGCTCTCGCGCAGGACCAGCTCGAAGCCCAGATCCAGGCAGGGCTCGGGGACCGCTTCGTTGCGCATCAGCGCGACCAGCATGCGCGCGGCCTCCAGGCCGATCTCGCCGCGTGGCGTGCGCACGGTGCTCAGCGGCGGCAGCATCTGGCCGCCGCCGGTGAGGTCGTTGAAGCCGGCGACGGCGACGCGCTCGGGCACGGCGATGCCCAGCCGCAGCGCCTGCAGCAGCGCGCCCTGGGCCAGGTCGTCGTTGTTGAAGAAGATGGCGTCGACATCGGGCACGGTCTGCAGGACGCGCTCGAACATCGCCGCGCCCAGCGCGAACGACGACGGTGCCGCGTCCATGAACTCCAGCGCCGGATCGTGCGCGGCGCCCAGCGCTTCCCGATAACCCTGCGCGCGCTGCAGCGTGCGCGGGTCCAGCTGCGCCGCGGCGAAGGCGATGCGGCGATAACCGCGCCGCATCAGCTCGGCCGTCATCGCGTGACCGGCCGCCTGCTGCGAGAAGCCGACCGAATACAGCCCCGGCTCGCCGCGGTTCTCCATCACATGGACGCAGGGCACGCCGCTGCCATGGATCAGCGCCCGGGCCGCGTCGGTGCGGTCGAAGCCGGTGACCAGCAGCCCCGCCGGGCGGTTCATCAGGTAGGTGCGCAGCAGCGCCTCTTCTTCCTCGGGGTGGTAGTGGGTGACGCCGATCAGGCTCTGGTAGCCGGCGGCCAGCAGCGTGCGCTGCGCCGCGTCCAGCAGGTCGACGAACAGGGCGTTCGACAGCAGCGGGATCAGCACCACCACTTGGTTGCTGCGCGAGGATGCCAGCGCCCGGGCCGCCGGATCCGGCACGTAGCCGAGCTGGGCGACCGCCGCGGTGACGCGCTGGACCAGCTCCGCCGCCACGCTGCGCTCGCCGCGCAGCGCACGCGAGGCGGTGATCGGGCTCACGCCGGCAGCCAGGGCGACGTCTTGCAGCGTGGCCCGGCCGGTGGCGCGGCGGCGTTTGGAGGAGGGCGGGTTCATCGGCGGGAGGATAGCGCTATCCCCCTGCGTCGCCAGCCGGGTCGGACCCGAGGCCTGCGGCCCGGCGAACCGGGGCAAACCGCCGATCGCCACGCCCCGAAACTACGCGTAATCCCTCTCCTGGTGCCTGGATGCACCACCTAAGATAGCGCTATCCCAACCGTCGGACGGCCCACCGTGGCGCCTGCCGGACCGGGAAATTTCCTTGCGTGACGAGGACCGACGGCGATACCGGACCACCGCTCGCCGTCTCTTTTCAGCCAATGGGATAGCGCTATCCAATGACTTCGCCGACTGCCACCGCCGCTTCGATCCCGGGCCCGATCCCGGCCACGGCCCTTGTCGTCATGGGGGTCGCGGGCTGCGGCAAGACCAGCGTCGGCGAGGCGCTGGCTCGCGCGCTGGGCTGGGCCTTCATCGAGGGCGACGCGCACCACGCGCCGGCCTCCATCGCCAAGATGCAGGCCGGCCAGCCGCTGGCCGACGAAGACCGCTGGGGCTGGCTGGACCAGCTCGGGCAGATGCTGCGCACACAGGCGCCGGTGGTGCTGAGCTGCTCGGCGCTCAAGCGCGCCTACCGCGAGCGGCTGCGCGCCGCCTGCCCGGCGGTGCGCTTCGTCTACATGGACATCGACAAGCCGCTGGCGCTCGAGCGCGTGGCGGCGCGGGCCGACCGCCATTTCTTCTCGGCGACGCTGGTGGACAGCCAGTTCGCCACGCTCGAGCCGCCGACCGGCGAGGCGGGCGTCGTGACCGTGCCCGCGGCGCTGCCGCTGGACGAGCAGGTCGGGCGCGCGCTGGCGCTGCTCGCCGTGCCCCCCTCCCAGGAGACCGACGCATGAGCATGTCCGACCACGATCCTTCCTCCGCGGCCGGCGCGGACGCCGCCGCGCCGCGCTCGCGCCTGCTCCTGGCCGGCGAGGCCGCGATGGCGTTGTGCCTGGGCGTGATGGCGCTGGCGGTGTTCGTCAACGTCGTGCTGCGCTACGGCTTCGGCGGCGGCATCGCGGCCAGCGAGGAGCTGTCGCGGCTGCTCTTCGTCTGGATGGTCTTCATCGGCGCCACCGCCGCCTATCCGCTGGGCGAGCACATGGCCTTCACCAGCCTGCTGCTGCCGCTGCGCGGCAAGCCCGGCGCGCTGCGGGCGATCACCGGGGTGATCCGCGTCGCGGTCATCGCCGCGGCGGGCCTGGTGGGCTGGGGCGCCTGGCAGCAGGTGGTCGTCGGCATGGACAGCCGCTCGGTGGTGCTGGGTTATCCGACCGCGCTGCTGCCGCTGCCGGCGCTGCTGTCCTGCGCCGCCATCGCGGCGATGGCGGCCTGGGAACTGGTCCGCGGCAAACCGCTGGACCTCGAGCACGAGTCGGACGTCGAGTAAGGGCAGGGCAGGTCGATCATGAGCAACGAGGCACTGTCCTTCATCGTCTTCGTCGGCGGCATGGTGCTGCTGATGGGCATCGGCATCCCGATGGCCTTCGCGCTGGTGCTGACCGGCGCCGGCATGGCCTGGGCGCTGGAGTTCTGGGACACCCAGCTGCTGGCGCAGAATCTGGTGGCCGGCATCGACAGCTTCCCGCTGCTGGCCGTGCCCTTCTTCATCCTGGCCGGCGAGCTGATGAACACCGGCGGCATCAGCCGACGGATCATCGACATGGCGCAGGCCTGGCTGGGCCATGTGCGCGGCGGCCTGGGCTTCGTCACGATCGGCACGGCGATCCTGCTGTCGGCGATGTCCGGCTCGGCACTGGCCGACGCCGCCGCGATGGCCACCATCCTGCTGCCGATGATGCGCAAGCACGGCTATCCGGTCGGTCCGTCGGCGGGGCTGATCGCCTCGGGCGGGGTGATCGGGCCCATCATTCCGCCGTCGATGGCCTTCGTCATCTATGGCGTGACGACCAACACCTCGATCTCCGCGCTGTTCGTCGCCGGCATCGCGCCGGGGCTGATGATGGGCATCGGCCTGGTGATCGCCTGGCAGCTGCAGATGCGCCGCATCACCGTGCGCACCGACGCGCCGCTGCCGATGGCCGAGCGGCTGCGCGCCACCGGCCGCGCGTTCTGGGCACTGCTGATGCCGGTGATCATCATCGGCGGCATGAAGAGCGGCTACTTCACGCCGACGGAGGCGGCGGTCGTCGCCGCGGTCTATGCGATGGCGGTGGCCTTCCTGATCCATCGCGAGATGAAGCTGGCCGATCTCTACGGCGTGCTGGTGCGCGCCGCCAAGACGACGGCGATCGTGATGTTCCTCTGCGCCGGCGCGCAGGTGGCGAGCTACATGATCACGCTGGCGGATCTGCCCTCGGTGCTGACCGGCTGGCTGGGGCCGCTGGTGGACAACCCGCGCCTGCTGATGGCCGTCATGATGGTCGTGCTGGTGCTGGTGGGCACCGCGCTGGACCTGACGCCCACGATCCTGATCTTCGCGCCGGTGATGCTGCCCATCGCGGTCAAGGCCGGCATCGATCCGGTGTACTTCGGCCTGATGTTCGTGCTCAACGGTTCGATCGGCCTGATCACGCCGCCGGTGGGCACGGTGCTCAACGTCGTGGCGGGCGTCGGCCGGCTGCCGATGCACACCGTCGTCAAGGGCGTGAATCCGTTCCTGATCACCTACACGCTGATCCTGGCGCTGTTCGTCGCGTTCCCGCAGCTGGTCACCGCGCCGGTGCGCTGGATGCATTGATTCCGTTCGACCGCTCATCGCAAGCACAAGCAAGGAGACCCTCATGAGCCACCCGTCCCGTCGTCGCATCGTGGCCGCCGCCGTCGCGCTGGCCGCCGTCGCGTTCGCTGCCGCGCTGCCCGCGCAGGCCGCTGACATCAAGCCGCGCCTGATCCGCTTCGGCTACGGCCTGGCCGAGAACAGCAACCAGGGCCGCGCGGTGAAGGTCTTCGCCGACGAGGTGGCGCGGCTGTCGGGCGGCAAGATGAAGGTGCGCGCCATCGGCGGCGCCGCGCTCGGCCCGGACACCCAGATGCAGCAGGCGCTGATCGGCGGCGCGCAGGAGATGATGGTCGGCTCGACCGCCACGCTGGTGGGCATCGCCAAGGAGATGGCGCTGTGGGACACGCCCTTCCTGGTCAACAACGTGCGCGAGGCCGACGCGCTGCTGGACGGCCCGGTCGGCGACAAGGTGCGCGGCAAGCTGGCCGACAAGGGCATGGTCGGCCTCGTCTACTGGGAGAACGGCTTCCGCAACCTGACCAACAGCAAGCGCGCGGTCAACCGGCTGGAGGACCTGGACGGCATCAAGCTGCGCGTGATGCAGAACAACGTCTTCCTGGACAGCTTCAAGCAGCTGGGCGCCAACGCGGTGCCGCTGCCGTATTCGGAGCTGTTCTCGGCGCTGGAGACCAAGGCGGTCGACGGCCAGGAGAACCCGTACAACACCATCCTGTCGGCCAAGTTCTACGAGGTGCAGAAGTACCTGACGGTGACCAACCACGTCTACAGCCCGTGGATCGTGACCGTGTCGAAGAAGTTCTGGGACGGCCTGTCCAAGGACGAGCAGGCGGTGCTGCAGCAGGCGGCGATCAAGAGCCGCGACTTCGAGCGCAAGGACACGCGCGAGGAGGCCGCCAAGGCGCTGGCCGAGCTCAAGGCCAAGGGAATGGCGGTCAACGAGCTGAGCCCGGCGGAGACCGCCCGCATGCGCGACAAGCTGACCCGCGTGAATGCCGGTGTGGCGACGCAGGTCGGCATGGACCTGTGGAACGAGACCCAGGGCCAGTTGGCCAAGCTGCGCGGCGGCAAGTGAACGCCACGTGGGCAGCGCGTGAGCGGCAGGTGAGCGGCAGTTGAGCGCCCAAGGACGGCTCGTCACGGTATAGGCTGCGGGTTCCGACGCGACCGGCGTCGCTTCCCGACCGCTTCATCCATGACGACGTCTTCCCGCCCGCGCCGCCGCGGCTCCCGCGCCTTGCCCGCCACCGATCCCGATGGCATCGGCCCTGCCGGCGGTGCCGGCGCCGAGGGCGTCCTCGAGGTCCCGATGCCCACGCGCGCGCCGGCCCCGGCCCAGGAGGCGCCGCGTTCCATCGACCTCGCGCTGCAGGGCGGCGGCTCGCACGGCGCTTTCACCTGGGGCGTGCTGGACCGGCTGCTCGAGGATGGCCGGTTGCGCATCGACGGCGTGTCGGGCACCAGCGCTGGCGCGATGAACGCCGCGGTCATGGCCACCGGCTTCGCCCACGGCGGGGCGCTCGGCGCGCGCCAGGCGCTGTCGCGCTTCTGGCAGGACGTCTCGGGCGTGCCGGCATGCTTCGGCGTCGTCGGCGAGACCAAGGGGCCGGAGGAGGCCGCGCGGCGCGAGACGCCGGCGTGGGTCTTCAACCGCAGCGCCTGGCCCGGCATGGCCGCCTGGGACGCCTGGCTTCGGCTGTGGAGCCCCTACCAGCTCAATCCCTTCAACCTCGATCCGCTGCGGGACATCGTGCGACGCCATGTCGATGTCGACGCGCTGCGCGAGGGACCGATCAAGGTCTTCGTCACCGCCACCTCGGTGCGCACCGGCCAGCCGCGGGTGTTCAGCGGGGAGGACCTGGGCATCGAGGCGCTGATGGCCTCGGCCTGCCTGCCGCACAGCGCGCAGACGGTGGTGATCGATGGCGAGCCCTTCTGGGACGGCGGCTTCTCGGGCAACCCGGCGCTGTGGCCGCTGGTCTACGGCACGCACTCCGACGACGTGCTGCTGATCCAGATCAATCCGCGCGAGCACGCGGGCATTCCCCGCACCGCGTCCGAGATCGACGACCGCATCAACGAAATCACCTTCAACGCCAGCCTGGTGGCGGAGCTGCGCGCGATCGCCTTCGTGCAGCGGCTGCTGCGCGACCGGCGCATCGATCCGACGCGCTACAAGCAGATGCGGCTGCACCGCATCGCCGACGAGGATGGTCTGGCGCCCTTCGGCGCGTCGAGCAAGCTCAACACCGACCCGCGGCTGCTGACCACGCTGTTCGTGCTCGGCCGCGAGGCCGCCGACAAATGGCTGACCACCTGCGCGCGGCACGTCGGCCACGACAGCACGCTGGACATCGGCGAGGTGTTCCTGGCCAACCGGGTGCGCAACGCTCGGCCGGCGGTCAAGGGGCCGGTGAAGGCGCCGGTGAAGGCGCCGGAGAAGGCAGTGGCGAAGGCGTCGGGCAAGGCGACGGGCAAAGCGGGTGAGGGCGGCAAGGTCTGACACCGACCGACGCGATCCGCCCAGAACATATCGCTGGACTTTCGAACGTCGCCAACCGAGACGAGATGGCACGGCGGTTCGCGGCGGCCCCGTCCGATCGGCGCTAGACTGATCCGCCTCCCAGGCTCGCCGGTGTGTCCATGAATCCACGCTACGGGAAGTACAACCCCAAACGCAAACTGCTTCCTGTTGAATGCATTGCCCCGCCCGTCCGGGACGCCCTCGGAGCGCTTGCCGATCGAGTCCGTTACGGCGGGAACCCGGAGCACAAACGCAATCCTGGAGATTTCGGCCTGACGCCGCCCGCAAGTCCGCGACAAGGGAAGGCGCTGTGCGATGTGGCTGGCGTGTTCGTGAGGAAGGAGGCTGAGGAGTTGCTCAAGCTTGGCTTCCGAAGGGGACTCGTCAGCGTCCGCCGGGTGGATGGATGGCCGAAGAACGTGTGGTCGATGACGGCCGGTGGCGTCCCGCTGGAGGCTCAACTCGAGAATCCGGAGCGGGGGAGTTACCACGGCTATCCCATGCCCGCGACGGACCCGATGCATGCGGAAGTCATCAAGCGCTGGAACGACACCGATGTCTGACCTTCGATTCACCTTGACCTGGGGAACGTCCGAATCGGGCGAGCCCGAGGTGCGTGCGACGGCGGCACATCTGGGCCTGTACGTGGGCGACGTCAATCTCACGCGCAACGAGGACATCTGGTCGAAGTCCGTCCGCGACAACGTCTTCCTCGCCGCGTATCCACTGGCTCAATGGCTGGCCAGTTCCTGGTGGCGACTGGTGTACGAGCCGCTCCCGCCTTCCGGAAAGCAGCCGACGCATGGATGGCGCATGGCGCATGAAGTCGGCGCCGCCAACCATGGTTTCGTATGGCCCAACATCGTCATGGCATGCGACACCGAAGCGGTGCAGGTGTGGGCAGCCGCGGCGATGAGCCCGCGCCAGTCCGTGCAATATCTGCAATCGCTTCCGGCGCCGAAGGCGATACCACTTTCCCGTTTTCAGCGGAGCATCCGGGACTTCATCCAGGCGACGCTGACCCAGCTCGACGCCAAGGCGCTGCGGCATTCGGACCTGGCTGCCCTGTGGGGCATCGTCTTGGAGGATCTGGCAGACGCGAACGCCGTGCGCCGCAGGAAGCTGGAGGCACAGCTGGGATTCGATCCGGAGGAATGCCCGCCAGAGGCGCTTGAGGAAGCGCTTGGATGGGGAAACCAGGTCGGAGAGGAAGCACTGTCCGAGATCGCCCCGGCGATTGCTCATTCCGGTGGGGCCCCGGACCTTTCTGCCATTGGGCGCCTCGTCGGCGCGCCGGGGCTGGAAGGCGAGCCGGACATTCAAAGCACGGACGTCGAGCACATCCAGGCGGAGGCGCCATGGCAGCGCGCCGCCCACGCGGCCCGGTCGTTGCGGGACCGACTGGCCATGAGCGACCAGGCCTTCGGTTCGGAGCGCCTGTACAGCCTGCTGGGACTCGCCTCGTCGCGTGCCGCAGACTGGCGGGGTGTCGATTCCCAGGTTCCCGTTGCGGTGGCTGTGCCCTTGGGCGGGCGGCGCATCAAATTCGTTCCTCGCAAGAGGAATCCCCAGGCGAAGCGGTTTGAACTGGCGCGACTGCTCGGGGACCTCCTGCGCCCCGTTCGGCACGATGACGAGTGGCTCACGTCCACGGATTTGACGACCGCGCGGCAGAAGTACCAGCGTGCGTTCGCCGCGGAGCTGCTCTGCCCGATCGGCGCATTGGAAGGATTTCTCGAAGGCGATTACTCCGCATCCGCCCTCGATGACGCCGCCGAGCGCTTCGACGTCAGCGAACAGGTCGTACGGGCTTCGCTGGTCAACAACGGCTTCCTCCCGCCTCGCGCCTGGGCCAACATGCCCTACCGCACAGGAAATTGACCGTGAATCGCTGACGCCGGGCCGCCGCGCTCAGCTCAGCCGCCGGAAGCGCAGCTCCTCGATCAGCGTGTCGTTCCCCACCGTCTTGACGCGCTGCTCGACCACCTCGACGCGGCCGTCGGCGGCGAGCTGGCGGATCTCGCGCGCGGCGCTGTCGAAGACCAGCGGATGCTCCAGGCCGGAGCCGGCGTGTGGCAGGTCGACAAGTTCCCCGGGGGACGAGTCGAGGAACACGGTCATGGCGATCGAACTCATGCTGGACCTCACGAGCTGGACGAACACGGCGCGACTTTATGCGGCATCGCAGCAGGGTCAAGAGCCGGCCCCAGCTTTTCATGAGTTCGGTTCAGCGATCGCACCCATTTTTGGAATGCACCGTGGTGGCGCATCAGCGGGCAATGAAAACGGGAGCCGCAAAGGCTCCCGTTCAGGTTTTTTCGACGGTCGTGGCGTCTGGTTCAGGCGCCCGCGATGCCGCCCCGCACCTTGAACCGCGCGATCGCCTCCGTCAGCGCCTGGGCCTGCTGGCGCAGGCTCTCGGCCGCCGCGGCGCTTTCCTCGACCAGGGCCGCGTTCTGCTGCGTGCCGCGATCGATCGCCGCCACCGCCTCGTTCACCTGCACGATGCCCTGGGTCTGCTGCTCGGTGGAGGCGTTGATCTCGCCCATCAGGTCGGTGACCTTGCGCACCTGCGACAGCACCTCCCCCATGGTGCGGCCGGCCTCCTGCACCAGCTCGCCGCCGGCGTCGACCTTCTCGACGCTGTCCGAGATCAGCGTCTTGATCTCCTTGGCCGCCAGCGCGCTGCGCTGCGCGAGCGCGCGCACCTCGCTGGCCACGACCGCGAAGCCGCGGCCCTGTTCCCCGGCGCGCGCCGCTTCCACCGCGGCGTTCAGGGCCAGGATGTTGGTCTGGAAGGCGATGCCGTCGATCACGCCGGTGATGTCGCCGATGCGCTTGCTGGAGCCGGTGATGGCCGCCATCGTGGTGATGACCCGGTCCACCACCTCGCCGCCCTGGCCGGCGACCTGCGCCGCGGCGTCCGCCAGGCCGGTGGCCTTGCGCGAGGTCTCCGCATTGACCTGCACCGTCTCCGTCATCTGCGCCATCGAGGACGCCGTCTGCTGCAGCGCGCCGGCCTGCGATTCGGTGCGGCTGGACAGGTCCTGGTTGCCGGTGGCGATCTGCGTCGAGGCGGTCGCGATGCCGTCCGCGGCCTGGCGCACGTTGGTGACCATCGTCGACAGGTTGCGGCTCATCGCCTTGAGCGCCGTCAGCAGCTGGCTCAGCTCGTCGCGGCCCTCGACCTGGATCTCATCGCGCAGGTCGCCATCGGCCACCGACTGCGCGACCTGGATCGCGCGGTTCAGCGGCCGGCATTCCGCATTCATCTTGCTGATGGCCTCGTCGCGCTGGCCGTCCTTGGCCAGGCCCACGATCGCCAGCGCGACCCGGCCGTACTGCTGCTCGATCGCATCGACCTTGTCGAAGAGCGCCCGGTCCTGCGCGGTGGTGTCGGCCGCGGCGGCCAGGTGCCGCTTGAGCCGGTCCAGCGACTGCTGCACCGCCTCATGGGAACGGGTGACCGCCTCCAGCTCCAGCGCGCGGTCCTGCGGCGTGCTCACCAGCACCAGGTTGCGCGCCGAGATGGCCCGCGACTTCGCCGCGGATTGCAGCTCGACGACCAGGCGCTCCCGCGCCGCCACGCCCTGCAGGTAGGTCTCGACGCGCGAACTGGACTGGTTCAGCCAGTGCAGCGCCGCGCCGGCCACGGCGGCGACGATCACCGCCATCACGCCGAAGCCCGCCCACAGCTTGGTCTTGACCTTGAGATTTGAAAGGTTCATTGGGTGTTCCTCCCTGATGGATGCCCGGGCCGTCTTGCGCAGCCGCTCAGATCTTCGGCGCTGCGCCGCGACTTCTCAAGGCAGTTGCGGCGCAAGCCGGTGTGCGGCGATTGCCTACACGGCGAAGGCGTGCGCCAGCCCGGCCACCTCGCGCTCGAAGACCATGCGCTCGCGCAGCACCGCCTGCCGCGCCGGGCGAGACAGCTCCAGGTAGAGCTCGAAATCGCGCATCAGCCCGGCCGCGCCGGCAAACACCTGGTCCACCTGGTCTGGCTTGAAGTAGCACTCGTCGGGCAGCGCGTAGTCGCGCGCGGCGCCCACGTCCAGCGCGAAGACGCAGCAGTCGCGCATCAGCGCCTCGCGCGCCAGCCGGTCCTTGCCCGGGAAGGTGCCCAGGTCGATGAAGAGCTTGCTGCGGCCCAGCGCCTCGTAGACCTGGGCCCGCGTCAGGCCGCGGATCAGGTGGACCTTGCAGCCGTTCTCGCGCTCCAGCCGGGCGGCGATCGCGCTCACGTCGTAGACCACCTTGTGGTTGGCGTTGAGCGCGATGTCGGTCTTGGCGGCGGTCTCGAAGACCGGCTCGCCCGCGGCCGGCACCGGCTTGCCGGGCGTGTAGTCCGACAGCGGCAGCGTGCGGGTGCAGCCCAGCGCCTGGATGACGTCGCGCGCATAGCCCGACTGGTAGGTGTGCAGCACGCGCTCGCTGCGCAGCAGGTTGAGGTTGATCTTGTTGACCGACAGGTACTCGAAGGCGTTGTCGATGCTCAGCCACCAGACCATCGGCTTGCAGGGCTGGAAGTAGCGCAGCCAGTGCACATAGGTCTCGGCCAGGACGACGCAGGTGTCCGGCGTCATCGCGATCTCCTCGGCCAGCCGCACCTGGTACTTCTCGTAGTCGGCGACGGTGTTGGGCCGCGGCTGCAGCTTGAGCACCGTGCCGGCGCCCAGGCCGTTGCGACGGAACAGGTCGTCGACGGCCGGCAGGTCGGTGGGCAGCACGTACCAGACGCGCGCGTCGTGGCCCTGGCGGATCAGCGAATCCGACAGCTGGTGCAAGGCCTCCGGCCCGCCGGTCTGCACGCCGTGGGGAATCAGGATGACGATCTGCTGCTTCGCGTTCATCGGTGGCCTTGTGGGTCTCGTGTCGTTCTTGGGAAAAAGGGGCGGGGGCGTGGGCGCGGGCGTTCAGGACACCGCGTTCAATGCCGCCAGGCGCTGCTGGAGCTTCTCGGCCGTGGCCGGGGACACCGACTGGAAGCCGGGCAGCAGGAAGCCGCTGCGCGTCTTGACGATGCGGTCGGAGAGGTGGTCCAGCAGGAAGTCCGGCATCTCGCGGTAGACCGTCGGCAGGTGGAAGATGCCGTGGAAGCCGAAGGTCGGGTAGGGCACCGCGGGGAACTCGACCGAGAAGTGCGAGGCGATCGCCTTGGGCGCGAAGCGGCAGCCGGCGCGCTCCAGCGTCTCGCGCATCGTGCGGCAGATGTAGAGGTCCTCGGCCTCGGTCGGGTCCGGGTAGTCCAGCTGGGCGACCGCATGCACCAGCCGCCGCGAGCGCCACGAGAAGCCGCCGTTGCCGACCTCGTTGACCTCGTAGTTGGGCCAGGGCGCGCCGATGTAGTCGTAATGCAGGAAGTGCGGCGAGAACTGGTCGGCGTTGAGCACGAAGCCGTCGTACTGGATCACCAGCACATGGTCGGCGCTGAGGTGCTTGGCCAGCTCCCGGGTGATCAGCAGGTTGTACTCGGCGATCGAGCGCAGCGTCGGCACCGGGATCACCGGCAGGCCGGGCCAGAGCTCCGGCTTGTCCGAATAGATCAGCACTTGGCTGAAGGGCAGGCCCTGCAGCTCCATCTGCCGAATGCTGTGCAGCAGCGCCTGGCGCGCCAGGACATGCAGGTCGGTGTCGACGATGGCGACGGCGATGCTGGGCTTGGCAGTGCTCATGTCACATCAGGTCCAGCAGCTGCTTCGTGACCGTACCCCAGGAGAAGCGCTGCGCCAGCCGCTGGCGGGCGGCCTCGCGGCGCGGCGCCGGCGTCAGGCGCTGCTCGACCACCTGCAGCATGGCCTCGCGCAGGTCGTCCAGGTCGGGCACGACGAAGGCGCCGACCGGCTGCGGCGCATCGGCCGCGGTGCCGGGACGGCTGTGCAGGCGGTGGCAGAGCTCGGGCGGGGTGAAGTCGTCGGTGGCGCCGCCGCCGCTGACGATCACGTGCGTGCCGCAGCCCATCGCCTCCAGCACCGGCAAGTTGAAGCCTTCGGCGCGGTAGGGGGAGACATACGCATCGGACAGCGCGTACAGCGAGCGCAGTTGCGGCAGGTTCAGGCTGGTCGACAGGATGGAAATGCCGTCGCGCACCTGCGGCGCGTTCAGCGCCGGCGCCCGCGTCGCCAGTTCGGCGAAGAGGCGCTCGACGCCGATGCCGTACAGCCCCTGGTGGTCCTTGAGGATCAGCCGCACCGGCAGGCCCTGCAGGCGCAGCTCGGCGAAGGCCAGCAGCAGCAGGTCGATGCCCTTGTTCCAGGTCGCCACGCCGACGTTGCTGAACACCGTCTCGTGCGGCTGCATGCCCAGCGCCGCGCGGGCAGCCTGGCGCTGCTCGGGCGTCATCGGGAAGAAGGTGTCGGTCTTGTAGCCGTGCGGCACGACCAGGACCTTGTCGGCCTCGAAGCCGTAGTCCACCAGCCGCGCCTTGGACCAGCGGGTCGGCGTGACGACGAAGTCGTCGCCCTGGGTCAGCGCGGCGGGCGGCATCTCGGGCGGGTCGAAGCTCTTGCCGGACAGGCCGAACTCGGTGACGACGAAGGTCGCGTTGCGGCGCGCGGCGGCCGGATCGCCCAGCCGCACCGGCGAGGCGATGCGCAGCCGCACGTCCATCACCCGGTCGCCGGGGTCGGGCAGGGCGTCGATGATGGCGCGTTCCTCGGGCGCGAAGCCCGAGTCCAGCTTGCGCTTGTCCCAGTGCGGCATGAAGAAGGGCGCGTCCCGGTGGAACAGCTCGAACCGCGGGTCCTTCACCATCTCCAGGATCTGGTTCTGGTTGACCATCGCGATGGAGTGGTTCACCCCCCGCCAGCCCTCGATGCAGAGTGTCTTCATCCGGCCGATTGTGTCCCCTCGTCCCGGGGGCCATGCGCCGATAAGGGGGATGGCTCCGGCCCAGTCCCGCGCTCAGGGGTCAGAGCAGCGGAACCGCGCCGTCCTCTTCCAGCCGCCGGGCGGTGGCCTGCAGGGCCGCCATCGCGGCGTGGTGGACCGTGGCGGCGGTCTCGTCCGGCGCTGGCGCCGCGCCAGGCGCCGCCCCGGCCGTGGCGCCTGGGGCGACCGTCGTCGAGCCTGCCGCGGCCGCCGCGGCGGCCGTGTGCGCGGCGTCGGACAGCAGGGCGGTGGTGGACGCCGAGGGCGCCGCCAGCAGGTCCTCCGCGGCCAGGTGGGCCCGGGCGGCCGAGCCCGTGGCCTCGGTCGCGGCGTCCGCCGTGCCGTCGCTGGCCTTGGCGAACCAGACGTCGCCCATCTGGTGGGTCACGCCGTCCGCGGTCTTGTAGCCCGAGATCAGGCCCACCAGGTTGCCGTGGTCGACGGTCGTGCTCGAGCGGGCGGCCAGGTCCAGCTCGACGATGCCCAGCTCCGACAGCGACTTCAGCTCGCCCGCGTCGGTCTTGCCGTTGCCATTGGCGTCGGCCCAGATCCGCAGCTGCGAGAAGGCGGCGTCCTGCGCATTGAGGACGTGATCCGCGTTGGCGTCGAGTGCCTGCATGGCCTCGTAGCCGTTGGCCGCGCGATGGCCGTTCGCCAGCAGGGTGCCGCTGCCGAAGAGCTCGCCGCCGGAGTCGATCTGGCCGTTGCCGTTCAGGTCGCGGGCCAGCAGCCCGTTGCCCTGCGCCATCCAGCCCCACTGCTGGGCATGGCCGGTGTTGTTCATGTCGAAGCTCACGCCCTGCGCCGCGGACACCGTGCCCAGCCCGTGGCCGTCCAGGTTCAGCAGGATGGGCGTGGCCAGGAACAGCGCGTCGAGCTGCGCGCCGCTCATCGCCTGCAGCGCCTCGGTGCTGAAGGCCAGCACCTGGTCCATGTTCAGCGCGGCCAGGTCGCGGGTCTCGAAGCCGACGATCGCGTCGGTGCCGATCGCATGGATCTGGTCCAGCGTCAGCGCCCGGGCCTGGTCGCGGCTCAGCGCGGCCAGATCCTCGCTGGACATCGCCGCGAAGCCCTCGGACGAGATCGCCGCCACCTGCTGGGAGCTCAGCGCGGCGACCTGGTGGCTGTCCAGCGCCGCGATCGCGTCGGAATTCATCGCCGCGAGCGCCTCGGTGTGCAGCCCGCGCAGCGTCTGCGTCGACAGCCCGTGGACCTGGTCCGACCCCAGCGAGGCGAAGACCTCGGTCGACAACGCGTTCAGCGTCGCCGTCCCCAGCGCCCGGAAGGCCGACGAGCTCAGCGCCGCGTAGTCCTCGGTGCCGAAGCCGGCCAGCTGCGCCGTCGTCATCTCGGCCAGCTGCAGGCTGGTCATGGCGTGCACCTGGTCGGTGGTCAGCCCGGCGAAGTCACCGGCGTCCATCACCCGGATCGCGCGGCCGGGCAGCAGGGCCACGTCCTGCGCGTCCAGCGCGGCGATCTGGTCGCTGGTCCAGGCCAGCACCTGCACGTTGGTCAGGCCCAGGATCTGGGCGGTGCCCAGGGCCTGGATCTGCTCGGTGGTCATGGCCGCCGCCTGCTGGTAGCTCAGCGCGCCGACCTGGTCGGGCCGCAGCGCCGCCACCTGGTCGACGCTCAGCAGCGCGATCTGGTCGGAGCCCATCGCCTTGAGCGCCGTCGTGTGCAGCACCGCCAGGTCCTGGGTCTCCAGCGCCGCGAGCTGCGTGGCGCTGAGCGCCGCCAGCTGCGACGAGCGCAGCGCCGCGAACTGCAGCGTCGTCAGCGACGCCAGCGCGGTCGGATCCATCGCCGCGATCTGCAGCGAGTTCAGCGCCGCGATCTGCTTGACCGACAGCGCGCCGATCTGGTCCAGGTCGAGCGAGCCGAACTGGTCGCTGCTCATTCCCAGCAACGCCTGCGAGCCCAGGCTGGCCAACTGCGCCGTGCCCAGCCGGTCGATCTGGTCGGCCGTCAGCCCCATCAGCTGCCTGGAGCTCAGCGCCGCGAGCTGGGCGTTGCTCAGCGAGGCGATGCTGTCGCCGTTCATCGCGGCGATCTGGGTCGAGCTCAATCCGGCGAGGGCGCGGGTGGTCAGGCCCACCACGTCCTGGAACTCGAGGTTGGCGATCTGGTCGGTGGACAGCGCCGCCAGCTGCCGGGACGAGAAGACCGAGAACTGCGCCGAATCCAGCGCGTTCAGGTCGGCCTGCTCCAGCGCGGCCATCTGGGTCGTCGTGAGCGCGGCGACCTGGTTGGTGCGAAGCGCCGCGAACTGGTCGGGCACCAGGGCGTTCAGCTGCTCGGTGGTGAAGCCCTGCAGGGCCTGGACGCTCAGGCCGCGCACGCCGTCGGTGGACAGCGCGTCGATCTGGGCCGGCGTCAGCGCCGCGACCTGGCCGGTGCCGAGCAGCGCGGTCTGCGCGCTGCCGAAGGCGCCGACCTGCTCGCGGCTCAGCAGATGGATCTGCTCGGTGCTCAGCGCGCTCAGGTAGACCGGCTTGACGGCGGCCAGCAGCGCCGGATCGAGCGCGCCGATCTCGTCGGTCGAGATCGCCGCCAGCTGGAAGGAGGTCAGCGCCGCGAAATGGGTGCCCAGCGCATTGAGGCTGTCATGGTCCAGCGTGCGCACCTGCGCCGTGCTGAGCGCGGCGAGTTGACCGTCGCGCAGCGAGGCCAGCCCGGTCGGGCCGAGCGCGTCGAGCTGGTCGGCGCTCAGGCCGCGGATCGCCAGCGTGCTGATGGCCTGCAGCGAGGCCGGGGCCAGCACCTGCAGCTGGGCCGGCGTCAGCGCCGCCACCTGCGCCGCGGTCATCGCGCCGGTCTGCCCGGTGCTGAAGGCGGCCACCAGGGTGACGTCCAGCGCCTGCACCTGCGCGCTGCTGAGCGAGCGGATCACCGTCGCGTTCAGCGCGCCGAAATCCTCGGGCTCCAGCTGCGCCACCTGGTCGGTCGTCAGGCCGCGGAACTGCGCCGAGGTCAGCGTCGCGAACTGCGCGGTGCTCAGCGCGTTCAGGTCCTCCGGGCTCATCGCCGCGAGCTGCGCCGTGCCCAGCGCGCGGATCTGGCCGCTGGTCAGCGCCTGCAGCTGGTCCGAGCTCAGCACGCCGAGCTGGTGGTCGGTCAGCGTCGCGATCACGCGGGTGGACAGCGCCTGGATCGCGCCGGTGCCCAGCGCGGCGAGCTGTTCGTCGCTCAGGTCGCGCAGCTGCGCCGTCGTCAGCGCGCCGGTCTGCGCGCCGCTCAGCACGGCCAGTTGCTCGGAGCTCAGCGAGGCCATCTGCGCCGGCGTCAGGCCGCGCAGCGTCGCGCTGCTCAGCGCGGCCAGGTCCTCGGTGCCCAGCGAGTGGAACTGCTCGGTCGTCAGCGACTGCAGCTGCTTGGAGCTCAGCGCGGCCAGTTGCGCGGTCGACAGCGCGGCCAGGTCGTCGGTGTCCAGCGCGGCCAGCTGGCGCGTGGTCAGCATCGCGATCTGCAGCGTCTTGAGCGCGCCGAGCTGCTCGGCGCTCATCGCGCCCAGCACCTCCGGTTTCAGGCCGATCAGCGCGCTGCTGCTGAGCAGGCGCAGCTCGTCGGTGCTGAAGGCGGGCAGCTGCTCGCTGCCCACGCCGATCAGCTGGGTCGAGGTCAGGCTCTGCACCTGGCGCGAGCTGAGCGCGTCGAACTGGTCGGACGAGAGCGCGCCGAGCTGCGCCGAGTTCAGCGCGCGCAGGCCCTTGGTGCCGATGGCCGCCAGGTCCTCGCCCTCGAGCGCGGCCACCTGGGCGGTGCTCAGCGACTTGATCTGCAGCGTGTTGAGCGCGCCGGCCTGCTCGGTGGTCAGCGCCACCAGCGCATCGGTGCCCAGCGTGCGGAACTGCTGGCTGGTCATCGCGGCGATCTGGCGGCTGTCCAGCGACTGCACCGCGTCCGAGGACAGCTGCGACACCGCGGCCGTGGTCAGCCCGCGGATCGCGCCGGTGCTCAGCGCCTGCAGCGCGTCGGTGCCGAGCGCGCTGAGCTGGTCGCCGCTCAGGCCGCGAGTCTGGTTGCCGCGCAGCGCGCCGATCTGGGCGGTGCTGAAGGCGTTGAGCTGGTCGACACTGAGCGCGCCGATCTGCACCGTGTTGAGCACCTGCATCGAGGCGGTGCTGAACACGGCCACCTCCTCGGTGCTCAGCAGGCCGATCTGCGCGCTGCCCAGGCCGCGCACCTGCACCGAGGACAGCGCCGCGATCTGCGCGCTGTCCAGCGCGCTGAACTGGTCGCTGTCCATGCGGCGCAGCCGGTCCACGGTCAGCGCCGGGATCTGCGCGGTGGTCAGCGCATGGATCTGGTCGGTGGTCAGCGCGGCCAGCGAGGCGGTGGTCAGCGTCCGCAGCGCGCCGGTGTTGAGCGCCTGCACGTCCTGCAGCTCCAGCGCCGCGAGCTGGCCCGAGGCCAGGTAGTTGAGCTGCCGCGCGGTCAGCGCATGCACCTGCAGCGTGGTCAGGCCCACCACCTGGGCGGCGCTCAGCATGGCCCACTCCGGCCCGGTCAGCGTGGCGAGCTGCGCGGTGGTGAGGGCTGCGATCTCCTCGGGAGTGAGCGATCCGACGTCGAAGGTGGCCATGGGGGATGGGAGGGTACTGCTGGAACCTGGCGGTCTGTCGTTTGCGGCCCACGCCGGCGGGGCGCGCGGGCGAGGGCCGCAAACGGCAAACCGGGGGCGCGAGGCCCCCGGTTCCGGACTGCCGCTTAGATCAGCGGAACAGCGCCGTTCTGGTCGTCGTCATGCAGCTTCTTGTAGGCCGCGCTGAGCACGTCGTGGTTGACCGCGTCGGTGGCCGCCGCGGTGGTGGCCGCCGTGGCCGCCGTCGCGGTGTGCGCCGTCGCGCCGCCGAGCAGGTTGGCTTCCGGCTGGGCGAGCAGGTCGCCCAGCTGCGGCGCGGCTTCCCGCGTCGTGCCATGGACCTGCTGCGTCGCGCCGTCCTTGGTGAACCACACGTCGGACATCTCGCTCGTCGTGCCGTCCGCCTTGGTGTAGCTGGACACCAGGCCGATCAGGTTGCCGTGATCGACATCCGTGCCCTTGGTCGCGCCCAGGTTCAGGTCGACGATGCCCAGGTCGGTCAGCGACTTGAGCTCACCCGCGTCGGTCTTGCCGTCGTGGTTGGCGTCGACCCAGACCTGCAGGTGGTTGAAGTCCGCGTCCTTGGCGTTGACGTGGCCGTCATGGTTGGCGTCCAGCGAGGCGAGGGCGGCGAAGCCGTCCAGGCCCTTGCGGCCGTTGACCGTGGTGCCCGAGCCGAAGAGCTCGGCGCCGCTGTCGATCGTGCCGTTGCCGTTGCGATCCATCACCAGCAGGCCGTCGTTGCCGCCGACCCAGCCCCACTTGTCGTTGTGACCGGTGGCGTTGAGGTCGAAGTGCACGCCGTCCTTGGCCGCCAGCGTCTGGATGCCGTTGCCGTCCAGGTCCAGCATGATCGGCGTGGCCATGAAGTGGGCGTTGATCTGCTCGTCGCTCCAGCCGGCCTTCTGGTCGGAGGTCATCGCCAGCACCTGCTCCATGCTCATGCTGGCCAGGTCCTGCGTGTCCCAGCCGATGAACTGGTCGGAGGTCATCGCCACGATCTGGTCGGTCGACAGGCCCTGGATCTGCACCGAGGTGAGCGCGTGGATGTCGCTCGAGTCCAGCGCCAGGATCTGGTCGGTCGTGAACGCATGCAGCTGCGACGAGGTCATCGTCCCGAAGTGCGTGCTGGTCAGCGCGCCGATGTCGTCCGTGGTGATGGCCGCGATCTGGTCCGTGCCCAGCGCGCGCAGCTGCGCGGTGCTGAATTCATGGATCTGGTCGCTGGTCAGCGCCGCGATCTGGTCGGTGCTGAAGGCGTGGATCGCCGCGGTGCTCAGCGCGTGGATGCCGGCGGTGGAGATCGAGGCGATGTCGGCCGTCTCGATGCCCGCCACCTGCGTCGCGCTCACCGCGCTCCACTGCTGCGAGGTCAGCGCATGGATCTGATCCGAGCTGAAGGCCTCGAAGTCCGCCGAGCCGAAGGCCACCAGGTTGCCGCTGGCGATCGCCGCCAGGTCGCCGGTGTCGATCGCCTGCACCTGGTCGGTGGTGAAGGCGCTCAGCTGGGCCGAGCTCATCGCCACGACCTGCGTCGAGGTCAGCGCCTGCACGTCGTCGGTGGCCAGCTGGCTCACCTGCAGCGTGCTCAGCGCGGCGACCTGCTGCGTGGTCAGCGCCGCGATCTGGTCGGAGCCCAGCGCTTCCAGTTGAGCGCTGTCCAGCGAGCGGATCGCCAGCGTGCTCAGGCTGCGCAGGTCGGCCGACTCGAAGGCCGCCATCTGGTCGGTGGTCAGGCCGTCGACCTGGGCCGAGCCCAGGGCCGCCGCCTGCGACGAGCTCAGTGCCTGGATCGCGTCGGTGCTCAGGGCGCCGATCTGGGCCGAGCCCAGGGCCTGCAGCTGCGCCGAGCTCAGCGCGGCGACGTCGTCCGTCGTCATCGTCGAGATCTGCGTGGTCGTCAGGGCCTGCAGCTGGCTGTTGCCCAGCGCGCGGATCTGGCCGCTGGTCAGCGCGTTCAGGTCGTCGCTGCTCAGGTTGGCGATCTGCGCGGTCGTCAGCGCGGCGACCTGGACGGTCGTCAGCGCGGCGATCTGGTCGGAGCCCAGCGCCTCGATCTGGTCGGTGCCCAGGGCGCGCAGGGCGACCGTGGACAGCGAGCGCAGGTCACCGGTCTCCAGCGCGGCCATCTGGTCCGTCGTCAGGCCCTTGACCTGGGCCGAGCTCAGCGCGGCCACCTGGACCGAGCTCAGCGCGATCACCGCCTCGGTGCTCAGCGCGCCGATCTGGGCCGAGCTCAGCGCCTGGACCTGCTGCGAGCTCAGGGCCGCGACGTCGGCGCTCTCCATCGTGGAAACCTGCGTGGTCGTCAGCGCGGCGACCTGCTGCGTCGTCAGCGCGCGGACCTGGGCGCTGGTGAGCGCGTTCAGGTCGTCGCTGGCGAGCGTGCTCACCTGGCCGGTGGTCAGCGCGGCGACCTGCGTCGTCGTCAGCGAGGCGACCTGGTCGGAGCCCAGGGCGCCCAGCTGGTCGCTGGTCAGCGCACGCAGCGCCACCGTCGACAGGGCCTTCAGGTCACCCGATTCCAGGGCGGCCATCTGGTCCGTGGTCAGGCCGGCGACCTGCTTGCTGGTCAGCGCGGCGACCTGCGTCGAGCTCAGCGCCACGACCGCTTCGGTCGTCAGCGCGCCGACCTGGTCGGAGCTCAGCGCGGCGACCTGGTTGGTGGCCAGCGCGGCCACGTCGGCGGTCTCCATCGTGCCCACCTGCGCGGTGGTCAGCGCGGCCACCTGGGCGGTGGTCAGCGCCTTGACCTGCGCGCTGGTCAGCGCGTTGAGGTCGTCGCTGGTCAGGTTGGCGACCTGGCTGGTCGTCAGCGCGGCGACCTGCTGGGTCGTCAGCGCGGCGACCTGGTCGGAGCCCAGCGCTTCCAGTTCGGCCGAGCCCAGCGCGGCGATCTGGCCGGTGGTCAGGGCGCGCAGCTGGCCGGTCGTCAGCGCGGCGAAGTCGTCCGTCGCCAGCTGGCTGACCTGCGTGGTCGTCAGCGAGGCCACCTGCGCGGTGGTCAGCGCCTGGACCTGGTCGGAGCTCAGCGCTTCCAGCTGGTCGCTGCTGAGCGCGCGCAGGGCGAGCGTCGACAGCGACTTCAGGTCACCGCTTTCGATCGCGGCCATCTGGTCGGTGGTCAGGCCGGCGACCTGCTTGCTGCTCAGCGCGGCGACCTGGGCGGAGCTCAGGGCGACCACGGCGTCGGTGCTCAGCGCGCCGACCTGGGCCGAGCTCAGCGCGGCGACCTGGTTGGTGGCGAGCGCCTGCACGTCGGCGGACTCCATCGCGGCGACCTGGGTGGTCGTCAGCGCGGCGATCTGCTGCGTGGACAGCGCTTTGATCTGGCCGCTGGTCAGTGCGTTCAGGTCATCGCTGGTCAGGTTGGCGACCTGGCCGGTCGTCAGCGCGGCGACCTGCTGGGTCGACAGCGCGGCGATCTGGTCGGAGCCCAGCGCTTCCAGCTGGGCCGAGGTCAGCGCCTGCAGGGCGTTGGTGGACAGGGCCTTCAGGTCGCCCGTTTCCAGGGCGGCCATCTGGTCGGTGGTCAGGCCGGCGACCTGCTTGCTGTTCAGCGCGGCGACCTGGGCGGAGCTCAGGGCCACCACGGCGTCGGTGCTCAGCGCGCCGACCTGGGCCGAGCTCAGCGCGGCGACCTGCGCCGAGTTCAGCGCGGCGACGTCGTCGCTGGTCATCGTCGAGACCTGGGTGGTCGTCAGCGAGGCGACCTGCGCGGTCGACAGCGCCTTGATCTGCGCGCTGGTCAACGCGTTCAGGTCATCGCTGCTCAGGTTGCTGACCTGGGCGGTCGACAGCGCGGCGACCTGCTGGGTCGACAGCGCGGCGATCTGGTCCGAGCCCAGCGCGTCGAGCTGGTCGGTGCCCAGCGAACGCAGCGCGGCGGTCGACAGCGACTTGAGGTCGCCCGTCTCGATCGCGGCCATCTGGTCGGTCGTCAGGCCGGCGACCTGCTTGGTCGTCAGCGCGGCGACCTGCGCCGAGCCCAGCGCGACGATCGCGTCGGTGGCGAGGGCGCCGACCTGGGCCGAGCCCAGGGCCTGCACCTGCGCGGTGGTCAGCGCGGCGACGTCGTCGCTGGTCATGGTCGAGACCTGCGTGGTCGTCAGCGCGGCGACCTGCTGGGTCGTCAGCGCCTTGATCTGGCCGCTGGTCAACGCGTTGAGGTCATCGCTGCTGAGGTTGCTGACCTGGCCGGTCGTCAACGCGGCGACCTGCTGGGTCGACAGCGCGGCGATCTGGTCGGAGCCCAGCGCATCCAGCTGGTCGGTGCCCAGGGCACGCAACGCGACGCTGGACAGCGACTTGAGGTCGCCGGTCTCGATCGCGGCCATCTGGTCGGTCGTCAGGCCACCGACCTGCTTCGTGGTCAGCGCGGCGACCTGCGAGGAGGTCAGCGCGACGATGGCCTCGGTGCTCAGCGCGCCGACTTGCGACGAGCTCAGCGCGGCGATCTGGTTGGTGGCCAGCGCGGCCACGTCGGCCGTCTCCATCGTGTTGATCTGGCCGGTCGTCAGCGCGGCGACCTGCTGCGTGGTCAGCGCCTTGATCTGGGCGCTGGTCAATGCGTTCAGGTCATCGCTGGACAGGTTGCTGACCTGGGTCGTGGTCAGCGCGGCGACCTGCTGGGTCGTCAGCGCGGCGACCTGGTCGGAGTTCAGCGCGTCGAGCTGGGCGGTGCCGAGCGCGGCGACCTGGGCGGTGCCCAGGGCGCGCAGCTGGCCGGAGGTCAGGGCGCCCACGTCATCGGTGGCGAGCTGGCTGACCTGCGCGGTCGTCAGCGCGGCGACCTGCTGGGTCGTCAGCGCCTGGACCTGGTCGGAACTCAGCGCCTCGAGCTGGTCGCTGGTCAGGGCGCGCAGGGCGACCGTGGACAGCGCCCGCAGGTCGGCCGATTCCAGCGCGGCCATCTGGTCGGTGGTCAGGCCCGCGACCTGCTTGCTGCTCAGCGCGGCGACCTGGCCGGAGCTCAGGGCGATGATCGAGTCGGTGCTCAGCGCGCCGACCTGCGACGAGCTCAGCGCGGCGACCTGCTGGGTCGTCAGCGCCGCCACGTCGGCGGACTCCATGGTGTTGACCTGGCCGGTGGTCAGCGCGGCGACCTGCTGGGTCGACAGCGCCTTCACCTGCGCGCTGGTCAGCGCGTTGAGGTCGTCCGAGGACAGGTTGCTGACCTGGCCGGTCGTCAGCGCGGCGACCTGCTGGGTCGTCAGCGCGGCGACCTGGTCGGAGTTCAGCGCATCGAGCTGGTCGGTGCCCAGGGCCCGCACGGCGGTCGTGGACAGCGCCTTCAGGTCACCCGTTTCCAGGGCGGCCATCTGGTCGGTGGTCAGGCCCGCGACCTGCTTGCTGCTCAGCGCGGCGACCTGGTTGGAGGTCAGCGCGACCACCGATTCGGTGCTCAGCGCGCCGACCTGGGCCGAGCCCAGCGCGGCGACCTGCTGGGTGGACAGCGCCTGCACGTCGGCGCTTTCCATCGCGTTGACCTGGGCGGTCGTCAGGGCGGCGACCTGCGCGGTGCCCAGCGCCTTGATCTGGGCGCTGCCCAGGGCGTTGAGGTCGTCGCTGGTCAGGCCGGCGACCTGCGCGGTCGTCAGCGCGGCCACCTGGACGGTGCTCAGCGCGGCGACCTGGTCGGAGCCCAGCGCATTGAGCTGGTCGGTCGACAGGGCGCGCAGCGCGGCGCTGTTCAGCGCGCGCAGGTCACCGGTCTCGATGGCGGCCATCTGGTCGGTGGTCAGGCCCGCGACCTGCTTGGTCGTCAGCGCGCCGACCTGGGCGGAGCCCAGCGCGACGATCGCTTCGGTGCTCAGCGCGCCGATCTGGGCCGAGCCCAGCGACTGCAGCTGCGCCGTGGTCAGCGCGGCGACGTCGTCGCTGGTCATGGCGGAGACCTGCTCGGTCGTCAGCGCGGCGACCTGCGCGGTCGACAGCGCCTTGATCTGGCCGCTGGTCAGCGCGTTCAGGTCGTCGGAGGACAGGTTGGCGACCTGGGCGGTCGACAGCGCGGCGACCTGCTGGGTCGACAGCGCGGCGATCTGGTCGGAGCCCAGCGCGTCCAGCTGGTCCGTGCCCAGCGCGCGCAGCGCGGCGGTGGACAGCGCCTTCAGGTCACCCGTTTCCAGGGCGGCCATCTGGTCGGTGGTCAGGCCGGCGACCTGCTTGGTCGTCAGCGCGCCCACCTGGGCGGAGGTCAGGGCGGCGACGTTCTCGGTCGACAGCGCGCCGACCTGGGCCGAGCCCAGCGCGGCGACCTGCTGGGTCGACAGCGCCTGCACGTCGGCCGATTCCATGCCGTTGATCTGGCTGGTGGTCAGCGCGGCGACCTGGGCGGTCGACAGCGCGCGGATCTGGGCCGAGCCCAGCGCGTTCAGGTCGTCGCTGGCCAGCGCCTGCACCTGCGCCGTCGTCAGCGCGGCGACCTGGGCGGTCGTCAGCGCGGCGATCTGGTCCGAGCTCAGTGCGTCGATCTGGCTGGTGGTCAGGGCGCGCAGCGCGTTGGTCGTCAGCGCGCGGACGTCCACCGTCTCGATGGCGCCGACCTGGTCGGTCGTCAGGCCGCCGACCTGCTTGGTCGACAGCGGCGCGACCTGCTGCGAGCTCAGCGCGGCGATGTTCTCGGTGGACAGGGCGCCGACCTGGTCGGAGCTCAGCGCGGCGATCTGCTGCGTGGACAGCGCCTGCACGTCGGCGCTTTCCATCGTGTTGACCTGGGCGGTCGTCAGCGCGGCGACCTGCTGCGTCGACAGGGCCTTGATCTGGCCGCTGGTCAGCGCGTTCAGGTCATCGCTGCTCAGGTTGCTGACCTGGGCGGTCGACAGCGCGGCGACCTGCTGGGTCGACAGCGCGGCTACCTGGTCGGAGCCCAGGGCGCCGAGCTGGTCGGTGGTCAGCGCGCGCACGGCGGCGGTGCCCAGCGCCTTCAGGTCGCCGGTCTCGATGGCGCCCATCTGGTCGGTGGTCAGGCCCGCGACCTGCTTGGTCGACAGCGCGCCGACCTGCGAGGAGGTCAGGGCGACGATGTTCTCGGTCGACAGCGCGCCGATCTGGTCGGAGCTCAGCGCGGCGATCTGGCCGGAGCTCAGCGCCTGCACGTCCTCGCTGGTCATGTTGGCGATCTGGGTGGTCGACAGCGCCGCGATCTGGGCGGTGCCCAGCGCGCGGATCTGCGCCGAGCCCAGCGCGTTCAGGTCGTCGCTGGACATGGCCTGGACCTGGCCGGTGGTCAGCGCGGCGACCTGGCCGGTCGTCAGCGCGGCGACCTGGGCCGAGCCCAGCGCGTCGAACTGGTCGGTGGTCAGCGAGCGGATCGCGGCGGTGGACATGGCGCGCAGGTCACCGGTCTCGATCGCGCCCATCTGGTCGGTCGTCAGGCCGGCGATCTGGCGGGTCGACAGCGCGGCAACCTGGGCCGAGCTCAGCGCCGCGACGTTGTCCGTGGACAGCGCGCCGACCTGGGCCGAGCCCAGCGCGGCGACCTGCTGCGTGGTCAGCGCCTGCACGTCGGCGCTTTCCATGGTGTTGACCTGGGCGGTCGACAGCGCGGCGACCTGGGCGGTGCCCAGCGCGCGGATCTGGGCCGAGCCCAGCGCGTTCAGGTCATCGCTGGACATCGCCTGGACCTGGCCGGTGGTCAGGGCGGCGACCTGGCCGGTCGTCAGCGCGCCGACCTGGTCGGAGTTCAGCGCGTCGAACTGGTCGGTGGTGAGCGAGCGGATCGCGGCCGTGGACATGGCGCGCAGGTCGCCGGTCTCGATCGCGCCCATCTGGTCGGTCGTCAGGCCCGCGATCTGGCGGGTCGACAGCGCGGCGACCTGCTGCGAGCTCAGCGCGGCGACGTTTTCCGTGGACAGCGCGCCGACCTGGGCCGAGCTCAGCGCCTGCACCTGCTGGGTGCTCAGCGCCTGCACGTCGGCGCTTTCCATGGTGTTGACCTGGGCGGTCGACAGCGCCGCGACCTGGGCGGTGCCCAGCGCGCGGATCTGGGCCGAGCCCAGCGCGTTCAGGTCATCGCTGGCCATCGCCTGGACCTGGCCGGTCGTCAGCGCGGCGACCTGGCCGGTCGTCAGCGCGCCGACCTGGTCGGAGCTCAGCGCATCGAACTGGTCGGTGGTCAGCGAGCGGATCGCGGTCGAGGACAGCGCGCGCAGGTCGCCGGTCTCGATGGCGGCGATCTGGTCGGTCGACAGACCGGCCAGCTGGCGGGAGGTGAGGGTGGCGACCTGGGCCGAGCTCAGCGCGACGATGGCGTCGGTGGACAGCGCGGCGATCTGGGCCGAGCTCAGCGCGGCGATCTGGGCGGTGGTGAAGGCCTGGACGTCGGCGGACTCCATGCCCTGGACCTGGTCGGTCGACAGCGCGGCGATCTGGGCGGTGCCCAGCGCGCGGATCTGGCTGCTGCTCAGCGCGTTCAGTTCATCGGTGGATAGCACGGCGACCTGGCCGGTCGTCAGCGCGCCGATCTGGCTGCTGGACATCGCGGCGACCTGGTCCGAGTTCAGCGCCTGGACCTGGTCGGTCGACAGCGCGCGCACGGTGGCGGTGGACAGCGCCTTCATGTCGTCGGAGCTGATCGCTGCCATCTGGTCGGTGGTCAGGCCCTTGACCTGGGTCGAGGTCAGCGCGCCGATCTGGCCGGAGCTCATCGCCTCGATGGAATCGGAGCTCAGCGCGCCGATCTGGGCGGAGCTCAGCGCGCGCACCTGCGCGGTGGACAGCGCCTGCACGTCGGCGCTGTCGACGCCGGCCAGCTGGTCGGTGGTCAGCGCGGCGATCTGCTGCGTGGTGATGGCGCGGATCTGGTTGGTGTCCAGCGCTGCGATCTCGTCGCTGGCCAGCTGGCGGATCTGCTGGGTGGACAGCGCGTTGATCTGGGCGGTCGTCAGCGCGGCGACCTGGTCCGAGTTCAGCGCGGCGACCTGGTCGGTGCCCAGCGCCTTGACGGCGGCGGTGCTCAGCGCGTGCACGGCGTCGGAGGTCAGCGCGGCGGCCTGGTCGGAATTCAGCGCGGCGGTCTGGGTGCTGGTCAGCGCGGCGGCCTGGCCGGTGCCCAGAGCGGCGACGCCCTCGGTGGCGAGGGCGGCGACTTGCTGGGAGCTCAGGGCCTTGATCTGCTCGGTCTTGAGCGCCTGCAGGTCATCGGAGGCCAGGCTGTTGATCAGGCTGGTGGAGATGGCGGCCACCTGCTGGGTGCTCAGCGCCCGGATCTGGTCCGAGGCCAGCGCGTTCAGGTCGTCGGACTCCAGGTTGCGGACCTGCTGGGTGGTCATCGCGCCGACCTGACGGGTGGTCATCGCGCCGAACTGGTCGGAGCCCAGCGCATTGAGCTGCGCGCTGGTGAAGGTCTGGACCGCGGCCGTCGACAGGGCGCGCAGGTCGTCCGACTCGATGGCGGCGATGTTGGTCGTCGTGAAGAACGACACCGCCCGGGTGCCGAGCGTCGCGAACTGCGAGGTCGTCAGCGCCTGGAACTGTTCGGTGGAAAACGCTGCCCAGTCTTCGCTGGTCAGGCGCGCCAGGGTCGTCGACGTGAGGGCGGCGATCTGGTCGGTCGTCAGGTTGGTAATCAGCGATGCCATCTTTGGAACTCCGTGAACCTATGGGGGCGGATGCGCCCACAGGCGCGAGGTGATTTGGGTCAGCTTTGGCACCCGACTTCCGGATGCCGTCATCCGGTTTTCGGACGCGGAATGACGAACTTGAGCTAGCCCAGAAATGTTATTTGCCGCCCGCTTAACCTGAACGGAACAAAAGGGCCGGGAGTCGGCCTCAGTTCACGGTTACAGACGGCGCGTAAAGCCCGTGAACGCGGGGGATGGGATGCTTGCCGGGGCAAGGTTCCGGGGGCCAATGAGCGAACGGTCGTTCATTTGTCGCGGCCGGGACATCCAATGGTGATCGGTACTTACGCGCGACTCTGAAGCGCGTGGCGCGTGGGTTTGCCGCGCTCGTGAGGCTGGCGTGAGCCTTTTTGACGGCTGAAACAAGATGTGAGCCGTGTGAACGAACACCGCTGACGGGAGGGGGCCGGGAGAGCGCGCCGAGGGGGCGCCGAGGGCGCGACAGATGTCGTTCGTGACAAGTTCACGGATTTTCCGGAGGCCCGGAAAGGTGGTTTTCGGGGGTTATCTCAAATACACCGGGAATATCGCCGGTGAATTAATGCCGAGGGATTTTCACGGCCGCCCCGCGTTCGCGCGCGCGCCTAATCGGCAGCGCGGCCGGTGGCCTTGAGTCCATTGTCGAAGTGACACCGGACCAGCCGCGCCGCCCGGTCGGCATCGCGCTCGAGCAACGCCGCCAGCATCTCCCGATGCTCCTGTAGCGACTCCTGGAGCCGCCCCTGCTTGAACAGCGAGTGGTGGCGGTTGAGCTTCATCACCCGGCGCAGGTCCGTGATGATCTGCATCCGCCAGCGGTTGCCGTCGATCTCGATGATGCGCAGGTGGAAGCGCTCGTTGGCGGCGAAGAAGTGCTCGCGGCCCGCCTCGCCGGCGGCCAGGCTTTCCTCGAGGGCCTGGTGCAGCTGGCGAAGTTCCGCCAGCTCGGGGTCGGTCGCCGTGCGGGCCACGACCGCGGCGGCGTCGCTCTCCAGCAGGGACAGCAGTTGGTAGGCCTCGCGGACGTCGCGCTCGGACATCTCGGTGACGTAGGCGCCGCGGCGCACCCGCATCGTGACCAGACCCTCGGAGGCCAGCACCTTGAGCGCCTCGCGCATCGGGGTGCGGCTGATGCCGAGCTCGGCGCAGAGCTTGAGCTCGTCGATCCAGCTGCCGGGTTCGAGCTCCTTGGCGAAGATGCGCTGGCGCAGCCGCTCGGCGACCTCTTCATACAGAGGGGCGCGGGGAGCGAGCGGTGCGGTGAGCGGGCCGTTGAGGGGCATGGCGCGGGAGTGTAGCGAATCCGAAATTCATAATTATGAATTCGCGCCACGCTATGATCCGCCGCTTCCAGGAGTCCCCCATGTCGAACGAACACAAGGTCCCCTCCGCCGCGCCGTCCGCCACAAGCGGGACGAACACTCCTCAGGAGTTCGCGCCGGCGACGCTGGAGCAATGGCACAAGGCGGCGGCCAAGTCCGCGCCCGGCGGGGACCCCGCCAAGTTGAACTGGCACACCCCCGAAGGGCTGGTCGTCAAGCCGCTGTACACCGCGGCCGACACCCGCGACCTGCCGTACGCGGACACGCTGCCCGGCTTCGAGCCCTTCCTGCGCGGACCGCAGGCCACGATGTACGCGGTGCGGCCCTGGACCATCCGGCAGTACGCCGGCTTCTCGACGGCCGAGGAGAGCAACGCCTTCTACCGCAAGGCGCTGGCCGCGGGCGGGCAGGGCGTGTCGGTGGCCTTCGACCTGGCGACGCACCGCGGCTATGACTCCGACCACCCGCGCGTGACCGGCGACGTCGGCAAGGCCGGCGTGGCGATCGACTCGGTGGAGGACATGAAGATCCTGTTCGACGGCATCCCGCTGGACAAGGTCTCGGTCTCGATGACGATGAACGGGGCGGTGCTGCCGGTGCTGGCCGGCTACGTCGTCGCGGCGGAGGAGCAGGGCGTCGCGCAGGACCAGCTCAGCGGCACCATCCAGAACGACATCCTCAAGGAGTTCATGGTCCGCAACACCTACATCTACCCGCCCGAGCCGTCGATGCGCATCATCGGCGACATCATCGAGTACACGGCCTCGCACATGCCGAAGTTCAACTCGATCTCGATCAGCGGGTACCACATGCAGGAGGCGGGCGCGAACCAGGCGCTGGAACTGGCCTTCACGCTGGCCGATGGCAAGGAGTACGTCAAGACCGCGATCGCCAAGGGCATGGACGTGGACGACTTCGCCGGCCGGCTGTCCTTCTTCTGGGCGGTGGGGATGAATTTCTATCTGGAGATCGCCAAGATGCGGGCCGCGCGCCTGCTGTGGTGCCGGATCATGAAGGGCTTCGGCGCGAAGAACCCCAAGAGCCTGATGCTGCGCACGCACAGCCAGACCTCTGGATGGAGCCTGACCGAGCAGGATCCCTACAACAACGTGGTGCGCACCACCATCGAGGCGATGGCGGCGGTGTTCGGCGGCACGCAGTCGCTGCACACGAACTCGCTGGACGAAGCGATCGCGCTGCCCACCGAGTTCAGCGCCCGCATCGCGCGCAACACGCAGCTGATCATCCAGGAGGAGACCCACATCACGAACGTGATCGACCCCTGGGCCGGCAGCTACATGATGGAGTCGCTGACCCAGGACATGGCCGACAAGGCCTGGGCGATCCTCGAGGAGGTCGACGCCATGGGCGGCATGACCAAGGCGGTGGACTCGGGTTGGGCCAAGCTCAAGATCGAGGCCAGCGCCGCGGAGAAGCAGGCGCGCATCGACAGCGGCAAGGACGTGATCGTTGGCGTCAACAAGTACCGGCTGGCCAAGGAGGATCCGGTCGAGATCCTCGAGGTCGACAACGTCAAGGTGCGCGACAGCCAGATCGCGCGCCTGCGGAAGATCAAGGCCACGCGCGACGGCGCCAAGGTGCAGGCGGCGCTGGCGGCGCTGACCGAGGCCGCCCGCTCGGGCACCGGCAACCTGCTGGACCTGAGCATCCAGGCGATCCGGCTGCGGGCGACGGTGGGCGAGGTGTCGGACGCGCTGGAGGCGGTCTTCGGCCGGCACCGCGCCGACACGCAGAAGGTCACCGGCGTGTATGCCGCGGCCTATGACTCGGCCGAGGGCTGGGCCAAGCTGCAGGACGAGATCGCCGCCTTCGCCGAGGAGCAGGGCCGGCGGCCGCGGGTGATGATCGCCAAGCTCGGCCAGGACGGCCACGATCGCGGCGCGAAGGTCGTCGCCACGGCCTATGCGGACCTGGGCTTCGACGTCGACATGGGGCCGCTGTTCCAGACGCCGGAGGAATGCGCGCGCCAGGCCATCGAGAACGACGTGCACGCCGTCGGCGTGTCGACACTGGCGGCCGGCCACAAGACGCTGGTGCCGGCCATCATCCAGGCGCTCAAGGAGCAGGGCGGCGATGACATCGTCGTGTTCGTCGGCGGCGTGATCCCGGCGCAGGACTACGACTTCCTCTACGAGGCCGGCGTCAAGGGCATCTACGGGCCCGGCACGCCGATCCCGGCGAGCGCCAAGGACGTGCTCGAGCAGATCCGCAAGACGGTCGCGGCCTGAGCGGAGCGGATCGCGTGAACGCGCCGCCTCCCTCGGCCCTGCCGGATCACCCGCTGGCCGCGCCGCTGCTGGGCGAACCCGGGCCGGCCCAGCGCCGCGCGATGGCCAAGGCCATCACGCTGCTGGAGTCGACCCGCGCCGACCACCGCGCGCAGGCCGACGCGCTGCTCACCGGGCTGCTGCCGCACACGGGGCGCTCGCTGCGGCTGGGCATCTCGGGCGTGCCGGGCGTGGGCAAGAGCACCTTCATCGAGGCGCTCGGCCTGGACCTGATCGCGCGCGGCCATCGCGTCGCGGTGCTGGCGGTGGATCCGTCGAGCACGGTGTCGGGCGGCTCCATCCTGGGCGACAAGACGCGCATGGAGCGGCTCTCGATGGATCCGCGCGCCTACATCCGGCCCAGTCCGTCCAGCGGCACGCTGGGCGGCGTGGCGGAGAAGACGCGCGAGGCGATGCTGGTCTGCGAGGCCGCCGGCCATGACATCGTGATCGTCGAGACGGTCGGCGTCGGCCAGAGCGAGACGGCGGTGGCGGGCATGACCGACATGTACTGCCTGCTGCAGCTGCCCAATGCCGGCGACGACCTGCAGGCGATCAAGAAGGGCGTGATGGAGCTGGCCGACCTGGTCGTGATCAACAAGGCGGACCTGGACGACGCCGCGGCGACGCGGGCGCAGGCGCAGATCACGTCCTCGCTGCGGCTGTACGGGCTGCATGGCCGGCCCGACCACGCCCATCACGACACGGCGATCTGGCATCCCCGGGTGATGCGGATGTCCGCGCTCAAGGGCGTGGGCATCGAGGCCTTCTGGAGCGCGGTCACCGAGTTCCAGGCGCTCCAGCAGGCCAATGGCGCGTTCGACGAGAAGCGCCAGCAGCAGGCGCTGGCGTGGATGTGGGAACGCATCCAGTCGGGGCTGAAGCAGCAGTTCAAGGCGGCGCCCGCAGTGCGCGCGGCGCTGGGCGACATGACGGCGCGGGTGCTGGACGGGCGCCTGGCGGCGTCGACGGCGGCGCGCGAGTTGCTGGCGAGATTTTCCGGAGACAGGAATCCCGAGGATTCAAAGGACCAACGACATGCATGACATCCAACAGATGCTCGAGGACAAGCGCGAGCAGGCGCGCCAGGGTGGCGGCGAGAAGCGCATCGCGGCCCAGCACGCCAAGGGCAAGCTGACCGCGCGCGAACGGCTGGACCTGCTCTTCGACGACGGCACCTTCGAGGAGTGGGACATGTTCGTCGAACACCGCTGCGTCGACTTCGGCATGGCGGACAACAAGATCCCGGGCGACGGTGTCGTCATCGGCTACGGGATGATCAACGGCCGGCTGGCCTTCGCCTTCAGCCAGGATTTCACCGTCTTCGGCGGCGCGCTGTCCGAGGCCCATGCCGAGAAGATCTGCAAGGTGATGGACCAGGCGATGAAGGTCGGCGCGCCGGTGATCGGCCTGAACGACTCCGGCGGCGCGCGCATCCAGGAGGGCGTGGCCTCGCTGGGCGGCTATGCGGAGGTGTTCCAGCGCAACGTGATGGCCTCCGGCGTGATCCCGCAGATCAGCATGATCATGGGCCCCTGCGCCGGCGGCGCGGTGTACTCGCCGGCGATGACCGACTTCATCTTCATGGTGAAGGACAGCAGCTACATGTTCGTCACCGGGCCCGAGGTGGTGAAGACCGTGACGCACGAGGAAGTGACGGCCGAGGAGCTGGGCGGCGCCTCGACGCACACGGCGCGCAGCGGCGTCGCGGACCTGGCCTTCGAGAACGACGTCGAAGCCATCCTGATGCTGCGGCGCTTCTTCAACTACCTACCGCTGAACAACCGCGAGAAGGCGCCATGCCGCCCCAGCGGCGATCCCGGCGCGCGGCTGGATCATTCGCTCGACACGCTGGTGCCGGACAACCCGAACAAGCCCTACGACATGAAGGAGCTGATCCTCAAGGTCGTGGACGACGGCGACTTCTTCGAGCTGCAGGCCGAGAACGCGAAGAACATCCTGACCGGCTTCGCCCGCATGGAGGGGCAGACGGTGGGCATCGTCGCCAACCAGCCGCTGGTGCTGGCGGGCTGCCTGGACATCAAGAGCAGCATCAAGGCGGCGCGTTTCGTGCGCTTCTGCGATGCCTTCAACATCCCGGTGATCACCTTCGTCGACGTGCCGGGCTTCATGCCGGGCACTTCGCAGGAGTACGGCGGCATCATCAAGCACGGCGCCAAGCTGCTCTACGCGTATGCGGAGTGCACGGTGCCCAAGGTGACGGTGATCACGCGCAAGGCCTACGGCGGCGCGTATGACGTGATGAGCTCCAAGCACCTGCGCGGCGACGTCAACTTCGCCTGGCCCAATGCCGAGATCGCGGTGATGGGCGCCAAGGGCGCGGTGGAGATCATCTTCCGCGAGGACAAGAACGATCCGGCCAAGCTGGCCGCGCGCGAGGCCGAGTACAAGGCGCGCTTCGCCAACCCGTTCGTGGCCGGCGCGCGCGGCTTCATCGACGACGTCATCCAGCCGCACGAGACGCGCAAGCGCATCTGCCGCTCGCTGGTGATGCTCAAGGACAAGCAACTCGAGAACCCGTGGCGCAAGCACGGGAACATCCCCCTCTGACCGGCGCGCAGGAGACGCAGAACATGTTCAAGAAGATCCTGATCGCCAATCGCGGTGAGATCGCGTGCCGCGTGATCAAGACGGCCAAGAAGATGGGCATCGCCACGGTGGCGGTGTATTCGGAGGCGGACAAGGACGCCCGCCACGTGGAGCTGGCCGACGAGGCCGTGCTGCTGGGCCCGGCGCCCTCGCGCGAGTCCTACCTGGTAGCCGACAAGATCATCGCCGCGGCGAAGCAGACCGGCGCCCAGGCCATCCATCCCGGCTATGGCTTCCTGTCGGAGAACGAGGACTTCGCGCGCCGCGTGGAGGAGGAAGGCCTGGTCTTCATCGGGCCCAAGCACTACTCGATCGCGGCGATGGGCGACAAGATCGCCTCGAAGAAGCTCGCGGGCGAGGCGCAGGTCAACACCATCCCCGGCCACAACCAGCCGATCGAATCGCCCGACGAGGCCGTGGCCATCGCCCATCGCATCGGCTACCCGGTGATGATCAAGGCGAGCGCGGGCGGCGGCGGCAAGGGGCTGCGCGTCGCGTTCAACGACAAGGACTGCCACGACGGCTTCACCAGCTGCCGCAACGAGGCGCGCGCGAGCTTCGGCGACGACCGTGTGTTTATGGAGAAATTCGTCGAGTCGCCGCGGCACATCGAGATCCAGGTGTTGGGCGATGCCCAGGGCAACGTGGTCTATCTGTGGGAGCGCGAGTGCTCGATCCAGCGCCGCCACCAGAAGGTGATCGAGGAGGCGCCGTCGCCCTTCATCAGCGAGGCCACGCGCCGCGCGATGGGCGAGCAGGCCGTGGCGCTGGCCAAGGCGGTGAAGTACCAGAGCGCGGGCACGGTGGAGTTCGTGGTCGGCAAGGACCAGTCCTTCTACTTCCTGGAGATGAACACGCGGCTGCAGGTCGAGCATCCGGTCACCGAGTGCATCACCGGGCTGGACCTGGTCGAGCTGATGATCCGCGTCGCCGCGGGCGAGCCGCTGCCGTTCAAGCAGGACGAGATCCGGCGCGAGGGCTGGGCGATCGAGTGCCGCATCAACGCGGAGGATCCGTTCCGGAACTTCCTGCCGTCGACCGGCCGGCTGGTGAAGTACCAGCCGCCGGAGACCTCGATGGAGGCGGCCGGCGAGGCGCGCTTCGGCGTGCGCGTGGACACCGGCGTCTTCGATGGCGGCGAGATCCCGATGTTCTACGACTCGATGATCGCCAAGCTGATCGTGCACGGCCGCGACCGCGACGACGCGATCGCCAAGATGCGCGAGGCGCTCAACGGCTTCGTGATCCGGGGCATCTCGAGCAACATTCCGTTCCAGTCGGCGCTGCTGGCGCATCCGGACTTCCGCTCGGGCGACTTCAACACCGGCTTCATCGCGCAGCACTACGGCGGCGGCTTCCACGCCGAGGACGTGCCGCACGACGATCCGGACTTCCTGGTGGCGCTGGCCGGCTTCATCCGCCGCAAGGCCCGCGAGCGCGAGGCCGGCATCACCGGTCAACTGCCAGGGCATGAGGTCCGCATCGAGCATGACTATGTCGCCGTCGTCAGCGAAGGGCAGGGCAGCTTCCGGCGGTATCCGCTCAACATCACCGAGTACGTCGGCGCGCAGGGCGAGGCGTTGATCCACGTCGGCGCCGAGGGCGCGGATGGCGTCGAGGGCCGTGGCCAGGCGCAGGGCGGCGGCAAGTCCTACCGCATCGTCAGCACTTCGCGGCTGAACGACACGCGGCTCTTCGGCACCGTGAACGGACGGCCCTTCGTCGCGCAGGCCGAGCGCGGCACGCCGAGGGCGCCGCTGGCGTATCGCATCCAGCACAACGGGCGCGCGATCGAGGTGACGGTGCTGTCGCCGCGCGCGGCGGAGCTGCATCGGCTGATGCCCTACAAGGCGCCGCCGGACACCAGCAAGCTGCTGCTGTCGCCGATGCCGGGCCTGCTGGTCCACGTCGCCGTGCAGCCGGGGCAGCTGGTGCAGGCCGGTGAACGGCTGGCGGTGATCGAGGCGATGAAGATGGAGAACATCCTCACCGCGACGCAGGACGTGAAGGTCGCCGAGGTGCTGGCCAAGGTGGGCGAGAGCCTGGCGGTCGACCAGCCGATCGTGCGTTTCGAATGAAGGGGCAGGCCATGACCGCATCCGCAACGACGACCGCAACGACCACCGCATCCACGACCGCCGCGGCGAAGCCCTACCGCATCCTCGGCATCCAGCAGATCGCGATCGGTGGCCCGGACAAGACGGCGCTGCGCCGGCTGTGGGTGGACGTGCTGGGGCTGGAGGTCACCGGCAACTTCGTGTCCGAGCGCGAGAACGTCGACGAGGACATCTGCGCCATCGGCAGCGGGCCGCACAAGGTCGAGGTCGACCTGATGCAGCCGCTGGATCCGGAGAAGAAACCGGCCGTGCATGCGACACCGCTGAATCACGTCGGCCTGTGGGTCGACGACCTGCCGAAGGCGGTCGAGTGGATGACGGCCAACGGCGTGCGATTCGCGCCGGGCGGCATCCGCAAGGGCGCGGCCGGCCACGACATCTGCTTCATCCATCCGAAGAGCAATGACGAGTTCCCGATCGGGGGCGAGGGCGTGCTGGTCGAGCTGGTGCAGGCGCCGGAGGACGTGGTGAAGGCGCTGGGAGGGGGCTGAGCGCGGCGGACCCGGCCGGCACGGCGTCAGCCGGAGCGACTCAATCGACCAGGATGTTCCGGTTCTTCAGCGTCAGGTGGATCTTGTCGCCGACCGTGTCCTTGTTGAACGGCTTGACGATGTAGCCGGTCGCGCCGAGCTGCGCGGCGCGGATGATGTCTTCCTTGCGGCCCTCGGCGGTGACGAGCAGCACCGGGATCGTGCGCAGCGCGTCGCCTTCGGGTTTGGTGCGCAGCGCCTCCAGCAGCTGGAAGCCGTTCATCACCGGCATGTTCACGTCGCTGAGCACGAAGTGCACCGGCTCGCCTGACTCGGCCGACAGCTCCAGCTGCCGCAGCGCCGCCTTGCCGTCCTCGGCCTCCAGGATCTTCTTGAAGCCGAGCTCGCGCAGCAGTCCGGAGATGATCCGGCGCATGGTCGAGAAGTCGTCGACCACCAGGAAACAGAATTCTTCGCGCTTGATCGTCGTGACCATCTGACACCTCTTCAGGCGGGGAATCGTAGCGCGGCAGGATCCGCGCCCGAGCGCCCGGCGCGCGTCACGCGACCTCGTCCAGCAGCGCGCCCAGCATCGACGTCGCCGGCGAGCGCCGGCCCACCGGCTCCTCCTCGGCGCGAGCCGTCGTCGGTGCCGTCGGCGGGGCGCTGCGGGCCGCGGCCTTCGCCTGGGCGGCTTCCGCGGCCGCCTTCTGGATCTGCGCGATCTGCTCCATCACCATCTGCATCTGCGTCTGGAGCAGCTTCTGGCGCTTGTCCTTGGCGGACGCGTCCATCGTCGAATCGGTTGCCAGGTCCTTCATCTGCTTCTGCAACTGCTTGAGCTGGGCCTGCAGGCGGGCGATCTGCGCATCGCTGCCCGACCCCGAAGGCGCGGACGCGGACGAGCCGGCGGGGGCGGCGGCGGTGGCAACGGCGACATGCATGGAAACTCCTTCGGCAACCCTCGGGATATCGACCGCCGGGGGCAGGTCTTGAGCGTCGCCCGGGCGCATGCCGCGCAGCGTGCCGGCGCGCCTGTCGCCGCGAGGGGCAAGCCCGTGCGGGTAGCATCGCCGGATGAGCGCCACCCGTCCCGATCCCGTCGCCGAGCTGTTGCGGCACGCCGCCACCACCTACATCGCACCGCGCTTCCGCCGCCTGGCGGATGACGACGTGATGCAGAAGGCGCCCGGGGAATGGGTCACGACGGTGGACCGGGAGGTCGAGGCCTTCCTGACCCCCGAGCTGCGCGCGCTGGTGCCCGGTTCGCGCGTGGTCGGGGAAGAGCAGTGCGCGGAGACCCCGGAGCTGCTGGACCAGCTCGATGAGGGTCAGGTGTGGCTGGTCGATCCGCTGGATGGGACCTTCAACTTCATCTCTGGGCGCGAGCCGCTGTCGTCGATGGTGGCGCTGCTCGAGGATGGCGTGGCGGTCGGCGCCTGGATGCTCGATCCGATCGGCGGCGTGCTGCACCACGCGCGGCGCGGGCAGGGCGCCTGGCGCGAGGGCGAGCGGCTGAAGGCGGCGCCGGGACCCGGGCTGCGCCGCGCGGTCGTCAAGACGCGTTTCCTGCCGCAGGAACACCAGGCCCGCGTGGCGACCTGGCAGGGCGTCGAGATCCTGCCGGGCTTGAACTGCGCGGGTGCGGAGTACCCCGCGCTCGTCGAGGGCGCCTTCGACGCGACGCTCTACTGGCGCAAGCTCGCATGGGACCACGCGCCCGGCACGCTGTTCGTCACCGAGGCGGGTGGCGTCGCCGCGCGGCTGGACGGCACGCCGTACCGCGCGGGCGACCGTGAACCCGGGTTGCTCGTGGCGCGCAGCCCCGAGGTGTGGGACGAAGCCGCGGCGGCCTGGAAAGTTTGACCGCGGCCGCGCCGTCGAGCGTCGTGCGCGGGGGAACGCCGATTGCCGCATGGCCCGTCGATGACGGCCTCGCTCGCTTCCCTGGACATCGCCCGCCGGCTTGATCGGCTCCCTTGGTCACGCTGGCACTGGCGCGTGGTGCTCGCGCTGGGCGTGGCCTGGGTGCTGGACGGCCTGGAGGTAACGCTGGTCGGCTCCGTCGGCGCCGTGCTGGAGCGACCTGACACGCTGGGTCTGTCCGCGGTGCAGGTCGGCTGGTCCGGCTCGCTCTACCTGGCCGGCGCGATCGTCGGCGCACTGGTGTTCGGCCGCTTGTCCGACCGGCTCGGCCGCAAACGGCTGTTCCTCGCCACGCTGGCCGTCTACGCCGTCGCGACGCTCGCCACTGCCTTCTCGACCGATTTCGCCTTCTTCGCGCTGTGCCGCTTCGTCACCGGCCTGGGCATCGGCGGCGAGTACGCCGCCATCAACTCCGCCATCGACGAGCTGGTGCCCGCCCGCGTGCGCGGCCGCGTGAACCTGGCGATCAACGGCAGCTTCTGGATCGGTGCCGCGCTCGGCGCCGCGGCCAGCCTGCTGCTGCTGCATCCGGACGTGCTGGGCCCGGTGCGGGGCTGGCGCGTCGGCTTCGCGATGGGCGCGCTGCTGGCGGTGGCCATGGTGCTGGTGCGCCGTCACGTGCCAGAAAGCCCGCGCTGGCTGCTGCGCCACGGTCGCGTCGAGGAGGCGCAGCGCATCCTGGCCGACATCGAGGCGCAGGTCGCCGCCCAGCACGGCCCCTTGCCCGAGGTACCGCCGGTCGCGCGCCGGGAGCACCGCCGCGCGGTGCCCGACCTGCGCGAGGTGCTGCACGTGCTGCTGCGGCGCTATCGGACGCGCAGCGCCGTGGCGCTGGCGCTGATGCTGGCGCAGGCCTTCTTCTACAACGCGATCTTCTTCAGCTATGCGCTGGTGCTCACCCGTTTCTATGGCGTCGAGGACCACCGCGTGGCGCTCTACATCTTCCCGTTCGCGCTGGGCAATGTGCTGGGACCGCTGCTGCTGGGGCCGCTCTTCGACCGCGTCGGGCGGCGGCGGATGATCGCGCTGACCTACGGACTGGCTGGCGTGGGCCTGGCCGCCACGGGTGTGGCCTTCGTCGCGGATGTGCTGGACGCGCGCTCGCAGGCGCTGTGCTGGTCGGCGGTGTTCTTCTTCGCGTCCGCCGCCGCGAGCTCCGCCTACCTGACGGTGAGCGAGGTCTTCCCGCTCGAGATGCGCGCGATGGCGATCGCGATCTTCTATGCGGTGGGCACCGGGGCCGGCGGCTTCGCGGCGCCGCTGCTGTTCGGCTGGCTGGTCGAGAGCGCCCAGCGCGGCCAGGTGGCGATCGGCTACGGCATCGGCTCGGCGCTGGTGATCGTGGCCGGCCTGCTGGCGCTGCGCTTCGGTGTCGACGCCGAGTGCAAGCCGCTGGAGGACATCGCGCCGTCGATGGACGGTGCGCACGATGGGGGCGACGGGCTCCACGGGCCCGAGGGCGTGTCGCGCGACGCGGTCGCGCGTCGTTGAGGCCCCGGGCGGATCAGCGCTGGCCGAACCAGCGGCGCACGCGGCGCTTCCAATCCAGCCACTGGCGATGGCGCGAGCGGTCGATGCGCTTGACGTCGATCAGCGTGAGGTCCCCGCAAGCCGACATCGTGTGCAGGCCGCTGAGGAACCCGGGATGCGCGAGGTCGCCGGTGAAGGTGGCCGGCAAGGCGCGCACCTCGACGGCCTGCGGCGTGAGCCGGTCGAAGCGCAGCCAGCGCGTCGCGCCGCCATAGCTGGTGCGGCTGTCCTGCACCGGCAGCGTCACCCGGCCGTCGGCGTCGACGAAGGGCGTGCCGGCCGGACGCGCGCCGTCGTGCGCGGACCTCACCGGATTCGCCGCGTGAGGCGTCCAGGGGCCTTGCAGCGCGTCGGCCCAGGCGACGTGCAATTCGCGCTGGTCGCGCTTGTCGGGCCCGATGACGGCATAGAACATCCACCAGCGCCCCTCATGCCGCAGCAGCGAGGCATCGACCGCATGCACGCCGGGCAGCAGCGCGCAGACCCGTTCCCAGCGCTCCCAGCGCTCGGCGCCATCCACCGCGCGGTACAGGGCGACCTCGGCGGCCTGGCTGGACTCCGGCACCATCCAGACCTGGCCCTCGTGCTCGAAGACGAAGGGATAGGAGAGGTGGAAGGGCTGCCGCAGCACCGGCTTGGGCGTGCTCCAGGCGCCGTCGGCCAGGTTCAGCGTGAGGCGCTGCAGGTCGGCGCGCTTGGTCCGGTAGTCGAAGTGCTCGACGAAGACATGGAGCGCGTCGCCCTCGCGCAGTGCGAAGGGGTCGGCGTAGTAGCGCCAGTCGCCGGCTTCCGGCATCCAGACGATGCGGTCGCGCAGCTCGCGCAGGCGCTCGGGGCTGAGGCGGTCCAGGCGCTCGGGGACGACGCCGACGGTCCAGAAATCCGACTTCGGCCGCTTAACCACGGGCGTCTTCCACGCTCAGTCCCGCGAGGTCGTGGATCTTGACGCCCTGGCGCGCGAGCGCCTCCTGGTACAGGCCCAGCGTGGCCCGCACCGCGCTGGAGCGGTCGTAGCGGTCCATGTCGTAGTCCACCGGGCGGCGGGCATGGCGGACGCGCTCGGCCAGCGCGGCGGCGATCGCCTGGCCCATCGCCACGGCGTCGTCGACCGGCACGATCGCCGACTGCGCCGGGTCCAGCATCTCGCGCGCGCCCAGCGTGGCCGTCGCCACGATCGGCAGCCGCGCGCGCATGGCCTCGAGGATGGCCAGCGGGAACTGCTCCTCGCGCGACGAGGACACGTACAGGTCCATCTCGCCGAGCAGTTCGTCGATGTTCCAGCGGAAGCCGAGCAGGTGGATGCGCCGGTCGTCGCCGCGCAGCGACTCGAGTTCCGCGCGCTGCGGGCCTTCGCCGATCAGCACCAGGTGGGCCTGCGGCGGTGCATGGCGCTGGAAGGCCTCGATCAGCGTGTGCATGCCCTTGGCCGCGTGCAGCCGGCCGACGCAGCCGATGACCGGCGCGGCCGCCGGAATGCCGAGCTCCTGCCGCAGCGAGCCCGAGGGTGCCTTCGCCGCGCAGGACGCGGGACTGCGTTCCGGCGCCCAGTTGTAGATGACGCGATGCATGCCGCCGAAATCCTTCAAATGACCGACCTGGGCCGAATTGACGCACACCAGCGCGTCCATCCCCGCATGGTGGTGCGCCTTGTAGCCCACATGGAGCGTGCCGACCCGCACCCGGTCCCGGGCCGCCGCCACCGCCTTGCAGGCCGGGCCCAGGTGGCCGTGGACGATGTCCGCGCCCAGCCGGGCCGCCAGGCGCCGCACGCGCGCCCCGCGCAGCACCGGCAGGCGCAGGCCGTGGAAGCGCACGCGCTGGTCGAGCGCATGCCGGACGGCCGAGCCGGCCGGGCCGATCACGTGGACGGTGTGGCCCAGCGCCGCCTGGGCGTTGGCCAGGTCGACGCAGTGATGCTCGCCACCGGCGATGCGAGACGAGAAGACCACGTGGACGATGGAGAGTGCGCGCATGACGTCGAAACGGCAAAAAAGCTAAGAAACGTTTCGAGTCTATTTCTTAACAATCAGCAATACGGACGGCACTTCCCCTAGTCGTGGGGTGTACGGGTAGCGCATGTGCAGCAGGTGTGCGCAATTCCCGGTGGGGCATTAACGGCTTGTGAACACCTGACCCTCGGTCGGGCGGCGGACGGGGCGTCGCGATGAAACCTCAGGTAACCGGCGCCGGTGGTTCCCGTGCAGCGGGGACGGCGCGACGAAGCGCTGTTTCCCGGGGATGAACTGCAGGGGGTGACCACCTGCATGCAGGGTCATTGAAGTTAAGCTAGCGCGCCCTTTTTGCGGCTTGCGCACGAAGGACATTTTTTTACGACCTTGTCATCTCCGCCGGAGCCCGCTTCATGTTGCGTTTGTCGCTGATCGCCGTTGTCGCCGCGTCCCTGCTTGCCGCCTGCGGCAAGCCTTCCCCCGACAAGCAGGCATCGCCCGCCGCCGCCGCGGCCAGCGCGCCCAGCCTGCTGGTGGCACCGGAGGACGTGCAGACGCTGGGCGTGAGCGAATACGCCAGCGGCCCGGTCATCACCGGCTCGATCCAGCCGGAACGCCGGGCCGACCTGCGCGCCGAACTGCAGGCCGTCGTGCTGCAGGTCTTCAAGGAGAACGGCGAGCGGGTGAAGCGCGGCGACCTGCTGGTCCGCCTGGACGACACCGCGATCCGCGACACGGTGCAGTCCGCCGACGAAGCCGCCCGCGCCGCCTCGCAGAGCTTCGAGCAGGCCGAGCGCCAGTACCAGCGCCTGAAGACGCTGCAGGCCCAGGGCATGAGCTCCATCCAGGCGATGGAGGACGCGGAGATCCGCCGCAACAACGCCCAGAGCGACCTGGTGGCCGCCCGCGCCCGCGTGGCCACGGCGCGCCAGCAGCAGCAGCGCACCGAGGTGCGCGCCCCGTTCGACGGCGTCGTCAGCGACCGCAAGGTCTCGCCGGGCGACTCGGCGCAGATCGGCAAGGAGCTGATCAAGGTGATGGATCCGGCGTCGATGCGCTTCGAGGGCCTGGTTTCCGCCGACCGCATGGCCGAGCTCAAGCTGGGCCAGACGGTCTACTTCCGGGTCAACGGTTATCCGCAGGTCGATTTCCAGGGCAAGGTGCGCCGCATCGCGCAGGCCGCCAACGCGAGCACCCGCCAAGTGGAAGTGCTGGTCGACTTCGCCGGCGCCCAGCAGCCCGGCGTGGCCGGCCTGTACGCCGAAGGCCGGGTGCAGACCAACAGCGTCTCGGCGCTGATGGTGGCCGACGGCGCGCTGGTGCGCGAGGGCGACAAGGCCTTCGTCTGGCGCGTGGACGGCGGCAAGGTCGGCAAGTCCGCGGTCCGCCTGGGCGCGCGCGACGACCGCCAGGGGCTGTACGTCGTCACCACCGGCCTGAAGCAGGGCGACCGCATCCTGCGCCATCCCACCAGCACGCTGATCGACGGCCAGCGCGTCGAGTTGACCAAGGCCGCCGTGCCCATGGCCAGCGGCGCCGGGACCAAGTCCGCCGCGCCCGCCGGCGCGGCGCCGGACTTCGCGGCCTCCGCGGCCTCGGGCATCTGACGACCGGCCGGACTCGAGGAGACTTCCGCCATGTTCCTGTCCAATTTCTCGGTCAAGAAGCCGATCTCGATGGTGGTCATCATCATCGGGCTGATGGCGCTGGGCCTGCTGGCGCTGTCCAAGCTGCGCGTCAACCAGATCCCCGACGTCGAGCAGCCGCTGCTCGTCGTGGGCATCACCTACCCGGGCGCCTCACCCGAGACCGCCGAGCGCGAGATCATCAACCGCATCGAGAAGTCGCTGAACAGCATCTCGGGCGTGACCGAGGTGCGCTCGACCGCGAGCGAGGGCTACGCGCAGCTGCTGCTGATCTTCAACTTCAACAAGAACATGATCGAGGCGGCCGATGAGGTCCGCAACGCGATCGCCGCGGTCCGGCACAAGCTGCCGCTGGAGATGCGCGAGCCGGTGCTGCAGCGCATCGATCCGTCGGCGCAGCCCATCATGCAGCTGGCGTTGTCGTCGAGCTCGCAGACCCACGCGGAGATCTCCCGCCTGGCCGAGGACCAGCTCGCCGACCGCTTCCGCGCCATCTCCGGCGTGGCCACGGTGACCGTCAACGGCTCGCTGAACCGGGAGCTGTCGGTGCTGCTGAGCGCGCAGAAGCTGCGCGAGTTCAATGTCTCGGTGACCGAGGTCGTCAACGCGCTGAAGATGCAGAACACCACCGCGCCGGTGGGCAAGGTGCGCGGGCTGATGGAGGACCAGTCGATCCGGCTGCTGGGCCGCATCGAATCGCCGAGCGACTTCAACCAGATCGTGGTCAAGCGCTCCGGCGGCGAGCTGATCCGCCTGGGCCAGGTCGCGACGGTGCAGGACGGCTTCGCCGAGCAGACCGGTTTCTCGGTGCGCAACGGCCATCCCAACGTGGGCCTCTCGGTCACCCGCTCGCGCGACGCGTCGACGGTGACGGTGGCCGACGCCACCCGCAAGCTGGTCGAGGAGATCAACGCCACGCTGCCCAAGGGCACGAAGCTGGAGGTGACGCAGGACGGCGGCCGCGACGCGCAGGACAGCCTGAACAACGTGATCCACGCGCTGGTCTTCGGCGCCGGCCTGACGGTGTTCGTGGTCTATGTGTTCCTCAACTCGTGGCGCTCGACGCTGATCACCGCGCTGTCGCTGCCCACCTCGGTGATCGCGGCCTTCATCGCGGTCTGGCTGTGCGGCTTCACGCTGAACTTCATGAGCCTGCTGGGCCTGTCGCTGGCCATCGGCGTGCTGATCGACGACGCGATCGTGGTGCGCGAGAACATCGTGCGCCACATGGAACGCGGCGCCGACCGCCGCACCGCCGCGCTCAAGGGCACCGCCGAGATCGGCATGGCCGTCGCGGCGACGACCTTCTCCATCGTGGCCGTGTTCATCCCGGTGGCCTTCATGCCGGGCGTGTCCGGCGAATGGTTCCGGCCCTTCGGCCTGACCGTGGTGGCCTCGGTGCTGGTGTCGCTGTTCATCTCCTTCACCCTGGACCCGATGCTGTCGGCCTACTGGGGCGACCCGCCCGGTTACCACCATGCGAAGAAGACCGGCGTGTCGCGGCTGCTGCAGCGCTTCAATGACTGGTTCGACCACCAGGCCGACCGCTACGGCCTGGTCATCGAGTGGGCGCTGCACCACCGCCGCTGGATGGCCTTCTTCGCGGCGGCGAGCTTCGTGCTGGCGATCGTGCTGCAGTCGACGCTGGGCGGCTCGAGTTTCCTGCCGGCCTCGGACTCCGGCACCATCGCCATCGAGGTCCGCACGCCCGCGAGCTCCAGCCTGGAATACGCGCGGCTGAAGATGGCCGCCGGCGCCGCGCTGGCGCGCCAGCTGCCCGAGACCAAGGCGACCAACGAGTACGTCAACGTCAGCGGCGGCCGCATCTACGTGGACCTGGGCAAGAGCACCGAGCGCAAGCGCAGCGCCGCCGAGATCGCGGCGGACCTGCGCACCCGCGTGGCCCGCCTGGTCGGCGCCGAGTACGTGGTGCTGGACGACCTGAACAACGGTGCGCAGAAGCCGGTGCAGATCCGCTTCCACGGCGCGGAGTCGCGCAAGCTGATGGAGATCACCACCGAGTACATGGCCAAGCTGCGCAACGTGCCGGGCGCGGTCGACGTCGGCCTGTCGGAGCAGGATCCGCAGGACGAGCTGCAGATCGAGATGAACCGCGGCCTGGCCAACTCGCTGGGCATCTCCGTCGGCGACGCGGCCAATGCGCTGCGCGTGGCCTTCGCCGGCGTGGAGGTGGGCGACTGGGTCGACCCCAGCGGCGAGACCCGCGACGTGGCGGTGCGCCTGGCGCCGGAGGACCGCGTCGACGCGAGCAACATCGAGCGCCTGCCGATCGCGGTGAGCGGTGCCGGCGTGATGGTGCCGCTGGAGCAGATCGCGACGGTGTCGATGGGCAAGGGCCCGGCCAAGATCCAGCACTCGGACGGCAAGCGGATGATCGCGGTGTCGGCCAACGCGCATGGCCGCTCGCCCGGCGAGGTGACCAAGGACGCGGTCAAGCTGGCGCGCTCCATCAACTTCCCGCAGGGTTACGGCATCGAGCTGGCCGGCGCGTCCAAGGACCAGGAAGAGGTCTTCGGCGCCATGTTCATCGCGCTGTTCTCCGGCATCGGGCTGATGTACCTGATCCTGGTGATGCAGTTCGGCAGCTTCTCGGCGCCGATCGGGGTGATGTACTCGCTCAAGCTGTCGTTGATCGGCGTGGTGGTGGCGCTGCTGCTGACCAAGGGCACGCTGAACCTGATGAGCTTCATCGGCATCATCATGCTGGCCGGCCTGGTGGCGAAGAACGCCATCCTGCTGCTGGACGCGGCGCGCCAGGAGGAGGCCGCCGGCGTGCCACGCGAGGAAGCGCTGATGCATGCGGGCCGCAAGCGCTTCCGGCCCATCCTGATGACCACCTTCGCGCTGGTGGCCGGCATGCTGCCGGTGGCGGTCGGCGTGGGCGAGGGCGGGGAGTTCTACCGCCCGATGGCCGTGGCCATCATCGGCGGCACCATCACCTCGACCTTCCTGACGCTGCTGATGGTCCCGTGCTTCTACGACAGCATCCAGCTCTTCTTCGATCGCCTGATCGAGCGCTTCCCGCGCCGCGTCGAGCGCTTCAGCGCGGCTGGTGCCTGGGCGATCAGCATCTTCCAGACACTGCTGGTCGGACTGGCCTTCCTGACCTGGGTGCTGTTCGTGTTCTGGGTCCTGGAGTGGCTCTACCGGCGCGTGAAGCCGGCGCCGCGCGCCGACGCGGTGCCGGTGGGCGCTGACGACTGATTCGCGTCAGCCGCGCCGAACGCGGCGCCACCATGGGCCGCGGGAGACCGCCGGCCCGGCGCTGCTGGCGCCTTCGTAGGCGCGCGCGGCGGGAGCGTGCAACTCGACCTGCGTGCCGATGCCGGCCTGCGAGTCCAGCCGGTAGGCGACGCCCGCGAGCTCCGCGCGTTCGCGCATGCCCGACAGGCCCCAGTGGCCGGGGCGACCGCCGCGGGCCTTCACCTCGTCCGGCACACCGACGCCGTCGTCGCGGACGAACAGCGTGAAGCCGCCGTCGCCATAACGGAGCGCGACCTCGATGCGCCCGGCCTGCGCATGCTGGAAGGCGTTGAAGATGGCCTCGCGTGCGATCAGGCAGATCGACGCCGCCAGCGCCGGCGCCAGCGGGCGCGGCGTGCCCTCGACGGTCAACACGAACGCCGCGCCGTGGGTGTGGGAGAGCTCGCGCCCCAGCGCCTCCAGCGTCTGCTCCAGCCCGTTGAGGTCGGGCGGTGGCAGGCGCAGGTCGGTGACGCGGTCGCGGCCTTCGATCAGCAGCGCGTCCGCATCGACCAGCACGCGCTCCATCGCGGCGCGTTCGGTGCCGGGCAGCCGGCGCGCGATCGCCTCGAAGCGCAGGATCAGGCCGTAGACGCCCTGCAGCAGCGTGTCGTGCAGGTCGCGCGCGATGCGCTCGCGTTCCTGGATACGGGCGGCGAGGCGGTCCTGCTCATGGGCGCGGCGCTGGCGGGCCCGCAGCGCGGCCAGGCCGGCCAGGAGCGCGATGCCGATGGCGACCGCCGCGACGCGGAAGCCCGCGTGCTGCGTCAGCGTCGGCGCGATCTCGAAGCGCAGCGCGGCCGGCGTGGCACTCCAGGGACCACGGTCCTGGGACGCCTCGACGCGGAACTCGTAGCTGCCCGGGCCGAGGTTGGTATAGAACGCGCGGCGCCGCGCGCCCGCGTCCTGCCAGTCGCGGTCCTGGCCGACCAGCCGGTAGCGGAAGCGGGTGCGCTCGGGCTGGGCCAGGCTGATCGCGGTGTAGGCGATCTCCAGATCGCGGGTGCCGGGAGCCAGGCGCAACAGGCCGTCCGCGCGGGCCGCGACGGGCTCGCCATGCACGGACAGCTGGTGGATGTCCACCGCCGGGGGCGCGGCCTCGCCCTCCGGCAGGCGCCGCGGATCGACGCGCACGACGCCGTTGCTCAGCGAGAACCACAGCAGCCCGTCCGGCGTGCGGGCCGCGGTGCGTAGCGGCCAGGACTGTTCGGCGCGACCGGTCAGGCCGTCGAGCAGGTCGAAGCGGCGGCCGGCCGGGCGTTGCGCCGCCTCGGTGGTGCTGGCGAGCGCGCGGCGGACCTCGTCAGCGCGCAGTCGCGTGATGCCGTTCGCGCCGTTGATCCAGAGCTCGCCCTCCGGTGTCTCGACGAGGCCCGACACGCCCTCGAGCGCATCCGCGTCGGCCAGCCGCAGCCGCGGGAAACCGGGCTCGGACAGCAGCTGCACGCCGCGTTCGCCGCCGACCCACAGGTGCGGGCCCTGGCGCGCGAAGACCTTGATCGCGCCGATCGCCAGGCCCTCGGCGGCGGTGAGGCGGGTGGTCTGGCCGGCCTCGTGACGCAGCAGCGTGCCGTCGGAGTAGCCGATCCAGACCCGGCCCTGCGCGTCGCTGGCGATCGCGTCGGGACCCTTGCGCGGGAAGACGCTCGAGCCCGACAGGCGCGTGGTCTTGCCGTCGGCGTATCGCATCAGCCCGTAGCGGTGACCGTTGAACCACAGCGCGCCGGTGGCGTCCTCGGTGATCTCGAACACGGCGGCCCGCCAGGGCTCGCCGTCGGGCGTGGGGACGGGCACGAAACGGCCGTCCTCCTGCGTCCACAAGCCGGTGCGGCCGCCGGCCCAGAGCCGCTGCCGGCTGTCGACGAAGACCGAGGTGAAGGTGGTCATGCCCGGGTCGGTGGGCACGGTGCGGGGCGTGGTCTCGCCGGGCGCGAGGCGCTGGATCGAATCGCCGGCGGCGACCAGCAACCCACCGGACCCGTCGACCGCCATCGCGATGCTGGCGCCGCGGTTGGGCAACTCCACGCGATCGACCGCCGCGCCGCGGAAGCGGTCCAGCCCGCCGTTGGTGCCGACCCAGATCGCACCGTCCCGGTCCTGGAAGACACGCATCACCAGCGGGCCGGACAGGCCCTTGTCGGTGCCGAGGAACTGGGACGCGGCGTCGGCCGCGGGATCGATCCGGTTGAGTCCGTCCTTCGCGCCGTACCACAGCCGGCCCGCGCGATCGAAGGTCGGCACGAAGAAGCTGCGAGGCACTGGCACCGGCACCGGCGCGGCGACTGTCCCGATCCGGTCGGCGGTCGCCTCGGCGATCGAGCCGGCCTTGGTGCCGCCCGCTCCAGTCGTGGCGCCGGCGCCTTCACCCGGCAAGGGCAGGCGGAAGAAGCCGCGCACGGCGGGCGAGATGTCGTTGGCCCAGGCGCGGCCGTCGGGCCCGATGGTCAGCTGGGTCTGGCCCAGCGACGGCACGTCGGAGGCGACGAAGCGGGCGCTGCCCGCGGGCCGGACGAAGACGGTGCGATCGGTGACGCACCAGACGTTGCCGGCCGCGTCGACCGCCACCGACAGCGCGATCGGCGCCTGTCCGTTGCCGTCGTCGAAGCCGGAGCCCGGATCCATCGCGACCCAGCCGGCGCCCTGGCGCTTGAGCAGCGAGCGGCCGGTGGCGACCCAGAGCGTGCCGTCGCGCTCGGCGGCGAAGGCGCGGGTGGAGGTGACGAAATGGCCGGTCGCCGGCTCGACCTGGACGATGCGCCCCTGGCGGACGAGCGCGAGGCCGCCCTCGAGCAGGCCCACCCACAGGCCGTTGTCGGCGGTCGCGAAGAGCGACAGCACCTGCCGGCTGGGCAACTGCTCGCCGGCGATCGTGTCGAAGCGCTCGAAGCGCAGGCCGTCGAAGCGGAACAGGCCGTTGCCGGTGCCCAGCCAGAGGTAGCCGTCGCTCGTCTGCGCGATCGCCATCACCGGTCCCGGCATGCCGTCCTTCAGGCCCCAGCTCGTGTGCTGCAGATGGGCCAGGGGCTGCTCGGAAGGCGTCGAGGACTGCGCATGCGCGGCCGGGCCGGACAGCGTGAGGGCCAGGGCCAGGGCCAGCGCGATGGCGTGTGGCCGGCAGACGTGCGCGGCGGACAGCGAGCCACGCGGGCGCGGCGATGGCATCAAGGGCGGGTTCGGGACGGACATCGAGACGGAGAGACGGGAAGGCACGCGCAAGCGCGAGGATTGTGCCCGCGCGGCCAGCACGATCCGTGCAAGCGCCGGTGACTGGCCTCTCTAAAGGAAAGCGCTCGCCGAAAGCCCCCGGGGAAAGCGCCCGGGGGAAAGCGTCGCGCGCCTTCAGACCACCCGGCCGGGATTCAGCAGCCCGCGCGGATCCAGCGCCTGCTTGATCTGGCGCATCAGCTGCAGGGCCACCGGGCTCTTGCGCTGCGCCAGCTCCTCGCGCTTGAGCTGGCCGATGCCGTGCTCGGCCGAGATCGATCCGCCGTGCGCGGCCACCTGGTCGTAGACCAGCGCGTTGACCGCCGCCTCGTGCGTGCGCAGGAAGTCCGCGGGCGCGACACCCTCTGGCGCCTGGACGTTGTAGTGCAGGTTGCCGTCGCCCAGATGGCCGAAGTCCACCAGCCGCGAGCCGGGGAAGCGCTCGGCCAGCAAGCGGTCGCAGCCTTCGACGAAATCGGGGATCCGCGACACCGGCAGCGCGATGTCGTGCTTGATGTTCAGGCCTTCCTCGCTCTGCGCCAGCGGAATGGACTCGCGCAGGTGCCACATCGCATGGCTCTGCGCCAGCGTCTCGGCCACCGCAGCGTCGTCGATGACGCCGCGCTCCAGCGCGTCCTCGAGCAGGGCCTCGAACTGCGCGCGGGCATGGGTCTCGCCCTCGCTGTCCGACAGCTCCAGCAGCACCGTCCACGGCCGCGGGCCCAGCGGCTGCGCCAGCTGCGGGAAATGCTTGCCCACCAGGGCCAGCGACAGCGCGTTCATCACCTCGAAGCCGGTCAGCGCCGCGCCGCAGCGCGCCTGCGCCAGGCCCAGCAGCGCGACCGCGTCGCGCAGCGTGTCGCAGGCGGCCAGCGCCGTCATCCGCGCCAGCGGCAACGGATGCAGCTTCAGCGTCGCGGCCGTGATCACGCCCAGCGTGCCTTCTGAACCGATGAAGAGGTCGCGCAGGTCGTAGCCGGTGTTGTCCTTGCGCAGGCCGGAAAGTCCATCCCAGACGGTGCCGTCCGCGGTCACCACCTCCAGGCCCAGGCACAACTCGCGCGCGTTGCCGTAGCGCAGCACCTGGGTGCCGCCGGCGTTGGTCGCCAGGTTGCCGCCGATGGTGCAGCTGCCTTCGGCGGCCAGGCTCAGCGGGAAGAGCAGGCCGGCGTCGCGCGCCGCCTGCTGCACCTGCTGCAGCACGCAGCCGGCGTCGACGGTCATCGTCAGGTTGGCGGGATCGATCTGGCGCACGCGGTTGAGCCGCTGCAGGCTCAGCAGCAGTTGCGTGCCGGAGTCGTCCGGCACGCCGCCCCCCACCAGGCCGGTGTTGCCGCCTTGCGGGACCAGCGCCACGCCGTGCTCGCGCGCCAGCGACACGATGGCCGCGACCTGCGCGGTGTCGGCCGGCCGCACCACCGCCAGCGCGCGGCCCGCGTAGCGCTTGCGCCAGTCGCGCTCGTAGCCGGAGAGGTCGTGCTCGCCGGGCAGCAGCACGTGCGCCTGGCCCAGGCAGGCGCGCAGGGCGTCGATCAGCGCGGCGCTCATGCGGGGTCTCCCGTCGATCCGGCCTCGGCCGCGCGGGCTTGCGCCAGCCGCAGGCGGATCTGCGCCGCGCAGGCGATGAAGATCGTCAGCGACAGGGCGACCTCGATCCACGCCAGTGCCATGCCGGCGCCGCCTTCGGAGGTGCCGCGCACCAGGCCCTCGGTCATGTAGAGCCAGATCATCAGGCTGACCCAGCGGTAGGTGTAGAGCCGGTAGCGCCACAGGCCGGGCAGCGGCAGCAGCAGTGGCAAGGCCTTGATCGCGAGCGTGCCGCGGCCGGTCGGCGCGAGCCACAGTTCCCAGGCCAGGCAGACCAGCGCCAACGCCAGCGTGGCGAGGAACGCGACCTGGCGGCTGCCGCGCTCGCGCGCGGTCGGCTCGGTGCGGGAGGTCGGCGGGCGGGCGGTCGTCGCGGTCGCGGGCGGCGCGGTCGGTGTCATCGCGAGGCGATCCGCGGGGCGGCGGCGAGGGTTGACATGGCTGGCATCATAGCCAGCATGTTGAGGGAACCTAGCAGTGATCAGGCGCCGCCGCAGAGCTGGCGCGAGGGCATCCGCGAGCTCGCGCGCGAGCTGTTGACCTGGCCTTACGCACGCACGCTGCGCCTGTTCGTGCAGCGCTTCCGGGAGGAGCGCCTGGGCCTGACCGCCGGCAGCCTGACCTTCACCACGCTGATCTCGCTCGTGCCCCTGCTGACCGTGGCGCTGGCGCTGTTCACCGCGTTCCCGATGTTCTCCAGCTTCCAGTCGGCGCTGGAGAAATACTTCCTCAAGTCGCTGATCCCCGACAACATCGCGCGCCCGGTGCTGATGTCGCTGACGCAGTTCGCGGCCAAAGCCAACCGGCTCGGTGTCGTTGGCCTGATCGTGCTGGCGGTGACGGCGCTGTCGCTGATGCTGACGATCGACCGCACGCTCAACCAGATCTGGCGCGTGCAGCGGCCGCGTCCGATCGCGCAGCGGGTGCTGGTGTACTGGGCGGCGATGACGCTGGGCCCGCTGCTGCTGGGCGGCAGCCTGACCGTCACCAGCGTGCTGATCACCTACAGCCGGGACCTGGTCGACAACATGCCGCGCGGCCTGGTGGTCCTGCTCAACAGCGTGGACCTGGTGGTGCTGTGGGGCGCGATCGCGGCGCTCTTCCATTACGTGCCCAACACCGACGTGCGCTGGCGCCACGCGCTGACCGGGGCGGCCTTCGTCGCGGTGGCCTTCCACCTGGCCAAGCAGGCGCTGGCCTGGTACGTGAAGCAGGTGCCGACCTATTCGACGCTCTACGGCGCCTTCGCGGCGGTGCCGATCTTCCTGATCTGGATCTACGTCGGCTGGTCGATCGTGCTGCTCGGCGCGATCCTGGCGGCCAATGCGCCGGCGCTGGCCGGCGGCGTCAGCGTGCGCCGCAACCGGCCCGGCATGCAGATGGCGCTGGCGCTGGACGTGGTGCGCGAGCTCGAGGCCGCGCGCGCGGGCGGGGAGTCGGGGTTGTCGATGCTCGCGATGTCGCAGCGCATGAGCGTCGATCCGCTGCAGCTCGAGCCGGTGCTCCAGCAGCTGCAGAAGCTGGACTGGGTGGGCCGCCTGGAGGAGGAGGGCGCCCAGCGCGTGGTGCTGCTGTGCGAGCCGGCCTCGACGAGCGCCGAGCCGCTGGTGCGCGCGCTGCTGGCCGAGCGCCAGCCGGGGCTGGCGGCGCTGTGGGAGCAGGCCGGCTGGGGGCGCGCCACGCTGGGCGCGCTGATCGAGCGCCCGGCGCTGGCGGCTAGCGCCACAGCGTGACGGCCGCGCCGCCGATCACCGCCAGCAGGGCCACGATCGAATAGACCGCCCGCCGGTAGGGCGGCTTGGGCCGCGTGGCGCCGGTGGGCTTCATGCCGTACTTGGGCGTCGCGCCCAGCGGCAACGCGGCCTTGTCGATCAGCGGTTGCGCGCGGTGCTCGCGGGCGCGCTGCTCGGCCACGCGCAGGCGCGCCGAACCGTCGAGCAGCTGGAGCTGCTTCGCCTGGGTCTCGGTGTCGACGGTGGCCGGCTGGGTCGGGGTGGGGATGTGGGGATGCTTCTCTGAAAACGAGCGTTGCTGCATGTGGACTGCCTTGACTGCAATACGCTCCCTCGCCTCCGCGAATCGGGCGATTGTCTCGACCACGACGCGCGGGTCAAGTAACAGGAGGTGATCCGGGGCGTTCGCCGCGATCAGGCGTGCAGCACCACGAGCAGCGCCGTCGCCGCCTTCTTCGACAGGTTGCGGATCGCGTGTGCGCCGTCCACGGCATAGCGCGCGGTCTCGCCGCTCTTGACGAGCTGGCGGCTGCCGCCGGCCGTGACCTCGAGCTCACCGGCCAGCACGCTCAGGTGCTCGCGGGAGCCGGGCTCGTGCGCGGCGGACTCGAGCGCGCCGCCGGGCTGCACCGTCAGCTCGTACCACTCGAAGTTGCCGGCCAGGTCGATGGGGCCGAGGATGCGCAGCCGGCACAGGCCGTCCGGGCTCGACAGCGCCGGCGTCGCATGCGAGGCGACCACCTCGATCGGCGGCGCGGCGGGCCGCTCGCCGCCCAAGAGCTCCGACAACTCCACCCGCAGCGCATTGGCAAGCCGCCACACCACGGCCACCGTGGGATTGGCCTGGTTGCGCTCGATCTGCGAGAGCATGGACTTGGAGACGCCGGCCCGCCGCGACAGCTCGTCCAGCGACAGGCCCTGGGCTTGCCGCAGCGCCTGCAGCGTCGCGCCCACGCGGGGAGGTTCCAGTTTTTCGGAAGGATTGGCGGACATGGGCGGCGGGCGGGGAGTTCCGGGGTGGAAGACGGCGCCTTGACCGGCCTCCGCTCTTCCTTGATACTGCACGGCTGTTCGATATAACGAACGCGTTCGATTTAACGGATTGTGCCGCAGGAGCACCGCATGACCAACATCGCCTCCCCGTCCACCGACGACTTCTATCGCCACCTGCAGAACGAGCTGCAGGGCATCCGCGACGCCGGCCTCTTCAAGAGCGAACGCATCATCACCAGCCCGCAGGGCGCCGTCGTCAAGACGCGCGATGGACGCGAGGTCCTCAACCTGTGCGCCAACAACTACCTGGGGCTGTCCTCGCATCCGAAGGTGGTGGAGGCCGCCCACGAGGCGCTGCGTACCCATGGCTACGGCCTGTCGTCGGTGCGCTTCATCTGCGGCACGCAGGACATCCACAAGGAACTCGAGCAGCGCCTAGCGCGTTTCCTCGGCACCGAGGACACCATCCTCTATGCCGCCGCCTTCGACGCCAACGGCGGGCTGTTCGAGCCGCTGCTGGGCGAGCAGGACGCGATCATCAGCGACGAGCTGAACCACGCGTCCATCATCGACGGCATCCGCCTGTGCAAGGCCAAGCGCTTCCGCTACAAGCACAACGACATGGCCGACCTGGAGGCGCAGCTGACCGCGGCCCGCGCCACCGGCGCGCGTCACGTGATGGTCTTCACCGATGGCGTGTTCTCGATGGACGGCACGATCGCGCAGCTGGACAAGATGCGCGAGATCACCGATCGCTTCGGCGCGCTGCTGGCGATCGACGAATGCCATGCCAGCGGCTTCATGGGCAAGACCGGCCGCGGCACGCACGAGTACCGCGGCGTGTTCGGCAAGGTCGACATCATTACCGGCACGCTGGGCAAGGCGCTGGGTGGCGCGTCGGGCGGCTTCACGACGGGGCGCAAGGAAGTGATCGAGTTGCTGCGCCAGCGCTCGCGGCCCTACCTCTTCTCCAACACGGTGGCGCCGAGCATCGTCGGCGCGTCCATCGCGGTGCTGGACCTGCTGGAAGGGAGCACCGCGCTGCGCGACAAGCTCGAGGCCAACACCGCCTTCTTCCGCGAGGCCATCCAGCAGGCGGGTTTCCAGATCAAGCCGGGCACGCATCCGATCGTGCCGGTGATGCTGTTCGACGCGGTCAAGGCGCAGCAACTGAGCGCGCGGCTGCTGGAGCTGGGCGTGTATGCGGTCGGCTTCTTCTATCCGGTGGTGCCCAAGGAGCAGGCCCGGGTGCGGGTGCAGATCTCGGCGGTGCACGAGCGCGAGCATCTGGAGCGGGCCGTCGCCGCGTTCGCGCAGGCGGGCCGCGAGCTGGGACTGGTGAAGTAAGGCGCTGAGAAGAAGATCCCCATGACGACCAAGATCCTGTTGATCGGCGCGAACGGCCAGATCGGTTCCGAACTGGCGGTGGAGCTGGCCAAGCGCCATGGCAACGCCAATGTCATCACCAGCGACGTCGCCCCGCAGGGCCGCGTGCCGCAACTGACCCACGAGATGCTGGACGTCACCGACGCGGCGGCGCTGGCAGCGGTGGTCAAGCGGCACGGCATCACGCAGATCTATCACCTGGCCGCGGCGCTGTCCGCCACGGGCGAGAAGCATCCGATGTGGGCCTGGGACCTGAACATGAAGGGCCTGCTGAACGTGCTGGAGCTGGCGCGCACGGCGAAGCTGGAGCGCGTGTTCTGGCCGAGTTCCATCGCCGCCTTCGGACCGCAGACGCCCAAGCAGGCCACGCCGCAGACGACGGTGATGGACCCGACGACGATCTATGGCATCTCCAAGCTTGCTGGCGAGGGCTGGTGCCGCTGGTACCACGCCAACCACGGCGTCGACGTGCGCAGCCTGCGCTATCCCGGCCTGATCAGCTGGAAGACGCCCCCGGGCGGCGGCACGACCGACTACGCGGTGGAGATCTTCCACGAGGCGCTCAAGCACGGCCGCTACACCTGCTTCCTGAAGGAGGACCAGGCGCTGCCGATGATGTACATGCCGGATGCGCTGCGCGCGACGATCGAGCTGATGGAGGCGCCGGCGGAGCGCATCACCGAGTGGGGCAGCTACAACCTGGCGGGCGTGAGTTTCACGCCGGAGCAGATCGCCGCGTCGATCCGCCGTCGCATCGCGGGCTTCACGATCGACTACGCGCCGGACTTCCGCCAGAACATCGCCGCGAGCTGGCCGCAGTCCATCGATGACAGCGTCGCCCAGCGCGACTGGGGCTGGAAGCTGGGCTACGACCTGGACGCGATGGCCGACGACATGCTGGCCTCGCTGAAGGCGCAAGCCGAGCAGAGCGCTACAGCCGCCCAGGCGGCGCAGGCCTGAGGACGTAGAGTCACGGGCTGTCTTCGTTGCCCTGAATACGCCGTGTCCCGACTCGCTGCTGAATTCCAACGCCTCTACGCCGCCGGACCCGATGGCGCCTCGCGCGCGCTCGTGCTCGATGTGGGGCGCCCGTCGGATTGGGAGCTGCTTGCCAACGTGTGGCGCGGCGTGCAGCTCGACCTGGCGCTGCCCGCGCCGGGCATCGCCATCGCCGGCGAGAACAGCTACCAGCTGTGGTTTTCGCTGGAGCGCGGCTGCGCGCCTGAGGCGGCCGCCGCCTTCTTCGAAGGCCTGAAGTTCCGATACCTGGCCGGCATCGCGGGCCCGCGCATTCGCTGCCTGACGGAGCCGCCGGTGGTGCCGGCCGAAGTCCGGGAAGGGCAATGGTCGGCGTTCGTCGCACCGGACCTCGCGCCGGTGTTCGTCGAGGCGACGTGGCTGGATATCCCGCCCGGCGCCGAAGGCCAGGCGGATCTGCTGAAGTCCTTGAAGTCGATCACGCCGCAGGCGTGGGAAGCGGCGCTGGCGGCCCTCGCGCCGCGCGGACAGCAGGACGACGGCGCGCGCTCCGACGGGCGCGTGGACCGCGCATCGACCGGCGAAGCGACGCCGGAAGCGCCGCGGGTGACGTCGGCGCCTGCCGTTCAGTCAGCCATCCCGACGAACTTCACCGACCCCCGCGCCTTCCTGCTGCACGTCATGAACGACGCGACGCTGCCGATGGCGATGCGAATCGAGGCGGCCAAGGCCTTGCTGCCTGAATCGGGCAAGTCCTGACCGGCTGCTGGCAGCGCCGGTCCGACGTCGGCATCGACCCAATCCCCTCCCACGGGGACGCTCAAAAGCGGATCTTCCCGGTCCAGATGTCCTTGTACATGACCCAGTCGCCCATGAAGCTGTAGAGCGGGCGCTTGAACGAGGCGGGCTTGTTCTTCTCGAAGCCGAAGTGCCCCACCCAGGCGAAGGCGTAGCCGCACAGCAGCCCGACCAGGATGAAGCCCCAGCGCTGCGTCGCGAGCGCGTAGGCCAGGAACGCCAGCCCCAGCGTCGAGCCGACGAAGTGCAGTCGGCGGCAGGTGCGGTTGCGGTGCTCGCCGAGGTAGAAGGGATAGAACTCGGCGAAGCTGCGCATCGCCTTCACGCGGTCCGCGCCGGCGTCCGAGTCGCGCGGCGCGTGGGGCAGGGGGCTGGTGCTCATGGGCGTCTCCTGGCGCGGCCCTCGCGGGGCCGTCTGCGGGTGAGGGACTCACCGTACGGCGCTCAGCCGAGCGCCGCCTTCAGCGCATTCAACATCCCTTCCGGCGCCTCGGTCATCAGTGAATGCCCGGCCGGCAGCGTCTGCACCCGCGCGCCCAGCAACTCGGCCAGCTGCTTCGCCGCCTTGGGCGGCGTCATCGCGTCCTTCGCGCCAAGGATGAGCTCGGTCCGCACGCCGGCGGCCGTCAGCTTCGCGGCGGCCTGCGGCGCACCCTGGTAGCGATCGCAGACCAGGAAGTCGTGTTCGAACAGGTTGCCCCGTTCGCCGTAGCCATCCTGCATGCGCTCCATCAGCGCGAGATTGCCGCCGTGCAGCCACGCGCCCGGTCCCGGGTAGGACGGCTTGCCGGCGGTCGTCGCATGCGAGAACGCGTTGACCATGGCCATCGCCGCGCGCGGCCGCTCGCGCGAGGTGGCCAGCAGCGCGTCGGAGACCTTCATCGGCCAGGCCGTGCCGACCATCGCCAGCCTGGCGATGCGCGCCGGGCGCCGCGCCGCGGCCTCGAGCGCGATCAGCGATCCCATCGAGTGCCCGACCAGCGAGACCGCGCCGTCGGCCGTCACGCCGGCGGTGTCCAGCAGCGCGTTGATCCAGTCGCCGAGCGCCTCGACGTCATCCAGCGCCGGCCCTGCGCTGCGGCCGTGGCCGGGCAGGTCCACCGCCAGCACGCCGCGCCCGTGGTGGGCGAAGTAGCGGGCCAGCAGCGTCCACACGCTGTGGTCGTGCAGCGCGCCGTGGATGAACACGACGACGGGCAGCGTCGCATCGAAGCGCTTGCCGCCGGTGTAGGCGTAGGCCGGGCGGCCCTGGACGTTCAGCTTCATCGCGCTCATTTGGCGGCCACCTTCAATGCGGACTTGAGATCGGCGATCAGGTCCTCGGGATCCTCCAGGCCGATCGACAGCCGGATCGTTCCTGCGCCGATGCCGGAGGCGGCGAGCGCCGCGTCGTCCATGCGGAAATGCGTCGTCGAGGCCGGATGGATCACCAGCGAGCGCGCATCGCCGACATTGGCCAGGTGCGAGAACAGCCGCAGCGATTCGATGAAGCGGCGGCCGGGCTCGCGGCCGCCTTTCAGGTCGAAGCTGAACACCGCGCCGGCGCCCTTGGGCAGCAGGCGCTGCGCCAGCGCGTGGTCGCGGTGCGAGGGCAGGCCGGGGTAGTTGACGCGTTCGACGATGTCCTGCGATTCGAGGAACTCGGCGATCCGCTGGGCGTTGCTCACGTGGCGCTGCATGCGCAGCGGCAGCGTCTCGATGCCTTGCAGCATCAGCCAGGCGGTGTGCGGGCTCATGCAGGCGCCGAAGTCGCGCAGGCCTTCGCGGCGCGCGCGCAGCAGGAAGGCGCCCACCGTGCTTTCCTCGCTGAACACCATGCCGTGGAAGCCGTCGTAGGGTTCGCAGAGTTCGGCGTAGCGGCGGCGGTCGCCGCTGGCCGCGTGGGCGCGATCCCAGTCGAAGCGGCCACCGTCGACCAGCAGCCCGCCCACCACGGTGCCGTGGCCGCAGAGGAACTTGGTCGCCGAGTGATGAACCAGGTCGGCGCCCAGCGCGATCGGCTGCTGCAGATAGGGGGTCGCGAAGGTCGCGTCCACCAGCAGCGGGCGGTGGGCGTCGTGGGCGATCTGGGCGATGGCGGGGATGTCCAGCACGTCCAGTCCCGGGTTGCCCAGGCTTTCGCCGAGCAGCAGCCGGGTTTCGGGCCGGATCGCCGCGCGCCAGGCGTCGAGGTCGCCGGGCCGGACGAAGGTCGTCGAGATGCCGAAGCGCTTGAGCGTGTAGTGCAGCAGGTTGTGCGAGCCGCCGTACAGCGCGCTCGAGGCCACGATGTGGTCGCCGGCGCTGGCGATCGTGGCGATGGCCAGGTGCAGCGCGGCCTGGCCGCTGGCGGTGGCGATGGCGCCGACGCCGCCGTCGAGCGCGGCGATGCGTTCCTCCAGCACGGCGGTCGTCGGGTTGGAGAGCCGGGAGTAGACGTGTCCGCTGCGTTCCATGTTGAACAGGCCGGCGGCCTGTTCGGCGCTCTCGAACACGAAGGAGGTGGTCAGGTGCAGCGGCACGGCGCGGGCGCCGGTGCTGGGGTCGGGCGCGGCGCCGGCGTGTAGCGCCAAGGTATCAAAGCCCGGGTCGGAAGGACCTGACATGGGTGGTCTCCTGCTTGTCATGCGGTGGGGTGAGGTCTGGCGCCGGGCATTGTGTGCTATGTTGGCGGCCAACTTTTCCTCACGTTTTTCTCAGGCGACCATGAAAGTCTCCGACATCCTGCGCGTCAAGGGCAGCACGCTGTTCACTGTCTCTCCGGACACGCCGCTGGCGCAAGCGGCCGAGACCATGGCCGAGCGCGACATTGGCTCGCTGGTCGTGATGGAGTTTGGCGACCTGGTGGGCATGCTCACCTTCCGCGAGGTCATCCAGGCGGTGGTGGGCAATGGCGGGAGTGTCGGGACGCGGCTGGTGCGCAGCGTGATGGATGATGCGCCGCTGACCTGCACGCCGGAGACAGAGATCGACGAGGTGCGGCGGATGATGCTGGGTCGTCACGCGCGCTACATGCCGGTGCTGAATGGCAAGCAGTTGATGGGCGTGATTTCGTTCTACGACGTGGCCAAGACGGTGGTGGATGCGCAGGATTTCGAGAACCGGATGCTGAAGGCCTACATCCGCGACTGGCCGTCCGAGGACGGCGCCCAGCCCTCCTGACGCGACTCGCGCACAAGAAAAAACGCCCCGCTTCCACGGGGCGTTTGTCTTTGCCCACCGCGCCCTCGGTCAAGGGGCAGTCGTGCGCGGCGAGACAGATGTGATGCCTGCCGCGGTGTCCGGCTGGGATGCGGGGCTAGGCGCAGACCGGAGCCATAGCGGCGCTATGGCGAGGATCTGCAACGCCGCCCCGCGCCCAGCCGGGCGCCGCGGCGGGCGTCACATCCAGGCGACGCCGTAGTAGTCGTAGACCTTGCGGCCGTACTCGTCGGTGTACTCGGGGCGTTCGGTCTGGGCGTAGCGTGGGGCCTTCTCGAGCTGGTCTTCGCGCAGGGGCACGACGTAGCCGTCGAGGCTGGTGTCGTACTTGAGCATGTTCCAGGGGATGGGATAGCGGTCGGTGCCGATGCCCATGAAGCCGCCGAACTCAAGGGCTGCATAGCGGACGAGGCCGGAGCGTTTGTCGATCACCAGGTTGTCGATGGTGCCGAGCTTGTCGCCGTTGCCGTTGTAGACCTTGGTGCCTTCGACGCGATCGGAGGCGATGGTGGTGCTGGCCATGAGGGGATCTCCTAGTCAGTTGCGATAAGGGGAACGAGGCAAATCGCGTGCCGCGCTCGTCCCAGCCACCCGCTCACCCGCTCACCCGCCCACCCGCCCACCCGCCCGTCCGCAACTCGACCGGGAATTTCCCTTGCCTGAACAAGGGAACCCTTCACCGCCGCGCCGCGGCCCTCCCGCATGCCCAAGCTGCCCACCGCCGTCCGTGAAGCCGTCGACATCGTCAGCGAGGCCGCGCAAGGCTGGAGCGACGACAACGCGCCCAGCATGGGCGCGGCGCTGGCCTACTACACGCTGTTCTCGATCGCGCCGCTGCTGCTGATCGTCATCAGCGTGGCCGGGCTGGTGTTCGGCGAGCAGGCCGCGCGCGGCGAGGTGATGGCGCAGCTCTCGGACCTGCTGGGCACGCAGGGCGCGATGGCCGTGGAGGACCTGCTCAAGCGCGTGAACCGGCCCGACGAGGGCGGCTGGGCCGCCGCGATCGGGACCGTCGTGCTGCTGGTGGGCGCGACCTCGGTCTTCGCCGAGCTGCAGAACTCGCTCAACCGCATCTGGAAGGCGCCGCTGGTGAACAGCGGTCCCGTCTGGAAAAGCCTGCTGACGCTGCTGCGCAAGCGGCTGCTGTCCCTCGGGCTGATCCTCGGCCTGGGTTTCCTGTCGATGGTGTCGATGGTGGCCAGCGCCGCGCTGGCGGCGATCAGCAAGTGGTGGACCGGCTGGCTGGGCGCGGAGTTCGTGCTGCTGGCGCAGGTGCTGAACGCCACGCTCGCCTATGCGCTGATCACCGTGATGTTCGCCGTCATCTACAAATGGGTGCCGGACGTGCCGGTGCGCTGGCGCGACGTCTGGGTCGGCGCGCTGATCACCTCGGCGCTGTTCAGCCTGGGCAAGACGCTGATCGGGCTCTACATCGGCCGCAGCGGCGTCAGTTCCGCCTACGGCGCGGCGGCGTCGCTGGTGGTGATGATGCTGTGGGTCTACTACTCGACGCAGGTCTTCCTGATGGGTGCCGAACTCAGCTGGGCCTTCGCCAAGCGCCACAGCCTGCGGGAGCAGGCGGCCGCCACCGCGGCGCGGGCGCTGCAGGCTCGCTGAAACCTTTGTCGGCGCGGTGCCGACGCCGCGCCGACGTCCCGCAGCCGTTCCCCTGACGACCCGTGGATGCCCGATGAACACGGGGATTCCGGCCGTCAGGTCCGTCGACGCCGGCATGAGGTTTGCCTTGATCCCTTGTGGATTCGGCGGCATGGGCCGCCGGGTTTGTACAACCGGCGAAACGCCTGAAAGGAAGTGCCATGAACCAGTATGGGCAACGAGGCAGACAGGATCAGCGTCAGGACAACCAGTGGGGGCAGGGCGATCGCGATCGTTCGCACTACGGGGCGCAGACGGGCAGCCAGCGCGGCCAGGACCGGTCGCGGGAGGACCAGCAGGCGGCCTACCAGGGCTCGAGCTTCCAGGCCGACCGGGATGACTCGCGCGGCGGCACCTACGGCGGCGGTTACGGCGGCAGCTATGGCCAGGGCCGCGACGAGCGCGACGACTACCGCCAGGACTACCGCAGCCACGGCGATTTCCAGAGCCAGGGTGGCTACCGCGGCGGCTACGAGAATGAAGGTTGGGGCGGTGATCGCGGGCGCTCGATGAGCGGCAACTACGGCGGTGGCAGCCAGGGCGACAGCGGTGGCTACGGCGGCTACAGCGGGTCCGGCGATTACGGCACCCGCAGCTATGGCGCGTCCAGCGGCTACGGGCGTGACAGCACCGGCTCGGGCGGCTATCGCGACCAGGGACCGCGCCATGAAGGCTGGCGCGAGGACGCGGGTCGCCGCGGTGACTATGGCGGCATGGCCGGCTCCAGCTCGAGCAGCAGCTATGGGGCCTCGCTCGGCGAGCATTACGGCGGCAGCCAGGACGCGCAGGGCGGCGGACTCGAAGGTCGCGGTTATCCGGGCAGCCAGCGTGGCGGCTATGGCGGCCAGTCTGGCGGCTACGGCGGGCAGTCTGGCGGTTATGGCGGCCAATCCGGCAGCTATGGCGGTTCGGGTGGTTCGGGCAGCTACGGCGGTTACGGTGAACAGGGCGGCGGCTACGGCGCCCAGTCGCAACGCCGGCAGCATTACGACCCCGACTACGAGCAGTGGCGCGCCGAGCAGATGCGCAGCCTCGACAACGACTATCACGGCTGGCGCCAGGACCGCTACCAGAAGTTCTCCGAGGACTTCAACAAGTGGCGGTCGGAGCGCTCCTCGCGGCAGGGCTCGTCCAGCGGCACCGGATCCTCGTCGGGGCAGTCGATGAGTTCGCAGGACACCAGCGACTCGACGCGCTTCGGGCAGGGGGGCAACACGCTGGGCAGCGGCACCGGGACGCACGAGAGCGGCCAGTCCACCACCAGCGGGTCGTCCAGCCTGTCCAGCGCCTCTACCGGCGCCACGCCCGGCGCGTCCAGCAGCACGACGCCGGGCTCGTCCTCCGGTTCCTCTTCGGGGTCGTCCTCCAGCAAGACCAAGTGAGGCCGCGATGAGCCGCGCGTCGCGGTGACGCGATCAGCGCGGCGGTACAACGGAACGGCAGCCGAACGCGAGCGGGCGATCACGCGGCAGACCGCGTGGATGCTCGCTGTGGGTCCGGCATGCCGCTTGCCGCGCGAGCCTCATGATCGCGACGAGCCTCGAACAGCGCGCCCGCCCGCCCAGTCCTCCGGGACTGGGCGAGGCGGGCGTTCCCATGCTCGACGGCGCGGCGCCGGTCGACGCGCGCTCGCTGGCCGAGGCGCGCCATCGCCGCTGGTGCAACGTGCGCCGCGTGCTGCTGGTGCGGCTCGACGGCGTCGCCGGCGTGCTGGCTTCGACGGCCGCCTTCGCGGCCCTGCACGAGACGATGCCGTGGACGCAGCGGACGCTGCTCGCCGCGCCGGAAGCCCTCGTCCTGCGACCGCACCTGCAGGCGGTCGACGAACTGCTCACCTTCAACGCGCCCTGGACCGCCGACGGCGCCGCCGCGCTGAACGCGGAACCGTCCACCATGCGCGGCGATGCCGAGATGCACCTCGTGCGCAAGCTGCGCCGCAGCCATTTCGACGCGGCGGTGCTGTTCGCGGCCTCCTCGCAGGCGGCGTTGCCAGCGGCGCTGCTGTGCCGCATGGCCGGCATCCCGCTGACGCTCGCCCAGGTGCGCGAGCCGGCGCACGGGCTGCTCAGCGACGAACTGCTGGGCGACGACACCGCCCAGGACGACACGCGTCGCCAGCTCGATCTCGTCGGCCATGTAGGCATGCGCACGGCGGACGAGCGGCCGCGGCTGCGCCTGCTGCCCAAGGACAGCCACCAGATGCGGAACGCCTTGCAGCAAGCGGGGTTGCGCTTCGGTCAGCGCTACCTGCTGGTGTGCCCCGGCGGCGGCGGCGCACGCCATTGCCCGGTGGCCGCCTATGCCGCGGCCGTGGACGTGCTGATCGACACCTGGGCCGACGACACCGCGGTGGTCCTGTGCGCGCTGCCCGGCGACGAAGCCGCGCTGGCGGAATTGCGCGCGGCCATGCCCGCGCGGGGACAGGTCTTGCCGCCGGTGGCCTCGATCGGCGAACTGGCGGCGCTGGCCGCCGACGCGCGCGTGATGATCGCCGCGGACGACCTGCCGCTGACCGTCGCCGCCGCCGCGCGGGTGCCGGCGGTGCTGCCCGGTCAGGCCTTGCGACGGGAGACGAGCCCGCCCTGATCGTCGCGGGGCTGTCCCGTGTTCGCAAGGTCGGCGGCGGACCGTAACGCCACCCGCCGATGTCCCGAAAAACGGTGCGAAATCGTCACCGAACGTTCCGCCGGGCACGGCGGTTGCCCTTGTCGCGGGCCGCGCGCGGACGTGCGGCGCCTGCGCGGCCGGACGGATGTCCGCGCCGCGCTCGATTCCCCCGGAACGACACCCCGTTTTTCCATCACAGGAGGTTTTTCATGCACCTGCGCAAGCTCGCCTGGGCGATGCCGCTGATGCTGGCCGCGACTGCGGTCCAGGCGGACAGCTCCGGCAGTTTCCTGGAGGGTGCCAAGCTCGCGGCGCTGAGCCGACCGGAGGCCGCGGCCCCGGCGCACAGCCCCTCCTACCGCCACCCGGCCGCCGTCAGAACCGCTGCTCCAGCCCAGACGCCGGTCTTGCAGACAGTCCCCGCGCCCGGCCCGTCCTCCGCCATCGACACGGAAGACGAGCCCGCCGATGCCACCTTCGAGATCCGCAACTTCCTCACCCTGGTCGTCGCCTTGGCCTTGGTGGGATGGATCCAGCGTCGCCGCCGGGATGTCTGACCCGACCTTCCCTTGGCCGGCACCGGCGCGGTCCGCGGACCGCCTCCCGGTGCCGTTTTCATGCGCCATTGTTCGAATGTCGTGCGTGCCTGGTCGTTGATCGCCAGGTCGTCACCGGAATTTTTTTCAAATGATTTGGGTCAAGGGCTGGCAAGCTGGCCGCTTGCTGCAAGAATGAGTTATCCGGGTTCGACAGACATTCATCACGAATCGTCGAATCCCCACGCCCAGGCGTGTTCCCTCCACACACAAGGATGTACCGGTGACCCATGCGTTGATCGTGGATGACGATGTCGATTCCGTCGCCACCCTGCAGGAACTGATTGCGAGCGAGAAATTCACCGTGTCGGTGGCCCACACCTTGCGCGATGCCCGGAGGCACATCGCGCTGCAGCAGCCCGATGTCGTGCTGCTCGACCTGCAACTGCCCGACGGCAACGGGATGGAGCTGTTCCAGGACCCGCAACTGGTGGCCAATTCCGAGGTGGTGCTGATCACCGGCCACGCCAGCCTGGACACTTCCATCCAGGCGCTGCGCATGGGCGCCGCCGACTACCTGGTCAAGCCCATCAACATCACGCAGCTGCAAGGCGTGCTGTCGCGGGTGATGAAGCCCGCCGCGCTGCAGGCGGAGGTGTCCGAGCTGAACGCCAACCTCGCGCAGAGCGGCCACTTCGGCCTGCTCTGGGGCCGCACCCAGCCGATGCAGCGTATCTACGAGCAGATCTCGCGCGTGGCCGGCACCAGCGTGTCGGTCTTCATCAATGGCGAAAGCGGCACCGGCAAGGAGCTGGTGGCGCAGACCGTCCACGACCTCAGCCGCCGCCGCAAGAAGCCGTTCCTGGCGGTCAACTGCGGCGCGATCTCGCCCAACCTGATCGAGAGCGAGATCTTCGGCCACGAGAAGGGCGCCTTCACCGGCGCGGACAAGCAGCACGAAGGTTTCTTCGAGCGCGCCAGCGGCGGCACGCTGTTCCTGGACGAGCTCACCGAGATGCCGATGGAACTGCAGGTCAAGCTGCTGCGCGTGCTGGAGACCGGGCGCTTCATGCGCGTGGGCTCGACCACCACGCTGGATGCCGACGTGCGGGTGATCGCCGCGTCGAACCGGCCGCTGCTGCAGGCGGTGCAGGCGGGCAAGCTGCGCGAGGACCTGCTCTACCGCCTCAACGTCTTCCCGATCGAGATGCCGCCGCTGCGCGACCGCCTGGACGACGTGCCGCTGCTGGCCGACCACTTCCTGCGCCAGATCGCCGCCAAGGAAGGCAAGAACAAGCGCTTCACCGCCAAGGCGCTGGCGCAGCTGCAGACCTACCACTGGCCCGGCAACGTGCGCGAGCTGCGCAACGCTGTCCAGCGCGCCTACGTGATGGCCGCCGGCGACATCGTCGACGAGCAGTGGCTGCCCAAGGGCGAGGGCGCCGAGATCCCGGCCACGGCCGCCTCCGCGGCGGCGGTGACCAGCTTCGGCGCGGCGCCGGGGCAGCCCGCCGCGGCGCCCGCGGTCCCGACGCTGGTCGCCGGCTCGGGCGAGTCGTCCGGTCCGTCGATCACGATGCCGCTGGGCAGCTCGATGGCGCAGGTCGAGAAGGCCTTCATCCTGGCCACGCTGCAGCACTACAAGCATCACAAGGAGCAGACGGCGGCGGTGCTCGGCATCAGCCTGAAGACGCTCTACAACCGGCTCAAGGAATACGCCGCGGAGGACGCGGCGGCGGCCGACAAGGCCGCGCAATAACGGGCGGTCGCACGCGCGATCGCCGCTCGTCGCGCGGCCCGGCATGCGCCCTGCCTGTGGAAGGCAGGAGAACGAGCCGATGGGACTGCGCTGGGTCTGTGATGATGAACCGGGGCTGCGCCGCGTGCGCGCGGCCCGCGGCTTCCGGTATGTCGACGCGGACGGGCGTCCGGTGCGGGACGAGGCCACGCTGCGGCGCATCCGCGCGCTGGCCATCCCGCCGGCCTATGTGGATGTCTGGATCTGTCCCCGCGACGACGGACACATCCAGGCCACGGCGCGCGACGCGCGCGGACGCAAGCAGTACCGCTATCACGCCGACTGGATGGCGCTGCGGGGCGAGAACAAGTTCGGCCTGCTGCTGGATTTCGGCCATCGCCTGCCGCGGCTGCGGCGCCAGGTGCAACGCCGCCTGCGCGACGGCGGCCTCGATCGCGAGCGGGTGCTGGCGGCGCTGGTGCGGCTGCTCGATCGCACCTGGATGCGCATCGGCCATCGCGAGTACGCGCGCAGCAACGGCTCCTACGGCCTGAGCAGCCTGCTGTCGCGCCACGTGAAGGTCAAGGGAGACGCGCTGCTGCTGAGCTTCCCCGGCAAGAGCGGCGTGCGACACCAGCTCGCCGTGCGCGACGACCGCGTGGCCGCGCTGGTGCGGCGCTGCCGCGACCTGCCGGGACAGGAGCTCTTCGGCTACGAGGACGAGGCCGGCATCGCGCATCGCATCGATGCCTCGGACGTGAACGACTGGCTCGCCGAGGCGGGCGGACCGACCTGCAGCGCCAAGGTGTTCCGCACCTGGCATGCCAGCGTGCTCGCGCTGGACCTGCTGCTGGCGCATGCGCGCGCCGGCACCGCGCCGGTCGACGCGCAGAAGCAGACGGTGAAGGATGTCGCCGCGCGCCTGGGCAATACCGCCGCGGTCTGTCGCAAGTCCTACATCCATCCCGCCGTGCTGGCCTGGGCGCAGGCGGACCAGCTGGCCGAGCTGCCGACGCAGCGCTGGATGCAGTCGCCCCCGGCGCTGGCCGGACTGAGCGTCGCCGAACGCCGGTTGCTGGGGCTGCTGCGGACGCAGCCGCGCGTGGCGATCGCTACGCCGATGCCGGCGCCGTCGGCACGGGCGCCGCGCCCGCGGGCCTCGACGGCGACATCGGCATCGACGACAAGCCCTCCGGCGCGCCCGCAGCGGCCGCCGCGCCCGCCGCGTCGAAAGGGTCCAGCGGCGGCGGCTCCTGCGCGTCAACGGTCCACGCGGACGCGTGCGCGCGCAGCAGGTGATCGCACAGCGACGGCCAGTCGCTGAAGACGCCATCGGGCTCGCGCAGCGGCGAGCGCCGCCAGGTGGTTTCGCCGCCGGTGTCCAGCAGCAGGCCGGACGCGCCGGCGCGATGGCCGGCCTCGACGTCGTCGAGCAGGTCGCCCACCATCGTCGACCGCGCCAGGTCCAGGCCGTGCGCCCGCGCGGCGCGGGTGAGCATCCCCGGCGCGGGCTTGCGGCACAGGCAGCCGGGCCGGCCCTGCGCATCGGGCGCATGGGGGCAGACCGCCACGTCGTCGAGCGTCACGCCGAAGTCGTCCTTCAAGCGCCGCACCAGCGCCGCCTGCAGCCCGGCGAACTGGACCCGCGTGAACGCGCCGCGGGCGATGCCGCTCTCGTTGGTGACCAGCACCAGCGCCAGCCCCGCGGCCTGCAGCCGGGCGAGCGCCTCGCCGGCGCCCGGCATCAGGCGCAGCCGCGCCGGATCGGTGATGGCGCCGTCGTCCGGGACCGTCAGCGTGCCGTCCTTGTCGAGGAAGACGGCGGGACGCAGCCGCGCGCGCGCCGGCCTGCCGGCAGGCGCGCGGGAGAAGTCGAGGTCGTGGAGGGAGAGGGTGGTGAGGGGGGCGTCGAGCCAGACAGTCACGAGGGCAGCCTCCGCGCCGCGTTCAGCGCATCCAGCCGTAATCGGTCTGGCGCGGGGCCAAGGACTGCTTGTGCCGCGCCATCATGCCGGCCTCGCGGCGCGCCGGGCCGTCGGCGGCCGGGTCGATGACGACGCCGGCCTGAACGGACGGTGCCGTCCGTTCGGCGCTCAGGTGCTGGCCGCCTCGGGGGGGCGGCAGCAGTTCAGCCAGGCGGTCCAGCGTCTTGCGCACGTCCAGCGGCTTGGCCCACAGCTCGAGGAAGCCCGCGCCGAGCGCGTCGAAATCGGAATCGGCGGTCACCGCGATCGCCGGCACCTGCGCCCAACCGCGCCGCATGCGCAGCAGCTTCAGCAGGTCGGAACCGTGGCAGTCGGGCAGGTTCAGGTCCACCAGCAGCAACGAGGGCTGCAGCCGCGCGCTCAGGCGCCAGGCCGGCATGCCGGCCTCGGCCACATGCAGCCGCAGGTCGCGGCGTTGCTCGAACATCGCCTCCATCACGATGACGTTGAGCGGGCTGTCTTCGATGTACAGCACCGACGTGAGACCGTCGTTCATCGTTTCGCTCCTTCCCTGGTCCTTCAGTTGGTCGCGAAAAAGGGCAATCGCCGTGCCCGGCGGCGTCCCCAATCCTTGGGGATGTCACGCATTCGGCTCCAGCGGTGTAACCGCCCGACGACCGATCCGTCAACGGCCCTGACACGATGTCGGGGGCTTGGGATTTCGCGCTTCGCCATCGGGAAAGGCGAAGCGCGCGATGGGTACGAGGCTTGCCTTGCCGAGGAAGACTCGCCACTCCAAGGAGCCCGTCATGGCTACGAGTACCCGAGCCGGCGCCGCCGGCGGCAGCGACGACGACCGTCCCACCAGCTTCGGCGTCCACAAGCCGGTGGACCACCTGGTGATCAGCTTCCCCGGCGCCGCCGAGGCGGGCCAGGCGCGCGCCGCGCTGGCGGCGCACGGCATCGCCGAGGGCGACCTGCACGCGGTGGACGACCGCGAGATGGTGAAGCTGGTCGAGCGCGACCTGCGCCATGCCAGCCCGCTGGCGGCGATCGGGCAGGAGATCAACCTGCTGCGCAGCCACGGCGAGTTGGCCGAACGCGGCTACCACTTCCTGGTCGTCAAGGCCAAGGACGATGCGCAGGCGCGCGAGATCGCCGAGATCGCGCGTCGCAACCGGGCCGAGCGCGCCCAGTATTACGGCCACTTCATCATCGAGGAGCTGCTCGAGCCCGAAGGCGGCCGGCCGCAGGTGGCCGAGTCGCCGCATCGCGGCCTGGACGCTCATCCGAAGCCGCCGCTGCCACGCTGAATCGCGCCTGCGAATGACGGCACGCGGCTTGCCGTCACCCCGATTACTGTCCCGGCACTCCCGCCGCCCTCGTGCACGACGAAAGGAAATTTCCCATGAGCACCACGCCCAACAACGAGAAGAGCGACAAGTCCGTGCCGTTCACGACGGCTGACGACGCCGCCAAGATCGCCAACGGCAGCGCGCCGTCCAGCACCGCCGCGGTCGACCTGGTGAATCGCGTCGCCGACAAGGCCCACGCCACCATCGACCGCCTGGCGACGACCGCCGCGCCGAAGGCGCAGCAATTGCAGAAAAGCCTGGAAGACACGAACGAGCTGCTGCACGAGCGCGCCGACCGGCTGCGCACGACCGGCAACGAGTGGTGCGACAGCCTGCGCGCGAATGTGCGCGAGCATCCGCTGATGGCCGTGGGCACCGCGCTGGCGGTGGGCCTGCTGATCGCGCGTCTGACGCGCTGAGCCCGGCGCGCCCATGAGCGACGTGCCGCACGGCTCGCCGTCCTTCCCGCCCCCGTTCCCGCCGCCATTTCCGCCGCCGCCGTCGCCGCCCTCCGGGACGCCGCCGGGCAGCGCCGCCGACGCCTCGCCGGGCGCCGCCGCGCCGCCGGGCGGGCAGGGCTGGATGGGCGAGCTCCAGGGCATGGCCCGCGCCGCGCGCGGCATGCTGTCCGGCCGCTTGCTGCTGCTGGCGCTGGAGCTCCGCCGGGCCCGGCACGGGCTGGTCAGCCTGGCGATCCTCGGCGTCGTGGCCGCGATCGCCGGCGCGACCGCCTGGCTCGCCCTGTGGGCGCTGCTGGCGGCACTGGCGGTGCACCTGGGGCTGAGCTGGCCCTGGGCCTTCGCCGGCATCCTGGCCGTCAACCTGCTGCTGCTGCTGTGGGTGGTGGCCGCGATGAAGGCGCTGGCGCCGATGCTGGCGCTGCCGGCCTCGCGTCGCCAGTTCCACTGGCTGTTCAACGATCCGATGGATCCCGAGGCACCGAGCGCCGATGGCCACACCTCAACCCCGCCCTGATCCCCGCCGCATTCCCGATGTCCCCGATCGCGAGCTCGCGACGGAGACGATCGAGGACTTGAACCTGCGCATCGAAATGGCCGAGTTGCGGGTGGTCCGGCGCGACCTGGAGTTCCGCCTGCATTGGGAGGCGCTGCAGCAGCGCGGCAAGGCCGTGATGGTGCCGAGCCGCTGGCTGCTGCCGGCCCTGGGCACCGGCGCGAGCTGGCTGTTCTGGCGCCTGGTGCGGGGCAAGCGCCGCCGTCACGCGCGGCATGAGCGCGCTGGGCGGCACGACTCGACCGCGCGGGCCTTCCACGCCCATGAGCGCGACGCGGCCGCCGGTCCGGCGCACGATGGCGGCGGCGGCCGGCCGGAACTCGGCATGCTGCAGCTGCTGACGGTGCTGTGGGGCCTGATGCCGACGCGCGTGCGCGGCCGCCTCGGACCCGAGGTGACGCAGCTGCTGCTGGGCGTGATCGCCGGATTCCTCCAAGGCCGCAAGCAGCAGCGCGAGGAGGCGCGGCAGGCGCAGGGCGCGGCGGCGGACGGCGAGTCAGACCGCGCTGCGGCCCGGGACGAAGCCGCGGCGCCGTCTCACGATTCGCGCCAAGGCCCTCGCCAGGACCCACGCTGAAACGACGAGGAGCGCGCCAGCGGCGCGCTCCCGTGCGGTCCAGGGGAGGCCTTACACCTTCTCGGCGTTACGCGCCTGATCGCGCAGCAGCTTGATCTGGTCGTGGTTGCGCAGCACGCCGGCCAGCTGGCGCTGCACCACTTCCAGCACGCCGGCCGGCAGGGCCTTCTGCGCGGCCTTGCGGTAGCGGCCCACGGCGGCGTCCTCGCCGCGCTCGCATTCCTCGAGCATGGCCTTGTCGCTGTAGCCGGTCAGCGTGCCCTTGACCGCGACCCAGCCACGGTGCATCGCGCCCGTGGCGCTGCCGTCATCCTCGGGAGTGCCGCCGTGCTGCCGCACCAGTTGCTGCAACTCCGAGCAGGCCTGGCGGCAGTCCGCCGCGCGCTGCGCGAAGACTTCGCGCAGGCTGGTGCTCTTGACATGCTCGGCGCAGCTGAGGAAGCCGTATTCGCCGTCCTTACAGGTCTCGATCAGCGTGTTCAGCTCGTCGATGACATCCTTGTTGTCCATGGCAGTCCTTCCGTTGGGGAGTGGAGATGCCTGGATTCAGCAAGTCACATACCCGTGGGCAGGCCCATCGCGCGCCGCAGCGCCTCCAGGATCTGCGACGGCGAGGCCGGCTTGCGCAGCACGATGAAGGAGGCCTCGGCGGTGAGCGCCTCGCTGTAGCCGCTGATCAGCACCACCGGCAGGCCCGGCCGGCGCTTGCGCAGCTCGCGCGCCAGGGCCTGGCCATCCATCGAGCCGGGCATCACCACGTCCGACAGCACGACGTCCACCGCCGCGCCGCTGCCGAACAGCTGCAGCGCCTCGTCGGCGTCCTTGGCCGTCAGCACCTGGCACGAGAAGCTGCGCAGCAGACTGGCGGTGACGCGGTTGAGCTCCTCGTTGTCCTCGACCAGCAGCACCCGCGCGCCGGCCAGCGCGTTGGCGCGCGGCTCCGGTTGCGCCACCTCGTCGCGGGCACCGCCGCCGCCGGCGGACGCGCTGCTGCGCGCCGGCAGCAGCAGGGTCACCGTCGTGCCGGCACCCAGTTGGCTGGCGATGCGCGCGGTGCCACCGGCCTGCACGCAGAAACCCAGCACCTGGCTCAGGCCCAGGCCGGTCCCCTTGCCGACCGGCTTGGTGGTGAAGAAGGGCTCGAAGACGCGCACCAGCAGGTCCTCGGGAATGCCGGGCCCCCGGTCGGAGACGCTGATGGCGACGTACTCGCCGGGCGCCAGGTCCTGGACGTCGCCCGGCGCGGCGCGGCCGGCCTCCAGCGTGATCTCGCCCATGCCGTTGGTGGCGTCGCGCGCGTTGAGCGCGATGTTGATCAGCGCGAGCTCCAGCTCCGAGGGATCGACGCGCACGCTCGGCAGGTCCGGCGCCATCGTCATCGTCAGCTGCATGCGCTTGCCCAGCACGGTGGCCAGCAGCTCGTTCATCTCGCCGAGCGTGGAGCGCAGGTCCACCACCTGCGGATGCACCGGCTGGCGACCGGCCACCCGTAGCAGGTGCTGGGTCAGCCGGCTGCCGACGTCGACCGAACGCATGATCGCGCCCAGCGGCATCGCCAGCGATTCCGCATGCGGGCTGCGCTGGATCAGGTGGGCGCTGTTGCTGATGACGCCCAGCAGGTTGTTGAAGTCGTGCGCGACGCCGCCGGTCAGCCGGCCCAGCGCCGCCGTGCGCTGCGAGCGCGAGCTGAGCTGCTCGGCCTCGCGGGTGCGGTCGATGGCCTCGTTGACGCGGTCCTCGAGCTCCGAGCGCCCCTGCCGGATCGCGACGCTGGCGTCCGCCAGCGCCAGCGCGACCTCGTCGCACTCCAGCATGCCGGTCTTGGGCGCGCGCACCGGCTCGCCGGCGCGCAGCTCGCTGGCGATCGCGCTGAGCGCGTGGATCGGGCCGGAGATGCGCCGGCTGATCCACAGTGCGCCGAACATGCCGACCAGCACCAGCAGCAGCGCGCCGATGGCGATCGGCTGCAGCGCGGTGCGGCCGCCCGGCCCGCCCATGCCGCTGTCGCGCGGCACCGCGGTCACCACCGTCCAGCCCTGCGGCGACTTGGTGAAATAACCGACCACCGGCTTGCCGTCCAGGTTGACCGAGTCGAAGCGCGCTTCCTCGCGCGTGGCCATCAGGCGCCGGAGATCGTCGGTGCCGGGGCGGCCGGCGTAGCTGATGCCGCCCGGGTGGCGGGCGACCACCGTGCCGCGGCCGTCCATGATCGTGGCGGTCCAGTCGGGCGGCAGCCGCTGGGCATCGATGATCTGCTGCATCTCCTGCGGCAGGACGCTGATGCTCATGTTGAGCCAGACATGCCCGCCGCGCTCGATCGGCTGGACGATCTGCGCGCGCAACTGGCCGGTCGCGGGGTCGGGCCCGAGGTCGCCGATGACGGCCTGCTCGATCAGCGGGACGGCCTCGCGGACCAGCACCGGGCGCGAGGCGGCCGTCGTGGGCAGCTCGAGGGGCGCTGGCGCTGCGGCGACGGCTGCCGGGCCGGTCACCGCCAGCCCCGGTGCCGACGCGGCGGCCGCCGGCGCGAGCGGCGTGTCGGGCACGCGGCCGCTGGCCAGGCGGGTGCTGAAGAGCGTGCGGCCGGGCGCGTTCAACTCGACCCAGCCCGACAAGCCCTGCATCGCGCGGCGCGATTGCAGCTCCAGCATCGCCAGGTCGTCCTGCGGGACCTGCGGCGCGCTGTCCAAAATCTGCGACAGCGACAGCACCCGCGCGATGCCGGCGCGGCGCGCCAGTTCCTTGTCCACCACCATCGAGAGCGCACGCGTGCTGTCGCGCATGTGGCGGATGGTGGCTTCCTGCTCGTCGCTCCAGGTCCGCCAACTGACCCACAGCGCCGCGATGATGCCCGGCAACATCACGGACAGGACGAGCACGAGCAGGCGGGAACGGATCGGCAAAGGCATGGGCGGTGCGGCGGAGGAACGGTCATGCCGCCGCGGCCAGAGGCCGGCGGCGCGGACGCGGGAGCGTCGCGGCGGCAGATTATGGGCGGTGCTGTTCAAGGGCGTCGGGACGGGCCGTCGGGGCGGCACCGTCGAGGGAAGTCACGGGCGGCGACGAGGAGGGCGGGACCGCCGAGACGGCGGCCGGCGACAAGGGCGTCGGCGACAGGGGCGGCGGGCGCAGCAAGCTGCTCAGCGGCGGGCAGGGCCGGTCGCTGCCGCGCAGATAGACCGCGACGGGGCGCATGTGGCGGTTGCGCTGGCTGATGCTGCGCAGGCAGATCAGCAGCGGGACCGCGAGCACCGCGCCCGCGACGCCCCAGAGCCAGCCCCAGAACATCACCGACAGCAGCACCGACAGCGGGTTCATCGACAGCCGCTTGCCGATCACCATCGGCGTCACGAAGTTGGATTCGATCCCGTGGATGCAGAGGTAGGCCAACACCGGCGCGCTCATCGCCGCGAAGCCCGCGTCGCCCAGCGCCGACGCCAGCGAGGCCGCCAGCAGCAGGCCGCACATGATCAGCGGCCCGAGATAGGGAATGAAGTTGAGCAGCCCGGCCAGCGCGCCCCACAGGCCGGGGTTGGGCAGGTCCACCATCCACATCGTGCCGGCCACCACCAGCCCCATGCCGACGTTGATCGCGGTGACCGAGGCCACGTAGCGCGAGATGTCGCGCTGGGCGGCGCGCAGTCCTCCCAGCACCATCGCGCGCAGCCGCGGGCGGTGAGGCAGGAGCTCGATGCAGCGCGACAGCACCCAGTGCTCGGAGGCCAGCAGGAAGTACAGCAGGATGGTCGTCGCCGCGGCCGACACCAGGAACTTCAGGCCGCCGCCCAGCACCTGCGCCGTCAAGGCGACGCCTTCGCTGGCCAGGCGGTCGCGCACCGGGTCGGCGGGCGGGGCGGGCGCGCGGCCGGCGCTGCGCCGCTCGACCGGCGGGCCGAAACCCGGAATCGACGCGCGCCACCGGTCGACCCGGTTCAGCGCCTGCGTCACCGCTTCGGGCGCGCGCTGCCACCATTGCGCGGCAGGCTCCGCGAGGAGCGCCACGCTCAGCACGCTGCAGCCCACCACGGTCGTCACCAGCATCGCGGCGCTCACCGATTCGGGCATGCCATGGTGCCGCATCGTCCGCACGGCCGGCGCCAGCACGAAGGTCAGGATCAGGGCCACCAGGACCGGCAGCACGATGGCGCTCGCTTCCTTCAACAGGAAGACCAGCGCGATCAAGAGGAGGCCCCGCGTCGCCCAGCGGCGCATCGTGGTCGGGGGCAGGGTGGCGGCTCGCAAGATGTAAGGATGACGGAGGGACGGGGCTGTCGGACGCTCGAAGCAAGCCCCGGGCCAGCCGTCGTGCTGCCCGCGTCCACGACCCGAGGGCGCTCGGGGCCCGGGCACGGTACGGGTGGTTACCCGCCCACGGGACCGGAATGGCGCGCCAGCGACCGGGCACGACCACGCCGGCCATCGGTAAACGGTGCCGAAAGCCTTGCTCGATCGAGCCGGTGAAAGAGGTCCCGCGACCTTGCGGGACGTCGCGGACCGGCGCGCGAGCGACGAATCCGAGGTCGCCGTCGCGTCCGGCCAATTCGCCGGCAGGCCCCGTGCCCAGTGGGTTTGCGGCGTTCGGGCAGGCACGCCGGATGACGCCGGCTCCGCGATGTGAAACCGTCGCGGCGAGGTGGCATGGTCCTTGCGCAGAAGGACCATCAGGCCGGTTCGCCGGCACTGCCTGCAACCCGTTCCCGTCCTTCGCGGCGGGGACCTCCGGAACCGGTTGCGGGCAGTTTCATCCTCTACCGGACAGGAGTCTCACAAGTGGGAGCAATGGAACTCAGGCACGAGCACAAGCAGTCGCAGACACTGTCGCCTCGCCTCCAGCATGCCGTGCGGCTGCTGCAGATGTCCTCGCTGGATTTCTCCACCATGGTCACCGACATGCTGGGGCGCAATCCTTTCCTCGAAGTCACCGAGGGCTCGGATGAAGCCCTGCCGCTGGACGCCGACGTGCCGGTGGCGCCGTCGCCGGTGATGGCCGAAACCCCGGAGCCGCTGCCGGACGATCGCGAGATCTGGCGCGCGGAGAGCTCCGGCTCGATGCGCCGGGCCGAGGACGGCGAACTCAGCGCGCTCGAGATGACCGCCGCGCAGACCTGCCTGCGCGAGCACCTGCGCAGCCAGCTCAACGTGCTGCGGCTGTCGCCGCGCGATCTGGTGCTGGCCACCATCGTGGCCGAGTCGGTCGACGACGACGGCTACCTGCGCAGCTCGCTGGAGGAGCTGGCCGCGGTGGCCCAGATGCAGCCGCCGGTGGCGCTGGAAGAGATGCAGATCGCGCTCAAGCGCGTGCAGGCGCTGGACCCGCTGGGCGTGGGCGCGCGCAGCGTCGCGGAATGCCTGCTGCTGCAGCTGCCCAAGATCGAGGACGCCCGCAGCCGCCGGCTGGCCGAGCGCATCATCACCCAGCACCTGAACCTGCTGGCCTCGCGCGACATTCCGGCGCTGGCGCAGTTGCTGGATGTCAGCGTGGCGGAAGCGGAGGCCGTCTGCCTGAAGCTGCGCCGCTTCGATCCTCGGCCGGGCTGGCGCTACGAGACGACGCAGGCCGCCTACATCGTGCCGGATGTGCTGACGACCAAGGTGCGCGGCCAGTGGCGGGTGCAGCTCAATCCGGCGGTCATTCCCAAGGTGCGGATGAACCAGGTCTATGCGGAGCTGTTCCAGCGTCATCGCCAGCAGGGCCATGCCGAGATGGCCAACCATCTGCAGGAGGCGCGCTGGACGATGCGCAACATCGAGCAGCGCTTCTCGACCATCCTGGACGTGGCCAGCGCGATCGTGCGCCGGCAGCGCCACTTCCTCGAGTTCGGCGCGATGGCGATGAAGCCGCTGGGGCTCAAGGAGATCGCCGACGAGGTCGGCATCCATGAATCGACCGTCTCGCGGGTGACCAACAACAAGTACCTGGCGACGCCCACCGGCGTGTACGAGCTCAAGTACTTCTTCTCCCGCGCGATCGTGAGCAGCAACGGCAGCGCGTGCTCCGGCACGGCGATCCGCGGGCTGATCAAGGACATCATCGAGGCCGAGCGGCCCGAGAACCCGCTGTCCGACGCCGAGATCACGCGCCAGCTGGCCCGCCAGGGCCTGGTGGTGGCGCGGCGCACGGTGACCAAGTACCGCCAGATGCTGCGCATCGACGCCGTTGAACGGCGCCGCCAGCACAGCTGACGACCGACGATCATTCCCGAGGCGCGATGGAGACAAGGACAGGGCCCGAAGAGGCCCTGTTTTCATTGGCGCATGGCGTGGGGTCGCGCGATGCGCCGTGGAGGCGGGGGGCGGTGGTCAGCCGCCGCCGCGACGCGTCGGGCCGGAGGGCGCCGGCCCGGGGACCAGCCGGTCACGCCGCTCGGCATCCAGGCCGGGCGTGGTGCGCAGGTCGGTGTCGACCTGCCCCTGCTTGAGGTCGTCGCCCGCCTGGCCCATGACTTCGCGCTGGCGCTCGCCCGCGGCGCCGGTGCCGTGGCTGCCGGTCGAGTCGCCGCGCACGCTCTGGTCGCGCTCGTGCGGCAACTGCATATCCTCCTGGTGCTGCGGCTGCGCGTCGGGCGCCTGCGTGCCCGGCGCGACCGGCGCTTGGTCCAGCAGGCGCCGCGGTTGCGACGCGTCGCCGGGCGACGGACGGGTCTTGCTGTCGGCCATGTCGGTCTCCTGATCGTGGAATCACTCCCCGTCCGGCAAGCGGCCGGCCCGGCGCCGGAACGGGACTTGCCGCTGCCCGCCGCATGCAAGCCTGGAAGACCCGATTCAACGTCCTCGATGCCGACCTGCTGCTGTGGGGTCAGTTGTTGCTCGGCGCGCTGGCCGTGGTGGCGGGCGCGCTCCTGCTGCACGCGATCCTGCGGCCGATCGCGCTGCGACTGACCCGGTTCTCGCCGCTGCTGACCGCGGTGGTGAAACGCTGCGACAACCCCGCGCGCTGGGCATTGCCGCTGATCGGCCTGCTGATCGCCGCCCAGGGCGTGCCCGATACGGTCGCCGGCATCGGCGGCGTGCAACACCTGCTGGGCGTGCTGACCATCCTCGCGCTGGCGGCCGTCGGCGCCGGGGCGATCACCGGCGTCGCGCAAGGCGTGGCGCTGATGCATCCGGCCGACGTCGAGGACAACCTCGCGGCACGCCGCATCCAGACCCAGACCAAGGTGCTCGCCCGCGTGGCCAAGGGCGCGGTGATGCTCACCGCGCTGGCCTTCGTGCTGATGACCTTCCCCCGCGCGAAACAGGTCGGCGCCAGCCTGCTGGCCTCGGCCGGCATCGCCGGCCTCGTCTTCGGCCTGGCCGCGCGCTCGGTCTTCGGGAACCTGCTCGCCGGCCTGCAGATCGCCATGGCCCAACCCATCCGGCTCGACGACGTGCTCATCATCGAAGGCGAATGGGGACGCGTGGAGGAAATCACCTCCACCTACGTCGTGCTCAAGGTCTGGGATGAACGCCGGCTCATCATCCCGCTGCAGTGGTTCATCGAACATCCATTCCAGAACTGGACGCGCACCAGCGCCAGCATCCTCGGTACCGTGATGCTGTGGGTCGACTTCACCTTGCCCGTGCAGGACCTGCGGGACAAGGCAACGGCGATGTGCAAAGCTTCAGCTCACTGGGATGGGCGCGTCTGCGGCGTGCAGGTCGTCGAAACCACCGAACGCACCATGCAGATCCGCGTGCTGGTCAGCGCGAAAGACTCCGGGAAAGCCTTTGACCTGCGATGCGAGTTGAGGGAAGGGCTCATCGCCTGGCTGCAGAAAACCTATCCGCAGTCGCTGCCCAGGGTGAGGGCACTCGTCGAAGACGTGCCGGCACCGGCGGCACCCGTCATCAAACCCTCGTTGCCGCCGTCGCCGGCGCCTTGAAGGCGGGGGTGTCTGTTTGGTGAGGGGCAGCATGCGGAGACCGAGCGCCGCTCAGTCCGACCGGGTCCCCTTTTCTCCATCTCCCTCCTTTGGCGGCCGCCCCGGCCGCCAAATTCCCTCCTTAAGTTCCGAAAAGGGGACCCGGTCGGACTGAGCCCGAAGCACTGGCGTCCTGCGACCACGATCACGACCGCGACCGCGACGAGGACTGCGGTGCGCGATGCGCGATGAGGGGCGTGACCGTGACCCCCAAGCGCGCACGCCGCAGCGACCGCGAGACGCGGCGGCATGCGGCGTGCGGCGTGCGGTGTCAGGCGCGGGCGAGGGCGCTGGAGCTGTCGAGGTGCGAGAGCATCAGGCGCAGGACGTCGTCGATCTCCGACTGCTCCTGGAGGTAGTAGCGCGCGTGGCTGTGGTCCAGGCGAGGACCGATGCGCACCGTCACCCAGTCGTCGCCCGCACGCTCGAAGGCAGGCTCGTCGTTGGTGTCGTCGCCGACGTAGAAACCAGCCTCGGCCCCATAGCGGCGGGCCAGGCGCTGCATGGCGTCGCCCTTGTCCGGCGCGTTCTCGACCAGGATGTTGACCACGCGCTTGCCATGCTCCGCCTCGATGCCCGGCGGCAACTCGCGCATGAGCGTCGCGATCGCGTCGCGCGCCAGCACCGGGTCGGGCGCCAAGCGGTAATGGATGGCGAGCGAGGCACCCTTGTCCTCGATGCTCGCGCCCGCGTCGGCCAGCATCGGCGCGAGGCGCCGCGCCCGTTCCCGGAAGGCCTCGAGCGTGGTGACCAGGCGCGGGTCCGGGCCGTCGAACTCGTCCTCCGCGCCGTGGTTGCCGACGATGTGCGTGGGTTTGAAGCCGAGCCGGTGCCGGACGTCCAGCACCTGGCGGCCGCTGACGACCGCGATCGGCACGCGCTCCGCGAGCCGCGCGAGCAGGGCCGCCGTGCGCGCCGGGATGCGCGCCTCGTCCGGATGCATGACGATGGGCGCGAGCGTGCCGTCGAAATCGAAACCAAGCAGCGGTCGGCGGGTCATGAGGCGGGCGAGCGCGGCGCGGCCCTCCGCGTCGAGCAGGTATCGCACCGGCTTCATGGCGTGAGGGCCTCCTCGCCGGACTCGCGCGCACGGCGCTGCACGCGCCGCGTGATGCGCTCGCGCAGGCGCCACTGGCCGGCATCGGTCAACATGCGGCCGGCCCAGCGGTAGACGTTGAACTCGCGCACCGTCATGCGCAGGCTGGCCATGCGCTCGCGCTGCTCCTGCGGCGGCATGGTGGCGGCGCGGTGCAAGGCATCGGTGGTTTCCTCGACGTGGTACGGGTTGATGACCAGCGCCTCCGGCAGCTCGCGCGCGGCGCCAGCGAAGCGGCTGAGGATGAGCACGCCCTGGTCGTCGTCGCGCGCGGCGATGAACTCCTTGCAGACCAGGTTCATGCCGTCGTGCAGGCTGGTGACGACGCACATGTGGGCCGCGCGGTAGAGCTCCATCAGCGCGGAGTGGTCGTGGTGCTCGGCCAGCAGCAGCACCGGCTTGTAGCCCGCGCCGCCGAAGCGCAGGTTGATGCGCTCGGTGACGCGGTGGATGCGGTCCTGGAACTCGCGGTATTCCTCCAGCGCGCTGCGCGTGGGCGCGGCGACCTGCACGAGCACGAAGCGGCCCTGCCACTGCGGGTACTTCTCGAGCAGGCGCTCGACCGCGTGCAGCCGCTCCAGGATGCCCTTGGTGTAGTCGAAGCGGTCGACGCCGACCGCCATGACGGTGTCGGGCGCGAGGCCCAGGCGCTCAAAGACCGCCGCGCGCGCGTCCGCCGGCGAGGGCCAGCCGGCGCGCTCCTCGTCGGTCGGCCAGGCGATGGAGATGGGGTAGCTCTGCACCAGCGTGGGCTCGCCCTGGTAGCTGATGGTGGAGTGCTCGTGTTCGATGCGGGCCTCCAGGTAGCGGTCCACGGTCTCGGTGAAGTTCTTGCAGTGGAAGCGGGTGTGGAAACCAAGGATGGTGCTGCCCAGCATCCCCTGCAGCAACTCGCGCCGCCACGGGCAGATGCCGAAGGACTCGGGGTTGGGCCAGGGGATGTGCCAGAAGGTGATGATCGTGGCCTTGGGCAGCTTCTCGCGCACCATCGCCGGCAGCAGTGCGAAGTGGTAGTCCTGCACCAGGACCACGGGGTCGTCGCCGCGCGCCTCGGCGACGACGGCGTCGGCGAAGCGCTGGTTGACCGCGCGGTACTGCGCCCAGTCGGATTCACGGAAGACCGGTCGCACGTGGGCGACGTGGCACAGCGGCCAGAGGCCCTCGTTGGCGAAGCCCTGGTAGTAGCCGCGCTCTTCCTCGTCGCTGAGCCAGATGCGGCGCAGGACGTACTCCTGCGTGTCGGGCGGGACGGCGACGCGGTCGTTGGCGTCGACGACGTCCTGGTCCGCGCTGCCGCTGCCGTGCGCGATCCAGGTGCCGGAGCAGGCGCGCATGACCGGCTCGACCGCGGTGACCAGGCCGCTGGCGGGCCGGCTGACCGAGATGCCGCCCGGGCCGCGCTGGTGGATGTAGGGCTCGCGGTTGGAGACGACGATGACCTGGTCGCCGCGCAGCTGCGTGCGCAGCAGGCCGCGCAGGCGGTCGGGGTCCCAGGGCGTGAGCGGGCCATGCTCGCGGTAGAGGTTGTCCTCGAGCTCGCGGATGTGCTGCCGGATCTCGACCTCCAGCGGCTGCAGCTCGGGCGGCGCGGTCTGCGGGCCGCTGCCGTCGGAAGCAGCGCCGCCCAGCAGCGGCCGCACCAGGCCCTCGCCGCGCAGGATCGCGCGCATGCCGGAGACCCAGCCGCGCCAGCTCAGCTGCGCCACGACCATCGTGATGCCCGCGACCGCCAAGCCCAGCACCGTGATGAAGATGATCATGTAGCGCCGCGTGTCCAGGCTGCGGCGATCGGGCAGGCTCAGGTCGTGCAGCAGCACGAGGCGGTCGGAGTCGGCCTGCTGCGGATTGACGGGGAAGACGCCGACGTGCACCGCGCCGCTGGCCAGCTCCAGCCGCGGATCCTTGCGCGCGGCGGTGATCTCGGCCTCCTTGCAGCCCAGCGTGTCGGGGAAGCCTTTGGTGCTGAGCACCTGCGTGCCGTCGGCCGCGCACATGGCGATGCCCACCAGGCGCTCGTCGAGCACGCCGCGCTCGAGCAGGTTGCGCAGGCGGTCGCGCTTGGCGGTGGGATCGATGTCGGCGATGGCGACGGAGAGGGTCTTGGCGACCATCTCGCCGCGGGCGCTCAGGTCGCGCGAGAACCAGCGCAGGGTCATCCGGTCCAGCAGCGGCAGCGCCAGCAGCGCCGCGACGGTCAGCGTGATCAGCAGCGGAACCAGGAAACGGATCTGGAGATGCAGCGACTTCATGCGCGGCTGCCTGCGCGTCGGGGCGCAGGGTCTGCCAGGACGTCGAAGTCCTCGTCGTAGTCGCCGTAGTCGCTGTCGTTCTCAGCGTCCGCGCTGGCGCGGGGATGGTCGCGCAGCGCGTGCATGCCGCCCAGCGCCAGGCCGGCCGCGAAGCCGCCGTAGATCATCAGCAGGCTCATCGCCGAAGGCGGGCGCGTGCCGGCGGCGGTGGCGCGTTTGTCGGCGCCAGGGGTGAGCACGCTGGGCGCGACGACGCGGTCGACGCCGACGGCGACGGCCGTGAGCAGCAGCGCGTCGGTGACGGCGTTGCCGCGGGTGGGGCGGTCACGCAGGGCCCGCAGGCGGTCGTAGAGCGCGCCCCACACCAGGCCGGTGGCGGTGTGTAGCAAAAGGTTGGCAGCGGAGGATTTCAGCGGCGGACGGCCGACGCGGTACTCGGAACGACCGACCAGGTGGGCATGGTCGGACCGGCTGCCGCGCAACAGCGCCAGCCCGGAGAACAGGCTGGCCAACACGCCGTCGGCGCATGCCCGGCGCAGCGCCGGGAGCAGCAATGCATTCAAAGGCGACTCCTGTGACAGAGGGAAACAAGCCCCTGTCAACGGCAATCGCCGTGCCGCCCGATGCTGGTGCGCGCCTCTCTCCGAACGCGCTGCCCGCGATTCGCCCGCTCGCCGGATCGCCCGGAGTCAGTTGATGGCGGTGGGCGGCGGCATGTAGGGCGGCTCCCGTACCGGAATGGGGTTCTCGCCAGGGATGGGCGGGTCGATGACGTCGGGCGGCTGGTCGCCCGGCTCCGGCGTGGGGCCATGCGGCGGCGGCGGTACGAAAGGCACCTCGTTCGGATGCGGCGGGCTGGGCGGCACCGTGTGGGCGTGAAGCGGCGGAGCGAGTGGCGTCATGAGCGGTCCTTGTGTCGCACGGGTGCCTGCAAGCGGCGCGCCCGGTTTTCGAGTGGCGGCTTCGCCGCGATGACACGGCCCCTCACCCCTCCCTCTCCCCGCTCGCGGGGAGAGGGTGCAACGCGAGATGCAACGAGAGGTGCCACCGCCGGCGGTATTTCCCCCTCTCCCGCTTGCGGGAGAGGGAAGGGGTGAGGGCCAGCGGCGGTGGAAGTACAGCCCGGTCCGGCGCTTGCCGAATCCCGGCATCGACGACCGTTCCCAAGGAGTACCCCATGACGACGAAGACCGCGAAGGACACCGTGGAGAAGCAGCAGCACGTGCAGCATCAGCAGGACGTCAAGGACAAGGAAAAGCAGGCCAAGGAAGCCGGCAGGAAGTCCTCGAAGGACGAGCCGGTGCAGGCCGGCGCGCGCGAGCAGCCCAGCCGCTTCCCCGCGCAACACCTGGACAAGCCGGGCGAGGAGGGTGATCTGAACCTCGCGCCGCGTTTCCTGGCGCCGGACTACCGCGGCAGCGGCAAGCTCGAGGGCATGACGGCGATCGTCACCGGCGGGGACTCCGGCATCGGCCGCGCGGTGGCGGTGCTGTTCGCCCGCGAGGGCGCGGACGTGGCCATCGTCTACCTCAGCGAGGACGAGGACGCGCGCAAGACCGCCAGCCATGTGGAGGCCGAGGGCCGCCAGTGCGAGCTGATCAAGGGCGACGTGCAGGACCGGGAGTTCTGTCGGCAAGCAGTGCAGAAGGTCGTGCAGCGCTTCGGACGGCTGGACGTGCTGGTCAACAACGCGGCCTTCCAGGAGCACGCCGAGACGCTGGCCGACCTGACCGAGGAACGGCTGGAGCTGACCTTCCGGACCAACATCTTCGGCTACTTCCACATGGCGCAGGCGGCCCTGCCGCACCTGAAGCAGGGCGCGAGCATCATCAACACCGGCTCGGTGGTGGGCCTGCGCGGCAGTGCGACGCTGCTGGACTACGCCTCGACCAAGGGCGCGATCCATGCCTTCACCAAGTCGCTGGCGCAGAACCTGCTGCCGCAGGGCATCCGCGTCAACGCGGTCGCGCCCGGGCCGGTGTGGACGCCGCTCAACCCGGCCGACTCGCCCGCCAAGAAGGTGTCCGAGTTCGGCGCCACCAGCGACATGAAACGCGCCGCGCAGCCCGAGGAGCTGTCGCCGGCCTACGTCTACCTCGCCTCGCCGGTGTGCTCGGGCTACGTGACCGGCATCGTGCTGCCGGTGACCGGCAGCGTGGGCGCCATTTGAGGATCAGCCCGACGCCGCCTTCCATGCCGCCTTCGACCTTGGCTCCGGCGCCGGCTCCCCCAGCGCGCTCCGAGCGGCGCGCCGGGGTGCGATGCGCGGCCGCTGTCCCCCGATCGGGGACGGCACCGCGATTGCCCGGACCCTGTCGACGGCGGTTCCCCGCCCGCGCCACCCGCCCTCCGGAAGTTCCAAGGAGACCCGCCTCATGAACGACAAGGCCTTCGAGACGCCCTGGCACCTGGTGTGGTGCGCCGACGTCGCGAGTCAACGCCTGCTGCACGTCAGCGCCTCGGTGGAAGGGCTGCTCGGCCTGACCCCGCAGGCGCTGCTCGACGACCCGATCCAGTGGAACCACGCGGTGCTGCCGGCCGATGCCGGCGAGCTGCCGCGGCCGTTCTGCGCCGACGATCTGCCGCATGGCGACGGGCATGTGCGCGAGTACCGGATGATCGGCGCCGACCTGCACCTCTACCGCGTGCGCGACCGGCGCTTCCGCCGCCGCGATCCGCTCAGCGGCGAGTTGCGCACCCTGGGCGTGATCGAGGCACTCGGCGAAGCGCCGCTCGATGCCCAGGCGCTCGGGGAGTCGTCCTGGCAGCAGTTGTGGGAGGGGCCGGACGCCGCCTCGCCGCCCGCGCCGAAGCGCTCCGACGAGACCGCGCCCGCGGAGCCGCCCGCACCCGGCCCCGAGCAGGCGCCGCACGAGCATCCGGACGACCCGGGCGTCCACCCCGACGGCCCCCGGCGCTATCACGACGACCACGCAACGCCGGCCCGGCAACGCCTGGCGCAGCCGCTGGCGGAGCGCATCGAGCAGGGAGAGCCGGCATGAGGGCCCATGTCCTGCCGAGGACCGGGTTCCGCGCCGACCTGATGGCGCGGGACGAGGTCGTGGCCCTCCTGATCGACGACCACCAGCGCGCGCAGCACGCCTTCCACCAGTTCGACCGGCTCTGGGCGCAGGGGGACCACGAGTCCTGCGAGGCGCTGGTGCGCCGCACCTGCGCGCTGCTGACGGTGCATGCAACGCTGGAGGAAGAGCTGTTCTACCCGGCGGTGCGCAAGTGTCCGGAGGTCGGCGCGGTGGAGCGCCGGCTGATCAACGAGGCCGAGATCGAGCACCTGGTCGTGCGCATCCTGATGTCGCAGCTGCGGCGCATGCGCGCGGACGACGCGCAGTTCGCGCCGCTGGTCGGCGTGCTGGGCCGCTACGTCAGCCATCACGCCAAGGACGTGGAGCAGGGCATCCTGCCGCGGCTGACGCATGCCTCGTCGGTGGACTGGTCGTCGCTGTCGACCGCACTGCGGCGCCGTCGCGACGAGCTGGAACGGCAGTGGCGCGACGAACTCGCCCAGGAGAGCGCGGAGTACGAGCGGCAGCAGGACGCGTGAGCGTCCATGGGCCTCAGCCCGAGGCCGCCTCGCCGTCGTGGCGTTCGGCCATGGGGGCCGTCTGTGCCGTCTGGACAGACTGGGCCGTCTGGGCCTTTGCGGCGGTGCGTGCCGCGCGTCGCGCCAGCGATGCCACCAGCTCATGCGCCTGGAAGTGCGCCAGCAGCCGCTGCTTCTGCTGCGCGGTCAGCAGGGACGCCTCGATCATTTCGGGCCAGTGCGCGAAGGCCGCCTTGACGCAGCGAGAGATCGCCTGCTCCGCCGGCTTGACCGGGATGCGCAGCCGGTCGCAGAAGGCCTGCAGCAGCGCCGGCGACATCGACTGCGGTGCCGTCGCCGCGCCCTCGGAAGCCCGCGCGGCCCGCGGCAGGTACTCCGGCGGCAGGATCAGCAGCGCGTGGCCGCGAAGCCGGTGGTAGACCGCGTAGGCGACCAGGTCGTAGGCCGGCGAGAGCGTCGGCGTGAGGCCGTCGAGGTAGCGCACGCCGAGGTTCTTCAGATGCATGTCGGCATTGCCGACCATCTCGTTGACCACCAGTCGGCGCAGCAGCTCGTGCACCGCCGGCTGCCCCATCGAGGGCTCGGCCATCAGCACCGCGGCGATGTCGAGGTAGGTCACCGGGCGTCCGTCGGGGCCACCGCCGTACTTGTCCTCGGGCATGCGGCCCAGGATCTGGGCGAAGTCCTCGACGTGGATGCGCCCGGCCGGCGAGCGGTCGAAGCGCGTCACCGCGAGGAAGCGGGTCTGCCCGGTCGCGTCGCCGAGGTCGTAGCCATGCGGCAGGCCCAGGCGCTCCAGCGGTTCGAGCGTCGCGTCGCAGGTGTCCACGCCGGCCGCGCGCGCCAGGCGCAGCGTCAGGTCCTCGACCTCCGGCAGCAGCGGCTGCCCGACGACCGGCAGCTTGGCGATGATGTGGGTGTCGTGGTCCTTGGTGCGGCCGACGTAGCGGTCGCCATCGCGGATCACGCCGAGCTTGGGTTGCACGCCCGACAGCGACACGCCTTCCTCGAGCGGATCGGCGGTGACCGACATCTCCAGCGCGTCCTGGCCCTGGGTGACGTAGCGGGCGAGCTCATCCCGCGACAACTCCACCGGCAGCGCGTGGACCTTGCCGGGCAGGTCCTTGCCGCAGGCGGCCAGCATCTCGAAGTGGTCGGTCGGGGCGCACTGGCGCAGCGCGGCGACGTGGTCGCGGAACACGCCCTCGGGCAGCAGGTTCTGGAAGAAGGCCGGCAGCAGCCAGCCGTTCTTCGCCGAGTGGCGACCGTTGAAGCTGGCGGACCGGATGTCGCGCCAGACCGCCGCCTGCGCCTGCGGCGTGGCCGCACGCATCGACAGCGACAGCGTGGGCATGACGGCGCCGGCGCGCGCGACCAGATCCTCGTCGGCGACGAAGCGGTTGGTGACCGCCGCGCCGGGCAGGGCGTATTGGAACAGCACGCCCAGGCGGAGCTCCCCCAGGTGGATGGCCAGCGCCTTGACGTTCATCGCGGCCCCTTGGCGACGGAGGACCCGGCGGGCGCGTGCAGCGCGTCCAGCGCCTCGGTGACGACGGACCGGACCGGCGGGCCGAGCTCCTCGCCCGCGCCCAGCGCCCGCGCCGCGCCCTTGGGCACCAGCAGCAACTCCAGTCCCAGCCGGTCGGCCAGGGCCATCAGCGTGGTGAGACGGAAGTCCTCCTCGCCGCTGAGCACATGGGTCAGCGTGCGCGGCGACACGCCGGACGATTCCGCCAGGCGCGCCTGGGTCCAGCCGTTGCGCTTGGCGGCGTCGCGCAGGGTGTCGGCGATTTCCGGGAGGGTGAGCATGGTAATTAATTGCTGATCGATGGTTAAACCGTAGTTTATTGCCAGATCAGCGTCAAGAGATTGGCAATATATTGCGCATAAAAATGAAAATGGCACCGAAGTGCCATTCTCCAATGCTGACGTCGAAAGGGAAGGGCGCGACGGCGCCCGATGCGCGGCTCCTCAGCGGGAAGCCGGTGTGCTGGCCGCGCCGGCTGCGGCCGGGAAGGCCGCGCGAGGCCCGGCCGCTCCGGCCGCCGTCACGCGCCAGATCGCGTTGCCGACGTCGTCCGCCACCAGCAGCGCGCCCTGGCGATCGATCGCCACGCCCACCGGCCGGCCCATCGCCTGGCCCTTGGCGTCGAGGAAGCCGGTCAGCACGTCGATCGGCATGCCGCTGGGCTTGGCGCCGACGAAGGGCACGAAGACGACCTTGTAGCCCGCGGGCACCTTGCGATTCCAGGAGCCGTGCTGGCCGATGAACATGCCGTGCGCATAGTCCTGCGTCAGCTTGTTGCCGTCCGCCGAGGCCAGCCCCAGCGAGGCCGTGTGCGCGCCGACCGCGTAGTCCGGCACCAGCGCCTGCTCGACCAGTTCCGGCCGCTGCGGCTTGACCCGCTCGTCGACGTGCCGGCCGTACCAGCTGTAGGGCCAGCCGTAGAAGCCGCCGTCGCGCACCGAGGTGATGTAGTCGGGCACGAGGTCGTCGCCGAGCTCGTCGCGCTCGTTCACCGCCACCCACAGCGCCTTGCTGGTGGGCTCCCAGGCCAGGCCCACCGGGTTGCGCAGCCCCGAGGCGAAGACGCGCGAGGCGCCGCTCTGCAGGTCGATCTCCAGGATCGCGGCGCGACGCTGCTCGTTCTCCAGGCCGTTCTCCGCGATGTTGCTGTTGGAGCCGATGCCCGCGTAGAGCTTGGTGCCCTCGGCATTGGCGATCAGGCTCTTGGTCCAGTGGTGGTTGATCGTGCCACCCGGCAGGTCCGCCACCTTGACCGGCGCGCCGGCCAACCGGGTCTGCCCGCTTGCGTAGGGGAAACGGACCACCGCGTCGGTGTTGGCGACGTAGAAGTTGTTGCCGATCAGCGCCATGCCGAAGGGCGAGTTCAGGCCCTCGGCGAAGGCGAAGCGCTGGTCCGCGACGCCGTCGCCGTCGGTGTCGCGCAGCAGCGTGATGCGGTTGGCGCTCTTGGGCGTGGCGCCGGCCTTCTTCTGGAACTGCTTGGTGATCCAGGCCTTGGGGCCCTTGCCGTCGTCGGGGCGCTCCGGCGCGTTGGTCTCGGCGATGAGCACGTCGCCGTTGGGCAGCACGTGCAGCCAGCGCGGGTGGTCCAACTTGTCGGCGAAGCGCGTGACCGCCAGCCCGGGCGCCGCCTGCGGCTTGCCGCCCGCGGGCCAGCCGACCGCCTTGGCGACCTTGACCGTCGGCACCAGCGTCCTCTGCGGCTCGGGCAGCGTCGGGTTGGGCCCGTAGCCGGGCGGCGTGGCGGTCTGTGCCTCGAGCGCGAGCACGGCCTGATGGCCGAGCGCCGCGACGGCGGCGAGGGCCGTCAGCGCGAGGCCGGCGGCGGCTGGGCGCGCGAGGCGCCGGAAGGTGTTGTCGTTCATGCGGACTCCAGGCGGGATCGGTCCGTGCGCGGACCGGGACGCCGCGTCCGGGCGCGGCACCTCGTGCGGTCCAGCAAGCGAGGTGCCCGGACCCGGCCGCCTCGCCCGTCGCTGGCATCCCGATTGCTCCCTCGGGCGCCGGGTCGCGTATCGTCGCGGTCCGTCATTCACCGGGGACTTCATGCGATCGACGAGGGAATGGATCGGCGCCGCGGCGCTGTGGGGATGGGGACTGGCCGCGGCGCAGGGACAGCCCGCGGCGCTGCCCGCCGTGGTGGTCAGCGGCAGCACCTCGGAGCGCGCGCTGCAGGACGCGCCTTACGCGGCGTCGGTGGTCGACGCCGACACGCTGCGCGGCGCCGGCCCCGGCATCCATCTGTCCGAGGCCCTGAATCGCGTGCCCGGCCTGACCGCCAACAACCGGCAGAACTACGCGCAGGACCTGCAGCTCTCGTCGCGCGGCTTCGGCGCGCGGGCGCCGTTCGGCGTGCGCGGGCTGCGCCTGTACACCGACGGCATCCCGGCCACGATGCCCGATGGCCAGGGGCAGGTGACGCATTTCGACCTGGCTTCCGCCGCGCGGGTGGAGGTGCTGCGCGGGCCCTTCACCGCCCTGTACGGCAACAGCTCGGGCGGCGTGATCGCGCTGGTGAGCGCGCCGGTGCGTGAGCGATTCGCGGAACTGGACCTGGACGCCGGCAGCGCCGGCCTGCGCCAGACGCGGCTCCAGGCCGGCACGCCATTCGGCGACGGCTGGGAGGCGCGACTGGGCGCGTCCCACCTGGAGGTCGACGGCAGCCGGCCGCACAGCGCGGCCAGGCGGACGCTGGCCAGCGGGCGCCTGGCGTGGACCGGCGCGCGTGACCAGGTGCTGGTGCTGCTCAGCGACATCGACCAGCGCGGGCAGGACCCACTGGGGCTGACCGCCGCGCAGCTGGCCGCTGATCCGGACCAGACCGCGGCGCCGGCGACGCAGTTCAACACCCGCAAGAACGCGCGGCAGACGCAGCTCGGCCTGCGCTGGCGTCATCAGTTCGAGGCGGCAGGTCCGCTGGCGGAAAGCGTGCTGACGACCTATGCGGGCCGGCGCGCGGTGACGCAGTGGCAGTCCATTCCGGTCGCCGCGCAGACGCCGCCGGGCAGCGGCGGCGGCGTGGTCGACTTCAGCCGCGACTACGACGGCATCGACGCGCGGGCGCTGTGGCGCGTCGGCGCGGCGACGCTGGTCACCGGCGTGAACACGGAACGCCAGGAGGACGACCGCCAGGGCTACGAGAACTTCGTCGGCAGCGGCGCGGCCCAGCGACTGGGCGTCACCGGCGCGCTGCGGCGCGACGAGGGCAACGAGGCGATCACCCGCGAGGCCTATGCCCAGCTGGAGCTGCCGCTGACGGCGACGCTGGACGCCAGCGCCGGCCTGCGCGCCGGTCGCGTGCGTCTGGCCGCGCGCGACCGCTTCCTCGGCAACGGCGACGATTCGGGCGCGATGCGCTACCGCTACGCGACGCCGGCCGTTGGACTCGGATGGCGGCTGACGCCGGCGCTGCTGCTGCATGCCGCTGTCGGCCGCGGCTTCGAATCGCCGACGCTCAACGAGCTCGCCTACCGGGCGGACGGGCAGGGCGGCTTCAACGCGGGACTGCGGCCGCAGAAGAGCACGCAGCAGGAACTGGGCGCCAAGTGGCGCGCGGGGACAGTCTCGCTGGACGCCGCGGTGTTCCATGTCGCGACGCGCGATGAGATCGGCGTGCTGTCCAACAGCGGCGGGCGGTCGAGCTTCCAGAACGTCGGTCGCACCCGACGCAGCGGCGTGGAACTGGCGGGCAGCTGGGATGCGACGCCGCGCTGGCGCGCGCAGCTGGCGCTCGGCACGCTGAAGGCGCGATACCGCGATGGATTCCTGACCTGTGTCGGCACGCCCTGTCCATCCGCGAACGTGGCGGTGCCGTCCGGCAATCGCATCGCCGGCACCAACGGCGGCAGCGCCTACGCCGAGCTGGCTTGGCGGCCCTTCGAGACGGCGCGCGACGGCGAGTGGGCGGTCGAATGGCGCGGCGTCAAGCGCACCGCGGTCAACGACCTCAACAGCGAATGGGCCGCCGGCTACGGCGTGCTCAACCTGCGGGCGCGTCACGGCTGGACCGTCGGCGCGCTGCGCGCCGAGCTGACCGCCCGCATCGACAACCTGGCCGACCGTCGCTACGCCGGCAGCGTGATCGTCAATGACGGCAACGGCCGCTTCTACGAGCCGGCGCCCGGCCGCGCCTTCTGGCTGGGCCTGTCGCTGCGCGCGGCGTCGCCGGGCGGCGGCTGATCCGGCTGCAGCCCCACGGCGCGGCCTGAGCCCACGGTGTGGCCGTGGCCTCAGCCCACGTCCGCGCCGGTGATCTGCGCCACCAGGCGCATCAGCAGCGGCGGCTTGAGCGGCTTGGCCAGGTGGGCATCGAAGCCGGCCTGCAGCGCCTGCTGCCGGTCCACGTCGCGCGAGAAGGCGGTCAGCGCGATCGCCGGCAGCCGCTCGCCGGGCGGCTCGAGCCCGCGGATGTCCCGCATCAGGTCGTAGCCATCGCGACCCGGCATGCCGATGTCGCTGATCAGGAGGTCGAAGGCGTTGCCGGCCAGGGCCAGCAGCGCCTCGTCCGCGCCGTGGACCACGGTCACCTGCGCGCCGCGCTCGCCCAGGATCAGTTTCAGCATCGCGCTGGCGTCCACGTCGTCGTCCACGACCAGCACCCGCAGGCCCGGCAGCACGATCGCCGGCGCGTCGCCGGTGGCGGCCTCGCCGAGGGCGCCGAAGGCGCTCAGCATGCCGGGGCCGGTGTCCACGTCGGGCGGCGCGTTGTCGGCACCGGGCAGCCAGAAGCGGAAGGCCGCGCCGCGCCCACGCCCTTCGCTGTGGACCTCCACCCAGCCGCCATGCGCCTCCACCAGACTCTTGACGATTGCCAGCCCCAGGCCGAGCCCGCCGTGCTGGCGGCTGCTGGCGGCGTCACTCTGGGTGAAGCGGTCGAAGACATGGGGCAGGAACTCCGGCGCGATGCCCTGGCCCTCGTCGCGGACCTCCACGCGCACGCCGCCGTCGGCGGCTCGCAGCGTCAGGGTGATCGTGCTGCCGCGCGGCGAGAACTTGGCGGCGTTGCCCATCAGGTTCCAGATCACCTGCTGCACCCGCCCGCTGTCGGCCAGCAGTGGCGTGGCCTCGTCCCGCAGGTCCAGCGCCAGCCGGTGGCCGCTTTCGTCGAGCGTGTGCTGGACCACCGCCGCCGCCTCGCGCAGCACCGCGCCGGCCTCGACGCGCTCGCGCGCCAGCGGCAGCTTGCCGATGTTGAGCCGGGACATGTCCAGGATGTCGGTGATCATCCGCGCCTGGATCGACACGTTGCGGTCGATCGCCGCCAGCCCCTTGACGAGCAGCTCCGGCGGGCTGTGCCGCTGCAGCACGTGCGTCCAGCCCATGATCGCGTTCAGCGGCGTGCGCAGCTCGTGCGACAGCACCGCGATCAGGTCGTCCTTCATGCGCGAGAGCCGCTCGGCCTCGCCGCGCGCGACGCGCTCGCGGTCGAGCAGTTCCTGGCGCTGCCGCGCCAGCAGCTGGCGCTGCGAGATGTCCGAGGCCATCGCCATGCAGATGCCGGGCTCGATCGGCGGCGAGGCGGTCCATTCGACCGGCACCGCGCGGCCGCCGCTCGAGCGCAGCGGGAACTCCGCGCGCGCGCCCTCGCTGCCGAGCATCGCGATGAAGGCGCGCGCGGCGCCTTGGTCCTCGCTGGCGACGAAGTCGGTCAGCGGGCGGCCCGCGACCGCCTCGCCCTGGTCGGCGCCAAGCTCCAGCAGCGCCAGCATCGCGGGATTGGCTTCCAGCAGCGTGCCGTCGCCGGCCCGCAGCAGGCAGATGCCGATCGGCGCCTGCGCGTAGACGGCGCGGAACTTGGCCTCGCTGCGCCGCATCGCCTCTTCGGCCTCGCGGGTGCGCACCAGCGCCTGGATGGTCGACACCAGCACCGCCGGCTCGACCGGGTGGGTGAGGTAGGCATCGGCGCCGGCGTCCAGGCCGCGGACCTTGTCCTCGTCGGTGAGGTAGGCGGCCGTCAGGTGGATGACCGGCAGACGGAAGGTGCTGGCCTGGGCGCGCAGGCGGCGGCACAGCTCGAAGCCGTCGATGTCGGGCAGGTGGATGTCCAGCACGACGGCGGAGGGCCGCTGCTCCGCGGCGCGCAGCGCCTCGGCGCCGGTGGCGGCTTCCAGCGTCGGGAAACCGGCCGCGTTGAGCAGCCGCACCGTGGTGTAGCGGCCCACCGGATCGTCGTTGACGACGAGCAGGCGGTGCCGCGAGCGGTCGATGGCGTGGGGCTCGCTCATGCGTCGGGCACTTCCCTGACTGCGTTGGCCTCCGCGTCGGTCGCCGCTTCCGTCGCGCCGGTCGCGCCCGGCAGCTGCAGCGGCAGCGTCACCGAGAACACCGACCCCACGCCCGGCGTGCTGCTCAGCGCGACGCGGCCGCCGAGCAACTCCGCCAGCCGCTTGCTCAGCGACAGGCCCAGGCCGGTACCGCGCAGGCGCTTCTGGATCGGCGAGTCGATCTGGGCGAAGTCCTGGAAGATCGCGCCGTGGAATTCCGGCGCGATGCCGATGCCGGTGTCGCGCACGGAGAAGGTGATCTCGTCCGCGCCGTCCGGACCGTCGCCCACCACCGCGCTGACGCGCACCTCGCCCTGCGCGGTGAACTTCAGCGCGTTGGAGATGAAGTTGCGCAGGATCTGCGACAGCTTGGCGTTGTCGGTGAAGAGCTGCGAGACGCCGTGCGGCTCCTCGAAGACCAGCTGCACCTCCGGGTTGACCAGCACCGGCTTGAACATGCCGCGCAGCGCCGCGAACAGGTCGACCAGCTCGAACCAGGCCGGCGAGATGTCGATGCGGCCGGCCTCGACCTTGGCCAGGTCGAGCAGGTCGTTGACCATGTCGGCGAATTCCTCCGACGTGGTGCGGATGAAGTTGATCTGCCGTTCCTGCTCCAGCGTCAACGGGCCGTCGATGCGGTCGAGCAGCAGCCGCGTCAGGCTGCGGATCGACGAGATCGGCGTGCGGAACTCATGGCTCATGTAGGCGAGGAAGCGGCTCTTGAGCTCGGTCGCCTGGCGCAGCTGCTGGGCCTGCGTGTCCAGCTCGGCGTACAGCGCCAGCACGCCGCGGTTGGTCTCGTCGAGTTCGCTCTGCAAGGCCTCGACCTGGGCGCGGGCCGCGGCCAGCGCGGCCTGCAGCGCGGCGACATCCGGAGCGATGGTCGTGGTGTCGTTCATGGGCGTCATGCGCGTTCCAACTGTGACAACTGTCCTCACTGTGTCGCTGTCCTCACGGGCCTTCATCGTCCGTCATGGTCCTTCATGGGCCTTCATGGCGGCGCACCACGACGACGGTCGCGTCGTCCCGTCCGCGCAGGTGGTCCCGGGCGATCCATCCGGCGATGACCGCCGGGTCGGCCTGCAGCAGGCCGGGCGTGTCCGCCAGCGACCAGCGGCTGACGATGCCATCGGAGTGCAGCACCAGCACCGCGTGGGGCGGCCAATCGTAGACCACATCCTGCAGGCGTCGCACCTGCAGGCCGAGCGTGCCGTGCTGCGACAGCAGCGAGCGGTCGGCCACGCCGGAGATCAGGCGCCCGATGACGTTGCCGGCGCCGCCGAAGCGCAGCGACGCGCCGCCTTCATCGAGCGCGACCATCGCCGCTGCGCAGCCGCGCGTGCTGCGCAGCGGCTCGTGCGCGCTGTCCAGGAAGGCGGCCGGCGAGGCCAGCAGGCCCGGCGCCGCCTCGCCCAGCAGCGCCATCAGCCGATCCGCCGCCGTGGCCGCGTCCGGCCCGTGCCCGAGTCCGTCGGCCAGCGCCAGCGACCACTGCGTGCCATCGCGGCGCAAGGCCCAGGCGTCGCCGCTCACCGACTCGCCGGGCGCCGCGAGCGACAGCCCGGCGATGTCGAAGGCCGCAGGGCGCGCGGGCACGGACGTGCGCTCGCCCCGCACCGTGAAGCGGGTGGCGATCACCGTGCCCCGGCCAGGCGCCGAGAACGCGCCGAAGCGGTCGGCCTGGCGCCGGATCGCGCCCAGGCCCGTGCCGGACGAGCCGCCGGTGCTGTAGCCGTCGCGCAGGCAGCGCTCGATGTCCATGCCGTCGCCCTGGTCCATGGCCAGCACCTGCACGGCGGGCTCGCCCGGACTGCGCGCCACGTCGGGGCCGACCAGCAATTCGGCGTGGCGGCCGGGGCCGACATGCCGGACCAGGTTGGTGCCCAGCTCGGTCACCGCCAGGGCCAGCCGGCCGGACGCGTCCGCGTCGAAGCCCAGTTCGGTGGCCAGCGCCTGCGCGGCCCGCCGGGCTTCGCCCACCTGACTGACGTCGTCGATGGGGAAGCGACGAAGCGGACGCATGGCTACTTCCAGCGCGTGATCGTCACGCGCGTGCCGCGTCCGGGCCCGGACTCGATCTCGAAGTCGTTCACCAGCCGCTTGCTGCCGGACAGGCCCATGCCCATCCCGTTGCCCGAGGTCCATCCATCCTTCATCGCCAGCTCCAGGTCCGGAATGCCCGGCCCCTGGTCGACGAAGGCAAGTTGCAGGCCCGTGCGCACGCCGGCCTGGACGAACTGCCAGGCCATCTCGCCGCCGCCGCCGTAGATCAGCGTGTTGCGCGACAGCTCACTGGCGGCGGTGATCATCTTGGTCTGGTCGACCAGGGAGAAGCGCAGCTCCTGCGTCAGGCGCCGCACCAGCTGGCGCGCCAGCACGATGTCGGACTCGACGCGGATCGGCAGCGCGCCGGCGGACTCAGCGGCCGGCACCGGGCGGCTCCTCGATGTCGTCGGTCGATGCGGCCTCGTCCTCGTCCAGCCCGGCCTGCGCCAGGGCGTCGGCGCGGCGCAGCAGCGCCATGCCCCGCTCGACGTCCAGCGCGGTGCTCACGCCCGGCAGCGACAGGCCCAGCTCCACCAGCGTGATGGCCACCGCCGGCTGCATGCCGACGACGACCGAGTTGGCGCCCAGCACCCGGGCGATGCCGGAGATGCCGGCCAGCATGCGGCCGATGAAGGAGTCGACGATCTCCAGCGCGGAGATGTCGATCAGCACGCCGGTCGCGCCGGTCTCCTGGATGCGGTTGGCCAGGTCGTCCTGCAGCGCCATCGCGGTCTGGTCCTGCAGGTCGACCTGGATGGTGACCAGCAGCGTCCTGCCCATGCGCAGGATGGGGATGCGGGTCGTCATGCGGCGCCGCCCGTGCCGCCCGTGCCGGCGATCGCGCCGGGGGTGCCCTTGGCCTTGGAGACGACGAAGCCCGCGCGCCGCATCGCCAGCGCCAGCGCGTCGGCCAGCGTCGCCTTGGTGGTGATGCCTTCCAGGTCGATGCCCAGGTGCACGATGGTCTGCGCGATCTGCGGCCGGATGCCGCTGATGATCGCGTCCGCGCCCATCAGGCGGATGGCGGTGACGGTCTTGAGCAGATGCTGCGCGACCAGCGTGTCGACGGTCGGCACGCCGGTGATGTCGATGATCGCCAGCGCGGAGCCGGTCTCCACGATGCGCTGCAGCAGCGTCTCCATGACCAGCTGGGTGCGGCCGCTGTCGAGCGTGCCGATCATCGGCACCGCCAGCACGCCGTCCCACAGCTTGACGACCGGGGTGGAGAGCTCCAGCAACTCCTGCTGCTGGCGGGCGATGATGTCCTCGCGGGTGCGCTGGTAGGTGCTGACGGTGTGCTGCGCCATGTGGTCCAGCAGCGAGGACACCTCCCAGGTGGCGTCCACGAGTGCGGCCGGCTGGTCGCCGAAGCGGCGTTGCAGGCCGGCAAACAGCGGCTTCTTGAGCGCCAGCACGAAGCGGCTGGTGTCGGCGGCGGTCGAGCCCTGGGCGGCGCGCGAGCGCGACAGGCTGGCCAGCACCTGGCGCAAAGGCGCCCAGGGCGCGTCGTCGAAGTGCTCGGTGTTGCCGCTGGCGCGCACGCCGGCGAGGAGGGCGTCCAGCAGTTCGCCGGTCTCGCGACCTTCGCTGGCCAGCGCGCGGCCGCTGGCGGCGAGTTCGGCCTGCCATTCGGCGAGCACCCGGTCGCGCTGGGTGGACAGGAGATCTTCGACGGCGGCGCTGTTCTGTTTCATCGGGTCCTCTTGGGCGCGGTTGACGCCGTGATGCGGGGAGAAGGGCGCGCGGGATGGCGCGGCGGGCGCGATCCTACTCTGGCGCCTCGCGCCTCCCCGGGTCGGCGGGCGAGGATCGGGGGCGGGAATGTCCTGAGCCCGGGTGGGCACGTCGCTTGCCCGATGCCCCTGTCAGACATTCAAGACCAACGATTGGGAGAACGACGTGGCCGATGAGATCAGCGTGCTGGTGGTGGACGACAAGCCGCAGAACCTGCTCGCGATGAAGGCGCTGCTGGCCGACTCGGGGCTGCGCGTGTTGACGGCGGAATCCGGTCCCGCCGCGCTCGAACTGCTGCTGGTGCATGACGTGATGCTGGCCCTGCTGGATGTGCAGATGCCGGGCATGGACGGCTTCACCCTGGCCGAGCTGATGCGCGGGGCGGAGCGTACCCGGCACGTGCCGATCATCTTCCTGACCGCCGGCTCCCAGGAGGCGCAGCGCAGCTTCAAGGGCTACGAGGCCGGCGCGGTCGACTTCATCTACAAGCCGGTCGACGCGCATGTGCTGCGCAGCAAGGTCGCGGTCTTCGCCGACCTGCACCGCCAGCGCCTGATGCTGGCCGAGCGCATCGTCGAGCAGGAACGCCTGGCGCGGGTGAACGCGCTGATGCTGGGCGCGCTCAGCCACGACATCCGCAGCCCGCTGTCGGTCATGATGCTCAACGCCGAGCTGCTGATCCGCCAGACCGAGTCGCCCACGCTGCAGAAGGCCGGCCAGCGCGTCAAGGCAGCGGCGACACTGCTGGGGCGCCAGGTGGACCACCTGGGCAGCCTGGCGCGGCGGCCTTGCGAGCTGCTGCAGGTGCAGCCGGTGCGCGGCGACCTGGCCACGCTGGCGGCACAGCGCCTGGACGTCGAAAGCAACCAGGCGGTGATGTGGGTGCCGCCCGCGTTCGAGCGCGTCGGCGACACCACCGGCGACTTCGATCCGGAACTGATGGCCCAGGCCATCGACCGGCTGATCATGCAGGGCGCCACGCACGCCGGCGACTGCGGGATCCGCATCCAGGTCGACGGCGCGGCGCATCGCTCGCTGACGCTGCGCATCAGCTTCGATCGCGTGCTCGAACCCGAGGCCGCCATCCACCTGTTCGGCGGCACCGAGCCGGTGTCGGGCATGTCCTCGGCCCTGGTCGGCCCGGGGCTGGAAGAGCCCGAGCGCGTGGCGCGCGCGCATGGCGGCTCGCTGATCGGCGCGTCGCGGGCGCGGCAGGGCACGATGTTCGAGCTGCTGCTGCCGCGGCTGCAGTCGGAACGTTGAGAGGCCCCGATGCGGCGTGGCGTCCTACAGCCCGGGCCAGCGCGGCCCGACAGACCCCGGCGCGCCGCTGGACCACAGTGGAGGCATCGCATCAACACGATGGGGATCCTCATGAAGCCTTGCAGCTCCCGCACGATGAAGGCGGCCGTCGCGGCCGCCGCCTGCGTCCTGGCCGGCCAGGCGATGGCCGACATCACCTTCTACGAGGACGAGCAGTTTCGCGGCCGCACCGGCGGCATCGACACGCAGGTGCGTTTCCTCAAGGAGATCGGCTTCAACGACCGCGCGTCCTCGATCGAGGTGCGCGGCGAGCGCTGGGAGGTCTGCGAGGACCCGGACTATCGCGGCCGCTGCCGCGTGCTGCAGCCGGGCAGCTACCCGTCGCTGCGCTCCATGGGCCTCGACAACCGGATCAGCTCGGCGCGGCGCGTGGACGAGCGCGCCGAGGTCGGCCGCGACCGCTACGGCCCCGAGCCGCAGCCCACCTACTACCGCCGCGGCGAGGAGACGCTGTACCAGGCGCAGGTGGTCTCGGTGCGCGCCGTGATGGGCAACGAGCAGCAACGCTGCTGGATCGAGCAGAAGGAAGTGCGGGACCGGCCCAACGTCGGCGGCGCGGTGATCGGCGGCGTGCTGGGCGGCATCCTGGGCCACCAGTTCGGCGGTGGCAGCGGGCAGGCGGTGACGACCGCGGCCGGCGCGATCGGCGGCGCGGTGGTGGGCAGCAACGTGAACCGCAACGACGTGCGCAACGTGCAGCGCTGCGGCGCGGCGCCCAACGGCGGCAACCCGCAGTACTGGGACGTGACCTATCGCTTCAACGGACAGGAGCACTACATGCAGACCCGGCAGCCGCCGGGAGCGACCGTGACGGTCAATGCGCGCGGCGAGCCGCGCGAGTGACCGGCCAGGGTCATCGACAGCCCCCCGAGAGGATCCCGGGGACCGGCCGGGACGAGGGCGCGCTAGCATGCGCCCCCGTCCCGGCCGCCCCGCTTTCTCATTCATGCATTCATGAACACCACGACGACTTCCGGCCCCCTCGCCAGCGCCACCGGCGCCACCAGTGCCAACAGCGCGAACCTCGGCGGCGCGCTCGCCCGCCGCCATGAATGGCTCCCGCTGCCCACGCTGCTCGGCTTCGCGCTGGCGGTGCTCACCATCGTGGTCGTCGCCGCCTTTTCATGGCGCACGCAGCGCACGCAGGCGGAGGCCGCCGATGCGATGGCGCGCACCCTGGCCGTGCAGGAGCAGATCCAGGCGCTGGGCTCGGCGATCAAGGATGCCGAGACCGGCCAGCGCGGTTACCTGATCACCGGCCTGGACAACTACCTGCTGCCGTTCAACACCGCGCAGGTCACGCTGCCGGCCGCGACGGAGCGTCTGCGCGCGAGCTTCCAGAACTACCGTCCCCAGCTGGCCCGGCTGGAGCTGGTCGAGCAGCTCGTCAAGGCCAAGCTGGGCGAGATGGAGGAATCCATCGCGATGCGCCGCAAGGGCGACGGCATCGGCGCGGTGACCGTGGTGCAGGGCGACCGGGGGCGGCTCCTGATGGAGCGCATCCGCACGCTGCTGGGCGAGATGGAGCGCGAGGAGCGCGATCGCGCCGCCGAGCGCCGCGCGCTCTGGGACACCGCCGTCCAGCAGACGGCCGGGATGATGTGGGGCGGCTCGGCGCTGCTGCTGGTGCTGACGGCGGTCGCCGCCGCGCTGAGCGCGCGCGCGCATCGCGCCGCCCGGACCGAGGAATGGCTCAAGGCCGGCCTGGCCGGCCTGGGCGTGGAGCTGCAGGGCGACCCGCATGTGGAGCGGCTCGCCGACGTCGCGACCAGCTTCCTGGCGCGCTGGACCGACGCCCGCGTGGGGGCCTTCTACGTCACCCAGGACGACGGCAGCTACTTGCGGGTGGGCGGTTATGCGTTGCCGGTCGCGGCGGAAGGCGAGTCCGCGCCCGTGGTGCGCGGCGGGGACACGTTGGTGGGCCAGGCGGCGCGCGATCGCCGGCCGGTGCATGTCACGCGGCTTCCGGCCGACTACCTGCCGGTCAGCTCCGCGCTGGGACGGGCCGCGTCGACCGAGCTGCTGATCGCGCCGATCGGCGTCGACCGGCGCCTGCAGGGCGTGGTCGAACTCGGCTTCCTGCATCACGTCGGCGAGGCCGAGCGCGAGCTGCTGGCGCGGGTCGCCGAGCCGCTGGCGATGGCGCTGCGCGCCGCCAAGGACCGCAGCCGGCTGGAGTCGCTGCTCGAGGAGAGCCGCCGCCAGGCCGAGGAACTGCAGATGCAGCAGGAAGAGCTGCGCGCCAGCAACGAGGAGCTGGAAGAGCAGGGCAACGCGCTGCGCGACTCGCAGCTGCGGCTGGAGAAGCAACAGACCGAGCTCGAGGAAAGCAACACCCAGCTCGAGGAGCAGGCGCGCCAGCTCGAGCTGCAGCGCTCGGAGCTGACCCAGGCCCAGGCGCAGCTCACCGACCGCGCCGAGGCGCTGGAGCGCTCCAACCAGTACAAGAGCGAGTTCCTGGCCAACATGAGCCACGAGCTGCGCACCCCGCTGAACTCGACCCTGATCCTGGCCAAGCTGCTGGCCGACAACAAGGACGGCAACCTGAGCGACGAGCAGGTCCGCTTCGCGCAGACCATCAGCTCGGCCGGCAACGACCTGCTGGCGCTGATCAACGACATCCTGGACCTGTCCAAGATCGAGGCCGGCAAGGTCGACATGCAGATCGACCGCGTGTCGCTGCCGCGCCTGCTGCAGCAGCTGACGCAGGTCTTCGCGCCGATCGCCGCGCAGCGCAACCTGGCCTTCGGCCTGCAGCTGGCGCCCGGCGCGCCGGAGTGGATCGAGACCGACGAGACGCGCCTGGGCCAGATCCTCAAGAACCTGCTCTCCAACGCGCTGAAGTTCACCGAGCGCGGCTCGGTGCGCATGGAGGTGGGCGCCACCGCCGACGGCCGCATCGCCTTCGCGGTCACCGACACCGGCATCGGCATCCCGGCGCACCAGCAGGCGCCGATCTTCGAGGCCTTCCGGCAGGCCGACGGCAGCACCCATCGCAAGTACGGTGGCACCGGGCTGGGTCTGTCGATCTCGCGCGACCTGGCGCGGCTGCTGGGCGGCGACATCCACCTGCGCAGCGCGCCCGGCGAGGGCTCGACCTTCAGCCTGGTGCTGCCGCCCACGCACGAGCTGCCGGCCGACGGCCAGGTGCAGCGTCCGCTGTCGCCGGCGCAGGCGCCGATCACCGCGCCGCCGGCCATCGCCGCCTTCCAGGCCTCGCTGCCGGCGGACGGCGAGGCGGAAGAGGGCGCCGACGGCCTGGCGGTGTCGCTGCTGCGCGAGCCGGCGCCCGCCGCGCCCGAGCCGCGGCTGCCGCAGCTCGACGACGACCGGCTCTCCTGGGTGCCGGGCGACCGCGCCATCCTGGTCATCGAGGACGACCCGCGCTTCGCGCTCATCCTGCGCGACCTGATCCGCGAGATGGGCTTCGTCTGCCTGATGGCGCACACGGCCGAGAACGGCCTGTCCGTCGCCCAGCGCTATGCGCCCAGCGCGATCCTGCTGGACATGAACCTGCCGGACCACTCCGGGCTGGGCGTGCTGGACCGCCTCAAGCGCGAGCCGCTGACGCGGCACATCCCGGTGCACGTGATCTCGGTGGCCGACTACACCCACGAGGCGCTCGAGCGCGGCGCGGTGGGGTATGCGCTCAAGCCGGTCAAGCGCGACGAGCTGGAGCTCGCGCTGCAGCGGCTGGAGGCCAAGTTCTCGCAGCGCCTGCGCACGGTGCTGGTGGTCGAGGACGATGCCCGGCAGCTCGACAGCATCCGCCACCTGCTGGCGGCGGACGAGGTGCGCATCCATGGCGTCTCGACCGCGGCCGAGGCGCTGGAGGCGCTGCGCCAGTCGACCTTCGACTGCATGGTCATGGACCTGAACCTGCCCGACATGAGCGGCTACGACCTGCTCGACCAGATGGCGCGGCAGGACGACGTCGCCTTCCCGCCGGTGATCGTCTACACCGGCCACACGCTGTCGCCGCAGCAGGAGCAGCAGCTGCGGCGCTACTCGCGCTCGATCATCATCAAGGGCGCCCGTTCGCCCGAGCGGCTGCTCGACGAGGTCACGCTGTTCCTGCACCAGGTCGAAGCCCAGCTGCCGCCCGAGCGCCAGCGCATGCTCAAGGAGGTGAGGGCGCGCGACAACATGCTGGAGGGGCGGCGGGTGCTGATCGTCGAGGACGACGTGCGCAACATCTTCGCGCTGTCGGCCGTGCTGGAGCCCAAGGGCGTGAAGGTGGAGATCGCGCGCAACGGGCGCGAGGCGCTGGAGCGGCTGGCCGCGCCTCTGCAGGGACCGGGCGCGAAGGCGCCGGTGGACCTGGTGCTGATGGACATCATGATGCCGGAGATGGACGGCTACACCGCGATGCGCGAGATCCGCGCGCGGCCCGAGCTCAAGCGGCTGCCGATCATCGCGCTCACCGCCAAGGCGATGAAGGACGACCAGGAGAAGTGCATGGCCGCCGGTGCCAACGATTACATCGCCAAGCCGCTGGACATCGAGAAGCTGCTCTCGCTGGTGCGGGTCTGGATGCCGCGCTGAGGACGACCGGCCGATGGCGCAAGCAGCCCCCGAGCTGGACATCGAGGTCCGCCTGATCCTGGAAGCGATCTACGAGCGCTACCACTACGATTTCCGCGACTACGCCGGCACTTCGCTGCGCCGCCGCCTGAAGGCGGCGATGCAGCGCTTCCACTGCGCCAACCTGTCGCAGCTGCAGGGGCGGCTGCTGCGCGAGGCCGAGGTCTTCCGCTCGGTGCTGGCCGACCTGACGGTGCAGGTCAGCGAGATGTTCCGCGACCCCGAGTACTTCCGCGCGCTGCGCGAGCAAGTCGTGCCGGTGCTGCGCACCTTCCCGTCGCTGCGCATCTGGGTGGCGGGCTGCAGCGGCGGCGAGGAGGCCTATTCGATGGCGATCCTCATGAAGGAGGAAGGGCTGCTGGAGCGCACGCTGATCTACGCGACCGACATCAGCCACGAGGCGCTGGCGCAGGCGCAGGCCGGGGTGTACCGGATGGACCAGGTGCCGCTGTTCTCGGAGAACCACCGGGCGTCGGGCGGGCGGGGCTCGCTGTCGGAGTACTACACGGCCGCCTATGACCATGTGCTGATGGACAAGGCGCTCAAGGAGCGCATCGTCTTCAGCGACCACAGCCTGTCCACCGACAGCGTCTTCGCCGAGGTCCAGCTGGTGTCCTGCCGCAACGTGCTGATCTATTTCAATCGCGCGCTGCAGGACCGGGCGCTGGGTCTGTTCAGCGAGGCGCTGTGCCGCAACGGCTTCCTCGGCCTGGGCGCGCGGGAGACGCTGCGCTTCTCCTCGCATGCCGGCGATTTCGTCGAGATCGCGGCGCGTGAGCGGCTTTATCAGAAGCGGGCGCGTTGAAGACCCTCACCCCAACCCTCTCCCGCAAGCGGGAGAGGGGGTCATACCGGCCAGCGCCTCTCTTACACCCTCTCCCGCGAAGTGGGAGAGGGAGGGGTGAGGGCCAGTGGCGGCGGCAGCGCACAAGCGCTGGACACGGTTGCTCTCCCGCAAGCGGGAGAGGGGCCGTGTGGACCTTGCGGGTCCGGCCTTTGCCGAACTGTCTGCATCGACCTCTCGAGGTCTTGCAAGGAGTACCCAGATGGCCACCAGCAGCATCCTTGGCGGCGTGCCCGCCCCGTCGCAGTCCAAGGGACGCGGCACCGACTCGCTCGGTCCGAGCGACAGTTCCGACAGCGGCAGCGACGTGCTCGGCGAACGTCCGCTGGCCACCGGGACGGACGATCCGGATGAACTGGGCGCGACGCCCGCCGATCCTTCCAGCGATACCGACCGCTTCGGCACCGGCGAGCGTGGCTCGGCCACGCCGGGCCGCGCGACGGACGCCGCCGACATCCTGCCGGACCGGGTGAGCCGCTCGCCGGCGATGGAGGACGTGGACGCGTCGATCGACGTCGAGGACCTAGCCAGCGGGGACGATCCATCCGCGGGGCCGGATCCGGAACATGAGGACGATCCCTCGGCCTGAATCGACGGTCTGAAGCGTCCGTTTGACGCGCGGACCCGCGGTCCCCGGCAGGCCGGCGCACAGGCGACGTTCAATCTCGTGCATCGTGAAGAGAAGCCGCCGGCAGCGCGCAAGCGCCGCCGGCGCCGCTCAGCCGCGGCCGGTGCGGATCCGGCGCGGCGAGGCCCGCCGTGCGCCGCGCCCAGGTGTCGCCGACGCGGCGCGCGTGCGGGCGGGCGCGGCATCGGTGGCAGAGGTGCGGACGTGGCGATCGGTGGGCATCGCGGCTCGAGGGCAAGGAGTGTGCCCGTCCCGCGGTCATCGATCGCGATCGCGATCGCCATCGCGCTAGGCGCGCGTGGGGTGCGGAGCAGGGGCGCTCAGAGCGCGCCGATGACCAGCATCGAGGCGAGCACGCCGCCCGCCAGTGCGATGAGCCACAGGCGCAGCGGCGCGGGCTCCTGGCGCGGGCGTCGCTGCTGGTGGCGATGCGTCAGGAAGCAGGCCACCGCGGCGCCGCCAGCCAGCAGGAAGACGAGCGCGAAGCCCAGTCCCTCCACCGAGCGGTTGTGATGCAGCGCGAGCGCCAGCACGATCTGGCCCAGCATCAGCCCGGCGACGCCGGAGGCGGCGGTGGAGGTCAGGGCGGCGGAGGCGGCGGAGCGGGCGGGCTGGGACATGGCGGGCGGAGGGGCGTCGGAAGCGATGCGCGATTGTCCGGTGCGGCCACGCCGATGCGGACACGGAAAAGCGCCGGGCGAGCGCAGTAATTCGCGCCGAGGCGCATCGACGCATGCAAGCGCAGGCCGCGCATACCGATGCGGGCCACGCATCCCGATGCAGGCCGTTGCAGGCTGCACATGCCGATGCACATCGACGCACATCGACGCATGCCGACGCACCTTGACGCGTCGGCGCCGCAGCGCGACTTGCCCCCGATGGCATCGGGGATGTGGCCCGTCGCGCACACGCGGCATCCCGCGAACGCGGGGGCGTTCCGGGCACGCCGGGGGTGGTTCGTCGCACCTTCCGGGTACAGCCCCCGGGAGGGGCCGTTTTTATGTGGGTGGACGTACAGACGCTCTCTGGGGCGCCTGGGGACACTGCGCCGTCCGCGATTGGCGGACATCTTTCTATCGGAGCAACCACCATGACCCTGCCTTTGCTCTCCCGCAAGCCTGTGGCGTTCCAGCGCACCCTGCTGGCCCTCGCCCTGGCCGCCGTCAGCGCCAGCGCTTCCGCGCTGCCGCAATTCACCTGGGACCCGGCCACCGCCGGCCTGAACGGCTCGGCCTTCACCGCCGACAACCTGCTGGTGTCGAACTACTCGACCATCACCTTCGGGGCCGGCAACACGTTCAGCGAATCGGGCTATCTGGCCATCAGCGCCGCCCAGCTCGGTGGCACCACGCTGCCGTCCAACGGCCTGAACTCGGACTACGGCTTCTACATCCAGTTCAGCGGGAACGGCACGCTAACGCAGGCCGGTGACCCGGGCTCGGTGTCCACGGTCGGCACGCTGACCTCGCTGACCTACACCCTGTACGGCTACAACGGCACCTCGTCGTTCGGCTTCGCGGGCAACACCCCGACCGAAAGCGCGACCGGCGAAGTGGCCCTGGCCAGCGGCTCGCTGGTGCTGGGCACGGTGGCGACCACGCCGCTGGGCGACGGCACCTTCAACCCCTCGGCCAATGCCAAGCTGACGCTGAACTGGCTGGTGCCGGGCTTCCAGACCTCGCTGCCGGTGTATGACCTGGCGCTGACCTCGTTCTCCAACACGACGTCGCAGGTCGAGCCCTTCGCCGGTGGCTTCCGCATCCGCCAGGGCGGCGGCTCGATCAACTTCGCCGCCGCCGTGGTGCCGGAGCCCTCGACCTACGCGATGCTGATCGCCGGTCTGGGTGCCATCGGCTTCGTGGCGCGCCGTCGCGGCCGCACGGAGAAGTGATCGTGCGACCGGTCCCGTCCGGGGCTGGTCCAGGTCCAGGGTCCGGATCTCGAGGGCATGCGGGTGCCCGGAAGCTCCGGACCGACACGCGCGACACGGCGACGGTGCGGGCCGGCACCGTGGCGCGCGGCACGGAGCGTTCAACAGGCGCTCGACGACGCCCCGTCCTCGACGGGACGTCCGCTGCGATGCTTTGAAGCGATGCGAAGAAGCCCTCAGGCCTGCACGGCGACGGGCGCGAAGGTGGCAGAGGTGGCCGCGTTCACGCCGTCCGGGTCCTGGGGCAGCAAGCGCTGGAAGTCCTGCTTGAGCAGGGCGTAGCACTCGCAGGCCCGGGCCTCCAGCCCCGGTCGATCCAGCACCGCGATATGTCCGCGGGAGTAACGGATCAGGCCGGCGGCCTGGAGGCGCTGGGCGCTCTCGGTGACGCCTTCCCGGCGCACGCCCAGCAGGTTGGAGATCGACTCCTGGGTGACCGACAGCTCGTTGTGACCATGTTGGCGATCCAGGCACAACAGCAGCCAGCGGCACAGCTGCCGCTCCAGCGAGTGATGACGGTTGCAGACCGCGGTGTGCGCGATCTGCGAGATCAGCGACTGCAGGTAGCGCAGCAGCAACTGCGTCGACCCGCCGGGCCGCATCAGTTCCTCGCGCACCAGCGACACCCGCATGCGGAAGGCCAGGCCGGCGCGCTGCACGACGGCGCGGCAGGCGGGCGATTCGCCGCCCATCGCGGCCGCCAGGCCGGCGGCGCCCTCGGAGCCGATCATCGCGACCTGCGCCGAGTCGCCGGAATGCGTGGTGTGGATCAGCGACACGATGGCCGTGATCGGGAAGTACACATGCGTGGCGGGAGCGCCAGCCTCGAACAGCACGCGCCCCTTGAGCAGCTCGACGGTCTCGAGCTGTCCGGACCAGCGGGCCTGATCCTCCTCGGGCATCTGCACGAGCAGGAGATTCGCGCGCGGCTGGGACGCGGCAGGAGTTGCGGCAACGGGCAGGGACATCAAAAGCTCCAGGAACTGGACATCGTTCCAACCGGACACGATGGCAATCACCGTGCCTGCCTGCGGTAATTTCCGGTGTCTTTGGTGCCAAGCCGTAGGCGGTCCCGGCGCCCGAATCGGGTGCGAACCCCCGTGAACGCCGCTGCGCGGCGGTGCCGTGCGGCCGGACGCGCCGTTTCCGTGCGCTGGCGCACCAGTTTGCAGATGCCTGCCGCACAGCGATCTAGGGGGAGGTCCTCCCGGACGGTGTCCCGCTTCCTATAAGGGCGAGGCGCCGGCCTGGACGCGGGCGCGCTTCAACGACTCCACACCGAGGACGACATCCATGAATCGATTCTTCTACCCGCTCGCGGGCGTCGTGCTGGCGCTGTCCGCCGGCGCGGCGCGGGCCGAGAGCATCCTGTTCGTCGGCAACAGCTTCACCTACGCGCAGGGCTCGGCCGTGATGCAGTTCAACCCCGGCTCGGTCACCGACCTGAACGGCACCGGCATCGGCGGCATCCCCGCGCTGTTCAAGGCCTTCACCGTGCAGGCGGGGCTGAACTATGACGTGAGCCTGGAGACCGTCGGCGGCAGCGGTCTGGACCTGCACTACAACACCAAGATGGCGTTGATCGACAAGCCCTGGGACCGCGTGGTGCTGCAGAGCTACAGCACGCTGGACGCGTCCGATCCCGGCAATCCGGCCAAGCTGATCCAGTACTCGGGCCTGCTGGCCGATGCGCTGCATGCGCGCAACGCGGACGTGAAGATCAACCTGATGGCGACCTGGTCGCGCGCCGACCAGACCTATCCGCCCAGCGGCGCCTGGTACGGCGAATCCATCTACCAGATGGCTCGCGACGTCTACGCCGGTTATCAGCAGGCGGACCTGGCGTCGGAGCACATCGACGGCGTGATCCCGGTGGGCCTGGCCTGGAACCGGGCGATGGCGCAGGGCTTCGCGGACGCGAATCCCTATGACGGCATCGACCCGGGCACGGTCAAGCTCTGGGCCGACGACAACTACCACGCGAGCCGCTTCGGCAGCTACCTGGAGGCGCTGACGATCTTCGGCCGCATCACGGGGCTGGACCCGCGCAGCCTGGGCGCGACGGAGACGGCCGCGGCGCAACTCGGCATCTCGCAGGCGCAGGCCACGGCGATGCAGCAGCTGGCCTTCGAGCAACTGGCGGCGCCGGTGCCCGAGCCGTCGAGCTGGGCGATGCTGGCCGGCGGCCTGGGGCTGCTGGCGTGGTGGCGCCGGCGGCCTCAGGGCTCGCGCGTCTCCAGCACGTAGCCCATCCCGCGCACCGTGTGCAGCAGCGGCGCCTCGAAGGGCCGGTCCAGCTTGGTCCTCAGGCGCCGCACGGCGACCTCGACGACGTTGGTGCCGCTGTCGAAGTTCATGTCCCAGACCTGCTCGGCCAACTCCGTCCGTGACAAGACCTGGCCCTGGCGCCGCAGCAGCAGCGTGAGCAGGCTGAACTCCTTGGCCGTCAGGTCCAGCCGCTGGCCGGCGCGGTGGGCCTTGCGGCGCAGCAGGTCGAGCTCCAGGTCGGCCAGCTTCAGCACGGTGGCCTCGGCCACCGGCGTCGCGCTGGCGCGCCGCAGCAGCGCCTGGATGCGGGCCACCAGTTCCGAGAAGGCGAAGGGCTTGACCAGGTAGTCGTCGGCGCCGGCCTGCAGGCCGCGCACGCGGTCCTCGACCTCGGCCCGCGCCGTCAGCATCAGCACCGGCAGCGTGCGGGTGTGGTCCTGCTGACGCAGCGCGGCCAGCACGGCCAGGCCGTCGATGCCGGGCAGCACGCCGTCGAGCAGCACCAGGTCGTAGGCGCCTTCGCTGGCCTGGTGCAGGCCGTCGACGCCGTCGCGCACCAGGTCGACGACGAAGCCCTCCTGCGTGAGGCCGCCGCGCAGGTATTCGCCGAGCTTGTCCTCGTCCTCGATGACGAGCAGTTTCATCGCCGCCCTCCCTGGCAGGTCATGGTCGCGTGGCCCCGGATCGGGGGTGTGAGGACACCGTCAAGGCCCCGGGCCCGCGCCTAGAATCGCGCACCATGCCCGACCGGACCCCGACCTCCACCGCGCCGCGCGCCGGGTCCGTCAGCGGCAAGTTGCGCGCCATGGTCTGGCTGATCGTGCTGCCGACGCTGCTGCTGTCGGTGATCGCCGGCATGGCGGTCTTCCACACCGAACGGCGCGCGGCCGTCGCCGCCGCGACCGAGACCGCCGAGGCGCTGAGCCTGGTCACCGACCGGGAGATGGCGGTGCGCACCGCCTTGCTGCAGGCCCTGAGCGTGTCCCCGAGCCTGGCCGAGGGCCGGCTGGCGCAGTTCCATGGCGAGGCCACGCGGCTCGTGGCCGGCACGCCCAGCACCATCGTGCTGACGGCGCCGGACGGCCGGCAGCTGCTCAACACCCGGGTCGCCTGGGGGCAGCCGCTGCCGGCGGCCGCAGCCTTCCCGGGCGGCATCGACGCGCGGCGCCGGCTGATCGTCTCCAACCTCTATCTCGGTCCGGTTGACCGTCGCCCCAGCTTCGCGGTGCGGGTGCCGGTGACCGTGGCCGGCCAGCCGATGTTCCTCGGCCTGGGCAGTCCGGTCAGCGAGATGCAGCAGATCTTCCGCCAGCAGCCGCTGCCCGCCGGCTGGCTGGGCGTGGTGCTGGACGGGCAGGGCGCCGTCGTCGCCCGCACGCGTGAGCCGGAACGCCGGGTCGGGCAGCGCGCCAGTCCCGACATGCTGGCGGCCCTGGCCCGCGCCGACCGCGGCGTGGTGGACCTGCGCACCCTCGACGGCGAGCCGGTCTTCACCGCCTTCAGCCGCGCGCCGGACTCCGGCTGGGTGGTGCTGATCGGCCTGAGCCAGGCGGAGCTGGCCAAGAGCGCCTGGGCCGCGTTCGCGATGATGCTGGCGCTGTCGCTGGTCTTCATCGTGCTGGCGCTGGTGCTGGCACGGCGCATGAGCCGCGCGATCGCCGAGCCGCTGCGCCGCCTGCGCAAGGACGCGATCCGGCTGGGCGGTGGCGGCACGCTGGAGGAAGTCCGTAGCGGCATCGACGAGATCGACATCGTCCAGCGCGCCCTGGCCGTGGCCAGCCGCGAGCGCGCCGGCAGCGAGCAGCGCTTGCGCGAGGAGGTCGACACCGCCGTCGCCCAGACCCGCAATGCGCAGCAGACGGCGCTGCGCAGCCAGAAGCTGGAGGCGCTGGGCCGCCTGACCGGCGGCATCGCGCACGACTTCAACAACCTGCTGCAGACGATGACCACCGGGCTGCAGCTGGCGCGCCGGCTGAGCAGCGATCCGCGCGCCGACAGCGCGCTCGACGCCTGCCAGCGCGCCACCTCCAAGGCCGCGCAGCTGACGCGGCAGCTGCTGGCCTTCGGTCGCCAGCAGGTGGGCCATGAAACCGTCATCGACCTGCGCCGCCAGCTGCCCGAGCTGATGGCGCTGGCCAGCGGCGCGGTGGGCAGCGCGGTCGAGGTCACGCTGGCCATCGACGAGACGCTCTGGCCGGTGCGCACCGATCCGGTCCAGCTCGAGCTGGCGGTGCTCAACCTGGCGCTGAACGCGCGCGATGCGATGCAGGGACGCGGCACGCTGACGGTGTCGGCCCGCAACCGCGTGCTGGCCGAGGGTGACCCGGTCGGCCTGGCCCCGGAGCTCCAGCCGGGCGAGTACGTCGCGATCGCGGTGCGCGACACCGGCGACGGCATGACGCAGGAACAGATGGAGCGCGCCTTCGAGCCCTTCTTCACCACCAAGCCGGTGGGGCAGGGCACGGGCCTCGGGCTGGCGCAGGTGTATGCGCTGGCGCGGTCGGCGGGCGGCACGGCCGGCATCGTCAGCAAGATCGGCCTGGGCACCGAGGTGACGCTGTGGCTGCCGCGCTCGCATGGGCGGATGGAGGACCCGGCGTCGCCGGTGCCCGCCGGCCCGGTCACCGAGCGGCGCCATGCGGGCACGGTGCTGCTGGTCGAGGACGAACCCTCGGTGCGCGAGCTCACCGCGCAGGCGCTGGAGGAGCGCGGCTTCACCGTCAAGACGGCGCCCTCGGCCGACCATGCGCTGGACCAGCTGCGGGCCGGCCTGAGCGCCGACGTGGTGCTGACCGACATCGTCATGCCCGGCGCGCGCAGCGGCGTGGACCTGGTGCGGACCTTGAAGGTGCTCAAGCCGACACTGCCGGTGGTGCTGGCCAGCGGCCATCCGGTGCGCATCGAGGAGGCGCCGAACGTGCCGCTGGTGCCCAAGCCCTACGACATCGACAGCCTCGCCGCGGTGCTGGCCGAGGCGATGAATCCGACGCGCGAGGACCTCACGCCGGCTTCGGCAGGTCCTTGAGCAGCTTGTCGAGCGTGATCGGATAGTCGCGGATCCGCACGCCGGTGGCGTTGTGGATGGCGTTGGCCACCGCCGCCGCGACACCGCAGATCCCCAGCTCGCCGACGCCCTTGGCCTTGAGCGGCGAGGAGACCGGGTCGGTCTCGTCCAGGAAGATCACTTCCTGGTGCGGGATGTCCGCATGCGCGGGCACCTCGTAGCCGGCCAGGTCGTGGTTGACGAAGAAGCCGCGGCGTTCGTCGACATGCAGCGCCTCCATCAACGCCGCGCCCACGCCCATGGTCATCGCGCCGATCACCTGGCTGCGCGCCGTCTTCGGATTGAGGATGCGCCCGGCGGCGCAGACCGCCAGCATGCGGCGCACGCGGACCTCGCCGGTGTAGGCGTCGACGGCGACTTCGCAGAAGTGGCCGCCGAAGGTGGACTGCTGGTACTTCTTGTCGAGGTCGCCGAACTCGATGCGGTCCTCGGCGGCGATGCCCTCGGCGCCGGCGATCTCGCCCAGCGGCAGGCTGCGGCCGCCGCCGCGCAGCTGGCCGTCGGCGAAGACGGCGTCCTTGAGGTCGATGCCGGCGCGCCGGGCGACCGCCTCGCGCAGCGCGACGCAGGCGGCGTAGACGCCCGAGGCCGAGCTGTTGCCGCCCCATTGCCCGCCCGAGCCGGCCGACACCGGCAGCGCCGAGTCGCCCAGTCGCACGACGACCTGGTCCAGCCCCACGCCCATCATCTCGGCCGCGGTCTGCGCCAGGATGGTGTAGCTGCCGGTGCCGATGTCGGTCATGTCGGTCTCGACGGTGACGATGCCGCGGCGGTCCAGCCGCACTCGCGCGGCCGACTTCATCACCAGGTTGTTGCGGAAGGCCGCCGCCACGCCCATCCCGACCAGCCAGCGGCCGCCGGGACCTTCGCGCCGCTGGCCCGGCGGCATGCGCCGGTTCCAGCCGAAGCGCTCGGCCCCGGTGCGCAGGCATTCGCCCAGCCGGCGCTGCGAGAACGGCCGGTCGGGCTGCTCCGGATCGACCTGCGTGTCGTTGAGCAGGCGGAACTGGATCGGGTCCATGCGCAGCTGCTCGGCCATCTCGTCGATCGCGATCTCCAGCGCCATCAGACCGGGCGCCTCGCCCGGCGCGCGCATCGCGTTGCCCTCCGGCAGGTCCAGCACCGCCAGCTTCATCGCGGTCATGCGGTGCTGGCCCGCGTAGAGCAGCCGCGTCTGCGCCACCGCCGTCTCGGGCGAGCCGCCGGGCAGGTCGCCCGACCAGCTCTCATGGCCGATCGCGGTGATGCGGCCGTCCTGGCCCGCGCCGATGCGGATGCGCTGCAGCGTCGCCGGGCGGTGCGTGGTGTTGTTCATCATCAGCGGCCGCTGCAGCGCCACCTTGACCGGACGGCCGGCCGCCTTCGCGCCGAGCGCGGCCATCAGCACGTCGGCGCGCAGGAAGAGCTTGCCGCCGAAACCGCCGCCGACGAAGGGCGAGATCAGCCGCACCTTGTCGCGCGGCAGGCCCAGGGTGCGGGCCAGGTCGCCGCGGCTCCAGTCGATCATCTGGTTGGAGGTCCAGACGGTGAGGCGATCGCCTTCCCAGACCGCCAGCGTCGCATGCGGCTCCATCATCGCGTGCGACTGGTCGGGGGTCGTGTAGGTGTGATCGATGCGCACCGGCGCGCGGGCGAAGGCGCCGTCGAAGTCGCCGACCCGCGTCTCGGGCGGCGTGCCGCCGGGGCCGTCGTCCTGCTTGGGGGGCTTGGCCTGGTCCTTGGCCTTGGCCAGGCTGAAGGCGCCCGGCTCGGGCGTGTACTCGACGCGGATCAGCGCGGCTGCCGCGCGCGCCTGCTCGAAGCGCTCGGCGACGACGACGGCGATGGCCTGGTGGTAATGCGCGATCTCCGGTCCGCCCAGCAGCGCGGCGGTGTTCATCCGGCCCTTGCCGAGCTTGCCGGCGTTCTGCGCAGTCACGACGGCGAGCACGCCGGGCGCGGCTTCCGCGGCCTGGACGTCGATCCGCGCGATGCGGCCCTTGGCGATGCCGGCGCCGACGACGACGCCGTAGGCAGCGTCCCGGGCGACGTCATGGCGCTCATAGGCATAGGGCGCGGTGCCGGTGGTCTTGCGCGGCCCGTCGATGCGGTCGCTGGGCCGGCCGACGATCCGCAGCTGGTCGATCGGATTGGTGGTGGCGGGGGTGTCGAACTTCATGCGGTCCTCCCGGTGAGCCGGGCCTGAGCCAGGACGGCGGCGAGCGTGCGCTCGACCAGCGGCAGCTTGAAGGCGTTCTCCGCGGTCGGCGTCGCGCCGGCCAGCAGCGCCTGCGCGGCGGCGGGAACGCCCTGGCGCAGCGCCGTCTCGGCGCGTTCGACGCGCCAGGGCTTGGGCGCGATGCCGCCGACGGCGAAGCGCGCGGCGCCGCCGTCGCGCGGGATCACCGCGGCTACCGAGACCAGTGCGAAGGCATAGGACGCGCGGTCCCGCACCTTGTGATAGAGCTGCGTGCCGCCGAGCGGCCGCGGCAGGGTGACCGCGGTGATCAGCTCGTTGGCCTCGAGCGTCGTCTCGATGTGCGGCGTGTTGCCCGGCAGGCGATGGAAGTCGGCGATCGGGATGCGCCGCGCCTGGCCGTCGGGCCGCAGGGTCTCGACGGTCGCGTCCAGCACCCGCATGGCCACCGCCATGTCGCTCGGATGCGAGGCGATGCAGGCGTCGCTGACGCCGATCACCGCCAGCGGCCGGCTCATGCCGGCGATCGCCGGGCAGCCGCTGCCGGGCTGGCGCTTGTTGCAGGGCTGGTCTGTGTCATAGAAGTAGGGGCAGCGGGTGCGCTGCAGCAGGTTGCCGGCGGTGGTGGCGCGGTTGCGCAACTGGCCGGAAGCGCCGGCCAGCAGCGCGCGCGACAGCACGCCGTAGTCGCGCCGCACCCGGGCGTCCGCCGCCAGGTCGGTGTTGCGCACCAGCGCGCCGATGCGCAGGCCGCCCTCGGGTGTCGGCTCGATCCGGTCCAGGCCCAGGCCGTTCACGTCGACCAGGTGGACGGGCGCCTCGATCTGCAGCTTCATCAGGTCGAGCAGGTTGGTCCCGCCGGCGATGAAGCGCGCGCCGGGTCGCGCCGCCGCCGCGGCGACCGCGGCGGTGGGCGAGGCGGCGCGCTCGTAGGTGAAGGGCTTCATGCGGGCCTCCGCTCGCCGGTGCCCGGCACGGCGACGCCGGCCACTTCGGCCATCGCGTCGATGATGTTGGAGTAGGCGCCGCAGCGGCACAGGTTGCCGCTCATGCGCTCGCGCAGTTCGTCGATGGACAGCAGCGGGCGGGCCTGGAGGTCGGGCGTGACGTGGCTGGGCAGGCCGGCCTTGATCTCGTCGAGCACCGCGACCGCCGAGCAGATCTGGCCCGGCGTGCAGTAGCCGCATTGGTAGCCGTCATGCCGCACGAAGGCCGCCTGCATCGGATGCAGCCGCTCCGGCGTGCCCAGGCCCTCGATGGTGACGACCTTCGCGCCCTGGTGCATGACCGCCAGCGTCAGGCAGGCGTTGACGCGCCGGCCGTCGAGGTGGATGGTGCAGGCGCCGCACTGGCCGTGGTCGCAGCCCTTCTTGGTGCCGGTGAGTTGCAGGTGCTCGCGCAGCAGGTCCAGCAGCGAGGTGCGGTTGTCGACGTCCAGCGTGTGGGACTGGCCGTTGACGTCGAGCGTCACGCGGGTGGTGGCCACGAGGTTCTCCTGAGGGCGCGCGCCGGGGCGCGACGGGGTCTGCGCGGTCGCCTCGAGGGGCGCGCCGGCGGCGACCGCGGCCGAGGCACCCGCGCCGGCGATCAGCAGGCCGCGGCGCGAGATCGCCCCGGGGTCAGCGTCGCACGGGGCGGTGCCCGGGGGAGACAGGGAAGACGCGAGGTCCGGGTCGACATCCATGCTGGGCACTCCTGGCGGGTCGGATCGGGAAACTGCCCAGGCAGCAATCCTTGTTCCCGGCGGTGGGCGAGAAACCCTTGCCGACCGCACTGCGAAACACCCCTTCCCGACCGTATCGCGAAAGCCCTTTGCCAACCGCATTGCGAAAGCCCGTGCCGACCACATTTGCCCCTCGTGCGAAGCCCCTCATCCTCCTTGCGGCGCGCCAAGGAACTCCCTCTCCCGCTTGCGGGAGAGGGCAGGGGTGAGGGCTAGCAGCCTCTCGCAGGCCTGGGCTTCCTGCGACGGCCGCTCGCCCTCACCCCCACCCCTCTCCCGCAAGCGGGCGAGGGGAGAAGAGGGAGCCGCCTTGGCTGCTCAACGGTGCGCCTGGAGCCACTCCTCGACGGCCTTGGCGCTGGTGCCGACCGCGTCCACCGCGTGCCGCAGCAGTTCCGGCGAGACACCGAAGCGCTCGCCCCAGTAACGCAGTTCGTAGTCGTCCTGCACGTTGACCCGATGGCGGTCGCTGGTGTGCGGGCTGGAGGTTTCCTCGGTCATGACGATCGCTCCCTGTCGGTCACGGTATCGCTGTCGCTGTCGCTGTCGCTGCCGCTATCGCTGCCACCGGCCCGCGGCCGCGCGGCCGTCGCGCTAGGACCGCCGCGGCGGCACCCGGCTGCTGTCCTCGCCGTCCAGCGTGGCGCCCGGATCTTCCTCCCCGGCGACCGATTCGTCGAACGAATGGTCCGGCACCGCCGGTGGCCCGGGGTCTCTCGGCCGCTGGCCCGCGGGCGCGGCGCTGTCCGTCCCCGGTTCGGGCGCGGGGCTGGAGGGCGTGTCGATCGCGTCCACCGGCGTGGGCGCGTCGGGGCCGACGGAGGTCGCCGGCGAGTTCGGTGCGTTCATGGCGTTCCCTGGCATGCTGCTGGCCGACACCACGCGCCGCTTGCCGGCGCGCTTGGCCATCGTCATCGCCGTCTCGGCGAGCCGCATCAGCGCTTCCGCCTGGCGGCCATGCAGCGGGGCAAACGCGATGCCGATGCTGGCCGTGACCGCCGCGTGATCGCCGTCGGGCAGGCGGATCGGCTCGGCGATGGACGCCAGCATGCGGCGCAGCGCCGGCTCGGCCTCGTGCTCCGCCCGCAGCGCGGTCAGCAGCAGGGCGAATTCGTCGCCGCCCATGCGCGCCACCAGATCGTGGTTGCGCACGCCGGCCTGCAGGCGCTGCGCCACCACCCGCAGCACCACGTCGCCGGCCTCGTGGCCGAACTGGTCGTTCAGCTCCTTGAAGCCGTCCAGGTCGACCCAGCACACCGCCACCAGCCCGACCCGCTCGCCCAGCAGCGTGAGCGCGCCGGCCAGCCGCTCGGTGAAGCGCACCCGGTTGGGCAGGCCGGTCAGCGCGTCGTGCACCGCCAGGTGCCGGGCGGTGGCCTCGCTCTCCTTGAGCGCGGAGATGTCGATCATCATCCACAGCGACTCGTTGCCCGACACCGACGCGCCGCTCAGGTCGATCCATACCGGCGTGCCGTCCTTGCGCCGCATCCGCAGCTGCTGGCGGTAGCGCCGGCCGGACTCGATGGCGGGGTAGGCCGCCTCGCCGACCTCGCGGAAGCTGGCCTCGTCCAGGTAGAGCTGGCGGGTCGGCTGGCCGAGCAGCTCGCCCGGCGCATAACCGAACAGGGACGACAGCGCGCGGTTCTGCCACACGACGCTGCGGCCGCGCAGGCGCATCATGCCGACCATGTCGTTGTCCAGCATCAGCGCCTGTTCCAGCGCCAGCTGCTGCAGGCCGGTGGCGGCGCGGCGGTCGCGGCGCTGCTGCAGGAACACCAGCACCGAGCAGCCCAGCACCGTCAGGATGACCACGGCTGCGAGCCCGCCCTGCTGCAGCACCTCGCCGCGCCAGGCGGCGAGGAAGTCGGCGGTGCTGGCGCCGGTGAAGATGGTCAGCGGATAACCGCGCACCTGGCGGTAGCAGGTGATGCGCTCGATGTTGTCGAGCCTGGTCTTGGTCATGTACCAACCCTGCTGCGGGTTGGCCGCCATCTTGCGCATCAGGTCCTCGGACACGATCACGTCGCCGACGCCGCGGATCGAATGCGGCTCCGCCGCCGAGTAGCGCGCAATCAGCCGCTGGCTGCGGGTGCGCAGCGAGATCGCGCCCTCGGCGCCGATGGTCAGGCCCTTGAAGCCCTCGATGAAGTGCTCGGTCGAGAGCGTGGTGTAGACGACGCCCGCGAAGCTGCCGTCCCCGGCCTCGAGCCGGCGGGCGACGACGATGCCCCACTTGCGCAGCACGCGGCCGAACAGCGGCTCGGAGATCACCACGCCGTCGCTGTCGCGGGCGCGCTGGAAGTAGTCGCGATCGCCGACGCTGACGCTGCTTTCCTCGGCCGCCAGGCCGTAGATCACCTGGCCATGCGCGTCGGTCATGCGGATCGCGTCGACCTGCGGCAGCAGGCTGCGCTGGTCGGCCAGCGCGCGTTCCATCGCGCGCTTGAGCGCCTCGGGACCGCCGCCGGTGCGGCGGTACTGCAGCGCCAGCGTCTGCAGCGCGTTGTCCACCTGCTTGAGCTCGGCGCCGATCTCGATGCTGAGGCTGGCGGCCAGGTTCTCGGTGGTCTCGCGGGCGCGGGTCAGGTCGGACTCGCGGCCGGCCTGCAGCGCCAGCCAGGTCGCGGCGACGATGGCCGCGGCGATGACGAGGTTGCCCACCGCCAGCCACAAGGCCAGACGGGTCAGCGAGCGGGGAACGTAGGGGGGCAGGCGGTCCATCGGCGGCACGGGGACGAGGCGGCCATCCTAACCGCGCCGACCCTCCGCCGGTGGTCAGCCGGGGATCAGCCGGCCGTCAACTCGCGCTCCAGGTCGTGCAGCACCTGGTAGCAGGGCAGCACCTGGGCGACGCTGGCGACCGGCTCGCGGCCCTCGCGGATCGCGGCGACGAACTCGCGGTCCTGCAGCTCGATGCCGTTCATGGACACATCCACCTGGCTGACGTCGATGATCTCGTCCTTGCCGGTGACCAGGTCGTCGTAGCGGGCGATGTAGGTGCCGGTGTCGCCGATGTAGCGGAAGAAGGTGCCCAGCGGCCCCTCGTTGTTGAAGGACAGCGACAGCGTGCAGATCGCGCCATTGGCCGCCTGCAGCTGCAGGCTCATGTCCATGGCGATGCCCAGCGTGGGGTGGATCGGGCCCTGCAGCGCGTGGGCCTTGACGATCGGGCTGCCGCACTGCCAGGCGAAGAGGTCCACCGTGTGCGCCGCGTGGTGCCACAGCAGGTGGTCGGTCCAGCTGCGGGCCTGGCCCAGCGCATTCATGTTGGTGCGGCGGAAGAAATAGGTCTGGACGTCCATCTGCTGGATCCGCAGCTGGCCGGCAGCGATGCGGCGATGGAGCCACTGGTGGCTGGGATTGAAGCGGCGGGTGTGGCCGCACATGGCGACCAGGCCGGTCTCGCGCTGGCGCCGCACGACGGCCTCGCCCTCGGCCAGCACGTCGCACAGCGGGATCTCGACCTGCACATGCTTGCCGGCATCCAGGCAGGCCAGCGTCTGGCGGGCATGCAGCTGCGTCGGCGTGCAGAGGATGACGGCGTCGACGTCGTCGCGCGCGAGCGCCTCGTCGAGCTCGGTCGTGGCGTGGCCGATGCCGTACTTGGCGGCGGTCTCGCGGGTCTTGTCGAGGTCGCGGCTGATCAGGGACACGACTTCGACGCCGTCGATGAGTCGCAGCGCGTCGAGGTGCTTCTGGCCGAAGGCGCCGGCGCCGGCCAGCGCGATGCGCAGGGGAGTGGACATGGAAGGCTCCAGTGGGGCGGGGCTCCGATGGGAGCCCCGGGGATCGCGGGGGATCAGGGGTTCTCGAGGATCAGGTGGCCGACCGCCGTGTTGGAGGCGGGCACGTGATAGAAGCGGTGGGCCACGCGCGGCTCGCGGGGCGGGGCGTCGGGCCCGGGAAGGTCCGCGAGGTCGCTCATCGCGCCGCGCGCGATCAGCCACATCACCAGCTCGATGCCCTCGGAGCCGGCCTCGCGGACGTACTCCAGGTGCGGCATCTCGGACAGGCCGCGCGGGTCGGCGATCAGGCGGTCCATCCAGGCCTGGTCCCAGGTCTGGTTGATGAGGCCGGCGCGCGGTCCCTGCAGTTGGTGGCTCATGCCGCCGGTGCCCCAGACCTGTACCTTCAGCGGCGCGTCGAAGCTTTCCACCGCGCGGCGGATCGCCTGGCCCAGCTGCAGGCAGCGGCGGCCCGAAGGCACCGGGTACTGCACCACGTTGACCGCCAGCGGGATCACCGGCACCGGCCAGTGCGGCGCGCCGGCGGGCTGCTCGCCGAACATCAGCGACAGCGGCACGGTCAGCCCGTGGTCGACCGTCATGCGATTGACCAGCGTCAGGTCGAAGTCCTGCTGGATCACGCTCTGCGCGAGGTGGGCGGCCAGCTCGCCATGACCGAGGACCGGCGGCACCGCGCGCGGCCCCCAGCCTTCGTCGGCCGGCTCGTAACGCTCGGCGGTGCCCAGCGCGAAGGTGGGGATCATGTCCAGGCTGAACGCGTTGGCATGGTCGTTGTAGACGAGCACGATCGCGTCCGGCCGATGCTCGTCCATCCAGCGGCGCGAGGCCTCGTAGCCCGCGAACAGCGGCTGCCAGTAGGGATCCTGCGTGCGGCCCTGGTCCATGGCCACGCCGATGGCCGGCACATGGGAGGTGTAGACGGAGGCGGTGATGCGCGCATGCGTGCTCATCGGGCGTTTCCCTTCGTCGCGCCCCGGGTGTCGCCCGCCGTCGCCTGCTTCGCATCCGCGCAGGCCGCGTCGTCCACCCGCTTGCGCCGCGGCGTGCCGTCGGGCTGGCGCCCGCCGGCCAGCATCATGTCGCGGTAGTCGGTCTCGGTCATGCCGGTCATGCCGGCGGCCATCTGCTGGTAGCTGCGGCCGTCGGTGGCGCCGATCTTGGCCAGGAAGTAGATGTTGCCGCCCAGCCGGATGCACTGGTTGAGGTCGCGCGCCAGCACGGCCTCCTTCTGCGCCGGCGTCATCGGCCATTCGTCGAGGTAGGCGCGCTCGTCGGCCTTGAAGCGCGCGCGGTTCTCGGCCTTCATCAGCGACATGCAGAACTGGTTGAGCCAGTAGCCCTTGCGGGCCTGGTCGGCATCGAAGATGGTGGTGCCGGGGATGTCCCGGTAGGGTTTGTCGATCGACATCGAGGTCTCCTGGAAACGGTTCGCCATCGGGCGCATCTGGCTCGTCGGGTTCATCGGGCTCATCGGGATGAGACCTCCGGCCAGTACAGCCGCATCGGGTTGTCGACCAGCAGGCGCTGGCGCAGCGCGGCGGTGGGCGCGATGCGCGGGATGAGGTCCACCAGCAGGCCGTCGTCGGGCATGTGGTCCTTGAGGTTGGGGTGCGGCCAGTCGGTGCCCCAGAGCACGCGGTCCGGGAACTCCTCGACGACGCGGCGCGCGAAGGGGATCACGTCGCGGTAGGGCTCGGTCTCGCCGTCCAGCGCCGGCGGACCGCTGGCCGAGAGCCGCTCCGGGCAGGTGACCTTGCTCCAGACGAAGGGATGCTCGCGCAGGAAGCGCAGGAACAGCGCGAACGCGGGGCCGTCCACCGGCTGGGTCACGTCGGGCCGGCCCATGTGGTCGACCACGACGGTGGTGGGCAGCGCGGCGAAGAAGTCCCACAGCTCGGGCAGGTCGGGCGCCTCGAAGTAGAGGACGACGTGCCAGCCCAGCGCCTTCACGCGGTGCGCGATCTCCATCAGCTCGTCGCGCGGGGTGGAGTCGACCAGGCGCTTGACGAAGTTGAAGCGCACGCCGCGCACACCGGCCTCGTGCAGCTCGCGCAGCTGCGCGTCGGTGATGCCGCGGCGCACCGTGGCCACGCCGCGGGCGCGGCCGCCCGAGGCGCGGCAGGCATCGACCATTGCGCGGTTGTCGTCGCCGTGGCAGGTCGCCTGCACGATGACGTTGCGGCTGAAGCCGAGCCGGTCGCGCAGCGCGAAGAGCTGGGCCTTGCCCGCGTCGCAGGGGGTGTACTTGCGCTCGGGCGCGTAGGGGAACTCGGCGCCGGGTCCGAAGACGTGGCAGTGCGCGTCGACGGCGCCTTCGGGCAGCTGGAAGCGCGGGGTCGAAGGGCTCGAGTGCCAGTCGAGCCAGCCCGGGGTCTTGTCGAAGCCGCCGGTGGTGGGAAGCGTCATCGCAGGGTCCTTGTGCGGGAGCGGGGAATCGGGGAGCGGGACATTGGAAAGTCGGTGGCCGTCGGCGAGGCGCAGCGCTCAGCCGTGCGGCGGGAGCCGCGGCTTGGCCAGGTGCGCCAGCAGCCGGTCGGCCTCGGTGCGCCAGTCGGGGCTGCGGCCGAAGGCCGGATCGCCGCGCTGGCCGAAGAGGCCGTCCTCGGCCAGGTCGGCCATCCAGGCCTGGCGCTCGGCGGTGCCTTCGGCGCTCCAGGGCGTGAGCCCGGCGTCGCGGACGGTCTCGGCGACCTCGCGCACCTCCTCGCTGCGGCGCCGGCCGTGCTGGATCACGCGCTGGAAGAAATACGCGGCCTGCTTTTCCCACTCGATGCCGGGGAAGGTCTCCTTCAGCGAGGCCAGCACCGCGTCCTCGACGCCGTAATGGCGGGCGGCCGTGAGGCTCTCGATGACCATGGCCTCCAGGCCCTTGATCATGACGCTGCGGCACATCTTGGTCGCGCTGACGATGCCGAGCTCCGCGCTGCCCACGCGGGCGGCGAAGCCCAGCCGCGCCAGCAGCGGCGCGATCGCGTCCGCATGCGGGCCGCCCAGCAGCAGCGGGACCTTGATCCGGTAGGGCGGCACGCTGGTCATCACCGCGCCCTCGACATAACGGCCACCGGCCGCCTGCACCGCCTCGGCCGCCTCGCGCTTGGCCTTGGGCGAGGCCGAATTGAAGTCCAGCACGAAGGTGCCGGGCCGCAGGCCCGCGGCGGCTGCGCGCGCCGCGTCCAGCGTCTGGCTGGCGGTGACGGCGCTCACGATCAGGTCGGCTGGCGTGGCCACCATCGTCGCCGACGGGCTGAGCCCGACGCCGAACTCCACGGCGTGCTCGCGCATGGTGTCGGCGTCGGCGGATGGCGACTCCAGCTTCAGGTCGTAGGCGTTGACGGCGACGCCGACGGCGCGCAGGTCCTCGGCCAGGATGCGGCCGACCTCGCCGTAGCCGACGAGGCCCACGCGCAGCTCGTCCAGTGCCGGCGGCTGGCCGTGATCGGAGGCGGCGGTGCTCATGTCAGTCCAGCGAGAGGTTGAAGCGCTTGATCAGCGCGGCGTACTTGGCCGACTCGGCGGCGATGAAGCCCATGTATTGCTCCTTCGTGGTCGGGAAGACGTCGTAGCCGAAGGTGACATAGCGCTCGCGGATGTCGGGCTCGGCCAGCGCAGCCTCGATGTCGCGCTGGATGCGCTCCTGCACCGCCTTGGGCAGCCCGCGCGGCGCGGCGATGGTCGTCCAGCCGGTGGCCTCGTAGCCAGCGGGACCGCCGGACTCGGCCACGGTGGGGACGTCGGGGAAGGCCGGGTGGCGCTTCGGGCTGGTGATGGCGATGAAGCGGATCTTGCCGGCGCGCTGCAGCGGCCCGGCCGTCGCCATCGTGCCCAGGGCGAAGTTGAGCTCGCCGTTGGCCACAGCCGTGTAGAGCATCGACGTCTCCTTGTAGACGACGTGCGTCATCTGCGTCTGGGTCATCGCCTCGAGCTGCGCCGCGCCCAGGTGCACCGGGTTGCCGACCGACCAGGAGCCGTAGTTCAGGGCGCCGGGATGGGCCTTGGCATCGGCCAGGATGTCGCCGACGGTCTTGTACTTGCTGTTGGCCGACACGCCGACGAAGAAGTAGGCCTTGAACAGCGGCGCGATCGGGTCGAAGTCCTTGACCGGGTCGTAGGGCAGCTTCTTGAACAGGTGCGGATAGATGACCAGGTGGGCGTTGTCCAGCTGGATCAGGTCGTGGCCGTCGGTGGCGCCGCGCTTGAAGGTGTCGATCGCGATGAAGCCGTTGGCGCCGGGCTTGTTCTCGACGATCACCGGCTTGCCCCACTTCTTGGACAGCTTCTCGGCGACGACGCGGGCCACGGTTTCCGGACCGGCACCGGCCGGGAAGGGCGTGAGGATGCGCACCGGCCGGGTCGGCCAGTCGGTGGCGGGCGCGCTGGCCTGCGCCGTGGCGAGGCGGGGCAGGCTCGCGGCGAACAGCGCGGCGGCGGCCAGGGCCAGGACTTGCCCGCTGCGGGCGAGGGCGGTGCGGCGGGCGCGAAGGCGGAGTGCGGTCATCGTCGTTGTCTCCAGTGGCGTCGATCGTCGGCCTCTGCGGGGCGGGCCGTTCGGGGGAGGGGGACTGCGTTGGGGACTGCGGGACTTCGGAGGGACTTCAGGGCGACTTCAGGGGAACTGCGGGAACCGGGGACGGCGGGCGGACCGGCCGGATCAGTCGATGTAGCGCAGGCCGGCCTTGGCCAGCGGCTCGCGCATCTTGTACAGGTCCAGTCCGAGCACGCCGGCGGCGAACTGGTCGCGCTTGGCGCCCTCGTTGGCCTCGCGGGCGGCGGCGGCGTCCAGCGTCTTGGACGCCATCGCGGCGGGGACGCAGACGATGCCGTCGTCGTCCGCGACGATCACGTCGCCGGGATGGACCAGCGCGCCGGCGCACACGACCGGGATGTTGACCGAGCCGGGCGTCGCCTTGATCGTGCCCTTGGCCGAGATGCACCGGCTCCAGACCGGGAAGCCCATCTCGTTGAGCGTGCGCACGTCGCGGACGCCGGCGTCGATGACCAGCGCGCGAGCGCCGCGCGCCTTGAAGGAGGTGGCGAGCAGGTCGCCGAAGTAGCCGTCGCTGCACTCGGCGGTGACGGCGGCGACGACGATGTCGCCCTCGCGGATCTGCTCGGCGGCGACGTGCAGCATCCAGTTGTCGCCGGGCTGCAGCAGCACGGTGACGGCGGTGCCCGACACCGACACGCCGGTCTGGATCGGCCGCATGTAGGGCTTGAGCAGACCGACCCGGCCGAGCGCCTCATGGACCGTCGCGGCGCCGAAGTGGCCGAGCGCGTCGGCGGCCGTGCGGTCGGCGCGGGTGATGTTGCGGTAGACGACGCCGAGTTCGTACATGGCGGATTCCTGGTGGGCGGTGGACGGTGGGCGGTAGAAGGGGGCGCGCTTCAGGCCGCCGGCGTGGCCAGCCCGAGTCGACGACGCAGCGCATCGTGGCGGGGCGAGGCGAAGTCGTCGACGACGCGCTGCGCGGTGGCGGGTTCGCCGCTGGCGGCGGCGACGGCGGCGGTGAAGCGGGTGACGATCTCCAGGCCGGGCGGCATCGGGCCCAGGAGGGTCACGCCGGGATGGCCTTGCAGCTCGCTGAGCTGCTGGAAACCCAGGTCGACATCGCCCTGGGCGACCATCGTCGCGACAGGGACGCCCGCGGGCGACTGGCGCAGGCGCGCGGCCAGCGCGTCCTTCAGGCCCCAGTCCGTCAGCAGGGCAAGCAAGGCCTGGCCGCTGGGGCCGGTCGAGTAGCCGATGGCGCGCGCGTCCAGCAGCGCCTGGCGCAGCGCGCCGGCGCTGTCGACGGCGGGCCGTGCCTGACCCTCGGGTGCGGCGACGTACATCGGCGAATCCGCGATCGGCCGCAGCGAGCCGGCCCGCAGGCGGCCGGCGGCCGCCAGGCGGGCCATCGCGTCGGCGGCCAGGACGACGAGGTCGACCGCCTCGCCGGCCTCGACGCGACGGGCGGCATCGACGCCGCCGATCGACTCGAAGCGGATCTCCAGGCCGTGCGCGGCGGTGTAGGCGGCGGACAGCTCGGCCAGCAGCACGCGGGTGGCCATCGAGGAAATGCCGGCGAGGGGGGCGATCACGAGCGGGGTTCCGTTGGAGGTCGAGGTCGGCGGGGCGGGGGAGGGATTGCGGCGGATTCTGGTCCGGTCGGGCCAGACGATCCAGTTCTAGCTTCCACTAGCTGATATTCCGATCGGGCATGGACCGGATGGTCTGGCCATGCCGGATCGTGAGAGCATCGCCGCATGAACCTGACCCAGCTGGAAACCTTCGTCCATGTCGCCGAACACGGCAGCTTCAGCAAGGCCGCGATGGTGCTCGGCGTGGCGCAGCCGGCCCTGAGCCGGCAGGTGCGGGCGCTGGAGACGGAGCTGCACGAGACCCTGCTGCTGCGCAACGGGCGCGGCGTGGCGCTGACCGAGGCGGGGCGGCGGCTGCTGCAGCACGGGCAGGACATCCTCAACCTGGTGAGCCACGCGAAGGACGACCTGCGCTCGCGCCGCAGCGAGCCGGTGGGGCAGATCACGATCGCGATGCCGCCGACGCTGGCGCGCTTGCACACGCTGGCGCTGATCCGGGCGTTCCAGGCGGAGATGCCGCAGGCGCGGCTGACGATCATGGAGGGTTTCTCGGTACACCTGACCGAGTGGCTGCTGACCGGGCGCACCGACCTGGCGCTGGTCTACAACCCGGAGCCGCTGCCGGCGCTGGAGATCCTGCCGCTGCGCCGCGAGCGGCTGTGCCTGGTGAGCCCCAAGGACCAGGCGCCGGCGCGGCCGCCGACGCTGTCGCAGTTGTCCCGCTATCCGCTGGTGATGCCGCAGCGGGGGCATATCTTCCGCGCGCTGATGGAGCAGGCGGCGGCGATGGCGGGCGTGCAGCTGGACGTGCGCTGGGAAGTGGCGAGCGTGCCGGCGATCCTGGACTGCGTCGCGGCGGGCATCGGCCACGCGGCGCTGGGCGAGGACGCGCTGCAGATCTACGAGCGACCGGAGCGTCTGGTCACGACGCCGTTCGCGCGGGCGGACATCCAGAGCACGCTCTGCCTGGTCACGCCGACCAGCAAGCGCGCGACGCCGCTGATGCAGCGCACGGCGGCGGTGCTCATGCGCATGGTGGGGGACGGCGCGCGGTGAGTCGGAAAGGGCAAGGCCTGGGCGGACAAGGAACGAGCGACGGCGCAGGCACAGCGGTTGCCACGCAAAGGCATCTGCCGGCGGCGCTCCCGGGCGCCGGCCGGGATCGATTCACAAGATGCCGGAGATCCGCATGATCAGCACCATCCTGCTTGTCGTCCTCATCCTGCTCCTGATCGGCGCGCTGCCTGCCTGGCCGCACAGCCGCGGATGGGGCTACTACCCCAGCGGCGGCCTGGGCCTGGTGGTGCTCATCCTGGTCATCCTGCTGCTGATGGGCTACATCTGACCGGTCGGTCAGCGGCCACCGGGGCGCTCACGCCCCGGCAGCGGGCCCGGGCGCTCAGGCGCCCGTCCATGATGGCCTGGAGCGCTCACGCGCCCAGCAGCGACTGGCCGCACACGCGCAGCACCTGGCCGGTCAGCGGATGCGCGGCGGGCGAGGCCAGGAAGGCGATCGCCTCCGCCACGTCCGCCGACGTGCCGCCTTGCTTGAGCGCATTCAGGCGGCGCCCCGCTTCCCTCACCATCAGCGGCATGCGCCGTGTCATCGCGGTCTCGATGAATCCCGGCGCCACGGCGTTGATCGTGCCGCCGCGTCCGGCCAGGCCTTCGGCGCGCGCCGCGACATAACCGATCAACGCGGCCTTCGACGCGCTGTAGTTGGTCTGCCCGGCGTTGCCGGCGATGCCGCTGATCGACGACAGACAGACCTCGCGGATGCCCGCGTTCAGCAGGCCCACTTCGTCCAGGCGCGCATCGATCGCCAGGATCGCCGCGAGGTTCACCGCCATCACGGCATCCCATTCCGCGGTCGACATCCGCGCCAGCGTGCGGTCGCGGGTGATGCCGGCGTTGTGCACCAGCACGTCGACGCCACCGACCCGGCGCACGGCGTCGACCAATTCGTCGACGGTGCCCGCCGCGGTCAGATCCGCGGCCAGTAGCGGGCCGTCGATCTCGCGCGCCAAGGCCTCCAGCGGCTGGCGCGCCGCCGGCACGTCGACACACAGCACCCGCATCCCGTCACGCGCCAGCCGACGGGCGGTGGCGGCGCCGATCCCGCCCGCGGCGCCGGTCACCAGCGCGACCGGCTGCGGCCGGTCAGGCGCGGGCGCCGCATCCTTGCGCCAGGCGAGCACCTGTCCGGAGACATAGGCCGAGCGGTCCGTCGCGAAGAAGCGCAGCGCGCCCGCCAGCGATTCGGCCGACGCCGCGCCTTCGCCCAGCACCAGCGCGTTCGCGGTCGCGCCGCGGCGGCCGATCTCCTTGGCCAGCGCGCGGATGAAACCCGACACCGCCTGCAGGCAGGCGGCTTCGGCCGCACTGGCCGCGCCGGACGAGCTCAGCGCGAGCACCCGGCCACCGGGCGCCAGCCGCGAGACACCGAACTGCGCCTGCATGAACAGCGCCTGCAACGCGGCGACATCGCGGCAGCCGGTGGCGTCGATGACCAGCGCGCTCGCCGGTGCATCACCCGCCGCCGTGCCGCCCTGCGCGGCGATGGCCGTCAGCAGCGAGGGCATCGGCGCCGCGCTCCCCGGCGCGATCACGCTCAGGAGACGTCCCATCAGTTCCTGGTCCTGCCAGGCATCGTGGCGCCGCTGGAGCGGCACCGGCTGCGGCAGGCCCAGCGCGCGTGCGACGCGGCGACCCAGGGGATGTTGGACGAAGGAGAGCAGGCGATCGGTCATCGGGGCGAGGCGGGCGGGGAACTCGTCGAGGCGGACGGCGTCGACGCACGCGCGCCGGTGGGGGCCGCCTCGGGCCGGCGCGCAGTGTAGGCGGCCGCGCGCCGGCCGCCGGTCAAGGTGAACCCGATGCGCGTCTCCCCGTCGCCGGACCGCGCGAACGGCGCGCCGCCATGCATGCGCGCGATCGCGTCGACGATGGACAGCCCCAGGCCCAGATGCTCCCCGGACGGCCCGGTGCCGACCGCCTGCGACTCGCGCGAGGACTCCGCCCGATAGAAGCGGTCGAAGAGCCGCGGCAACCGGGCCGCCGGAATCACCGGCCCGAGGTTGGCGACCCACAGCCGGACGACGCCGCCTCGAACCGGCTCGATGCCCACGCGCAGTGTGCTCCCCGGCGTCGCATAGCGGGTCGCGTTGTCGATCAGGTTGGACAGCGCGCGCTTGAGCAGCGCCGCATCGACCTCGGCCGCGCCGTCGCCCTCGATGCGCAGGGACAGTCCGGCTTCGTCGAGCGCGGCATCGTGGTAGTCCGCCACCTCGCGCGCCAGCGCCGCCAGGCTGTCGACCGCTTGGCGCCGCGCGCGCTGTCCGCCGTAAGCGCGCGACAGGAACAGCATGTCGCCCACGATGTCCTGCATGCGATGCAGTTCATCGAGATGACCGCCCAGGCGATCCGCGACAGCCGGTGGCAAGCCGCCCTCGCGCAGGGTCAGCTCGGTGCCGGCGCTCAGCGTCGCCAGCGGTGTGCGGAGTTCATGCGCGACGTTCGCGCTGAAGGCCTCGCGCTGCGCGCAGGAGCGCCGCTGCCGCTCGAGCATCGCGGTCAACTGGTCCACGCGTTGCCGCAGGGCGCGCAGCAATCCGCCCGCGCTGCGCAACGATGACAAAACGGTCATCCGCATGTCCGCCTCGTGTCAGCGCGGGCTGCGTAGAGTCGATCCCAAGGCGTTTGAAAAGCGCGCCGACGCAGCGGGATCCGCTCCGCGGCAACGCGATGGATCACGCGTGCTGGACCACTTTCAACCGAAGGAGTTTCACCATGCATCACTTCAAGAAGCTGTCGATTCCCCTGAGCGCCGCGGCCCTGGCCGCCGCACTGGCCGTGCCCGCATTCGCCCAGGTGGAGGAAGAGATCGTGTCCGGACCCAAGTCCCGCGACCAGGTGATCGCGGAGCTGGAGCAGGCCCGCGCGGACGGCACCCTGGCCCAGCTGCAGGGGGAGCACAGCTATGCGCCGGACTTCGATGAAGCCCGCGGCATGGACGTGCAGTATTCGAATCACCAGGCCGATGCCGATGTGACGGTGGGCATGTCGTCGGACACCAGCAGCGAAGTGCGTTTCTCCGCACCTGCTGCGGGCGGCAAGACACGTGCCCAGGTCATGGATGAGCTGGAACAGGCTCGCGCCGACGGGACGCTGGAGCGTCTGTGGAGCGAGCAGGGGTATGCGCCGGAGTTCGAGGCGGCGCGTTCGTCCACTCGCTGATCGCTCCCTCAGATCCTGCACCGGCCGTGACGATCCGCTCGTCGGGTCCGACCGGAACCGTGCTGGCCTGATGGACCGCAGGATGGACTTCGGATGACCCGACCCGTACCGAACGGTCATCCCACTTCGAGCAACGGGGTTCCCGCATGGGAACCCCGCTTTCGTTTCCGCACCGGAAATTCTGAGGCGCTCAGAACCGCCTGACGTCGAGGATGGCTTGCGCGAACGCCTTCGGCGCTTCCTGCGGCAGGTTGTGGCCGATGCCACCGCGCAGGTCGCGGTGCTCGTAATGCCCGCTGAATTTGGGCCGATAGGCGGCGGGCGACGGATGAGGCGCGCCATTGGCATCGCCCTCCAGCGTGATCGTCGGAATGCCGATCACCGGCGCCGCGCCGATGCGGGCCTCGATCGCATCGAAGCGCGGCTCGCCCTCGGCCAGCCCGAGGCGCCAGCGGTAGTTGTGCACGACGATGTCGACATGGTCCGGGTTGAAGAATGCAGCCGCGCTGCGCGCGAAGGTCGCGTCGTCGAAGCGCCACCGCGGCGAGGCCAGTTGCCAGATCAGCCGCGCGAAGGCCTCGCGGTGTTGCTGGTAGCCCAGGCGGCCGCGCTCGGTCGCGAAGTAGTACTGGTACCACCATTGCAGCTCGGCCGCCGGCGGCAGCGGCTGCTGGTTGACCTGTCGGCTGACCAGCAGGTAGCCGCTGACGGACACCAGCGCCTCGCAGCGCTCCGGCCATAACGCGGCCAGGATGCCCGCCGTGCGCGCGCCCCAGTCGCAGCCGGCGACCAGCGCCTTCGGAATGCGCAGCGCGTCCAGCAAGGCGATGGCGTCGCTGGCCAGCGCGCCTTGCTGGCCGTTGCGAGGCGTGCCGGCCGACAGGAAGCGCGTCGTGCCGTAACCCCGCGCGTAGGGAACGATCACGCGATGTCCGGCCGCGGCCAGCAGGGGCGCGACCGCCTCGTAGGTATGGACGTCATACGGCCAGCCATGCAGCAGCAGTACCGGCGGGCCGTCGGCGGGGCCCGCTTCGACGTAACCCACGCGCAGGTCGCCGGCGTCGATCTCCTTCAGGACGCCGAAGGCCGGCGAGATGGCGATCGGGGATCCGCTGGCACCGGACGCGTCACCTGCGGGCGCGGCGGTGGCGGCCCGGCTCAGGCCGGTCGGGAGGGCAACGGCGGTGGCCGCGGAAGCGGCGCCGATCAGGAAGCGGCGGCGGGGCAGAGAGGCCTCGGTCATGTCGGTCTCCAGGGTGTGGTGGCGAAGGCCCAGTGGACCGGGCCGATGTATCGCCGGCTTGTCGAGTTGCCGGCCGGGGTGCATGCCGGTGTCGCCCGAGCGCCAGCGGATACAGCGGCATACAAACGCGTCGTCCGCTGCGATTCCTGACATCGATCAATCCCGCCGCTGGCATACGAGGCCCCGCGTTCCTAGCCTGCGCGGACCGGGCGCGCGGGGCGTCCGCGACCGGGGCAGGGCCCCAAGGAGGAGTCGATGAAGGACGTGTCGCTGGACGAGATCGTCTACTTTCCCTCGCTGCGGACGCAGCCGGCGGAACTGCTGGGGCTGCGCGAGCTCGATCGGGCGCGCAAGCGCCGCATGCTGCCCTTGCTCACGCTGACGCCGACGCCGCGGATGCCCGCCCTGGTGGACTTCCGCCATGCCGCCCGGCAGGCGGAAGAGGCGATGCGCTCGCTGCCCTACCTGGTGGACCTCGGCCGTGCGCCGTCCGAGCATGCGGCGGCCTGGCGGCAGCTGGTCGATCCGGCGCAGGGGTTCCGGCTTTGGCGCGAGTTTGTCCAGGCCCATCCGGGCGCGCTGCCCGTGGTCCAGGCGCCCGACGGTGCCAACCCGCGCGCCGTCGCGCAGCAGGCGGTGGACATCGAGCGCGAGTTCGGCCTGGTCGTCTTCCGCCTGCGCGGCGCGGTGCCCTTGACGACCGGCGTCGAACTGGCGCTGGACCAACTCGACGCACCCGGGCAGGCGCTGGTCGTCCTGGACTTCGGGACCGAGCGGGACTGGCTGCTGGGCTGCGCGGGCAACGCGCGTGACCTGGTGCTGCGCTGGCGGGCCAGATGGCCCGAGTTGCGCGTCGTGGTGATGGGCAACAGCTTTCCGTCCGCGGCGCAGGCGCTGGGCCGCGCGCCGACCGGCGAGTTCCCGCGTTCGGGGCGCCTGGCCCTGCTCGAGCGGGAGTTGCACCGACGGGTGGGCGCCTCGGCCCGGGTCGCTTATGGCGACCACGGGTCGGTCCACGCGCCCAGCGAGCCTGGCGCCGAGTGGCCGCCGGGCCTGGTGCGGATCGATTACACGCGGCAGGGCGAATGGCGCTTCGAGCGACGACTGCGATCGACCGTCGACGAGGCCAGCCAGGAGGCGGCGTCGGCGATCGTCTCCGGCGCGCCGGGCTTCGGGGAACGCGGCCTCTGGGGTGAGCACGCGATCCAGGAGGCCGCGAACGGCCGGGCCTTCGCGCGCGGCCGGGAGGAGTGGACCGCCGTGCGTGTCAACCTGCATCTGGCGACGCAGGTCGACGAGATGATCGAGGAAGCGGCCGCCTATACTCGCGCCCCATGCGCCGCTGGTTCGCCGTCTTCCTGCTGATCCTGGTGCCGCTCCAGCTGAGCTGGGCGGTGGCGGCGACCTATTGCGGGCACGAGGACGATCCCGCCGCCCGTCATGTCGGGCATCACGAGCATCGTCATGAGGGCGAGCATCGGTCTGGCTCCTCGCCGGAGGCCCCATCCGCCGACGCCGGCAAGGCCACCCATCCGCCGACGCCTTGCGTCGACGACGACTGCGGCTTCTGCCATCTGGGGCACACCCAGCCGGTGGCGAGCACGCCGCTGGAGCTGCCCGCCGTGAACGGGCCGATCGCGCGCGCCGCCGCGCCCGAGTCCTGGTCCTCGCGCGGCCCCGACCGCCGCGAGCGCCCCAATTGGCGCACCGCCTGAGCGGCGGGCGCCTCCTCCTTCCCTGATCCTCGACCGCCTCGGCCTGGCCGAGGCCTCAGGCGCTCGCCGATTCCCCGTTGATCCCTTTCCTGCCCACCGCTCCACGCGGCGGCGGGCGCAACGCCGGAGTCTCCGATGCGCAAGTTCCTGGTGCCGCTGTGCAGCGCGGCACTGCTGTCCCTTCTTCCCCTGGCGAGCCGGGCCTCGTCCGGTCCGGCCACCGCCGGGCCCTCGTCCGATGCGGGGTCTTCGCCCGTCGCCGGGCGCTCATTCGATGCGGGATCCTCGTCCGGCGCCGGACGCTCGTCCGATGCCGGAGCTCCGCCCCCAGTCGCCTCGCCGCGGCCCGACACGCCGCAGCCGCTCTCGCTGGAGGCCGCCGTCGAGCGCGCCCTGGGCGCGCACCCGCGGCTGCGCGCGGCCGCCTTCGACGTCGAGGCCGCCGACGGCGCGGTGCGGCAGGCGGCCTTGCCGCCCAATCCCACGCTGAGCCTCGAGCAGGAGGACACCCGGCGCGAGACCCGCACCGTCACCGTCCTGCTGAGCCAGCCGCTGGAGATCGGCGGCCAGCGCGCCGCCCGGACCGAATGGGCCCGGCGCGGTCGCGACCTGGCGCAGGCGGAACTCGACGCGGTGCGCGCCGAGCTGCGCGCGGAGGTGGTCCAGGCCTTCTTCGCCACCTTGCTGGCGCAGGAGCGCCTGCAGAGCGCCGAGGAGTCGCTGCGCATCGCCGGCGACGGCGCCGGTGCGACGGCGCGCCGCGTAACGGCCGGCAAGCTGTCGCCGATCGACGAGACCCGCGCCCGGGTCGCGGTGTCGACGGCGCGGATCGAATGGCGCCAGGCGCAGGCCGAGCAGCTCGCCTCGCGGCATGTGCTGGCGGCCGCTATCGGCGTGGAGGAATCCACGATCGGCGCGCTCGACGGTCACGCGGACGCGCTGCCGCCGTTGCCCGATGCGGCCGAGGTCGGCCGGCGGCTGGCCGATGCGCCGGCGCTTCGCCGGGCTCGGCTGGACGTCGAGCAGGCCCAGGCCGCCTATGACCTGGCGCGCACCCAGCGCATCCCCGACCTGACGGTGAGCCTGGGCGCGAAGCGCTCGCAGGAGATCGGCCGCAGCCAGGCCGTCATCGGCGTGTCGCTGCCGCTGCCGCTGTTCGATCGCAACCAGGGCGCGCAACGCGAGGCCCTCAAGCGCCGGCAGGCGGCCGAGCAGCGCGCCGAGGCGGAATCGCAGCGCTTGCGGGCCGAGGTGCTGGCCGCCGCCGACGAATTGAGGGCCCGGGCCGACGAGGTCGAGGCGCTGCGCCGCGAGGTGCTGCCCGGCGCGCGCGAGGCCTACACCGCCGCGAGCCGCGGCTTCGAGCTCGGCAAGTTCGGTTTCCTGGACGTGCTCGACGCGCAGCGCACCTGGCTGCAGGCGCGGACGCAGCTCCTGGACGCGCTGGCCAAGGCCTACCGCGCCCAGGCTGAACTCGACCGGCGCCTCGGCGCCCCCGCCCAGCAACCGTGAGAACGACGATGAATTTCAACAAGCAAGACGACAAGACCGCCTCGGGCCACGCGCTGCCGAAGCGGCAACGGATCGCGATCGCGGTGCTGCTGGCCATCGGCCTGGGCGGCGGCGCCGCGATCCTGGCCTCGGGGCCCGCTTCCTCGCCCAAGGGCCACGGCGAACACGCCGAGGACGGACACGATGACCACGGGCATGAGGAGGCGCCGGGCGCGCCGTCTCCCGCGGCGAAGGACGAGCACGGGCATGCGGGCTCGGCCGACCACGCCGGCGAGCGCTCGTCCGCGGGCGAGGGCCAGGGAGCGACTCCGGGCGGCGACCGGGGGGCCGGCAAGGGCGCCGGCCAGCACGCGGCGAGCCGCGAGGCACAGGCCCGCCACGCCGCAGCGCCCGAGACCGTCGCAATGACCGAAGCGCAGGTCCAGGCCGCGGCGATCGCGCTCGAGGCCGCCGGACCCGCGACCCTGCGCGCGACCACCCGCCTGCCGGGCGAGATCGGCTTCAACGAGGACCGCACCGCGCATGTGGTGCCACGCGTGGCCGGGGTCGTCGAGGCGGTGCCGGCGGCGCTCGGCCAGGCGGTGCGCAAGGGCGAGCTGCTGGCGGTCATCGCCAGCGCGCAGGTGTCGGATCAGCGCAGCGAGTGGCTCGCCGCGCAGAAGCGGCTGCAGCTGGCGCGCACGACCTTCGAGCGCGAACGCCAGCTGTGGGAGGAGAAGATCTCGCCTCGCCAGGACGTCGACGTGGCCGAGCAGGCCTTGCGGGAGGCGGAGATCGCGGTCGCCAACGCGCGCCAGAAGCTGCAGGCCGTGGGCGCGTCGCCGACCGGCGGCGCGCTCAACCGCTTCGAATTGCGCGCGCCTTTCGATGGCGTCGTCGTCGAGAAGCATCTGGCGCTGGGCGAGCAGGTCAAGGAGGACGCCAGCGCCTTCGTGCTGTCGGACCTGCGCACCGTCTGGGCGCGGATCGACGTGCCCGCCGCCGACCTGGCCAAGGTGCGCGTGGGTGCGCGCGCGGTGGTGCGCGCCACCGCCTTCGAGCAGTCAGCGCCGGGCTCGGTCACCTACGTCGGCGCGCTGATCGGCGGACAGACCCGCACGGCGCAGGCGCGGATCGCCTTGTCGAACCCGGACGGCGCCTGGCGACCCGGCCTGTTCGTCGACGTGGAGCTGGTGACCGGCGAGACGTCGGCGCCGGTGACCGTGCCGGCGGAAGCGGTGCAGATCGTCGAGGACCGGCCGGTCGTCTTCGTGCGGGTGGCCGAGGGCTTCGCCGCGCAGCCGGTGAAGCCCGGACGCGCCGACGGGCAACGCATCGAGGTCCTCGAGGGCCTGAAGCCCGGCACGCGGGTCGCGACGCGCAATGCCTTCGTCATCAAGTCCGAGGCCGGCAAGGGCTCGGCGACCCATTCGCACTGACGGAGGCGGCATGTTTGAACGCATCATCCGATTCGCCATCGAGCACCGCTGGCTGGTGCTGCTGGCCGTGCTGGGCATGGCGGCGCTGGGGGTCTTCAGCTACCAGAAGCTGCCGATCGACGCCGTGCCCGACATCACCAACGTCCAGGTGCAGATCAACACCGGCGCGCCGGGCTACTCGCCGCTGGAGACCGAGCAGCGCGTGACCTTCCCGGTGGAGACCGCGATGGCGGGGCTGCCGGGGCTGAAGCAGACCCGCTCGCTGTCCCGCTACGGGCTGTCGCAGGTCACGGTGATCTTCCGCGACGGCACCGACATCCATTTCGCGCGGCAGCTGGTCAACGAGCGGCTGCAGGCCGCGCGCGAGCAGCTGCCCGACGGCCTGGCGCCGGCGATGGGGCCGGTGTCCACGGGCCTGGGCGAGATCTACCAGTGGACCCTCGAAGCCGAGGAGGGCGCGCGCAAGGCCGATGGAACGCCCTACACGCCGACCGACCTGCGCGAGCTGCAGGACTGGGTCGTCAAGCCGCAGCTGCGCACGGTGCCGGGCGTGACCGAGGTCAACACCATCGGCGGCTTCGCGAAGGAGTTCGAGATCGCGCCCGATCCGGGGCGGCTGTCCTCGCACGGGCTGACGCTGTCGGACGTGGTGGCGGCGCTGGAGCGCAACAACGCCAATGTCGGCGCGGGCTACATCGAGCGGCGCGGCGAGCAGTACCTGATCCGCGCCCCCGGCCAACTGCGCGGCCTGGCCGACATCGGCCAGGTCGTGCTGCGCAGCGACGGCGGCGTGCCGGTGCGGGTGCGCGACGTGGCGCAGGTGGGCATCGGCAAGGAACTGCGCGGCGGCGCCGCGACCGACAACGGCCGCGAGGTGGTGCTGGGCACCGTGTTCATGCTGAGCGGCGAGAACAGCCGCAGCGTCGCGCAGGCGGTGGACCGCAAGATGAAGGCGGTCGCCACCACGCTGCCCAAGGGCGTGCAGGTGGTCACCGTCTACGACCGCACGGTGCTGGTGGACAAGGCCATCGCCACCGTGAGGAAGAACCTGGTCGAAGGCGCGGTGCTGGTGATCGCGGTGCTGTTCCTGTTCCTGGGCAACCTGCGCGCGGCGGTGCTGACGGCGATGGTCATCCCGCTGTCGATGCTGTTCACCTTCAGCGGCATGGTCAGCCAGAAGGTCAGCGCCAACCTGATGAGCCTGGGCGCCCTGGACTTCGGGATCATCGTGGACGGGGCGGTCGTGATCGTCGAGAACTGCGTGCGGCGGCTGGCGCATGCCCAGGCGCGGCTGGGCCGGCCGCTGACCCGCGGCGAGCGCTTCCACGAGGTCTTCGCCGCGGCGCAGGAGGCGCGCCGGCCGCTGCTGTTCGGGCAGCTGATCATCATGGTGGTGTACCTGCCGATCTTCGCGCTCACCGGCGTGGAGGGCCGCATGTTCCATCCGATGGCGGTGACGGTGGTGCTGGCGCTGCTGGGCGCGATGATCCTGTCGATCACCTTCGTCCCGGCCGCGGTGGCGCTGTTCATCGGCGACAAGGTCCAGGAGAAGGAGAGCCGCCTGATGGCCTGGGCGCATCGCGCCTACGAGCCGCTGCTGGGCCGCGCGATGGCGGCGCGGCCGGTGGTCATCACCGGCGCGGTCGTGGCCGTGGTGCTGTCCGCGCTGCTGGCCACGCGGCTGGGCAGCGAGTTCGTGCCCAGCCTGGACGAGGGCGACTTCGCCGTGCAGGCGCTGCGGCTGCCGGGCGCCAGCCTGACGCAATCGGTGGCGATGCAGCGGCAGCTGGAGGCGCGGCTCAAGCAGAAGTTCCCGGAGATCGAGCGGGTGTTCTCGCGCACCGGCACGGCCGAGATCGCGGCGGACCCGATGCCGCCCAACATCTCCGATGCCTACGTGATGCTCAAGCCGCGCGACCAGTGGCCCGAGCCCCGGCGCACGCGCGAGGCGCTGATCGAAGCCGTGCAGGCGGAACTGGCCACGCTGCCGGGGCAGAACTACGAGTTCTCGCAGCCGATCCAGCTGCGTTTCAACGAGCTGATCTCGGGCGTGCGCTCGGACGTCGCGGTGAAGGTCTTCGGCGACGACATGGCGCAGCTGGACGCGGCGGCGGCGCGCATCGCCGCGGTGCTGGGCGGGATCGAGGGCGCGACGCAGGTCAACGTCGAGCAGACGACCGGCCTGCCGGTGCTCACGGTGGACATCGACCGCGAGCAGGTTGCGCGGCACGGCCTGAACCTGCTGGACGTGCAGGAGCTGGTGGCCACGGCCACCGGCGGCGCGACCGCGGGGACGCTGTTCGAGGGCGACCGGCGCTTCCCGGTCGTGGTGCGCCTGCCCGAGGCGCTGCGCACCGACCTGTCGGCGATCGAGCGGCTGCCGGTGCCGCTGCCCAAGGGCGCGGACGGCGCGGTGCGTTTCCTGCCGCTGTCGGCGCTGGCGAAGTTGTCGCTGGCGCCGGGGCCGAACCAGGTCAGCCGCGAGGACGGCAAGCGCCGGGTGGTGGTCAGCGCCAATGTGCGCGGCCGCGACCTCGGTTCCTTCGTCGCGCAGGCGCAGCGGGCGGTGAGCGAGCAGGTGGTGCTGCCGTCCGGCTACTGGCTCGGCTGGGGTGGGCAGTTCGAGAACCTGCAGTCCGCCAGCGAGCGCCTGCGCGTGGTGGTGCCGGTGGCGCTGGGTCTGGTCTTCGCCCTGCTGTTCGCGATGTTCGGCAATGCGCGCGACGGCCTGCTGGTGTTCTCGGGCATTCCCTTCGCGCTGACCGGGGGCGTGCTGGCGCTGTGGTTGCGGGGGATCCCGTTGTCGATCTCGGCGGCGGTGGGCTTCATCGCGCTCAGCGGCGTGGCGGTGCTCAACGGGCTGGTGATGATCGCCTTCATCCGGCAGTTGCGGGAGCAGGGCCGGCCGCTGGACGCGGCGATCCACGAAGGCGCGCTGACGCGCCTGCGGCCGGTGCTGATGACGGCGCTGGTGGCCTCGCTGGGCTTCGTGCCGATGGCGCTGGCCACGGGCACCGGGGCGGAGGTGCAGCGGCCACTGGCGACGGTGGTGATCGGCGGCATCCTGTCGTCGACGGCGCTGACCTTGCTGGTGCTGCCGGTGCTGTACCGGTGGGCTTACCGGCGCGATGAGCCGGCGCAAGCGCAGGCGCCCGAGCTGCTTGATCAGGGTCCGACGCGGGACCCGGTGGCTTCCTGAGGCGGGCGCTCCGACCCGGGCGTCGGGAGACGACCCGGGCGGCGGCGCGCTGCCCCGCATCCGAGGCAGTGCGCTGCCTTGTCGAAGTCGGCGTGAGGCGATCTCGACACATGAGGGCCATGGAATTCCGCAGGCCGTCTTCCTAGAGTGGGCAGCTCACTTAGCAAGGAGAGGGCCATGCCCATTTCGACGATGTCCGCGAACGGACGCCTGACGGTCCCCCGGGAGATTCGTCAGGCGGTGAATGCCAAGCCGGGAACCGAGTTCCTCTGGGTCCTGATGAGGGACGGGACCATTCAGGTGGTTGCCAGGACGGTGACGTTCGAAGAGCTCGCCGGCATGCTGAAGCCCGCACCCGGCATCAGCGTGTCCGTGGAAGACATGAACCCGTTCCGATGATGTGTGCGGTCGACACGAACATTCTGATCCGGCTGATCGTGCAGGACGACGCGGTTCAACTGGATGCAGTCAAGCGGCTGAAGCAACGCTACGCGCGCGCGGCCCGCAGACTGTTCGTGTCGACCACCGTGCTCCTGGAACTCGAGTGGGTGCTGCGCTCCCGATATCGCTTTGGCCGGGCGCAAGTGGTGCATGCCCTGGGCCAGTTGATCGGGTCCGGCGAGTTCGAGTTTGAAAGGCTGGAGGCCATCCTCAACGCCACCAGGGCGTATGCCGCGTCGACGGCCGACATGGCGGACTGCATCCATGCGGAGATGGCGGCCGTGAACGGTCGCAGCCCGCTTCACACCTTCGACCGCAACGCATCGATGCTGGCCGGCGCTGAACTCATGCGCTGAGGCCGCCAGGAGACTCAGGTGCCGATGACCCGCATGGAGATGAACGGCCGGATCCTCGTCCCGAAGGAGATCCGGAAGGCCACGGGCGCGAAGCTGGACACGCGGTTCTTCTGGGAGCTGCAGGAAGACGGGAGCGTGCGCGTGACCGTCAAGGCCGCTCCCGCGGTCGTGGTCGTGGAGCCGTGGCCCAGGCGCGATGAGTCGTCCCACGACGAAAGAGACGACAACCCACCCGCCGCGATCTGATCTGTGTCCTCATCGACGACCGCACCGCGTGCGGTCGTCCGTTTGACAAGCCCCGGCTCAGGCAGCGGCGAAGCGATGCAGTGTCACGCTGCGATAGACCTCGCCGGGTCGCAGGATCGTGGACGGCCAGTCGGGGCTCGCCGGTCGGTTTGGCGAGTCCGGGTGGTGCTGCGTCTCCAGGCAGAGGCCATCTCCCTGCCGATAGAAGGCGCCTTCGCTGCCCAGCAGGCTGCCGTCCAGGAAGTTGCCGGAGTAGAACTGCATCGCCGGCTCGGTGGTCAGGACCTCCATGCTTCGGCCCGAGACGGGATCGCGCAGCCGCGCCGCCAGGTGCAGTCGACCATCGAAGGGCGCGTCCAGCACCCAGTTGTGGTCGTAGCCCTTGCCGCGCTGCAGCTGCGGATGCGCCTGGCGCAGCCGCGACTCGATCACCCGCGGCTCACGGAAGTCGAAGGGCGTGCCCGCCACCGTCGCGATCGCGGTCGGAATCAGCGCTTCGTCCACCTCGCAATAGCGGCTGCCGAAGATCTGCAGCTCATGCCCCAGCACCGACCCGCGACCCGCCAGGTTGAAGTAGTCGTGGTGCGTCAGGTTGACCACCGTCGGCGCATCGGTCGTGGCTTCGTACTCGATGGCCCATCCCATCTCGTCATCGAGCCGGTAGCGCACCACCGCCCGCAGCCGGCCCGGGAAGCCCTGGTCGCCCGCCGGGCTGTCGAGCTCCAGTCGCAGGCAGCTGTCGCTCTCGGCTTCCGCCCGCCACAGCAGGTGGCCGAATCCGCGCGGGCCGCCGTGCAGGCAGTTGCCGCCGTCGTTGGCCATCAGCGCGTGGCGTTCACCGTCCAGCCGGAACGTGGCGCCCGCGATGCGGTTGCCATACCGGCCGACGATCACGCCGAAATGCGGATTGCGCAGCACGTAGTCCTCGAGCGTCGGCAGGCCCAGCACGACGTTGGCCGATTCGCCCCGCGCATCCGGCACCTCCAGCCGCGTGACGATGCCCCCATGGGTGATCGCCGACAGCCGCAGGCCGCGCCCGTTGTCCATCGTGAACTCATGCACCGGCCGGCCGTCGGGCAGGTGGCCGTAGACCCGCTGTTGAATCGCTGTCATCGTGTATTGAACCGGTGAGGAACCTGGCCGCGATGGCCGTGTGGATCGAGCTCGAACAGCGCGCCGGCCAGCGGCTCGTGTTCGCATTGCCGGCGCGCGGTCGTGACGAAGAGCCGGTCCAGCGCCGGCCCGCCGAACACCGGACAGGTCGGCTGCGAGGCCGGCACGGACAGGCGCAGTGTCTCGCGGCCTTCCGCGTCGAAACGGATCACCACGCCATCGCCCCAGATGGCCGACCACAGGCCGCCGTCGGCATCGACCGCCGCGCCGTCCGGTTCACCGCCGTCCATGGGCAACTGCGCGAAGACGCGGCGCTCCCCGAGCCGCCCGTCGGCGTGGTAGTCCATCGCCCAGATCGTGCGGGTGGGGGAGTCGGTGTAGTACAGCGTGCCGCCGTCGGGACTGAAGTTCAGCGAGTTGCCGACGATCCCCGGCGGCAGCGGCAAGCGCTCGATGGCCAGGCCGCGGCCGATGCCGACGCCCGCCATGGCCGCGCGGTAATAACCGCCCACCGCCGCGCCGTGCGGGTTGAACATGCCGAACACGAAACGCCCCTGCGGATCGCAGCGGCCGTCGTTGATGCGGGTGCGCGGCTCATCGGCCTCGACCGGCGTCAGCGGCCCGATCTCGCCGGTGGCCAGGTCGAACATCGCCACGCCCGAGGCCAGCCCCAGCAGCAACTGCCCCGGCTGGTCGCACAGCGCGAAGCTGCCCAGCGGCTCCGGCATCGGCCATTCGGTGATCTCGCCGGCCAGCGCCGGTCCGCCGGCCTCGCGGGTGGGTGAGGCCTCGGCCCGCCAGCGGAAGAGCCGATGACTGTCGATGTCGGTCCAGTACAGCGCCTGCTCGCGCTCGCACCACAGCGCGCATTCGCCGAGCCGGTCCCGCCCGTCCACATGCACGCGGGCCGCTTCCGCCGCTCCGGCCGCGCCGCGCGGGGCGGCGGCCGTCGATGCCAGCCCGGCGCTCATGCCCAGCCCCCGTCGACGATGTAGTCCTGCGCGCTGCACATCGCGCTGTCGTCCGCCGCCAGGAACAGCGCCATGGCCGCGACATGGTCGGGCATCAGCGGCTGCTTCAGGCACTGGTTGGCGTCGATCTCCTTCTTGGTCTCGTCGTTGACCCAGAGCTTGAGCTGCTTCTCGGTCATCACCCAGCCCGGCACCAGCGTGTTGACGCGGATGTTGAAGGGCCCGAGGTCGCGCGCCAGCGAGCGCGTCAGCCCTTGCACGCCGGCCTTGGAGGTCGTGTACGCCGCCATGCCGCCCTGCATCAGCATCCAGCTGAAGGAACCGAAGTTGATGATCGAGCCGCCGCCCAGCGCCTTCATGTCCGGCGCCACCGCCTGCGCGGCGAAGAACTGGTGCTTGATGTTGACGGCCATCGCCTGGTCCCAGAACTCGGGCGTGACCTCCTCCAGCGGATGGCGCTTGTCGTTGGCGGCGTTGTTCAGCAGCACCTTGAACGGGCCGCCGAGCTGCTCGCGCAGCGTCGCGATCGCGGCGCGCAGCTGCGCGATGTCGGTCAGGTCGGCCGCGACGAAGGCGCAACCCGGCAGCCGCGCCGCGAGCTCGCGCCCGGCGTCCGCGGCGATGTCGATGAATCCCACCCGCGCGCCCTGGGCGGCGAAGCGCTCGACCAGCGTCGCGCCGATGCCGGTCGCGCCGCCGGTGATGAGCACGCGCTGCTCGCGCAGGCTGGGATAGAGGGCGCTGGTCATGGTGTCTCCGTCGTTGTCGGACGCGAGTGTCGCGCCCTTGTGGGTGTGTCGTGGTGCTGATTCTATAAGTCTGACTATTTGAGAAGTGAAGAAGCCATGAATGAGGGTTTGCACCGATACGTGAATCAATAAAGTAATACTTTAATTCGATCCAACAAGAATCACCGATCCTCTGGAGACAAGATGAGCCTGAGCTTCCCCCGGCCCTACAAGGGCGTGTTCCCGGTCGTGCCCACGACCTTCAACGCCCAGGGCGGCCTCGACCTGGAAAGCCAGAAGCGCTGCATCGACTTCATGATCGATGCCGGCTCCACCGGCCTGTGCATCCTGGCGAATTTCTCCGAGCAGTTCGTGCTGGGCGACGACGAACGCGCGGTGCTGACGCGCACGATCCTGGAGCATGTCGCCGGTCGCGTCCCGGTCATCGTGACCACCACCCACTACAGCACGCAGATCTGCGCCGAGCGCAGCCGCATGGCGCAGGACCTGGGCGCGGCGATGGTGATGGTGATGCCGCCGTATCACGGCGCGACGCTGCGCGTGGGCGAGGCCGGCATCTTCGAGTTCTACGCGCGCCTGTCCGATGCGATCGACATCCCCGTCATGATCCAGGACGCGCCGATGTCGGGCACGCCGCTGCCGGCGCCGTTCCTGGCCCGCATGGCCAAGGAGATCGAGCAGGTCCGCTACTTCAAGATCGAGACCGCTGGCGCCGCCAGCAAGCTGCGCGAGTTGATCGCGCTGGGCGGCGAGGCGATCGAAGGCCCCTGGGACGGCGAGGAGGCGATCACGCTGCTGGCCGACCTGGATGCCGGCGCCACCGGCGCGATGACCGGCGGTGCCTATCCGGACGGCATCCGTCGCATCGTCGACGCCTACGCCGCCGGTGACCGCGAGACCGCGGTGGCCGAGTACGGCCGCTGGCTGCCGCTGATCAACTACGAGAACCGCCAGGGCGGCATCCTGACCGCCAAGGCGCTGATGAAGGAAGGCGGCGTGATCGCGTGCGACGCACCGCGCCATCCGTTCCCGACGATGAACCCGCAGGTGCGGGCCGGCCTGCTCGACGCGGCCCGGCGGCTCGATCCGCTGGTGCTGCGCTGGGGCCGCTGAGTCCCGCCTTCTTCTCCCTCACTTCCAGACCCGCCGAGACCCGACCAGAGCCGCCCAGAGCCGCATAAGGCCGTGAGCGACGCCGGGTCAGCAAGAACCGTCATGAGCGCCATTCCTGAATTCAAGAACTACATCGCCGGCGAATGGGTCGCCGGCGTGGACCAGCGGCCCAACATCAATCCGTCGGACACCAGCGACGTGATCGGGCTGTACGCGCAGGCCGACGCCGCGCAGACCGAGGCCGCCATCGCTGCGGCGCAGGCCGCGTTCCCCGCGTGGGCGGCGAGCACGCCGCAGCAGCGCTTCGACGTGCTGGACGCGGTCGGCAACGAGCTGCTGGCGCGCCGCGAGGAGATCGGCCGGCTGCTGTCGCGCGAGGAAGGCAAGACGCTGCCCGAGGGCATGGGCGAGACGCACCGCGCCGCGATGATCTTCAAGTTCTTCGCCGCCGAGGCGCTGCGCTGCGGCGGCGAGACGGTGGCCTCGGTGCGTCCCGGCGTGTCGGTGGACGTGCTGCGCCAGCCGGTGGGCGTCGTTGGCCTGATCGCGCCGTGGAACTTCCCGATCGCGATCCCCGCGTGGAAGATCGCGCCGGCGCTGGCCTACGGCAACACGGTGGTCTTCAAGCCGGCGGAGCTGGTGCCGGGCTGCGGCTGGACGCTGGCGGACATCCTGTCGCGCACCGCGCTGCCCAAGGGTGTCTTCAACCTGGTGATGGGCGCGGGCTCGCAGGTCGGGCAGACGCTGGTCGACTCGCCGCGCGTCAAGGCCATCAGCTTCACCGGCTCGGTGGGCACCGGCCGCCGCATCATCGCCGCCTGCGCCGCGCGCCAGGCCAAGGTGCAGGCCGAGATGGGCGGCAAGAATCCGCTGGTCGTGCTCGACGACGCCGACCTGGACGTGGCCGTGAACTCGGCCGTGCAGAGCGCCTTCTTCTCGACCGGCCAGCGCTGCACCGCGTCGAGCCGCATCCTCGTCACCGAGGGCATCCACGACCGCTTCGTCGAGGCCGTCGTCGCCAAGCTGGGCACGCTGAAGATCGACCACGCGCTCAAGGCCGGCACCGACATCGGCCCGGTGGTCGACCAGCGTCAGCTCGAGCAGAACCTGCGCTACGTCGACATCGCGCAGCGGGAGGGCGGCACGCTCGCCTTCGGCGGCGATGTGGTCGAGCGCGAGACGAAGGGCTTCTACCAGCGCCCGGCGCTGATCACCGGCACGACCAACGCGATGACGATCAGCCGCGAGGAGGTCTTCGGCCCGGTGGCCAACGTCGTGCGGGTGCGCGACTACGACGAGGCGTTGGCGCTGGCCAATGACACCGAGTTCGGCCTGTCCGCCGGCATCTGCACCCGGTCGCTGAAGCATGCGAGCCACTTCAAGCTGCATGCGCAGGCCGGGATGGTGATGGTCAACCTGCCGACCGCCGGCGTCGATTACCACGTGCCTTTCGGCGGCACGAAGGGCTCGAGCTACGGGCCGCGCGAGCAGGGCACCCATGCCCGCGAGTTCTACACGACGGTCAAGACCGCCTACACCTTCGCCGGCTGACCATGCAACGCGCGCAGCGCCGTCATCGCCCGCATCGATCCGCGCATCGGGCCCTGCTCGCGCAGGCGACCGGCGTTGCGCTGACGGCCTCGCTCGCAGCGGCGTTGATGGCGGGCTGCGCGGCCATCGCGCCGTCCGGCGCGTCGTCGGGTGGCGACCGGCAAGCGGCGGAGCTCGCCCCCGGCGCGCATGACCCGACGCTGATCGAGCGCGACGGCGTGCTGCACGTCTTCACCACGGGCAACGGCATCCAGCACCTGCGCTCGGAGGATGGCCGCCGCTGGTCGCGCCTGGCGCCGGCGCTCCAGCAGGCGCCGGCCTGGTGGGCCGAGGCCGTGCCCGCGCATCGCGGGCTGGACGTCTGGGCGCCCAAGGTCTTCGCGCTGCAGGGGCGCTACTGGCTGCTGTACTCGATCTCGACCTTCGGGAAGAACCGCTCGGCGATCGGGCTGACGAGCAGTGCGTCTCTGGACGGGCCGTGGCGCGACGAGGGCCTGGTCGTGAAGAGCGTCGAGGGCGACGACTTCAACGCGATCGATCCCGACCTGTTCATCGATGACCGCGCGGCGGGCGGCGATGGCCGGCTGTGGCTGAGCTACGGCTCCTTCTGGGGCGGACTCCGCCTGGTGGAGTTCGACCCCGCCACGATGCGGCCGACCGGGCCGACGCGCTTCATCGCGCGCGGCCGCGGCAAGGACGGCGTGGGCCGCGGCGACGCGATCGAGGCGCCGACGATCGTGCGGCATGGCGAGTGGATCTACCTGTTCGCCTCGCACGACTTCTGCTGCCGCGGCACGGCCAGCACCTACAACATCCGCGTCGGCCGCGCGCGGTCGGCGATGGGCCCCTTCCTCGACCGCGACGGCCGGGCGATGCTGGACGGCGGCGGCACGGTGGTGGAGCAGGGCGCCGGGCGCTGGATCGGTCCGGGCCACCAGGACGTGGCCGGCCGCTGGATCGTGCGTCACGCCTATGACGCCGAGGACGGCGGCAAACCCAAGCTGCGCATCGACGCGCTGCGCTGGACCGAGGACGGCTGGCCCCAGCTGTAGGCGAATTTCATGCGGCCGGAGAAGATCGACACGATCCCCGGCCTTCCCACCAGGATTCAGGAGACATTCCGTTGGCAGCCCTCAAGCTGGAGCAGATCGGCAAGCGCTATGGCGCGGTGCAGGTCATCCCCGACCTGTCGCTCGACGTGGCGCCGGGCGAGTTCATCGTGTTCCTCGGCCCGTCGGGCTGCGGCAAGACCAGCCTGCTGCGCATGATCGCCGGGCTGGAGGAAGTGACGGCCGGACGCATCCTGATCGGCGGGCAGGATGTCACCCATGCGGCGCCGGGCCTGCGGCAGCTGGCCATGGTGTTCCAGCACTATGCGCTGTATCCGCACATGACGGTGCGCGACAACCTGGCCTTCGGCCTGCGCAACATCAAGCTGACCGAGGCCGAGATCGACCGCCGCATCCAGGAGGCGGCGCGGATGCTGGAGCTCGACGCGCTGCTGGCGCGTAAGCCGGGGCAGCTGTCCGGCGGCCAGCGGCAGCGCGTGGCGATCGGCCGCGCGGTGGTGAAGGAGCCGGCGATCTTCCTCTTCGACGAGCCGCTGTCCAACCTGGATGCGGCGCTGCGCGGCCGCACGCGGCTGGAGCTGGCGCAATTGCACCGGCGCCTGGGCGCGACCATGGTCTTCGTCACCCACGACCAGATCGAGGCGATGACGCTGGCCACCCGCATCGTGGTGATGAATGCGGGCCGCATCGAGCAGGTCGCGCCGCCGGCGGAGCTTTACCGCCGGCCGGCCACGCGCTTCGTGGCTGGATTCATCGGCACGCCGGGGATGAACTTCATCCCGGTGCGGCGGCTGGCCGATCGGCAGGGACGGGCGGCGGTCGAGCTGCCGGGAGGCCAGGAGATCGGGACGCTGGTCGAGGCGGCGGTGCCGGGCAGCGAGCTCACGCTCGGCATACGTCCGGAGCACCTCGTCACCGCGGCGCGCGGTCCGCTGCCGGCGCAGGTGGAGATGGTCGAGTTCCTGGGTGAGCGGACCCTGGCGCATGTGCGGTTGGTCGACGGCACCCGCGCGATCGCCACGGTCGCGGGCGTGTCGCCGGCGGCCGGGGAGACGGTGCAGCTGGAACTCGCGATGGACGAGGCGCACCTCTTCGACAAGCAGGGGCTGGCGCACCACGCGTCGGCGCAGGGAGCGGTGGCATGAGTCCAGAGGTCCCGCGCGGTGCGGAGGCCGCTGGCCCTCACCCCCGCCCTCTCCCGCAAGCGGGAGAGGGAGTAAGACCAAGCGCCTTGGCCACTCCCCCTCTTCCGCAAGTGGGAGAGGGAGTAAGACCAGGCGCCTCGGTCGCAACCCCTCTTCCGCAAGTGGGAGAGGGAGTAGCACCAGCCGCCTCGGTCGTTTCCTCTCTTCCGCAAGTGGGAGAGGGAGTCAGCGCGGCGGTCCCGGTCTTTCCCCCTCTCCCGCTTGCGGGAGAGGGTAGGGGTGAGGGCCAGCGGCCGCGGCGGTCCTCCGTCGGATTGCGCGCCTCGCGCCCGGCGAATGCGCTGTTCGTGCTGCCCTTCGTCGCCGTCTACGCGCTGCTGCTGCTCTGGCCCTTGGCCAAGGGCTGGTTCATCAGCTTCCACGACCACGACCTGCTGTCCAACGACAGCTTCTTCATCGGCTGGCAGAACTACCGCGAGCTGCTCGCCGACGACGTCTTCCACCAGGTCGTCTGGAACACGATCCGCTTCGTGCTTCTGAGCGTGCCGGTCTTCGTCGGCCTGTCGCTGATGCTGGCGCTGGCGCTGAACCGGCCGGGCAAGCTGGCCGCCTTCCTGCGCGCCGTGTTCTTCTGCGCCAGCGTCTTCTCCGTCACGCTGATCACGCTGGTCTGGCAACTCGCCCTGATGCCCGAGCGCGGCCTGATCGCGCAGGGCAGCGCCGCCCTCGGCCTGCCGCAACTGCCCTGGCTCACCAGCGACCTGCTGGCCCTGCCTACGCTCGCGCTGGTGACGGTGTGGTGGATCATCGGCCTGCCGATGATGCTCTTCCTCTCGGCGCTGCAGCAGATCCCGTCCGACGTCTACGAGGCCGCCGCGCTGGACAACGCCAGCCGCTGGCGCACCTTGACGCATGTCACCCTGCCGGCGCTCAAGCGCACGGTCGCGCTGGTGGCCGTCATCGAGGTGATCCGCCAGTTCCAGGTCTTCCCGCAGATCATGCTCATGACCAACGGCGGCCCCAACAACACCACCCGGCCGATCGTGCAGTTCATCTACGAGCAGGCCTTCATGCAGCTCTCGCTGGGCTACGCCACCGCCGCGTCGCAGGTCCTGCTGGCGGTGATGCTGGTCGGCGTCAGCGTGCAGATGTGGCTGGAGCGGCGCGAAGCCGCGCAAGGAGCGCGTCGATGACCCCGATGTTGCGCAAGGGCTGGTTCGACCGCGCGGTGATGGCCGCGCTGGTGCTGCTGGCCGCGTTGTGGATGCTGCCGTTGCTGTGGGTGCTGGCGCTCTCGTTCAAGCCCAACGAGTTGCTGATGGTCCGCACCGACGTCTTCCTGGCGCCGCCCTACACCCTGGCCAACTACGCCGACATCCTGCAGACCTCGGCGGTGTTCCGCTGGCTGGGCAACAGCGCGCTGGTGGCGGCGCTGCAGACGCTGGGCGTGCTGGTGCTGTCCTCGCTGGCGGGTTACGGCTTCGCGCGCTGCGAGTTCCCGGGCCGGCGCTGGCTGTTCCCGCTGGTGCTCTTCGGCCTGGCCGTGCCCTCGCAGAGCGTCTTCATCCCGCTGCACCGGCTGTTCTCCGACTGGGGCCTGCAGAACACCTATGCCGGGCTGGCGCTGCCGGGGCTGGCCGCGCCGTTCGGGGTCTTCCTGATGACGCAGTACTTCAAGGCCGTCCCGATCGACCTGGAGGAGGCGGCGATGCTGGACAACGCCTCGCGCTTCAAGACCTTCTTCAAGGTGGTGCTGCCGCTGACACTGCCGGCGCAGGCGACGCTGGGCATCTTCACCTTCCTGGCCTGCTGGAACGATTACCTCTGGCCGCTGGTCATCGCGACCAAGCCGGAGATGTACACCTTGACGCGGGGCCTGGCCTCCACGCAGACCAACTTTGCCCAGTCGGAGGGATTGGGCTTCCTGATGGCGCAGGCGGTCTTCGCCGGCGCCCCGGTGCTGATGATCTATCTCTTCTTCCAGAAGCATCTGGTGACCGCCGTCGCCGGGACGGGCCGCTCATGACCGCGCAGCCCACCGCGCACGCCGCGCACGCCGCGCATGCTCAGGCCCGCCGTCAACGAGCGCTGCTGGGGCCGGAATGGGGCTTGGGGGTCCAGGAGGGATCCCCCATGCCCCGTGGAGAGCCCGCGCCAGGCGTTGCGAAGTCCTTCGCGGGAAGGGCTGCGGCCGCGTTCATGGCCACCATCGCCGCCCTGACAGCGACCCCGTTCCTGACCAGCTGCGGCGACAACCACGCCGAGCCCGCGCCCAAGACCGAGATCACGCTGATGCGTTTCTTCGGCAGCTGCGACGCCAAGTTCGGCGCGGTGAACGACGCGAGCCAGGGCGTGGGCGAATGCGGCATCGTGACCGCGATGGTCAACGAGTTCAACGCCACCAACACCGACGGCATCCGCGTGAAGACGCAGACGGCCGAGTGGGCGCCGTACTACGACCAACTGACCGCGCGGCTGGTGGCCAAGGACATCCCGACGGTGGCGGTGATGCACGAATCGGCGCTCGGTGACTACGTTCGCCGCCGCCTGATCGAACCGCTGGATGCGTCGCTGCCGGCACTGGGCATCGACGTGAACGACTTCACCGACCATGCCCGCCGCGGCGTGACGCTGAACGGCCAGATCTACGCGCTCCCCTTCGACACCTGGGCCTGGCTGTGGCACATCAACACCACGCTGATGGGCCAGGCCGGCCTGATGGGCGCGGATGGCAAGCCGCGCCTGCCGCATTCGCCGGACGAGTTGCTCGCGATGGCGCGCCAATTCAAGCAGCGGACCGGCAAGCCGCTGTTTGCCTGGGCCATCGTGAAGGAGACGGCGGCGACCAACCGCACCTTCCAGACGCTGATCGCGCAGCAGGACACGAAGCTGTTCAGCGACGACGGCCGGCGCATCGACATGCACCAGCCGCAGGTGGTCAATGCGCTGTCGCTGATGCAGCGGCTCTATGCCGAGGGGCATGTGAAGCCCAACCTCGACTACGGCGCGGCCAACCAGGCCTTCCTCAACGGCGAGGCCGGTGTCGTCGTGGTCGGCACCTGGACGATCGACCAGTTCCTGCGCGAGGCCCGCAAGCCCGAGTCGCCGCTCAAGGGCGGCTACACCGTCGTGCCGTTCCCGCAGCTGTACCAGCGGCCGGCGGTCTTCGCCGACGGTCACAGCTGGGCGCTGTTCAAGGGCGGCGCCGCCACGCCGGAGCAGCATGCGGCGGCGCTGAAGCTGCTGCAGTTCATCTGGCAGCGCAGCGCCGAATGGGCGCGCACCGGCCATCTGCCGGTGCGGCGCTCGGTGGCGCAGAGCGCGGCCTTCCGCGCGCTGCCGTTCCGCGAGAACCTGGCCGAGATCACCCGCACCGGCGCGTCCATGCCCAGCAGCGTGCCGACGCAGCGGGCGGTCGAACTGCTGATCGGCGAGGACGTGAGCAACCTGCTGGTGTCCGGCAAGCCCATCGCCGAGGTGCAGGACGACGTCGAGAAGCAGGTCAACAAGGCCTTGAAGAAGGTGAGGCGCTGAGATGACGTTCCCGAATGCCGCTGCTGCCGGCGCCCACGCCGGTACCGCATCGCCCGGCGCCGCGGGCGAGGGCTTCCCGGCCGCGCTGACGGTGCACCGCGACTTCGCCATCGGCGCGCTCGATCGTCGCCTCTTCGGCGCCTTCGTCGAGCACCTGGGCCGCTGCGTCTACACCGGGATCTTCGAGCCGGGTCACCCGACCGCCGATGAACAGGGCTTCCGCGGCGACGTGAAGGCGCTGGTGAAGGAGTTGGGCGTCACGCTGGTCCGTTATCCGGGTGGCAACTTCATGTCGGGCTACGACTGGGAGGATGGCGTCGGGCCGCGGGACCAGCGGCCGCGCCGGCTGGACCTGGCGTGGTACTCGACCGAGACCAACCAGGTCGGCACCAACGAGTTCATGGCCTGGTGCGAGGAACTCGACCTGAGCCCGATGTTCGGCGTCAACCTCGGCACGCGCGGCATGGACGATGCGCGCCGCTACCTCGAGTACTGCTGCCATCCCGGCGGGACGGAGCTGTCGGAACGGCGCCGCGCGCACGGCGTCGAGCCGCCGCATCGGATCCCGCTCTGGTGCCTGGGCAACGAGATGGACGGCCCCTGGCAGATCGGCCGCAAGACGCCGGACGAGTATGGTCGCCTCGCGCAGGAGACCGCCAAGCTGATGCGCATGCTGCAGCCCGGCATCGAGCTGGCGGCCTGCGGCTCGTCGGCCTTCGACATGCCGACCTATGGCGAGTGGGAGGATCGCGTGCTGTCGCATTGCCATGACGAGGTCGACTTCGTCTCGCTGCACAGCTACTTCGTGAAGCCCTTCGCGCCGGACGGCGTGCTGCCGCCCGGTGCGGACACCAGCACCGAGAGCTTCTTCGCCCAGATCGAGACCAACGCGCGCTACATCGAGGCGACCGTCGCGATCGCCGATGCGGTCGCGGCGCGGCGGCGTTCGAAGAAGCGGCTGATGCTGAGCTTCGACGAGTGGAACGTCTGGTACCGCGCGCGGCACGGCCATCACCTGAAGCAGGGCGGCTGGCCCGAGGCGCCGCGCTTGCTCGAGGAGGTCTACACCGTCGAGGACGCGCTGCTGGTCGGCGGCATGCTGTGCATGCTGATGAACCACGCGGACCGGGTGAAGGTGGCCTGCCTGGCGCAGCTGGTCAACGTGATCGCGCCCATCATGACCGAGCCCGGCGGCCCGGCCTGGCGGCAGACCATCTTCTGGCCCTTCGCGCTGGCCTCGCGCTTCGGGCGCGGCACCGTGCTGCGGCCGTCGATCGCGTCGCCGACCTATCCCCATGTCAAGGAAGGCGAGCTGCCCTACCTGGTGGCCAGCGTGGTCTGGAACGAGGACGACGGCACGCTCTCGGTCTTCGCGCTGAACCGTCACCTGGCCGCGCCCATGGACCTCGCGGTCGCGCTGCAGGGCCTGGGCGGCGATGCCGGGCTGGCGCTCGGCGAAGCTTGGGAGCTCCACGACCTGGACCTCCACGCCACCAACACCGTCGACCTGCCGGATCGCTTCCAGCCGCGCGCGCTGGGCGGCATCTGCGTCGATGGCGACACGCTGCGCGCGACGCTCCGGCCCGCGTCCTGGAACGTGATCGTTCTTCGTCCCCGCTGATCACCGGCTGCCTGGCCTTCGTCGATCCTCCTTCTTCCTCCTGTCGCTCCCATGTCGCTGAACTGGTCCCATCCGCTGATTCCCCAACGCGCCGATCCCCACCTGTCGCTGCACGACGGGCGCTACTGGTTCACCGCCTCGGTGCCCGGCTTCGATGCGATCGAGCTGCGCAGCGCCGCACGCATCGAGGACCTGCCCGAGGCAGCGCCGCGGATCGTCTGGACCCGCCATGCGCAGGGGCCGGCGAGCTGGCACATCTGGGCGCCGGAGCTCCATCGCGTCGACGGTCGCTGGCTGATCTACTTCGCCGGCGGCGAGCGCGACGACATCTGGAAAATCCGCATGCATGTGCTGGAGAACGCACATGCCGATCCCACGCAGGGCGAATGGATCGAACGCGGCCAGATCCACACGCCGCTGGACGACTTCGCGCTGGATGCGACGACCTTCCGCCATGGCGGCGAGCAGTACCTGTGCTGGGCCGAGGCGGATCGCGCGCGGCAGGGCAAGACCAATCTCTACCTGGCCACGCTGGCCAATGCCTGGACGCTCAAGAGCGCGCCGACCCTGATCAGCGAGGCCGTGCTGCCGTGGGAGCGGGTGGGCTTCGCCGTCAACGAGGGGCCGGCGGTGCTGCAGCGTTTCGGTCGCGTGCTGGTCGCCTACTCGGCGGCGGCGACCGACGCCAACTACTGCATGGGACTGGTGTGGGCCGATGCCCAGGCGGATCTGCTCGATCCGTCGGTCTGGCACAAGTCGCCGACGCCGGTCTTCGCCAGCGCCAACGGCCAGTACGGTCCGGGCCACAACAGCTTCACCACCACGTTGGACGGCCGCACCGACCTGCTGGTCTACCACGCGCGCGGCTATCGCGACATCGTCGGCGACCCCTTGCACGATCCCAACCGCCATGCGCGCGTGCAGCCCTTCGGCTGGCGCGCGGACGGGTTGCCGGACTTCGGCCAGCCGCAGCCCGACGGGCCGGTGCAGGCGGTGGACGCATGACGACAGGTCGACGCGCGAGGCGGCGGCCGGCGCTGCGCCAGGGCGGCTACCTGCAACGCCTCGCGCCGCCCGCCAAGGGAGGATTTGTCGCGAGTCTCCCGGCCGGCCGCCCGTGATAGCCTGCCGCCCGATATGAAGACCCGCGCCGATCATTCGACCTACAGCCCCCGCTCCCGCCGCGCCGAGGGCAAGAGCCAGCATGGCCGCATCGTCAGCGAGCTGGGCCTGGCGATCGTCTCGGGCGAGCTCGGCCCCGGCGACCGCCTGCCGCCCGAGCAGCAACTGCTGGACCGTTACGAAATCAGCCGGCCGGTGCTGCGCGAGGCCATCCGGGTGCTGGTGGCCAAGGGGCTGGTGGTGTCGCGCCAGCGCGCCGGCGCGATCGTGCGCCCGCGCAACGAGTGGCATCTGCTCGACCCGGACGTGCTGTACTGGCTGATCCAGTCCAAGCCGCAGACGGAGTTCCTGAACACGCTGATGGAGGTGAGGCGGGTGTTCGAGCCGGCCGCCGCCGCGCTGGCCGCCAAGGCCGCGACGCCGGACCAGCTCCATCGCATCGAGGAAGCCTTCGACGGCATGGCCGCGGCCACCGACACCGAGGAACTGCTCGAGCCCGACCTGGCCTTCCACCGCCACATCGCCGAGGCCACCAACAACGACCTGATGGCCTACATCGGCAACATGCTGTCGCTGGCGCTGCGCGAATCCATCCTGCTGAGCAGCCAGCTGCCCAACACCCACGAGCTCTCGCTGCCGCGCCACCAGGCCATCCTGACGGCGATCCGCAATCGCGACCCGCTGGGCGCGCGCCAGGCCACGCTGGTGCAGCTGCAGGAAACCGGCGACGACCTGAGCAACGTGCTCTCCGCCAAGGGCATCGTGGACCTGGCCTGACCGACCCCCGACGCGATGGACGACGCTCCCAATCCCAACTGGTTCCTGCGCGCGCGGCTGAAGACGCGCCAGCTGCTGCTGCTCATCGCGCTGGACGACCACCGCAACATCCACCGCGCCTCCGAGGCGCTGTGCATGACCCAGCCCGCCGCGTCCAAGCAGCTCAAGGACCTGGAGGACATGCTGGAGGTCAAGCTCTTCGAGCGGCTGCCGCGCGGCATGGAGCCGACGCTGTTCGGCGAGACCATGATCCGGCATGCGCGCATGGCGCTGACCAGCCTGGCGGCGGCGCACGACGACATCGTCGCGCTCAAGAAGGGCCTGACCGGGCAGGTCGAGGTCGGCGTGATCATGACGCCGGGCATGTCGCTGCTGCCGCGCGCGATCGCGCGGGTCAAGGCGCAGGCGCCGCTGCTGCGCATCGGCGTGCAGATGGAGACCAGCAAGGTGCTGCTGGACCAGCTCCAGCGCGGCGTGCTCGACTTCATGATCGGCCGCATCCTCGAGGAGGACAGCGTGTCGGGCCTGCAGTACGAGGAGCTGAGCGGCGAGCCGGCCTGCGCCGTCGCCCGGATCGGGCATCCGCTGCTGCTGCGCGACGACTTGTCGCTGGCCGACCTGGCCACCCAGGCCTGGATCCTGCCGCCGCCCGGCAGCGTGCTGCGGCATCGCTGGGAGCAGATGTTCCGGCGCGCCGCGATCGAGCCGCCGGCCGATGCCGTCGACACGACGGCGCTGCTGGTGATCACGGCGCTGCTGCAGCAGACCGACGCGCTGCACGTGATGCCCATCGAGGTGGCGCGCTACTACGCCTCGCTGAAGGCGTTGGCGATCCTGCCGATCGAGCTGCCCTGCAGCATGGACGCGTTCGGCATCATCACGCGCGAGGGGCACCTGCTGTCGCCCGGGGCGCGGACGCTGCTGCAGGAGGTGCGCGGCGTCGCCAGGGAGCTCTACGCGCGCTGAGACGCTGACGGGCCGAGGGGCTCAGCCCCGGCAACCCGGCGAGGGATTCGCGGCGGGGCCGGCATCGGTCTGCGGGATGAAGCGGATCGTGCCGTCCGGGTTGTAGTGCAGTTCCTCGATGGCGACGGAGCGACGGAACTCGCCGCCACCGGGCAGCTTGGCGTTGTGATACGCGATGTAGCTCTTGCCGTTGAACTCGAAGATCGCCTGATGGATCGTCGGCGTCCCCGCGTTCTTCGCCATGATCACGCCGCGCGGCGTCCACGGGCCGGTGGCCGACGGGCCGGTCATGTACGCCGTCTCCTCGGGGAAATGCTGCGAGTAGGACAGGTAGTAGGTCGCGCCGTGCTTGTGCAGGTAGGACGCCTCGGTGAAGTCCTTGACCGGCACGACGTCGATGGGGCCGGTCAGCGCCGTCATCGACGGCGCCAGCTTCGCGACCTTCAGCACCGTGTTGCCGAAGTAGAGGTAGGCCTGGCCGTCATCGTCGACGAACACGGCCGGGTCGATGTCGTCCCAGGCGATGTCGGTTTGGGTCGTCATGTCGTTGGTGACCAGGGCGGATCCGCGCGCATCCTTGAAGGGGCCGGTGGGGCTGTCCGAGCTCGCGACGCCGATGGCGAAGCCCGGGACCGTCGCATGCTCGACGGTCGTGTAGAAGAAGTAGGTCGGCTTGCCGTCGACCACCCGCCGGGTGATGTCCGAGGCCCAGGCGCGGCCCTTGGCCCACTTGAAGTCCAGCGCCTTCATCGGCGAGCCGTGGTCGGTCCAGCGCACCAGGTCGCAGCTGGAATAGACCCGCCATTCGTTCATCACGAAGTCCTTGCCATCGGGCTTGGCTTCGTCATGGCCGACGTAGAGATAGACGCGGCCCTTGTCGACCAGCACCGCGGGATCGGCGGTGTAGAGCTGGGGGAAGAGCGGGTTGGCGGCGCGCGCCGGCGCGGCGGTGATCGCGAGGGCGGCGACCAGCGCGGCCGCGAGGCAGGACCTGAACGCGGAGGGATTCATGCGGGAAGCAATCGAAGGGTAGAAGTCGGACGCCCGCTCAGGCCTGGCCCGCGGGCCGCGCCAGCAGGCGCTGCACGACGCAGAACACGAACAGCAGCGCGCCGATGACGATCTTGGTCCACCAGGAGCTGAGCGTGCCGTCGAAGGCGATCAGGGTCTGGATCACCCCCAGCACCAGCACGCCCGACAGCGCGCCGGCGACGTAGCCATAGCCGCCGCTGAGCATCGTGCCGCCGATCACCACCGCGGCGATCGCGTCCAGCTCCGCGCCCTGCGCATGCAGGCCGTAACCGCTGAGCATGTAGAACGCGAAGAGCAGGCCGGCGAGGGCGGCGCACAGGCCGCTCAGGCCGTAGACCATCAGCTTGGTGCGCCCGACCGGCAGGCCCATCATCAGCGCCGACTGCTCGTTGCCGCCCAGCGCGTAGACGGCGCGCCCGAAGGCGCTGCGGTGCGCCAGCCAGATCCCCGCCACCAGTACCGCCACCGCGATGGCGGCGCTGGGCGAGATGAAGCCGCCGGGCACCGCCCATTGCGTCTGGGATACCAGCACGAAGGTGGAATCGTCGATGGTGATCGAATCGACGCTGATCAGATAGCACAGGCCGCGCGCGAGGAACATGCCGGCCAGCGTCACGATGAAGGGCTGCAGCCGGAACGCATGGATGAGCGCGCCCTGCAGCACACCGAAGGCCGCGCCGCCGCCGAGCACGAGCGCGATGACGGCCCAGGCCGGCCAGTGGGCGTGATGCAGCAGCCAGGCGGCGACGGTCGTGGCCAGCGCCAGCACCGCGCCGACCGACAGGTCGATGCCGCCCGACAGGATCACCAGGCTCATGCCGACGGCCAGCACCAGCAGGTAGGCGTTGTCGATGATCAGGTTGAGCATCACCTGCGGCGCGGCGAAGCCGGTGTAGTGCGCGCCGCCGGCGGCGATCAGCGCGAGCAGCAGCACGACGGTGACCTGCGCGCTGAAGGCGGGTTGGCGGAGCCAGCGCTGGAAGAGGGCGAGGGGAGTCATCGGGCGCCTCCGCGCGGGGCGAGCCGGCGCAGCATCGGCCGCAGCTCGCTCGATTGCAGGATGCAGAGCAGGAATACGACGATGGCCTTGACCACCATGTTCACCTCGGGCGGCACGCCCAGCGAGTAGATCGTCGTCGTCAAGGTCTGGATGATCAGGGCGCCGATGAGCGCGCCGGCCAGGTGGTAGCGGCCGCCGGCCAGCGAGGCGCCGCCCAGTGTCACGGCCAGGATGGCGTCGAGCTCCAGCAGCAGGCCGGCATTGTTGGCGTCGGCGCTCTTGATGTTGGACGCGATCATCAGGCCGGCCAAGCCCGCGCAGCCGGCGGCGAAGACGTAGGTGCCGAAGATCAGCGTCGCGGTGCGCAGGCCCGCCAGGCGCGATGCGACCGGGTTGAGGCCCACCGCCTGGATGAACAGGCCCAGCGCGGTCTTGCGCAACAGCGCGATGGTGGCGAGCGAGAGGGCCGCCACCACCCACAGCGACACCGGCAATCCCAGCAGGTAGCCGCCGCCCAGCACGAAGAAATCGTCGCGGTAGACGGTCAGGATCTGGCCGTCCGACAGCAGCTGCGCCAGGCCGCGGCCCGCCACCATCAGGATCAATGTCGCGATGATCGGCTGCAGCTTCAGGCCGGCCACCAGCACGCCGTTCCAGACCCCGCACAGCAGCGCGGCGCCGAGCGCGCCGGCATAGGCCAGCACCAGGGGCTGCTCGCCGTTGACCAGCATCGCCGCCACCGTCGCGGCGATCGCCACGACCGCGCCGATCGACACGTCAATCCCGCGCGTCGCGATCACCAGGCTCATGCCCAAGGCCGCCAGCATCAAGGGCGCAGCACGGTTCAGGATGTCGATCAGCGGGCCGTACAGGTGGCCGTCCTTGATCTCGAGATGCCAGAAACCCGGCAGCAGGATCACGTCGATCAGCAGCAGGATGAATAGCGCGGCAATCGGGCGGAGCAAAGGGTGCTCGGCCATGAGGGCGAAAACGCGGCGACGCTTCGGCGTCGGGAGAGCGCTTAAGGGAAGGGCGTCTGTCACGGGAGTCTTTCGATTCATGCGCTCTGGCATTCACTGCCGCGGTCCGGGCGTTGGCCGCCAGTGCATGGGGCCTTGGCGGCAAGCGCCAAAACCCCACGCACTGCCGTCCCCAACCACCACCTTCCTTCGACGGTTTTGCTACCGAGGACCATCGGCGGCGATCACTTCAAGGACCGAGCGTTCGTCGAGCTGGCCCCGTTCGTAGGTGCCGATTGCGCGGCGGTCGCGCAGGACGACGATGCGGTCACTGCAGCGCAGGACCTCGGCGAGCTCGGACGAGATGAACAGCACGGCCATGCGGCGGTCCTCGTCGTTGCCCTCGGCACACAGGCGACGAACCTCGTCCATGATCTCCTCCTTCGCGCGAACGTCGATGCCGCGCGTCGGCTCGTCCAGGATCAACAGGCGCGGCTGCGTCAGCAGCCAGCGGGCCAGCAAAGCCTTCTGTTGATTGCCGCCGGAGAGCAGGCCGATCGGCGTCTCGATGTCCGCCGTCTTGATGCCCAGGCGCTGGACGTAGTCGGCAGCGATCGCCTGCTGGCGCTTGAGCGGGATCGCTCGCCACCAGCCTTGCCGCGCCTGCAGCGCGAGCACGATGTTCTCCCGCACCGAGAGCGCCAGCACCGCGCCCTCGAGCTTGCGGTCCTCGGAGCAGAAGGCCAGGCCGTTCGCGATGGCCTGTCGGGGGGACGCGAAGCGCTGGCGTTGGCCAGCGATCTCGATGTCGCCGGCATCTGCGGTGTCCGCGCCGAAGAGCAGCCGCGCTGCCTCGGTGCGGCCCGATCCGAGCAGGCCGCACAGGCCCAGCACCTCGCCCTCGCGGATCTCCAGGTCCAGCGGCTGCAAGGCGCCGCGGCGGGCGAGGCCATGGGTGGTCAGCGCCGGCGTGGTGGTCTGGGTGCAGGACGCGGGTGGTGCCGTCGAGGCGGCGTGCGGGCCCACCATCTTCTGGACCAGCTCCAGCCGGCCGAGGTCGCGGGCGAGGTACTCGCCCTCGGTGCGGCCGTTGCGCATGACGGTGATGCGGTCGGAGACGGCGTAGACCTGGTCCAGGAAGTGGGTGACGAAGAGCAGGGCCATGCCCTGTTCGCGCAGGCGGCGCATGACGCGGAACAGGTGCTGGACCGCGGCCTCGTCGAGGCTGGAGGTCGGCTCGTCGAGGATGAGGACGCGCGCCGAGATGTTGAGCGCGCGCGCGATGGCCACCATCTGCTGGATGGACAGCGAGTAACGCGCCAGCGGCGCGTCCACGTCGATGTCGAGCTCCAGTTCCGCCAGCAGCTGGCGCGAGCGCTCGCGCATGCGGCGCCAGTCGATCTGGCCCCAGCGCCGCGGATAGCGGCCGATGAAGAGGTTCTCCGCCACCGAGAGGTTGGGGACGAGGTTGACCTCCTGGTAGACGGTGCTGATGCCCAGCGCCTGCGCGTCGGCGGTGGAGCGCGGCGCGATGGGCGCGCCGCCGAGTTCGATGCGGCCGGCGTCCGGCGCGTAGAGGCCGGTGAGGACCTTGATCAGCGTGGACTTGCCGGCGCCGTTCTGGCCCATCAGCGCGTGGATTTCGCCGGCGAAGAGCCGCAGCCCGACGCCGGACAGGGCCTGCACGCCGGGGAAGCCCTTGTCGATGCCGGCGAGCGAGAGCAGCGGAGCCGGGGCGTCCATCAGTACTTGCGGTTGGGGAGTTCCTTGGCCGCGACGTCGGCGGTGAAGACGCCTTCCTCGGTCGTGATGCGCTTGGCCACCGGCTTGCCGGCGACGACATCCTTGGCCAGCTGCATCAGCTGCGGGCCGAGCATCGGGTTGCACTCGACGGTGACGTTGAGCTTGCCCGCGGCCATGGCCTGGAAGGCGCCGCGCACGCCGTCGATGGAGACGATGGCGATGTCCTTGGCGGGCTTGAGGCCCGCTTCCTCGATGGCCTGGATGGCACCGATGGCCATGTCGTCGTTGTGAGCGAAGAGGACGTGGATCTTCTTGTCCTTGGCCTTGAGGAAGGCCTCCATGACTTCCTTGCCCTTGGCGCGGGTGAAGTCGCCGGACTGCGAGCGCACGATCTTCAGGCGCGGCTCGGCCTGGATGATTTCCTCGAAGCCGCGCTTGCGGTCGAGCGCCGGCGCGGAGCCGACGGTGCCCTGGAGCTCGACGATGTTGACCTCGCCGGTGGGGGCGTTTTTCTTGGCCCAGTCGACGAGCCAGCGGCCGGCCTTGCGGCCTTCCTCGACGAAGTCGGAGCCGATGAAGGTGACGTAGAGGGAGGGGTCGCTGACCTTGACGGCGCGGTCGGTGAGGATGACCGGGATCTTGGCGTTCTTGGCTTCGCGCAGGACGGTGTCCCAGCCGGATTCGACGACGGGGGAGAAGGCGATGACGTCGACCTTCTGGGCGATGAAGGAGCGGATGGCCTTGACCTGGTTTTCCTGCTTCTGCTGGGCGTCGGCGAACTTGAGGGTGATGCCGGCCTGCTTGGCGGCGTCCTTGATGGAGTTGCTGTTGGCGGTGCGCCATTCGCTCTCGGCGCCGACCTGGGAGAAGCCCAGGACGAGCGGTTTGTCGGCGGCGAAGGCGCTGGAAGCGGTGCCGGCCAGCGACAGGCCGAGCGCGGCCATGGCCAGCAGATGACGACGCGTCGTCTTCATGGTCGTTGTCTCCTCGTTGATGTTGCTGTGGAGGTCACGCCGATGGCCGACGCGCCTCGTGAGGTGACAGCGATCGTAGGGAGGCCAGGGATGCCGGACCAATCACATTTCTAGTGCCGGCGATGTCCTGATCGATATCACTCCGTGAGGTCCCCGCCCAGATTCACTCCCTCTTTCCGAGGCACGGAGAGTGAAGAGAGTGGAGAGAGCAAGGGAGAGCAAGGGGGCGATCCAGGATTCACTCCCTCTCCCCCTCGAGGGGGAGAGGGAAGGGGTGAGGGGGCTCGATGCAGTCAGCGGGCGTCAACGTGAAGGCAGTGTTAAGGTCCGCCGATCTCCTCGACAGACGGACGCGCGCATGACGAAGCAGAAGACGGCGAGCCCGGCCGCCACGGGCGTGCTGCTCGCCGGCGGCAATCCTCAGATCCCGAAGGGCCACGGCGACGCACCGGTGCAGGCCTACATCGCGGCCCTCACGGGCTGGAAGCAGGCCGTGGTCCGGCGCCTGGACGCGCTGGTCACCGACGCGGTGCCCGAGGTCCGCAAGGCGGTGAAGTACAACTCCCCGCTGTACGGCATGGACGGCGAGACCTGGTTCCTCGGCATCCATGTGATGACGCGCTACGTCAAGGTGGCGTTCTTCAACGGCAGGTCGCTGGATCCGATGCCACCGGTCGAATCCAAGACGGCGCACGCGCGCTATCTTCACGTGAGCGAACAGGACCCGCTCGACGAAGCCGTCTTCATCGCCTGGGCGAAGGCCGCGAGCGAGTTGCCCGGCGAGAAGATGTAGGGGGATGCGCCCGGCAAGCCGAACTAGTCGCGACGACTCGAAGCGAGATTGGCATTGATCCAGGACGCCACGTCGGTAACAGGAATGGCGCGGTGCTGATTGAATGTGCCGCTCTTCTCCCATGCCACACCCCGTCCTTGGGCAAAAGCCGCGCGGTACTTTCGCATCATGTTGTTCGGGTCGCGCGCCAGCTCGTCCAACAGGTACTGCTCTGTCCACTCGTGGCGGCTGAAGGGGCGGCCCAGGCCCGATTGCAGCTTGTCGGCCACCTCCGCATAGGTGACGGTGTCGCCTGCGAGGTAAACGATCTCGTCGCGGATTCGAGGCTTGGAGAAGACGACCTCGGCTGTCAGTGCGCCGATGTCGTCCGGCGTCGTCAGCGTCACCGCGGTGTCGAGGCTGCCCAGGGCATGGACGGCATTCGCTTGGAGATCCACCACGCCGAACTCGGGCTCGAACAGGTAGCTCATGAACATGCCGGTCGAGATGATGACCCACTCCGTCTCGTGCTGGCCGCGCAGCAACTCGCGCACGTCCAGCTGAGCATCGAAGATGTCCTGTGGACTGCCTCGGCCGATCACGTCGAAATCGACGCCGAACTGCCAGGGGAAATACCTTGGGATGCGGGCCTGCAGGGCGGCTCGCGCCAGCTTCATCGGCGTGTCGATTCCCGCGGCGTAGCCTGCGCAACCGATGACCGTGTCATAGCGCGCGAAGACCATGGCGAGTTCATCGATGGAGCTCTTCACGAGGTCGCCCACGACGATCTCGATGCCCAGGTGTCGAATCTCCCCGATATCCCGCTGCTTGCCCGGATCGTTGGATTCAACAGCGCTCGCGCGCAGCAGCACGCTGATCCTGGCACCCTTCACGTCCTTCGCCCGGCGAGCGAGATGGCGCAGCACAGGCAGGCCGAGCTCTCCGGCACCGAGGACGAGGATGTTCTGAGACGTAGCGTTAGGATCGGATCGGTTCATCGTGTAGGCCACTGCAAGGAAGTGGCGCCAGTCTAGTCACGCAGGAGCGCGGACGTAAGAAGGCACACGCGTGATACCGAGGGCTGAACACTGTGAACAGAGACGAAATCCTTCAGTATTCGCAGACCGTGTGTGACGGTCTGCGAGATGACGACGACGGCGTGCGGCGCGAGGTGCTCGCGCATGCCGGAAGTCGTTGGTCACTCGGCGTGGTGCACACCCTCGGTGTGTATGGCAGGCTTCGCCACGCCGAGATCGGCAGGCGCATGCACGGGGTGACTCAGCGCATGTTGACGCTCACCCTGAGACAACTCGAACGCGACGGCTTGGTGCTTCGTCACGACTTTGAAGAGGTGCCTCCCAGAGTCGAGTACGAGCTCACCGACATGGGCATGGAGCTGCTGGTTCGCATGGTCCCGCTGTGGACTTGGATCGTCGGGAACGCGGACCGCTTCCGAGAAGCGAGGCAAGACTTCGACAGCCGGCACCGTCACACCGGCGCCTAGCCGGCTTCATCGCCTCACCCCGCCCACGCCTGCAGATCCTCATAGGTCGCACAAGCCCCGCCGCACAGGATCACCAGCACGTTCCGGGCGCCCTGCAACACGGGCACCGAGCGCTTCAGCGCGGCGGCGACCGCCGCGCCGCACGCCGGTTCGACGATCAGTCGATGCTCCTTCGCCACCGTGAGGCAGGCTTGCACCGCCTCCGCGTCGCTCACCGTGGTCGCCGTGACCGCATGCCGCTTCGTCCACGCGAAGGCCTGCTCGCTGACGCGTCGGGCGCCCAGCGAGGTGGCGATGCTCGTGATGGCGTCCAGCGTGACGAGCTCTCCCGCGGCGATGGCCGCATGCAGCGAATCCGCGCCGACGGTTTCGGCCGCGACAAGCGGCACGTCGCTCCAGCCGACGGCATGCATCCCCTGCAGCACGCCGCTCATCAGCCCGCCACCGCCGACCGACAGCACGACGGCGTCGGGCTTGGGCATCTGCGCGGCGGCCTCCTCGATCATCGTGGCGTGCCCCTCCCACAGCTGCGGGTCGTCGAACGGATGGATGAAGGCATCCGTCGGCTGGCGCATCGCCATCAGGAAGTCATTGGCCTCCATCCAGCTCTTGCCGTGGACGATGACCTCCGCGCCCTGGCGCCGGATCAGCGTCTTCGGCCACTCTCGCGTGGTCTCGGGAACGACCACCACCACCGGCAGCCCGAGCCGCCTGCCCGCATGCGCGACCGCCATGCCCGCATTGCCGCCCGACGACGACAGCAATCGCTTCGCGCCGCGCGCCGCATGGACCTCGCAGGCATGGCCGACGCCGCGCAGCTTGAACGAGCCGCAAGGCTGCAGGGCTTCGAGCTTGAGCCAGACGCGTTGATCAGCGGTGCTGAAGGCGTCGGAGTCGACGGTCGGGGTGGTGATGTGGATGGCCATGGGGCCGCATCGTAGGGCAGTGGCCGATCGAGCCGCAGGAGTCGCTACCATCGCGCCCACATGAACGCTCTCTTCGAAAGCTCCTGGCGGCGCGCGTGGTCCGCCCTGGTCGGACCCGGCGCTGGAACCAGCGGCCCGGACGGCATCGCGCTGCGCGATGAACTGCTGGCCTGCTATGCCGAACCGCAACGCCACTACCACACGCAACAGCACCTCGAAGAATGCCTGGCGCTGCTCGAGCAGGTGCGCAATCTGGCGGAGCACCCCGAGGAGGTCGAGATGGCGCTGTGGTTCCACGATGCCATCTATGACGTCAAGGGCTCCGGCAACGAGGAACGAAGCGCCGAATGGGCGCACCGCGCATTGACCAGCGCTGGTGCGGCGGCCGCGGCGGCCGAGCGGGTACGGCAGCTGGTGCTGGTCACGCGGCACGACGGCGTGCCGGGCAACGTCGACGAGCAGGTGCTCGTGGACATCGACCTGGCCATCCTCGGCGCCGAGCGCCCGCGCTTTGACGAGTACGAACGCCAGATCCGCGATGAATACGCGTTCGTGCCCGGCTTCCTGTTCCACCGCAAGCGTCGACAGATCCTGCGCACCTTCCTCGACCGGCCGGTGCTGTACAGCACGGCGATGCTGCGCGAGCGCCTCGAGGCACGCGCCCGCGAGAACCTGCGCCGGGCGATCGGCTGAACGCCCCGGCGCGGCGCCATGGCTGGCGCTCAGCGTGCCGCCATCGCCACTGCCTGCGGCGTGTTGCGGAAGCTGATCGCGAGGCGGTTGTAGGTGTTCATGAGGCCGATCGCGATCGTCAAGTCGACCAGTTCCTTCTCGCTGAACACCGCATGCGCCGCGGCGAAGTCAGCGTCCGGGACGCCGGTGCTCGCCACGCGCGTCACCGATTCGGCCCAGGCGAGCGCCGCGCGCTCGCGGGCATCGAACAGCGCGCCGCCTTCCTCCCAGGCCTGCACCAGGGCGAGCTTCTCGATCGGCACACCCTTCTTCAACAGGTCGCGGGTGTGCATGTCCAGGCAGTAGGCGCAGTTGTTGATCTGCGAGATTCGCAGGAAGACCAGTTCCACCAGCGCGGCGGGCAGGCCGCTCTGGGTCACGTAGCCGTAGACGCCGCCGAGCGCCTTGACGCCGGCGGGCGAGACCTGGGTGTAATCGAGACGTTGGGTCATGAGGGACTCCTGAAGGGGGAGGGCGGCATCGCCGGAGGCGGGGACGATGACGCTGCCGAACGACCGCGTCATCGATGAGCGCTATTCTTCGCCGGCGGTGGTGCAATGCGAAGGCCCAAGATTCGACAGAATCGCTGTACCACGATCCGCCGTCTCGCCGTCTCGCCACTCTCGTCCCGTTCCGTGCCATCCCCTTGCCCCGCAGGCCTCCGATGACCTCCACGCCGCATGCGCCACTGCCGCTCACGCTCGACAAGTCCGCGGCCATGCCGCTCACCGACCAGATCCATCGGGGCATCTCGGCGGCGATCGAGCAGTCGGTGCTGACCCCCGGCATGCGGCTGCCGTCCTGGATCGACCTCGCGGCCCAGTTGGGCGTGTCGCGTGGCACGGTGCGCGTCGCCTACGAGAAACTCGCGGCGGACCAGCTGATCGAGGCCTCGCGCGCCGCCGGCACCCGTGTCGCCGAGCGGCCATCGCGGGCGCGTGGCAGCGACGAAGCGCTGGACCCGGGCGCCTTCGTGTCGATGTATCGCGAGCTGACCGCCGGCCCTGGGCTGTTCCAGCCGGGCATTCCCTCGCGCGACAGCCTGCCGGCCAAGCTGATGGCCCGGCTCCGGACGCGCACGCTGGCGGCGGAGATCAGCGGCGCGGCGCTCTATCCCGACCCTCGCGGCGAACTGGCGCTGCGGCGCGAGATCGCCGGCTACCTCGCGGTGGCGCGCGGGCTGGTGTGTTCCCCCGACCAGGTGCTGGTCACCGGGGGCTACGCGGCGGGACTGGGCCTCGTGCTGCGCGCGCTCGGCCTCGAGGGGCGTCGCGCCTGGATGGAGGAGCCCGGCTTCTTCTTCACGCGCCACGCGCTCGAGCTCGGGCGCTTGACGCCCGTCCCGGTGCTGGTGGACGAGGAAGGCCTGGATGTCGACGCCGGCTGGCGCGACGCGCCCGATGCGGCGCTCGCGGTGGTCACGCCCGGGCAGCAGGCGCCGCTGGGCGTGACGATGTCCCTGCGACGCCGGTTGCGGCTGCTGGACTGGGCCGCCAGCACCGGCGGCTGGATCGTCGAGGACGACTACCTGAGCGAGCTGCAGCTGCAGGGCCGCGCCGCGCCGGCGCTGGCATCGCTGGATCGCCACGGCCGCGTCCTCCACATCGGCTCCTTCAGCAAGACGATCGATCCGCGGCTGCGACTGGGTTTTGTCGTCGCCCCCGCATCCCTGGCGGCGCGCCTGGGCGAGGTCGCCGCCTGCCTGGCGCCCCCCCCCGGACCGGCGGCGCAGCTGGCGGTCGCCGCGTTCATGCGCGACGGGCACTACCTGCGCCATCTGCGCAGGACAAAACGGCTGTACCTGGCGCAGCGCGAGGGGCTGCTGCGGGCGCTGCGCGATCGCGGCCTGGGCGGCAGCCACCCGGCCGCGCTCGCGGTCCTGGTGCGCACGCCCGACGGTGTGTCCGACCTGGCGGTCGCTCGCGCGCTGTTCGCCTTCGGCATCGCGCCGGCACCGCTGTCGGTCTGGTACGCCCGGCCGGCGCACGCCCAGTCGGGATTGATGCTCAGCGTGGCCACCGCCCCCGCGACGCAGGTCGAGCGCGCCTGCGACCGCGTGGTCGAGACACTGGCGCGATTCGCCCCGGCCGGGACGGCGCGGCGGCCGGCCACCTGAGGCACGCATCGCGCTGACCGGCGACCGGTCGACCCGCAAGGCACGAGCCTTGCCGCAGTGCGGGCTTCGTCAGCCAAGGAGTCCCCATGAACACGCCACCTCCCTGTCGTTCCGACCTTCCGCTGGGCGCCGCGGCCGGCCTGGCCGGCGGACTGATCGGCGCCGCGGCGATGACGGCGTTCCAGGACCTGCTCGCGCGCGTGGGCATCACCTCCGGCGTGCGCGGCTGGCCCTCCACCGAGCGGGCCGCCGATCGGCTGGCCCGCCTGGGCGGCCGCCGGCTGCCGTCACGCCATCGGCCGGCGGCGGGCGAGGCGGTGCACTACGCGGTGGGATCGCTGGTCGGCGGCCTCTACGGCGCCGTGGCGGAGCGCCAGCCGCAGGCCGCCTGGGGGCGGGGCGCTGCCTTCGGCATCGCCACCGCGACGCTGCTGGACGAGGGCCTGGTGCCCGCCATGCGCTTTGGCGATCCGGTCACGCGGGCGCCGGTCCAGTCGCATCCCTATTCGTATGTCTCACACCTCGTCTACGGCGCGTTCACCGAGGCGGCCCGGCGCTGCTTCCGTCGGCTCTTCGGCGATGCGCGAGCCGGCGCGGCGGTGATCCGCCAAGCGAAGGCGCGACGTGTCGCCATCGTCGCCCGCCCGGTGGCGGACTCGCGCCGGACGCTGGCCATGGCCTTCCTGCTCGGTGCGACCGCGGGACCGCGCACCAGCGCGCCGCTGGTGACCGCGAGCTGGGCGGCCAGGCTCGGCTGGATCGACCTGAAGGACTCCCCGCTGGCGATGCTCGGCACGACGCCCGCGGTGGCGCTGACCACGCCGATGGCCCTGGGCGAGCTGATCGTCGACAAGCTGCCGTCGACGCCCGATCGCACCGATCCGCCCGGCCTCGCGGCGCGCGCGATCAGCGGGGCGATCTCCGGTGCCGCGCTGGCGGGTGGGCGTTCATGGCCGGCGGCACTGGCCGGCACGGTGGGCGCTGTCGTGTCGACCTACGTCTGTCACCGGCTGCGCCAGCGCCTGTCGCGGGCGCTCGGCCACGACGCCCCGGTGGCTGCGGCCGAAGATCTGATCGCCTTCGGCGGCGCGACGCTGCTTTGCCTTGCATCGCTCGGCCAACAAGCCGACACCGCGCGGCTCGATGCGGCCTCGACTGAGGACTACGACGACGCGTTGGCAGCCCTGGGCTGGCCGCACAGCTGAGCACCCTCGAACGAGGCCTGCGCCGGCAGCGCGCCGGCCGCGGCGCCTCGACGTCAGACCTTCGGCGCGATTGCCGCGATCACCGCGATCAACGTCCCGCAAGACGCCATCGCGCCGAGGTAGATCGCCCACGCCAGCCACCGCGCTCTCCGGCGAGGCTCCGCCGCACCTCGCGACAGCATCGCGCCCGCAGCCGACAGGCCGATCGCGATCACGGCCGCCGCGAGGAGATTGCGGCCCTCGCCCAGCTCGTCGCTGATGTCGAGCCAGACCGCCGACGCCACCGCCGTCACGAGGAGCAGGCTGGTCGCGCGGGCCTTGTCGAGCAAGCTGACCGGTGGATCGAAACGCGGCTGCCGCAGCCGGGCTTCGTCCGGCGGCGCGAAGGGCGCGAGTCCGGGCGGCGCCCAGCCGGGCGACTTGAACAACAGCCGCGCCCGATCCAACCAGCGCGGCGTGGCCCGCGCGCGGTCGAGCAGCTCGCCATAGAACTGCCCGACGGCCTGCAGCGGATACCAGCTGCGCAGCGGCTTGACCGTCCCGTAGACGCAGCGCTCGGTCTCCTCGGCGAAGGTGCCGAACAGCCGATCCCAGATCACCAACACCGCGCCGTAGTTCTTGTCCAGGTAGCCAGGATTCACCGCGTGGTGCACCCGGTGGTTGGAGGGCGTCGAGAACACGCGGTCCAGCCAGCCGAGCCGGCCGATGTGCTCGGTGTGGATCCAGAACTGGTACAGCAGCACGAACAGCCCGGCGCCCAGGTACAGGTCGACCGGCAGGCCCAGCAGCGCCATCGGCAGGAAGAACGGCGCGCCCATCACCGCGTAGAAGCTCTCCTGGCGCAGCGCGGTCGTCAGGTTGAAATGCTCGCTCTGGTGATGCACGGCATGCGCGGCCCAGAACAGCGCGCTCTCGTGGCTGACCCGATGCAGCCAGTAGTCGCAGAAGTCGTAGACCACGATCGCGGTCGCCCATCCCCACGCGCCCGACCAGGTCGAGGCCGGCAGCAGCGCCAGGTGCGGCAGCGCCCAGGCATACAGGCCGCTCTGGAACAGCGGGGTTACTGCCGCCACCGCCAGGCTCAGCACGCCCTGGCTGAGGCTGCTGATCGCATCGGGCAGCCGGTAGTTGTCGCGGCCGGTGAGCCGGCCCCAGAGCCATTCAAGCGCGATGCAGAGCCCGAACAGCGGGACGGCGATGAGGAGAACGCGGTGCATGGCGGGCGGTGGCGGCAGTCGGTGACGGGCGCAATGACGGAAGCAGTGACGGCGAGCAGTGACGGCGAGCAGTGACGGCGAGCAGTGACGGCGAGCGGTGATGAGAGGCAGTAACGAGGGGCGGCGGGAACGGACCTGCGATTGCTCAGAAGCGATGCCACAGGCTCAGGATGAAGGTCTGCTGCGACTTCGAGTTCGTCAGCGGGGAGCGCGCCGCGTCGCCGACCAGGCGCGCGTTGAGCCACTGCCCGCTGACGGACCAGCGCTCGGAGAACTTGTGCTCACCGCTCAGCGCCACGCTCCAGTCCATCATCCCGGCGCGCGGGCGCCACTCGGGCAGGCCGCTGGCGAGCGACTCGCCGGGGCCGACGCCGTAGCTGCTGCGCAGGTGCGCGCCGTTGGCCGCGGTCGCCGCCAGCGTCACCGCGATCAGGTCGTCGCCGACGGGGAGGCCGGAGGTGATGCCAAGCTCCAGCAACTGCCCGTCGTGATGGCGGGCGCTGCCCCAGGACAGGCCCGATTGCAGCAGCAGCCACGGCGTCGCCTGGACGTTGGCGAAGGCCTCGGTGGTGACGCGCGGGCCCAGCCGGTCGATGCCGTTTGGCGTGAACCGCGACGGGCGGCCGAACTGCGGCCAGAGCCGGGCGCCGACCTGCCAGGTCCTGGCGGCCTCGGCGCCGGCGAGCAGCGGCACGAGGTTCCAGCCGATGCCCAGGTCGGTCGACACGAAGGCGCCGCTGGGCGCGAGGTATTCCAGCGCCGGCAGAAGGTCGTCGCTGCGCGAGCGGCTGCCCGGCGCCGATGGCCAGCTGTGGGCGGTCGCCCCGCCGGACCAGCTCGCGGTCTCGGGCGGTGCGTCCATCAGGACGAGGCTGCCGGCGGCCCAGCATCCCGCCGAGCCGGCCATGAGGCCAGCGCCAAGCAAGGGGAGGGTGGCTCGCGCGGCGCGGCGCAGGGCGACGGCGCCGCGCGCGGGCGGGCAAGGGACGGAGCGGCGCATGGACGGGGGAAACGGGTTGCGGGATTCTAGGAAGAGGTCCCCGCCGCAACCTTGCGGCAATCTGTCGCCGCGAATCGCCCCGTTCCCGCCGCCCGGTCGCCCCGGTTGTCCGATCCGCTCGATCTGCTCGATCCGGCCGGGCTGCTCGATCCGCTCGATCCGATCGGGCCGCCTGGGTCGTCCGAGCCGTCTGAGCGCCTGGAAGCGCCGTCAGTGCGCCGGCGCGGTAGCCCGCAACAGCCGCAGGTCGTAGATCCCGCCGGCGATCGAGCCGGGCTCCGCAACCAATCGCACCCGCACGGCGCCGTCCGCCGCTCGCGGCCAGTCCTCGGGCAACGGGAAGTCGCGGCTGTAGATCTCCGCGCCCGGAGCCCGGTCGGTGGCCTCGTCCGCGCGCAGCGTCAGATCCGCCAGCCGCCGGTCGTTGACCCAGACCGAGAACCGGCGGCCGTCATCCAGCGCCGAGAAGGCCAGCCGCAGCAGCCGGCCCTCGCGCTTGGGATCGTTCAGGCGATAGCTGAACCACGCCGTCGCATGACGCCAGCGGCGGCCCTTGTTGAGGCCGGTCTCGATGCCCTCCCCAGCGAAGCCGTGGTCGCTCTCGGGCTGCTGCTCGCCGGGCGCGACCGCATCGACGGTGCGGGCCTGCAGCGCCAGCCGTTCGCGCTCTTCCAGGGCCAGTCGCTCGCGGCGTGCCTTCGCCTCGGCCGGCGTGCTGCAGGGCCAGTACAGGACATAACGCGAGTCGTGCACGCGGAAGAAGGGCTCGAGCACCAGGTCCGGCATCGGCGCGCCATCCGGTCCCTGCAGCAGCGAGCCGGCGCTGAAGCTCAGCGAGCGGCCCGGCACCGGCGCGAGCCGTCCGCCGAAGTCCGCCTTCGCGCTGACGAACTGCGGCGTCTGCGCCAGCGGCACGAGCGCGCCCTGCGCGACGTGGTCCATGCGCGCCTCGCCGGCCCGGTACTCGAGCCGCTCGCCAGCGATCGGCGCGGTCCGCGCCGCGAGCACGATCGGGCCGTGCAGCACCGCGACGAAGTCGCTCCGCGTGGGCAAGGCCTCGAGCGTCGTGCGCATCGGCAGGCGGACCTCGACGACATCGCCGGCGCGCCAGTCGCGCGTTAGCGCGACATAGCCGCCCGGCTGTCGGTCCGCGGTGCTCAGGGCAAGCGCTTCGCCGTTGACCTTGACCCGGAGCGCGCCCGTGGCGAGCCATCCAGGATGCCGGATCTTCAGCGTGAAGCGGGCCTGCGTTGGCGCTTCGTCGATGACGATGCGCGTCGTCGACTCGTCGGGGAAGCGCGTGCGCTGCGTCAGCCGCAGGCCGCGCTCGCGCCAGTCGAGGGACGAGGCCACGAACAGGTTGACGAACAGCACCGGCGCGCCCTCGCCACCTGTTCCCTCGTCGCGCGTGTAGATGAACTGCCCATGCCGCGCGTGGCTCTCCAGCCCCGAGCCGACGCAGCACCACATGCCGAGATCGACCTGCGAGTACACCCGGTAGTGGTTGGGCCGCATCGGCGTGAAGTACACGAAGCCGCCCGCCGGATGCTGCGACGCGAGCACGTGGTTGAACAGCGCGCGCTCGTAGTAGTCGGCGTAGCGTGCGCGCTCCTCGTCGCCGGCCGCGTGCGCGTGCAGCAGCTCGGTGAGCTTGAGCATGTTGTAGGTGTTGCAGGTCTCGGGACCTTCCACCTCGTCGAGCATGGGCTGGAAGTCGGTCAGCGGATGGAAATGCTCCCTGACGCTGTTGCCGCCGATGGCGACGCTGCGGCGCTCGCGCACCGTGGTCCAGAAGAAGCGCGCGGGCGCCAGCCAGTCCTTGTCCGCCGCGCCGGGGTCGCGCTCCTCGGCGATGCGGGCGAAGCCGATCACCTTGGGGATCTGCGTGTTGGCATGCAGCCCGGTCAGCGCGTCGCGGGGCTCGCGCAGCGGATCGAGGATCGCGCGGTGCGAGAAGCGCTCGGCCAGGCGCAGGTAACGCGCGCCGCCGCTCATCGCGGCGATGTCGGCGAAGACCTCGTTCATGCCGCCATGCTCGGCGCGCATCAAGTCCTGCAGTTGCGCATCGCTCAGCGGCTCGAGCAGGCCCAGCGCCCAGGCGCCCAGGTCGATGAGCATTTCGCGCGCCAGCGGCTCCTGCGTCAGCTGCCACGCGTCGCGCAGGCCGGCGAAGGTCTTGTGCAGGTTGTACCAAGGCACCCAGCGCCCGTTGACGGAGAAGCTGTCGACCTTGAGCTCCCCACGCGCGACCTCGCGCCAGGCGGCCTTGCCATCGGGGATGCCGCCGAGGTAGCCGTCGCCATGGGCGAGCTGGCACTGGCGGAGCTCGCGCAGCACCTCGACGAGCCGGCGATGCACCTGCGGGTCGCCGGTGGACGCCGCCATCATCGCCAGCGCCGACACGTAGTGCCCGCCCATGTGACCGTCCAGGCCGCTGCTCTCCCAGTTGCCGTAGGACGGCTTGGGCTGCGGCAGGCCGGCCTCGCGCCGGAAGGGCGTGAGCAGCCGGTCCGGATCGAGCGCCATCAGGTAGCGCTGGTCGACGTCCTGCGCCGCCTTCAGCGGGCCGTCGAGCAGCCGCACCTGCGACAGCGGCATGCGGGCGGCGGTCGACATGGCCTCGGTCGCGTGGCGCCGTGTGATCGCGGAAGCGGCGTCCTCGGAGGTGGGCGCCGGCGTCGCGCCGGCCTGGGCCATCGCGTCCGTCGCGAGCAGCGCGCCGAAGGCGGGAACGAGAAGCGCGCGGCCCGGGCCGCCCATCGTCGTTCCGGCCGCGCTCGCGACGCCGCAGGCGCATTGGCGCAGGAAGTCGCGCCGCATCAGTCGCCCGCGCGCGCGGCCCAGAGCGACACGCCGCCGCTCGACTGCGCAGTGAAGGTCACGACGAAGGCCCCGGCCTTGGAGTTCCACTGCCGCGACAGCACGCCGGCGAAGGTCCCGCCCGCGGTGCCGCTGCCGCTCAGCGTGAGACTGATACGGTTGTTGCCCTGATGCGTCCACGTCCCGCTCGCGCCGCCGCTGACCGTGCCGTCGCCGCCGAGCTTCACCGCGGTGGCGGTCTTGGACACGGCCGTGATGTCGAGCCCGTGGTTGATCAGCTGGTAGCTGCCCGCCGCCTCGGCGGCACCGACCGCGGCCGTCACCGCCGGCGTCGCCAGCGACAGCGGCGCGTAGCGGAAAGGCGCGGCGACCAGCCAGTCGTCGGCGTTGAGGAACATCTCGTGCACGCGGACCTGGTGCAATTCGCCGGTGCCCGGGAACCGGGTGTGGAAGATCAGGAAGTACTGCCCGGTGCTCGCGTCGAAGTAGGCCGAGTTGTGCCCCGGCGAGACGTAGCCCAGCGGCGTGCCCGTCTCTCCGGCCGCCAGGCTCCACTGGTGGCCGCCCATCAGCTTCTGGCCGTGCGGCGCGATGCTGGCGTCGTCGAACAGCGTGCCCGCGGCGCCCTTGACGGTGGCCATGTCGGTGCCGCGTCCATCCAGGTACGGGCCATCGGGATTGCGCGAGCGCGAGACCCGCAAGTTGTAGCCGCCGTTGGCGTCCAGCCCGCCGAAGCTGCAGAACAGGTAGTAGTACTGCGAGGCCGGGCTGTAGAGCACATAGGCGCCTTCGATGCGCGCATGGTTGCCGCCCATCAGGTGCTTGCCGTAACCCTGGCCCGCGAGCGGCAGGCCGCTCGTCTTGTCGAGCTCCAGGATGAAGAGCCCGCCCGAGTACGAGCCGTAGACCATCCAGAGCCGACCGGTGGCGTCCTTGAAGACGTTCGGATCGACCACGTTGGGATGCACGGTGGCGTCGTAGATCGTGCCGTCCTCGCTGGGCAGGCCCCACTGGCCCGACTTCAGCAGGATCTGCTGGTTCACGTAGGGCCCGGTGACCGCGTCCGCGATCGCCACGCCCAGCGCCGAACGCGGCGAGTCGCCCTTGCACGCGCAGTAGTACATGCGGAACTTGCCGTCGTCGAGCCGCGCGACATCGGGCGCCCACAGGTCGGTGACCTGCGCCCAGGCGAAGGTGTCGGCCAGCGCCGTCGTGACCTTGTTGAACAGCGGGTTGGCGTCGTTGACGCCGTCGGCGACCGGCGTCCAGTTCATCAGGTCGGTGGTCTTCGCCGCCGCGAGGTGCGAGCCGAACACGAGGAAACTGCCGTCCACGCGGATCACCGACGGATCGTGCACCGAGATCTCGGTGAACGGGATCGCGGCCTGCGTCGGAGCGGGCGCAGGTGCCGGAGCCGGCGCAGGGGCCGGTGCCGGTGCCGGTGCAGGGGCCGGTGCCGGTGCCGGTGCCGGTGCTGGCGCGGGACTCGGCGCCGGTGCCGCGCTGACGTCGACGCCGGACGACCCGCCACCACCGCCGCCGCATCCCGTCAGGACAAGCGCCGCCGCGCCGCCCTGCGCGAGCAGGGTGCGTCTGTTGAGGGTGCTCATGCTCAGCCCTCCAGCGCGACCACGACGATGGACTTGGGCGGCAGCGGCAGGCTCAGCGCGCCGTCCTTGGCTTGCGCCTCGTAGGCCTTGGGCTTGACGGCCTCGGGCTTGGCGAAGGTGTTCTCGCTGTCCATGGCCTCGGCGCTCAGCACCTGGCCAACGGCGCGGCGCGCCGCGGCGCCTTGCACGGCCAGCTTCACCGTCTGCGCCTCGCGCGGGTTCACGTTGATCAGTGCCAGGTAGAGCTTGCCATCCTTGCCGCGCGCGGCCGACGCGCTCACCGCCGGCAGCGACTTGCCGGCCAGCGCGTACTCGGGATTGCCGCTCAGCGTCGCCGGCAGCGTGGTCGCGTCCTGGAACGGCGTGTACAGCGCGAAGGCGTGATACGTGGGCGTCAGCACCATGCGGGTCTTGTCCGTGTGGATCATGGCCTGCAGCACGTTGACCATCTGCGCGATGTTGGTCATGTGCACCCGGTCCGCATGCGCATGGAACATGTGGAAGTGCAGGGCGGCCAGCACCGCGTCGCGCAGCGTGTTGCGCTGGACCAGGAAGCCCGGGTTGGTGCCCGGCTCCGGGTCGTACCAGCTGCCCCATTCATCCAGGTAGAGCCCGATGCGCTTCTGCGGGTCGTTCTTGTCCAGGACCGCGATGTTGGCGGCGACGGTCTTCTCGAAGTCCTGCGTGTAGGACAGCAGCGAGATCCACTCGTCTTCCTTGAAGCCGGCCGCCGATCCCTTGCCTTCCCACTTGCCGCTCGGGAACACGTAGTAGTGATGGCCGATCGCATCGAAGTTGAACTTGATGTTCTGCGTCGACAGCACCTCGGTCCAGCGCGTGTCGTTGGCGTTGCCGCCGCTGGCGATGAACTTCGGGCGGTTATTGTCCGGCGTCTTCAGGAAGGTCGCGACCTGGCGGTACTGGTTGACGTAGTACTCCGGCGTCATGTTGCCGCCGCAGCCCCAGGCCTCGTTGCCGACCGCGAAGTAGCTGACCTTGAACGGCTTGTCGCGGCCGTTCTTGCGGCGCAGCTGCGCCAGCGTGGAATTGCCCTCGGCCGTCATGTACTCCAGCCACTCGGCCATCTCCTGGGCGCTGCCGGTGCCCAGGTTGCCGTTGACATAGGCCTCGGCGCCGAGCTGCTCGACCAGGTCGAAGAACTCGTGCGTGCCGACGGCGTTGTTCTCGGCGACACCGCCCCAGTGCGTGTTGACCTTGACCGGCCGCTTGCCGCGCGGGCCGATGCCTTCGCGCCAGTGGTACTCGTCGGCGAAGCAGCCGCCGGGCCAGCGCACCAGCGGCACCTTCAGCGCCTTGAGCGCGCCCACGACGTCCTTGCGCCAGCCGCGCACGTTGGGGATCTTGGAGTCGGGCCCGACCCACATGCCTTCGTAGATGCCGGTGCCCAGGTGCTCGGCGAACTGGCCGTAGACATTGCGGTGGATCACCGGACCGGGCTTGCCGGCGTCGATGGTGAGCTGAACATCGGCCGCCTGCGCGCTCCAGGCGAGCAGGGCGCCCGCGGCCAGGCCGAAGGCCGTCCTCTTCATGGTCATGCTTGTCTCCAGGTGTCGTTATCGTTTCGTCGGCACTCTGCGGTGCCGAAACGACGAAGGACCGTTCCCGGTCCTTCGTTCTTCAGTCCACGCGCAGGATCAGTGCGAGTGCCGCGGCACCGCGGAACCGCGGCAGCCACGCAGGAAATCGAAGTCGCAGCCCTCGTCGGCCTGCAGCACGTGCTGGACATAGAGCTTGCGGTAGCCGCTCTGGTCCGCGGGATCGGGCTGCTGCTTCGCGGCCCAGTCGGCCAGGCGCGCCTGCAGCTCGGCGTCGCTGATGTCCAGGTGCAGCCGGTTGGCCGCGCAGTCGAGCTCGATCCAGTCGCCCTCGCGCACCACCGCCAGCGGGCCGCCGGCCTTGGCCTCCGGCGCGACGTGCAGCACCACGGTGCCGTAGGCGGTGCCGCTCATGCGGGCGTCGGAGATGCGCACCATGTCCTTGATGCCCTGCGCCAGCAGCTTGGGCGGCAGGCCCATGTTGCCGACCTCGGCCATGCCGGGATAGCCCATCGGGCCGCAGTTCTTCATGACGAGGATGGAATCGGCGTCGACCTCGAGGTTCGGATCCATGATCCGCGCCTTGTAGTCGTCGAAGTCCTCGAACACCACGGCCCGGCCGCGATGCTGCATCAGCGCGGGCGTCGCCGCCGACGGCTTGAGGACCGCGCCGCGCGGCGCGAGGTTGCCGCGCAGCACGCAGATGCCGCCGTCCTCGATCAGGGGCTTGGCGATCGGGCGGATCACTTCCTCGTCATAGATCGGCGCGTCGTGGCAGTTCTGCCAGAGCGTCTTGCCGTTGACGGTCAGCGCGTCCTTGTGCGGCAGCAGGCCGTTGTCGCCGAGCCGGCGCAGCACGCCCGGCAGGCCGCCGGCGTAATAGAACTCTTCCATCAGGTAGCGGCCCGAGGGCAGCAGGTCCACCAGCGTGGGCGTGCCGCGGCCGATGCGGGTCCAGTCCTCCAGCTCCAGCGGCACGCCGATGCGGCCGGCGATCGCCTTCAGGTGGATGACCGCGTTGGTCGAGCCGCCGATCGCGGCGTTGGTGCGGATCGCGTTCTCGAAGGCCTCGCGCGTCAGGATCTTGGAGAGCTTCAGGTCCTCCCAGACCATCTCGACGATGCGCATGCCGGAGAGGTGCGCCAGCACGTAGCGGCGCGCGTCGACCGCCGGGATCGCGGCGTTGTGTGGCAGCGAGGTGCCCAGCGACTCCGCCATGCAGGCCATGGTCGAGGCCGTGCCCATCGTGTTGCAGGTGCCCGCCGAGCGCGAATGGCCCGCCTCGGCGGCGATGAAGTCGTGCATCGAGATTTCGCCGGCCTTGACCTGCTCGTGCAGCTGCCAGACGGCGGTGCCCGAGCCGATGTTCTTGCCGTTCAGCTTGCCGTTGAGCATCGGCCCGCCGGTGACCACGATGGTGGGCAGGTCCACGCTGGCCGCGCCCATCAGCAGCGCCGGCGTGGTCTTGTCGCAGCCCACCAGCAGCACGACGGCATCCATCGGGTTGCCGCGGATCGATTCCTCGACGTCCATGCTGGCCAGGTTGCGCGTGAGCATCGCGGTCGGGCGCAGGTTGGACTCGCCGTTGGAGAACACCGGGAATTCCACCGGATAGCCGCCGGCCTCCAGGATGCCCCGCTTCACGTGCTCGGCCAGCTTGCGGAAGTGCGCGTTGCACGGCGTCAGCTCGGACCAGGTGTTGCAGATGCCGATGATCGGCTTGCCCTCGAACTCATGGTCCGGGATGCCCTGGTTCTTCATCCAGGACCGGTACATGAATCCGTTCTTGTCCTGGGTCCCGAACCATTCGGCGGAACGCAGCTTGATCTTCTTCTTGGCCTCGGTCATTGCAGGTAGTGGGTGATGTCTCCGTGAGCCATGCTAGGGAGACAGGTGATTCGGATCCAATCAAAATTTCCGGGATTCCGATATCGAATCGGATATCACGCCAATCCGGCGTCGCCGAAGTCGGGCATGCCGTCCGCGGTCCATCCCAGGTGCTTGACGAAGGTGTGGCGGTCGGGGTTCCAGAGCGGATCGCCGACGATCTCGGTGTAGGTGCGGGCGTGATAGACGAGCAGCACCGTGCGGCCGTCCTCGTCGAGCGCGAAGCTGTTGTGCCCCGGGCCGAAGATCGGCTGGGTGGGGCTTGTGGTCAGCACCGGCGCCGGCGACTTGGTCCAGCTCGCCGGATCCATCGGATCGGCGGACTCGTCCATCCACAGCAGGCCCATCGCGTAGTTCTCGTCGGTCGCGCTGGCCGAGTAGCTGATGAAGACCTTGCCGTGGCTGTGCAGCACCGACGGGCCCTCGTTGACCAGGAAGCCGCGGCATTCCCAGTCGAACTCCGGCTTGCTCAGCATCACCGGTGCGCCGGCCAGTTGCCAGGGCGTGCGCATCGGCGCGATGTAGAGGTTGGAGTTGCCCGGGATGTCGAGCGCCTTCTGCGCCCACAGGTAGTAGAGCTGGCCGCGATGCTCGAAGGTCGTCGCGTCCAGGCAGAAGGTGTCCATGCCGGTGTCGATCTGCCCGAGGAACTCCCACTCGCCGGCCATCGGATCGGGCGACCGGTTCCGCAGCGCATACATGCGGTGCTGGAACAGGCCGCCGACGATCTCGCGGCTCGGCGCCGCCGCGAAGTAGAGGTACCAGGCGCCCTGGCGGAAATGGAGTTCCGGCGCCCAGATCAGCTCGCTCCAACGCCCAGTGTCCGGCTTGCGCCAGACCACCCGCGGCGTCGCGTGGGGCAGGTCCTGCCACGCGTCCGCGGCGCGCAGCTCGATGCGGTCGTACTCCGGCACCGAGGCGGTGAAGAAGTAGCGCGCGCGGCCGTCGCCGTCCACATGACGGGTCAGGTGGGGATCGGCCCGCTGCGGGATCAGCGGGGACAGGACTTGCGGGTCGTCGAGCATCGCGGCGGGATCAGAGCTTCCAGCGCAGGCCCACGGCCACGGTGCGGTCGTAGTAGCGCACGTCACGCACCCGCGACGGGTCCTGGTCGAAGTAGTCGTGGTAGGCCTGGTTCAGCAGGTTGGTCACGTCCAGTGACACCGTCATCTTCGGGGTGACCTCATAGCCCAGCGACAGGTCCAGGGTCTTGAGCGGGGCGACGTAGAGCTTGCTCTGCGTGCTGCGGTACGGCGACTCGGCCAGGAACTTGTCGCGCCAGTTGTAGGCCAGGCGCGCATAGATGCCGTTGCGCTCGTACATGCCGACGACGTTGAAGGCGTTCTTCGACTGTCCCAGGAACGGTCCATTGCCCTGCTTGCCGGTCATGAAGGTGTAGTTGGCCTCCATCCCGAACCCGCCCAGCCAGCCCGGCAGGAAGTCGTAGAACTGCCGGTAGCCCAGCTCGTAGCCATGCAGGTCGGCGGTGGCAACGTTGATCGGCCGCGTCACGTTGTAGGGGACGCCGTTGATCGTTGTCTGGATCGTCTCGGTCGCGACGCGGTTCTTGAACTTGTGCTGGAACACGGTGCCGGTCAGCGAGCCGGTCTTCGCGAAGTACCACTCCAGTGCAACGTCGGTGTTGTTGGACTCGGTGGGCTTGAGATCAGGATTGCCGCCCGAGAGCGTCCCGAAGATCGTGCCGCCGCCAGGAGGGCTGTTCGTCTGGCCGGGGTTGTACTGGTCGAAGGCCGGCCGCTCGATCGTCTTGCCCCAGACTAGGCGACCCACGAGACGCGGCGTCAGTTCAGCGCGAAGCGAGAGCGAAGGCAGCGCGTCGGTGCGGGCCGTATCCACCAGCACCGGCGTGATGGCGTTGGTGGCGGCGTCCTTGGAGTTGCCCCGCAGCGTCTGCTCGGTGCGCACCCAGCGCACGCCGGCAACGCCGGAGATCGGGACTCCCATCGCATCGAAGCCGAACTTCAGCCGGCCATAGATCGAGCTGGTCTTCTCGGTGTCGTTGAACAGCGTCATCGGGTCGTAGGGCGTCAGCGCCGTGCTGCCCGTCAACATCTGGCGGAAGGCCTCGCCGTTGTCGAGCAGCCAGTCCCGCGATGCGAAGACGTATTGCTTGACGCCGAAGTCGCCGGACGTCCTGGGGGCCACCTCATAGATGCCGGGGAAGTTGGTCAGCGTCTGACCCGCCGCCGGGAACGTGGTCGTCCAGGGCATGCTGGTGGCGATCGACATCGCGTCGCGCTTGGCCAGCCGCACGCCGGTGCTGAACTCCTTGAAGAAACCGTCGCCCAGGTCGTAGTCCGCGTCGCCGCGCCAGTCGGTGGCGCGGCCTTCGCGACGGCCGCGCACGTCGACGCCGCCGTTGATGTGGAAGTTCGCGGCGTCGGTCAGGTCGAGGTTGGGGTAGTCGATGAAGCCACCGCCGTCGCGCACCGCTGCCACGGTGCTGGTGGGGTTGTAGCCCGTGTCCAGGATGCGGTTGACCCAGTCGATCTGGCTGCGCGTGCGGACCAGCTCGGAGCTGAGCTTGAGGCGCTCGTTGACGCGCCAGTTGCCGCCCAGCGCCAGCTGGTTGTTGCTGGCCTCGTCATGCTTGGCCTGGGTCGAGGTGAAGCCCCAGCCTGGATAGTTGGTGTTGACCGCGGTGTCCAGGTTGTCGGTGCCGGGCCGGGTCGTGATCACCGTGCCGGGCGCGGGACGCCAGACGCCCGCGTCATTGATCATGCCGATACCGCCGACGAGGAAGGACTGCTGGTAGCGATGGTCGATCCGGGTGCCGAAGCCCTCGAGGTAGACCTCCGACTCCTTGCTGGGCTTCCACTGCAGGGCGAAGTTCCCCGCCAGACGCTTGCGGTCGCCAAGGTCCAGCACGCGGCCCATCGCGTCGGTGCCCTTGACCGGGTCGGCGCGGCCGGCGACAACGATGGACTGCGGGTCGCCGACGAACGCACGCTCGTCGTGGTACTTCCCACGCTGGTAGGACAGGCCGATCAGCGCGCCCATCTCGCCCAGGTCGGTCTTCCAGCGGTTCGACGCCATGCCGGAGACGTCGGGGTTGTTCGACTTGGCCTTGTCGCGATGTTCCCCGCGCGCCGACACGACGAGCTGCGCGTCCTTGAAGTCGAAGGGGCGGTTGGTGCGCACGTCGATGACGCCGGCCGTGCCGCCTTCGGGCAGTGCGGCCTCCTGCGTCTTGTAGACGTCGATGCGCTTGAGCATCGTTGCTGGCACATCCGCCAGGTAGAGGCTGCGGCTCGAGTCGGAGAAGAACTCGCGCCCGTTGAGCAGCGTCGTGACCCCGCCCAGGCCGCGGATGATCACGGTCCCGGCTTCGCCGTTGCCGCGCTGGATCTGCACGCCGGTGACGCGGCCCAGGATCTCCGCGACGTTCTTGTCGGGGAACTTGCCGATGTCCTCGGCGACGATGGAATCCACCACCTGGTCGCTGTTCTGCTTGATGGTCTGCGCCGATTCGGCCGAGCGGCGCATGCCGCTCACGACCACGGTTTCCAGCTTGGCGTCGTCCGACTTCTTCTCGTCGGCCGGGGGCTGGCTCTGCGCCTGGACCTGGATCGCCGCCCCGAGGAGGGCGGCCGCGGCCACGGTGGTCCGCAGCCCGAAGGGAATCTTGCTCATGTTGTCTCCGTCGTTTTTCTGGCGTGTCAACCCGGTGATCGGGCGACTCCACAACCGCCGTGGGGTTGTTGTCGAGCGGAGCAAATGCTAGGGAGCCGAGTGATCCCCGGCCAATCACATTTTCCAGTTGGCCAATGCTATTTCCGGCATCAGGGCAGGCCCCGATATCGCCCGCGCGGCGGATGGGCGTCCCCACCGAACAGGGGGTGGCGTGGACCGGCCAAGACCTATAAATAGGGAAGGGGCCTGACAACGTTGACGAATCGCACCAGCAACATGTCGTCACAAGTGTTTCGGGCGCAGCCCCTCAGGGTTCCCCCTGAAGAGGGGGCGACGCAAGTGACCATCGGCCTATCATGCGGGCCTTCTCCGGTGATCAAAGGGTGACGACGGCCGAACCGGAGACGATCGGTCAGTCAAAGAAGGGAGGCCCTATGGAAGCAGTGTCCGTTGCCCGTGCATTCGAGGCGGCAGGGAATGGCGGCTACACGATGCCCGCGCTCAAGCGCCGCGTGTTGCTGGTCGACGACCACGAACTGGTGCGCGCGGGCATCCGCACGCTCTACCAGACGCTGGACGAGATCGACATCGAATGGGTCGAGGCCGCGTCGCTGCAGGAAGGCCTGCTGGCCTATGGCGAGCGTGGCGCGGTGGACGCGGTGCTGCTGGACCTGAACCTGGGCGACTGCAAGGGCCTGCAGGGTCTGCGCCAGTTCATGGAGGCCTTCCCCGACGCGCGCGTCGTCGTGTTCAGCGGCACGCAGGATGAATTCGTCGTGCGCCAGGCGCGGGCGCTGGGCGCCGTGGGCTACCTGCCCAAGGGCGCGCTGATGGCGGAGATGCGCAGCACGCTGCGCACGCTGCTGGCCGAGGGCCAGCGCCATCGCTCGACCCAGGCCGGGTCGCTGTTCCCGCGCTTCCCGTCCTCCGCCATGTATGACCGCGTGGCCGAACTGGGCCCGCGCCACCTGGAGATCCTGGAGCTGGTGCTGTCCGGATGCAGCAACCAGGAGATCAGCAACTCCACGCAGCTGTCGCTGGGCACGGTGAAGAACTACGTGTCCTCGCTGCTGCTGGCGCTGGACGTCAAGTCGCGCTCGCACATGATCAGCCTGTTCCGCTGACGAGGTGGCCACGGCTCACCGAGGCGATCACCCGGGCGAGGAACGCGCGCCCGACACCACTTTTCCGCCGACCGAGATCCTCATCGACTCGCCGGGCGTCGACGACGTGCCGGCGAGCGCCGTTTCTGGCGGCCAACCCCGCCGCGACGGCGGTCATGGGGCCGCCGGTCCAATGAACCCGCCCCCCGCCGCGACCCCCGCGAGCCCACCCTCGGGGGGGATGTCGGGCGGGACACCGGACGAGGAGCCGCCGGCGCCTCCCCCGCGCCAGAAGCGCTCCCGGCGCGCGCCGCGTCCCAGCCTGTTCGTGGCCGTCGCCGGCGCCGCGTCCGCGACCGACGAGGCCGTGCAGGAAGGCCGCCGACGCGAACGCCGCGCGATCGCCCGCCGGCTGCAGGATGCAGGCTTCGACGAGGCCTGGAGCCACTGGCCGTGGTTGCTGATCGCGGTCGCGGTGCCGCTGGTGTCGGCGCTGCTGCGTGGCACGCCGACGACCGGGATGATCGTCTGGATCATCGGCGTGGTCGCGCTGGCGGTGGGCTGCGTCTTCACCGCGCGGTCGATGTCCTACCGCGGCGCCAAGGTCGACGCACGCACCGGTTTCAGCGACCGGGACGGGCGACGCCTGCTCTACCTGCAGGCCGCCGGCTGCCTGGGGCTGCTGTGCCTGCACCCCTGGCTGGCGGAATCGCCGGGATCGCGCGGCCTGCTTACCGGTCCGCTGCTGGCCGCGACCGCGGCGGTGGTGGGCGTGCTGCTCGCGCCGATGGGGCGCTGGGCGGCGGTGATCGCGCTGCTACCGGCCTCGGAGGGCGTGGCGCGGCTGTTCGATCCGGCGGCCCGGCCCGGCGCCGGGCCGGTGTGGTTCCTGGCCGCGGCGGTGATCGGCGGCCTGGCGCTGCTGGAGCATTACCGCTGGCAGCGCGCCAAGCGCCTGCTGATGGAACAGGACCTGCACGTCAGCACGCTGGAGCAGGACCGCGACGGCGCCATCCGCGCCGACCAGGAGAAGAGCCGCTTCCTGGCCATCGCGAGCCACGACCTGCGCCAGCCGGTGCATGCGCTGGGGCTGTTCGCGGCCAGCCTCGAGCGGCGGCTGCAGGGCACCGAGGAGGAGCCGCTGATCCGCAACGTGATGCGCTCGATCGAGGGCCTGGAGCGCTCCTTCAACGCGATGCTGGACATCTCGCGGCTGGACGCCGGCACGGTGGAGCCCAACCTGCAGCACTTCCCGCTGCGCGACCTGTTCCGGCGCCTGCACATGCATTACGCCGGCCAGGCGGAGGCGTCGGGCCTGGGCCTGCGCTTCTCGCCGGGCGGCAAGTCGGTGACCAGCGACCCGCAGCTGCTCGAGCGCATCCTGGGCAACCTCATCCAGAACGCGATCAAGTACACGGAGGAGGGCGGGGTGGTCGTGGTGGCCCGCACCACCGAGGAGTCCCTCAACCTGGAGGTCTGGGACACCGGCATCGGCATCAAGTCCAGCGACCTGCCGCGGATCTTCGCGGAGTTCTACCAGGTGGGCCAGAGCGAGCGCAGCCGCACGCAGGGCCTGGGCATGGGGCTGGCGATCGTCAAGCGCCTGGCGCACCTGCTGGGCTACCGCCTGATGGTGGCGTCGCGGCCGGGCCGCGGGACGATGTTCCGCCTGAGCGTTCCGCTGGGCGGGCTGCCCGAGATCCCCGAGTTCACCACCGCCGCGGACACGGTGCCGATGCCGGTGATGGAACCGCGCTCGGTGCTGGTGATCGACGACGAGGAGTCGATCCGGCTCGGCCTGCAGCTGCTGCTCGAGGAATGGGGCTACGAGACCATCATCGCGGCGACCGCGGGCGAGGCGGCGGATGCGGTGCGGGCGCGGGCGATGCCGCCCGACCTGATCCTGTCCGACCTGCACCTGGGCGACGGGCCCGACGGCATCGCGGCGATCCGCGCGGTGCGCGAGCTCTGCGCGCTGCAGGTGCCGGCGATCCTGGTCACCGGCGACACCAGCCGCGAGGAACTGCGCCGCGCCACCGAGAGCGGCCACACGGTGCTGTTCAAGCCGCTGCAGCCGCGCAAGCTGTTCAACGCGCTGCGCGGCATGGTGTCCTGAGCGCCTGACTTCGTGCGCCCTCGCCGGGGGCGACCCTCGCGCGCGGTCCACGCCGCGCCGCCTACAGTAACGGCCTCTTCACGCCCTGCCGAAGATGTCCGCCGACACCGCCTCCACGAGTTCCTCCACGGCCTCCGCCTCGAGCGCCCCGGTCCCGACGCCCCGCCGCCTGTCGGCGGCCGCCTGGGCGCTGCGCATCCAGTTCTTCGTCTCCGGCGCGTTGTTCGCGACCTGGGGCGTGCACGTGCCGACGGTGAAGGCGCATTACGGCCTGGGCGAGCAGTCGCTCGCGATCGCGATGCTGGCTTCGGGCGTGGGCGCGCTGCTGGCGCTGACGCAGGCGGGGCGGGTCGTGGCGCGCTTCGGCCCGCGCGGCGTCGCGGGCGTGACCGGCGTGCTGTGCGCGGCGGGCGTCTCGCTGCTCATCGTGCCGAGCGCCTACCTGGGGCTGGTGCTGCTGCTGGCGCTGTTCGGCGCGACGGCCAGCCTCTTCGACGTGGCCATCAACGCCGAGGCCACCGAGATCGAGCACCTCGCGGCACGGCCGCTGATGAGCGGCTTCCATGCGATGTTCAGCCTGGGCGGCATGGTGGGGGCCGGTGTCGGCAGCCTGCTGCCGCTGCTGGGCTGGGCGCCGCAGACGCATCTGCTGGTGGCCTGCGGCGTCGGCATGGCGCTGATCGTCGGCGCCTGCGCGGCGATGCTGAAGATGCGGACCGAGCCCGGCGAGAAGCAGCCGCTGAGCCTGCCGCGCGGCGTGCTCGCGCTGATCGGCACGCTCGCGGCGCTGGGGCTGATCGCCGAGGGCGCGATGTACGACTGGAGCGTGCTGTTCATGAAGCAGGAGCGGGCCAGCGATGCCAGTGTCTCGGCGCTGGGTTACGCGAGCTTCAGCCTGGCCATGGCGCTGGGCCGCTTCGGTGGCGACTGGGTGCGGGCGCGTGTCGCGCCGGTGCCGCTGATGGTCGCGAGCGGCCTGCTCGCCGCGGCCGGCATGGCCACGGCGCTGCTGGTGCCGGTCGCGCCGGCGGGGCTGCTGGGCTTCGCGCTGGTGGGCCTGGGGCTGTCCAATGTCGTGCCGGTGCTGTTCAGCGCCGCGTCCAAGGTGCCGGGCGTCAGCGCGGCGCACGGCATCGCGGCGGTGTCGTCGCTGGGCTACCTGGGCATGATGGCCGGGCCGCCGCTGATCGGGATGATCGCGGAGCACTCGTCGCTGACGGCGGGGCTCTCCTGCGTGGTCTTCTTCGCGCTGATCATGGCGATCAGCGCCAACCGCGCGCTGGGCGTGACGCAGCAGCGCGGCGCCACCGGGGCGCCCGCAGGCGCTGCGGACTGAAGGCGAGGCAAGGGCGCCGAGGCGCCAGGGAGCGAGGGCGGGCACGACCGCGAGGCTTGTAGGCGATCGCCTGACAGCCGCATCGGGCGATGTCCTCCGCGACGATGCGCCGTTGCCCTCGTGCCTGCGGATGCCGACCTCCGTACAGTTGATCCTGACAACGGAATTCGAGCTTCCGTTGTTCATGCTTCTCTCTCGCATGGTCCGTCTTTTCCCTCTGCAGACGGACGAACTTTCGGCCCCGGTCTCACGACCGGGGCCTTTTCTTTGGGCGCGTCCAGGCGATCGTCCGGCCTGCCTAAGATGCGCGCCATGGACAGCACGACAACGACGCAGCGCCTGCGCATCGACTGGCGCGGCCGGCCGGCCGACATCGACTACGCCTGGGTCAACGACACCGCCCTCGGACCGGCCGGCGCGCCGGCGCCGGTGATGGTGTTCCTGCACGAGGGGCTCGGGTCGATCGCGATGTGGCGCGACTTCCCGGCCCGCCTGTGCGAGGCCTTGGGCCTGCGCGGCCTGGTGTACTCGCGGCCAGGCTACGGCCGCTCGACGATGCGGCCCCCCGATGAGCGCTGGGCCCCGGACTATCTCCACCGCCAGGCCCATGAGGTGCTGCCCGCGGTGCTGGCCGGGCTGGGCATCGACTCCCCGCCCTGGCTCTTCGGCCACAGCGACGGCGGCTCCATCGCGCTGCTGCATGCGGCCCGCCTGCCCACCGCGGGCGCGATCGTCGCGGCGCCGCACATCGTCGTGGAGTCGCTCTCCATCGACGGCATCCGCGACACCGTCACGGCCTATGAGCGCGGCCCGCTGCGCGAGCGCCTGGCGCGCTTCCACGACGATCCGGACTCGCCTTTCCGCGGCTGGAGCGACTGCTGGCTCAGCCCCGCGTTCCGCGACTGGTCGATCGTCGAGGAGATCCGCGCGATCCGCTGCCCGCTGCTGGCGATGCAGGGCGTCGACGATGAATACGGCACGCTCGAGCAGATCCGCGGCATCGCCCGCGCGGTGCCGCGGACGCGCCTCTTCGAGATCCCCGCCTGCGGACACTCGCCGCACAAGGACCGGCCCGCGGAGGTGATCGCCGCGGTCCGCGACTGGCTGGTCGAGGTCGGCCCCGGCGCGCCGCGCTGAGCGGTGTCGCGCGGGTCCGTGAGGGAGCTGCTCAGACCGGCAGCAAGCCCATCGTCATCGCCTTGAGCGTCGCGGCGGCGCGCGTGCTGCAGCCGAGCTTGCGGAAGGCGCTTTCCAGATGGGTGCGCACGGTGGCCGGGCTGATGCCCAGGACCTTGGCCGCTTCCTTGTTGCTCTCGCCGATCGCGATGCGCGCGAGCACCTCCGTCTCGCGCGCGGAGAGCGTGACCGCCGCGGGCGAGGGCGCGGCGGGCGTCACGCGACGCGGTTCGGCGCCGCAGACGGCCGCGGTGGCCTGCGCATCGAGCCGGCCCGCCGCCACTTCGACCTGCAGGGCCGCGCGCGCCGCGTCGACGTCCAGCGCCGGCGCACCGGGCCGGGCGGTGCGTGCGGTGACCCAGGCGGCCGCCGCCGCGAGCACCCGCGCGGGCACGGGGATCGCCGCGCCGGACGCGCCCCGGAACGCGCCCGAACCGTCCATGCGCTCGTCGACGAAGGACGCCAGTTCGGCCTCCTCCTGCAGCGCGGTCAGTCGCCGGGCGGCGCGGCCGGTCCAGTAGGGCATCAAGCGCAGGCGCTCGCGATCGGCCTCGCCGAGGCGGCGGCCCTCGGTCCACAGCGCGTTGGGCACCGACGCCCGTCCGATGCCATGCAGCAGCCCGGCGCGGTGCAGCCGCGCCTGCGCCGGCTCGTCCAGGCCGAGCGCGGCGCCGGCCGCGCGGGCGGCCTCGGCGACGCGGCGCGACAAGCCGGTCATCCAGGGCAGCTTGAGGTCGATGACGTCCGCGACCAGTTCCAGCGGCGCGGCCAGCGCGGCCAGCGCGCCGTTCAGGTCGGGCGCGTTGCCGGGCGCCCGCCGACCGGGGGCACCTTGGGCGCCGCGTTCAGGGCCGGCCATCGAGCTCGCCATCGCGGCGTCACCCATGGCCTCATGCGCGCCCTCGTCGAGCGCCGCCAGCCAGTCGGCCGCGTGTCGCGTGGCCAGCGCCACCAGCGTTTGCGGGTACTTGGCGTCGGCGCGCTCGGCGATGTGCCGCAGTGCCGCCGGCAGCCCGTGGACGCGGCTGAAGATCTCCAGGTCGCCGGCCAGCGCCACGGCGAAGACGACCGCCGGCACCGCGTCGCCGCGCAGGCCGGCGGGCTTGCCGCGGCCGTCCCAGGTTTCGAAGAGGTGGTGCATCGCGCGCTCGATGCCCGCGGGCAGGCCCAGCAGCCGGGCGATCTCGCCGGCGACCTCGCAGTGGATCAGCGCCGCGTCGCCGAGCGTGCCGGCCAGCGCCGAGGCCTCCGCGGCCGAGCCGTTGGAGAGCATCGCGTCGCGGCCGCCGACGTCGTCGCCCATCAACACCGAGAACTCGGGCGCGTTGGCCGTGCAGCCGGACCAGCGCAGCAGCGCGACGCAGGCCGCATGGCCGGGGGCCTCGTCGGCATCGCGGCCGAGCGCGAGGCCTTCAGCCCGCGCGGCCTCGGCGATGCGGGTCGCCAGCCAGGCGGCGCGGGTCGAGTGGTCGACCGGCTGGCCCATGCTGAGGTCGCCGACGAAGGCGAGTGCGCGCACGGCATCGAGCACCGGCACGCGCGAACCCGCCGGCGCCGGGGAGGGCGTCGACGGGATTGACGGAGAGATCGGAAGAGAAGCAGCGGTCACGGCATTCCAGGAGCGAGGTCCAGCGCACCGCGGGCCGCGCACGGGGCGCGTCCGGCGCGCCTCGCCGGCGTGGCGCACCTTGGGTGCTCGGCGCACCAACCGAACTCGACGCGCCCGGCTGGCCCGCGGTCGGCGCGGACCTTACCGGGATTGCCGGACGGCGTCCAGGATGAGCCTGGCGACCGCTTCGGGCTGCGATTGCTGCGGCACGTGCGAGGTGCCGACCCGGGTCACCTTGGCGCCGGCGCGCTGCGCCATCGCGGCCTGCGCCTCGGGCGCGATCATGCGGTCGGCGCTGGCCAGCAGGTACCAGGACGGCTTGCTCTTCCAGGCCGCGACCGACACCGGCTGCTCGAAGGCCTTGGTCTGGATCGGCCCCTGCGTCGCCGCCATCACGGCGGTGGTCGCGGCCGGCAGGTCCTGCGCGAAGTGGTCGCGCATGCCGGTGGGGGTCAGGCTCAGCCAGCCCTGCGCGTCGGCCTTGAAGTGCGCCAGGCCGGACGGCGTCGGGAAACCCTTGCCCTGCTCGGCGGTGTTTTGGCCGACGTCGGGCGCGAAGGCCGCGATGTAGACCAGCGCGGCGACCTTGTCCGCGGCGCCGGCCTCGGTGATCACCGTGCCGCCCCAGGAGTGGCCGACCAGCACCACCTTGCCGGGCTGCGCGTCGATTGCGCGGCGCGCGGCGGCGACGTCGTCGGCCAGCGAGCTGAGCGGGTTCTGCACCGCGGTGACCTGCACGCCTTCGCGCTGCAGCAGCGGGATCACCTTGGCCCAGTCCGAGCCGTCGGCGAAGGCGCCGTGGACGATCACGACCGAGGGTTGCGGCGCCGGCGAGGCCGCGGACGCGAGGCCCGAGGCGGCGAGGGCGGAGGCCGCGGCGGCGGCGACGAGGAGGCGGCGGGCGATGTTCATGGGGAAGCTCCTGAGGACAGTGGAGGGGTGTTGGAACAGGGCTCCACTGTCGCGAATCGAGGCGCGCGCCGGTATCGGACGAATGTCCGAGGGCACCGTGCCGGTGAGATTCGCACTCGCTGCCCATCCGGATTTACGCGGAGCTCGCCACACTCGCCGACGGGCGAGTTGTGAGGCGCGTGGTTTGCGAATCGCGCGCCTTGGGCGGCTGACGCCACGTCGGGCCGCCACGCGCGCGGTGGCCCGCCGCCGGCACTTCCCGTGACGATGCGTTTGCGCGGCCGTTTGCGCCCGCGTGCGCGCCCGAACCGCGCAAGTCCTGGCCCCGTCATGCCGACCCGCGTCCCCACGCGCCTTAGGGAAACAACCACCCCCGCACCGGGGGGGAGGCACGGCCCGACCCCCTCCTGCGAACCGTGACGGGAGTCACAGAATCGACCCGCCCGAAGGCCGCCCTCCCGCCGGCCGACAGCAGTCGCGGCGGCGTCCGTCATCCCGGTGCGCCGCCGCTCGAGTCCAGGTGGTCATCCCACCTTCATCCCGAAGAAGGACGCAGCAATGTTCAAGAAAGTCTGTTTGGTCGCGGCGGTGTTCGGCGCGATGGCGTCGGCCCATGCCGAGCAATACACCCTCATCAACGAAGGCTTCGACACCACGGTCGTCAACGGCGGCACGGTGCTGGCCCCCGACCGCCTGGGCGCGGCCGACTGGCGCTTCATCAACGTGAACTCGCCGTCGGGCGCGGTGCCGGGCTGGACGCAGGGCCTGGAGTCCAACTTCCCGGCCCAGGCCGGCGCCGGCGAATCCTTCCTGCAGGCGCGCTGGGCGGCCGGTCCGGACGGCGGCTCGCTGGGCAGCTGGCTGATCACTTCCGCCTTCTCGACGGCCTTCGACACGCAGGTCTCCTTCTGGGCCCGTGGCGGCGTCGACGGCAACTACGCCGACGACCTGACCTACGGCCTGGTGGACGCCTCCGGCGACCTGGCCAGCCTGCTGCCGGTCGCCACGATCACCGCCACCCTCGGCGAGTGGAGCCGATACACCTTCACGATCGCGGGCCAGGGCGCGGGCTCGAGCGCGCGCTTCGCCCTCGGACACGTCGGCGCCGTCGACACCTCCGACATCGCCGCCGTCGACAGCCTGGTGGTGGCGCAGGTGCCCGAGCCCTCGAGCTGGGCGCTGGCCGGCGTCAGCCTGCTGGGCCTGATGGCCGCCCGCCGCCGTCGCGCCGCGCGTTGAGCGCCGACGCGCGTCCCCCGATCACCCGATCCCTCCAAGTCATCTCCGCAAGGACAACGACCATGATCACCCGCATCTCCCTGGGCCTGGCGATCGCCGTGGCCCTGCCGCTGGCGGCGCAGGCTCACGAAGCCGCCGCGCCGGCGACCGCCGCCCCCGCCGCCCCGTCGGCGCCCTCCGCCGCGCCCGTCATGGCGCAGGAGTCCCTCGTCGTCGTGCGCGACGCCGAGACCGGCAAGCTCCGCCCGGCCACGGCCGAGGAACATGCCGCGCTGCAGGCGCAGCTGCCGGCCGCCAAGGCCCGCGTCGCGCTGCGCGCGGTGGCGCTCTCGCCGCAGATGAAGCTGCACAGCAGCGGTGCCACCGGCATCCGCGCGACCGACGAGATGGCGAGCCAGTCCGTCGTCGTGCGCGGTCCCGACGGCAAGCTGATCGAAGCCTGCTTCGCCAGCAAGGAAGAAGCCGAGGCCTTCATGAAGAGCGCCGCCGCCGCCAAGTCGGCCCTGCCCACGGAGTAAGCCATGCCCAAGACCTTCAGCTTCAAGCAGACCCTGCTGCGCTCGGCCGTCGTGGCCGCCCTGTGCGGCGCCGGCCTGGCGCAGGCCGCCACCATCGTCATCCAGAGCCGCGATCCGGCCGGCGTCGGCTTCAACGACACCACGCCGGTCGCGCCGGTGGGCGGCAACCCGGGCACCACGCTCGGCGAGCAGCGCATGTTCATCTACCGCTACGTCGCCGACGTGTGGGAACAGGCGCTGGAAAGCGACGTGACCATCACCGTCAGCGCCGCCTGGGAACCGCTGGCCTGCACCGCCTCGTCGGCGACGCTGGGCAGCGCCAGCGCCTGGAACTTCTGGTACGGCTTCCAGGGCGGCGCGCCCGACACCTGGTATCCGCAGGCCCTGGCCAACAAGCTGGCCAAGGTCAACCTGAGCGAGGGCCAGCCCGACACCACCGGCTTCAACAACGTCGACATCAAGACCCAGTTCAACATCAACCTGGGCAAGGAAGGCTGCCTGACCGGCTCGCCGTTCTACCTGGGCATCGACGGCAACTTCGGCAATGGCGTGAACTTCGTCGAGACGCTGCTGCATGAGCTGGGCCATGGCCTGGGCTTCAGCGTGCTGTCGGTGCAGACCTCGACCGGCAAGCGCATCAACCGCGCCGGCACCGCCTACACCGACGACGGGCTGCCCAGCATCTGGGAGCGCTTCATGTTCGACAACACCCAGGGCAAGACCTGGCTGAACATGACCAGCGCGGAGCGCAAGGCCTCGGCGGTGAACCCGCTGGGCCTGGCCTGGGTCGGGCCGAACGTGGTCGCCGGCGCCGGCATGCTGGCGGCCACGCCGGTGCTGAAGGTCGCGACCGCGGCGCCGGGTTATTCGGGCCAGTACCCCTACGGCACCGCCTCCTTCGGGCCGGTGGTCGGCAGCGGGATGACGCTGGGGTCGATCTCGACGATCGCCCCGGACACGGTCGGCGCGGGCCAGGGCTGCCTGCCGTTCAACGGCGCCGACACGGCCGCCAGCGCCGGCAAGGTGGTGGTGATCGATCGCGGCACCTGCGGTTTCGCGGTCAAGGCCAAGAACGCGCAGAACGCCGGCGCGATCGGCGTGATCATCGCCAACAACGTCGCGGGCGCCGCGCCGGGCCTGGGCGGCAGCGATCCGACGGTCACCATCCCCACGATCAGCGTGTCGCAGGCCGACGGCGTGAAGTTGCGCGCCGCCATCACCGCCTCGGTGCCCTACGGCATGCGCGGCAAGGTGGGCTACGCGACCGGCTCGCTGACGACCGACCCGAGCCGCCGCGCCGGTGCCGACGCGCTGGGCCGGCCGCTGCTGTACACGCCCAACCCGCTGGTGGGCGGCTCGTCGGTGTCGCACTGGGATGTCTCGGCCTCGCCCAACCTGCTGATGGAACCCAACATCAGCCCGGACCTGGGCCTGGTGCTGGTGCCGCCGAAGGACCTGACCAAGTCGCTGCTGAAGGACCTGGGCTGGTAAGCCTTTCGGCGATCTGATGTCCCTGAAGCCCGGCGCGAGCGCCGGGCTTCGTCGTTCAGGGAGACTGAATGGCTGGGAGGGCCGTCTTCAGGGGGACGATGTCGCCCGAAAAGGCGATGCCATCCGCGATGCGGACGCCTGACGGCCCTGGCGTCGAGGCGGTTGCGTCTTCAAACAGGCGGGGGTGCCGGACTGGCTGATAATCGCGGCCCCGGCTCGCCGGACCCTGGTTTTTTACTGGAAGCATTGATGAACAAGAGTGAACTGATCGAAGGCATCGCCACCAAGGCGGGCGTCACCCGTGCCGTGGCCGCGACCGCCCTGGACGCGACCCTGGAAACCATCACCGAAGCCCTGGCCGCCGGCGACCAGATCGCCCTGGTCGGCTTCGGCACCTTCAAGGTGAGCGAGCGCGCCGCCCGCACCGGCAAGAACCCGGCCACCGGCGAAGCGCTGGACATCCCGGCCTCCAAGGTCGCCAAGTTCACCGCCGGCAAGGCGCTGAAGGATGCGGTGAACAAGTAAGCCTCCCGGCGCTTGTCTCGCGACAACGCCCGCTCCTGCGACACGCAGGGCGGGCGTTTCTGTTTTCTGAACGGCCGCGTTGGGCTTGACCTCGGTGTTGAGACGCCAACGCCAGGACGTCTTTGGCGCTCAAGGCGCGAGGCCAACATCGCCGCCCTCCGGGTTGGCGACAAGGCGAGACAGTTCAAAACACATGTACAAGAAGAGGCGGTGTGGGCCCATTCCAGGACCGGGAACCGGCGGTCGAGCCCTACAACCTACTGGACCGACAGGTTCCTTTTAAGACCAATTCAATAAGTCGACTTCTCATTTCCAAGCGAACTGAAGATGAATTTCAAAGAGCTGCAGGAAGTTTTGGACGACGCGCTCAGCGACTCTTTGGCAGGCTGCGGATTTCTCCGCGCAGCGCCCGGAACCTGGAATCGTCGAAGAGGCGCGGAACTGAATGTCATCCAGCTTCAAAAGCACAGCGAGGGAACGAGTTTCTGTGTCAACTTGGGAGTGCATTACACCTTTTTGCCTCTTCCGGGGAGCGGTGCATTACCCGTCGCCGGAGATCGACTCGATGCACACGATTGCGAACTGAAGTTTCGGCTGACAAACCTGTCTGCGAATAAGGATCAATGGTGGCCGATAGCAGCCTCAAGGGTGGTGGAGGTGCTTTCTCTTACACAGAGCCGGGCATTGCCGCTTTTTTGATTCTTATTGTCTTAACGGGCCGATCGCGTCCATGAGTGGCGCGGACACTGAACGCGGCGATACAGGTCTTCTGGCGACGTTAACGAAGGGCGGAGCCTGCTTGCTGATTGCCCGTATGCATGAGCATTTAGGAGATGCGCCGAAAGCCATGGAGGCGGCCAATATTGGGCTAGAACTTTCCGGAAGAATGGCTTCAGGTTTAAGAAAGACGCTCAAAGACTTGCTGATTCGTCTCGGTCAGCCAAGTTAATCGCCCAGTTATCCCCGCAGAGGAGGGCAGCGGCGCTCGGCCAGCAGCGCTAGACCTCCCTTGATCGCATTTTCCGTTGTCCGCCTAGTTGCACCATGGCCGAATCAGACATTGTCGCGATAGAAACCATGGATCCAACCCTGAATTGAAGGAGTAGCACTTTGAACTTCGCACAATACCTGCAAGATTGGGATCTCAATGAAGGAGCTCCTCAGCAGGAAATCGAGGCGGTCAACGCTCATTATGGAGAACGCCCTGCGGTCCGGCTTCCGTTCATTGGCATGGCGCCGGAGTATGCCGATGAAGTTGCGGATAGTTTTGAAAATCTGATCCTCGAGCTTGCCGATGAGTGAAATGCCCAGCCCGGATGATCCAAAGCCGCGAGGCATGGAACTTGTCGAGATTCAGCCCACTATTCTAGGTGGCGATCCTGCGGACCCGAAAAATAAAACCTGGGTAACGCGAGAGCAGCACTTCGAACTGGTTAGATACTGGAACAAGATAATCCAGCAACTGAAGAGTGAGCAAGACGGGACCGCCTGAGCATGACGCGAAGCGCCCCTGCTGGGCATGTCGTGGCGAGCGCAACGCCGACCTCGCTCAGCCTTCCCTGAAAAACTTCAGCGCCGCCAAATCCGGAAACGCCGTGGGCCGCTTGGCCTGCGTCGCCGCGAACGCCTCCATCAAATTCCTGTTCTGCCAGATCGCCGCCTGCAGCCAGCCCATCTGCTGCAGGCTGTCCTTGACGCCGTGATCGCGCGCGTAGTGGATCGCCTGCTTGCTGCCCCACACCGCCACCGGTGGCTTCTGCGCGATCTCGCGCGCGCACTGCAGCGCGGCCTCGACGCATTCGGCCGGCGTCGCCAGCACATCGTTCACCAGTCCGACCGCCAGCGCCCGCGCCGCCGGCAGGCGGCGGCCGGTGTAGGCCATTTCCTTGACCACCCCCAGCGGGATCAGCTTGGGCAGGCGCTGCAGCGTGCCCAGGTCGGCGGCCATGCCGATGTTGATCTCCTGGATGCAGAAGAAGGCGCCAGCCTCCGCATAGCGGATGTCGCAGGCCGCCACGAGGTCCACCGCGCCGCCGATGCAGCCGCCCTGGATCGCGGCGATCGTCGGCACGCGCAGGTCGTCCAGGCGGTTGAAGGCCTGCTGCATGTCGGCCAGCAGGTCGACGATCGCGGCACGCCCCTCGGCGCTGCGGTCGTCGAGCTGGATGCCGCCGTTCTGGAACACGTCCAGTGACATGCCCGCGCTGAAATGCCGGCCCGTCGACGAGATCACCAGCGCCCGCAGCGTCGGGCTGCGATGCAGCTGGTCGAGCACCGTCTCCAGCTCGCGCCACAGCTGTGGCGACATCGTGTTCATCGCGTCGGGCCGGTTCAGCACCAGGTGGCCGACGCCGGCGTCTTCGGTCAGGGTGAGGCATTCCATGCGGGTCTCCTTGTTCCGTCCCTGCCGTCGGGCGGGCAGGGGACGGGCCATGCTAGCGGGAGACCCCGCCGCGCCGCGTCATCGAGGCGACGCGACCAGCTCCTGCGTCGGGCCGAAGAACTCGTAGCGCAGCTGCGCCTCGGGCACGCCGAGCTGGCGGCCGGCGCGGTAGACCGCCTGCATGAACGGCTTCGGTCCGAGCAGGTACAGGTCGACGTCGCGGTCCTCGGGCAGGTGGCGCGCCAGCAGCGCATCCGTCACCTGGCCGACCTCGTGCGGCTCGTCGCCTTCGCGCGGCGCGTCGTAGACGTACATGGCCTCGACGTTGCGGTGCGCCGCGGCCAGCAGGTCCACGCGCTCGCGGAAGGCGTGCACGCCGCCGTGGCGCGCCGCATGGATGAAGCGGATCGGCCGGCCGCTGGGGGCCGCCGACTCCAGCATCGCCATCGCCGGCGTGATGCCGACACCGCCGGTCACCAGCAGCAGCGGCCGGGTGGCTTGCGGGTCGAGCGTGAACTCGCCCGCCGGCGCCTGCACCTCCAGGCGCGCGCCGACCTCGACGCGGTCGTGCATCCAGCCCGACACCAGGCCGCCGTCCTCGCGCTTGATGCTGACGCGGTACCAGGGCTTGCCCGGCGCGTCCGACAACGAGTAGTTGCGGCGCACCGTCCGGCCGTCGATGTCCAGCACCAGCGTCAGGTATTGCCCGGGCTGGAAGGGCGGGAGCGGCTGGCCGTCGGCCGGCTCCAGGTAGAACGAGGTGATCAGCTCGCTCTCGCGCTCCTTGCGCGCGACGACCATCGTGCGTTGGCCGCGCCAGCCGCCCGGCAGCGCGGCGGTGGCGGCGTAGACCTGCTCTTCGGCGTCGATCAGCAACTGGGCGAGCGCGCCGTAGGCCTCGGCCCAGGCGTCGATGATCGCGTCGGTGGCCACCTCGGCGCCCAGCACCTCGCGGATCGCGCGCAGCAGGCATTGGCCGACGATCGGGTAATGCGCCGGCTGCACGCCCAGCGCCACATGCTTCTGGACGATGCGGGGCAGGGCTGGCGCCAGTTCATGGACCCGATCGATGTGGCTCGCGTAGGCCAGCACCGCACCGGCCAGCGCGCGCGCCTGCGTGCCCTCGGCCTGGTGCGCCTCGTTGAAGAAGGCCTTCAGCTCGGGATGCTCGGACAGCATCACGCGATAGAAGTGACGCGTGATCTCCTCGCCGCGCGACTTCAGCAGCGGCACCGTGGCCTGGATCAAGGCGATGGTCTGGGGCTTGAACATGAGCGTCGGAACTCCGGATTCGTTGAGGATGACCGTCAGCAATCAGGAATCGTGCCAAGCATGCGGCGCTGTCAGCGGCGCCGCAAGTCATTGAGCGGCCTGAGGTTTCTGCCCTGCACGGTGGCCGTGTGGTCGAAATGACCGAGAATCCGCCGCTGTCGAACGGACAACGGAAGTGTCGAAATGACAACGGATGCGCGGTTTCGCCAATTGCTCGCCGCGGTGCGCGGCCTGGTCCGCTGCGACGCGGCCGCGCTGCTGCGCCTGTTGCCCGAAGAGGGCGAGCCGGTGCTGCAACCGGTGGCCGTCGACGGACTGGCCGAGGAAGCGCTGGGCCGGCGCTTTCCGGCGGCGGCCCATCCGCGCCTGGCCCGCCTGCTGGCCAGCGGCGAGGGCCTGCGCTTCGCCGCCGACGCCGGCCTGCCCGATCCCTATGACGGCCTGCTCGAGCACCAGCAGGAACTGGAGGCCGTCCACGACTGCATGGGCGCGCCGCTGCGCATCGACGGCCGCGTCTGGGGCCTGGTGACGCTGGACGCGCTCGATCCGCACGCGTTCGACGAGGTGGGTCCGCAACGGCTGGCGGCGGTCGTGCGGCTGCTCGAGGCGGGCCTCGCGGCCGAGGACACGATCGCGACGCTGGCCCAGCGTGCCGCGCGGGAACAGGCGCTGGCGCGCGCGGTGCGGCGCGACAGTCCGCGCGAGCTGCTCGGACGCAGCGCGGCGATGGTCCGCCTGCGCGGCGAGATCGACACCGTCGCGGCCTCCGACCTGACGGTGCTGATCCTGGGCGAGACCGGCGTGGGCAAGGAACTCGTCGCGGAGCGCCTGCATGCCCGCTCGACGCGCCAGGACCGGCCGCTGGTGCAGATCAACTGCGCCGCCTTGCCGGAGACCCTGGCCGACAGCGAGCTCTTCGGCCACAAGCGTGGCGCCTTCACCGGCGCGGTGGCGGACCGGGTCGGCAAGTTCGAGCTGGCCGACGGCGGCACGCTGCTGCTGGACGAGGTCGGCGAGCTGCCGCTGCCGGTGCAGGCCAAGCTGCTGCGCGTGCTGCAGAGCGGCGACGTACAGCGTCCCGGCAGCGATCGCGTGCAGCGGGTCGACGTGCGGGTCCTGGCCGCGACCAACCGCGACCTGCGCGAGGAGGTCGCGCGCGGGCGCTTCCGCGCCGATCTCTATCACCGGCTGTCGGTTTATCCGCTGCGCGTGCCGGCGCTGCGCGAGCGCGGCCGCGACGTGCTGGCCCTGGCGGGCAGCTTCCTGGAGGAGAACCAGCACCGGCTCGGCGCCCGCAACCTGCGGCTGTCGCCGGCGGCGTCGCAGGCGCTGCTCGCCCACGACTGGCCGGGCAATGTCCGCGAACTCGAGCATCTGATCAGCCGCGCCGCGCTCCGCGCGCTGGCGACGGCCGGGCGCGGCGGGCGATGGATCGCGATCGAGCCGGAGCACCTCGGCCTGGGCGAAGGTGCATCGGTGACTCGCCCTGCGCCCACCGATGACGGCGCGGATGCCGGTCAGGAGCCCCGAATGCCCCGTGACCCGATGGCCTCGGCGGTCGATGCTGCGACGGACGCCACGGGGCCGGGCCTGCGCGCGGCGACCGAGCAGTTCCAGCGCCGCTGGATCGAGGAGGCGCTGCGGCGCCACGGTGGCGCGATGGCCGCAGCGGCCCGAGAGGCCGGCATGGATCGCAGCAATTTCCTCCGTCTGGCCAAGCGGCTGGGCGTCGGCGTGGCGCGATAGAGTCGGCCGCTCAGGGCAGGTCACGGACTCACGGGACAGTGAGGCGGACGAGGTACGAGATGACGGCTGACAAGCCAGCAAACGACGGTCAGGACCGAGAGCACGACGACGTCGCCCGCTTGCGCGAGGCAGGCGACGAGGCCTATCGGCGCCTGGTGGAGGGCGTGCTGGACTACGCGATCTTCCTGCTCACGCCGTCCGGCCGGATCGCGACCTGGAACGCGGGCGCGCGGCGCATCAAGGGTTATGAGGCGGACGAGATCATCGGCCGGCATTTCTCGGTCTTCTACACCCAGCCGGACATCGACGCGGCCTGGCCCGACGAGGAGCTCAAGCTCGCGCGCGAGCACGGCCGCTTCGAGGACGAGGGCTGGCGCGTGCGGCGCGACGGGTCGACCTTCTGGGCCAATGTCGTGATCACGGCGATCAAGCATGCGGACGGCGACCTGCTCGGTTACGCCAAGGTCACCCGCGACCTCACGGCGCGCATGGAGCAGGAGCGCGAGCGCCGCCGCATGGCGGAGCTGGTCGAGGAGAGCCGCCGCATGACCGAATTCATCGCGGTGCTGTCGCACGAGATCCGCAATCCGCTGGCGCCGCTGACCAACGTGCTGTCCCTGCTGGACCGCGAGACGCTGAGCCCACGCGCCACCTGGTGCGTCGAGGTCGCGAGCAAGCAGGTGCGGCAGATCAACCGGCTGGTCGAGGACCTGCTCGACGTCAGCCGCGTCACCACCGGGAAGGTGCGGCTGACCATGACGCCGCTGGAGCTGGGCGAGGTGGTGCGGGAGGCCGTCGAGGGCATGCGTCCGGCGGCCGAAGCCCGCGAGCATCGCCTGCAGGCCACTTGGCCGACGCAGCCGCTGGCGGTCACGGGCGACCGCACGCGCTTGATCCAGCTGGTGAGCAACCTGCTCAGCAACGCGATCAAGTTCACGCCGCCGGGCGGCACGATCGCGCTGACGCTGCGACGCGACGACGATGCGGCGGTGATCACCGTCGTCGACAACGGCATCGGCATGACCGCGCAGACGCTGGCCCATGCGTTCGAGCCCTTCTCGCAGGGCGAGGAGCATGCGCGCGGTCACGGCGCGCATGGGGCGCACGGCGGCCTGGGCCTGGGGCTCGCGCTGGTGCGCAGCATCGCGGAACTGCATGGCGGCGGCGCGGCCGCCCACAGCGCGGGCAGCGGGCAGGGCGCGTCGGTGTCGGTCCGGCTGCCGCTGAGCGCCGACGCGCCGGCGGACGAGGCGGCGCACGCAATGAAATGACAAGGGCCGCGGCATCGTGCCGCGGCCCTGGGTCGCGCCCGGCGCCCGAGGCGCCGAACCGACCGCGGCGAATCAGCGCGCCGCGTCGATGCTGGCCGACGTGAACGCCGGATAACCGGCCGGGCGGCCGTTGTTGAGGTTGGTCAGGAAGTTGCTGTCCTTGACCGGCACGTTGGCCGAGCCGTAGTCGAAGCCGTTGAGCAGGCCGCGCATCGTCGCGTTGCTCACGCCGTCGCCGGTCATCGCGGTCCAGCTGACGATCGCCGGCGTGAGCCACTGGCCGTACGGGTTCTCGGCGGCGATCTCGTCGGTGCCCGCGAAGCGCATCGCATGCGTCAGCGCGCCGTCCTTGTGATAGACGAAGCGCACATGCCCGTTCTGCACGGCCAGCGTGCCGACCGCTGCATTGGTCAGGTCGCCATGCGCGCTGTAGCCGGCATGGGTGACCACGCCATTCGTGGTCCAGATCGCCGCGTGCTCCCAGTCGTGGCGATGGCCGCCGCCAAGCGCCGTCACCTGGTCCTTCAGGAAGTAGAGCGCGTAGAAATGGCCGCAATAGACGTTGCCGCCGCTGGTGACGCAGGCGTGGCGATGCAGCGTGTTCGCGTAGTCCAGGAAGTCCGCGCGGCGGCAGCCGGCGGTGATGCCGCCCGAGGTCTTCAGCCCGCCGTTCTGCTGCCCGCTACGGCTGATGCCGGCGCTGGGCAGGCAGCCGTCGGTGTCGAAGTCGAACAGCGGATAGGTCGCTGCGATCGACACGTTCGCCGGCCAGGCCGCCGACAGGGCGGGGAAGTCGTCGGCCCATGCCGACGGGGCGGCGACGACCGTCGACAGGACCAGCGCGGCGGCGGCGCTCAAGCGGCTCATGCGATTCATGCGCTTCGTGTGGTTCATGCGGTTCATGCGATGTCCCCTCGTGCTCAGTTGATGCGGATCTGCAGACCGGTGGCCGTGTAGGTCGGCGTCGCGGTGAAGCCCTCGACCACCACCTTGTCGAACTTGCCCTTCAGCGTCGCCGCCTGGATCGCCACCACGGTGTCGCCACTGCGCGGCACCGTGCCGGCCTGGAACTTCACCGTCAGCGTGCCGCCGGCGATCACCACGTTGCCCGCCGCAGCCAGGCTGCCGGCGTTGGCGGCGCCCAGGTGCAGCTCCAGCGCGCCGGTCGCGAGCTGGGTGTAGTTCACCACCGCCACCGGCGTGGCCGCCTGCGTCATCAGCGTGCCGGTGTCGACGTAGACATCGCCGGTGCCCAGCGCCTTGGCGCTGTCGGCGCGCAGCACGCCGCCCGAAACCTGCGTGCCGCCGGTGAAGGCATTCGCGCCCGCCAGGGCCAGCGTGCCGCTGCCGAGCTTGGTCAGCTTGCCGGCGCCGCGGATGTCGTTGCGCCACACATCCAGCGCCTGGAAGCCGCCCCGGGCCGCATCCATCGTGACGCTGACGTCGCCATCGAAGGCGCCGTAGCCGTCCGCCGCGGCGAAGAGGTTCAGCCGGCCCCAGCCCTCGGCATCGTCCATGACCGGCGTGCCGGAGGCCAGCGCGGTCGTCTTCAGCACCACGCGGCGCTGGTCGGCGCTGAGGTAGGGCAGGCGCGTCTCCAGCAGCACCTCCGCGCCCTTGGGCACGACCGCCGCCTTGGTGGTGGCGGCGATCGGCGCCAGGCCGAAGGTCATCAGGCGCTGCACCGTCGCCTTGTTGGTGGCGTAGTCGGCGTAGGGGTCCTGCGCCAGCGGCAGCGAATGCGCATAGGCCTGCAGCGCCGCGGCGTCCTTCGCGCCGACGGCGGCCATCAAGGCCGTGCGCGCCTGGTCGTAGGCGGCCTGGCGGCTGGACTTGTTGGGATCGGTGGCCAGGTTGGCCGCCGCGGCCGCCACGCCCTGGATGCGACCGCCGATCACGTCCAGCGGCGAATGCATGCCCGCGTAGATGCGGTTCTCACCCAGCACCAGGGCACGGGTGACCATCTCCTGGTAGCGCTCGGGCACGAGGTAGGCCATCGCCAGCGCCTTGCGCACGGCTTCCGCGCTGTGGCCGCTGACGAAGCCGCCATCGGTCGTCGGCGTGCCGCTCTTGGCCGGCTCCAGCGCCGGCACCACCTTGACGCTGGCGCTCCAGCGCCAGGGGCGGGCGTACTTGTAGAAGCGCTTGGCCGGCTCCGTCGACGCGTTGTTGCCGATGTTGGCCACCAGGTCGATCGCGGCGCCGAAGCCGTGGCTGTTGGCGCTGCCCGCGTTGCCGATGTCGTTGCCCTTGTCGTTGTAGAGCACCGTGGTCGCGTCGGCCGCGATGTCCGTGATGGTGGTGCTCTGCTCGCTGAGCGTGCGCCAGGCCGTCGTCAACGGGCCCATGCCGTCGCTGATGCTGTAGCCCTTGCCGCGGCGATCGTCGAGGTAGGCGGCCAGCTCCTGCGCCGGGGTGCGGCGCGCGGTGGCATCGACGACGTACTGCACGTTGGCGGCATGGACCGCCGCGTTGAGCACCTTGCCGTCGGTCGCGTCGCCGGGCAGGCCGCTCCAGCTCGATGCGGCCACGGCCGCGAAGCCGTCGCGCGCCGGGGCGCTCGCGCCCGCGTCGACGAGCAGCGTGCTCGGCTGCCAGATGTCCAGGAAGCCCGATACCACGCGCACGCCGGCGTTGGTCTGCAGCGTGGCGTAGCGCGCGTCGCCGCGCTGGTTGCTCGCGATGTTGTCGATGAAGGGCGGGACCTGCGTCTCGTCCTGCACCGCGGCGCTGTCGGTCGTGCCCAGGCCCTTGGGCGCGGCGGGGATGACCAGGGGCTGGTCCTGGCTGTCGTCGTCGTCGGAGGAGCAGGCGCCGAGCAGCAGCGCGGGCACGAACACGGGGAGCAGGGCGAGCAGCAGCGGACGGCGCTTGGCCGGGAAGGCGGAGAGGGACATCGGTGGTGAGACAAGCGGGTGGGAACGGCGGCGGACTCTAGGGGGCCTCGATGTCGTGCCGATGACAACGCAGTCATATGGCGTTACCCATTCTCACCAGGGCTTGCGGACGAAGCCGGGACACTGCGGCGGTCCGGTGGGGCAGACCACGGATTCACCAGTGTTCATCGAGGTCAACGGGGGAATCGTCATGACATCACGGCTTGCGGCGCAGCGCCGCGCGTTCCTGTCGCTGCTGGTTGGCGGCTTGCTGGCGGGCTTGCAGCTCACCGCCGCGGCGCAGGGCAACTACCAGCAGACCCACACCGGGCAGGGCACCTTCTACGGCTACGGCGGAGGCGGCAACTGCTCCTTGCCCAAGCCCACCGACATCCTGACCGCGGCGATGAACACCGCCGACTACAACACCGCGCAGGCCTGCGGCGCCTGCATCGAGGTGACCAACCTCAACACGCAGCAGAAGGTGGTGGCACGCGTCGATGACCGCTGCCCCGAGTGCGCGCCCGGTGACGTGGACCTGTCGCAGGAAGCGTTCGCGAAGATCTCGCCGATCGAGGCCGGACGCATCCCCATCAGCTGGCGCTACGTGTCGTGCAACGCGCGCTCGGCCAAGCTGTTCTTCAAGGAGGGATCGAGCCAGTGGTGGGCGGGGGTGCAGGTCCGCGATCACGCCGGCCCGGTGGCCTCGCTCGAATACCGGCCCAGCAGCGGCGGCGCGTTCACGACGCTCGGCCGCGAGATGTACAACTACTTCATCGCCCCGAGCGGCATGGGCCCCGGCCCCTACGACATCCGGATCACCGACGTCTTCGGCCAGCAGATGCTGGCCCCGAACGTGACGCTGGCGGTGACGACGGAGATCGACCTCGGCCAGCAGTTCCCGCTGGTCCTGCCGGCGGCGGGCTCGGGCGGATCGTCGGGCGGCGGCGGCACGCCGACGACGCCCGCGCAGCCGGCCACGGTCAGCATCAGCGTGGCCAACGACTGGGGCCAGGGCTACTGCAACAACGTCACCGTGGGCAATCCCAACGCGACGCCGCTGAACTGGACGGTGTCCTTCCCGGTCGTCGGCGCGGTCTACACCGCCTGGAACGCGACGGTGTCGCAGAGCGGCACCAGCGCGAGCGCGGTGGGCGTCAGCTGGAACCAGACGCTGCAAGCCGGCGCGACCACCTCGTTCGGCTTCTGCGCCAATCGCTGAGCGGGACGGGCACGGGGGCCGGCCCGGCGCGACGACCCTGACCGGTCAGAACGCCCAGCCGGCCTGGACCCAGACGCGCACGGCGCGGTCCGGCTCGGACTGCGCCCGCTCCGCGCCGTGTCCGGCGATCGAGAGCGTCCAGTCCATCGTCCGCCAGCTGCCGCGCAGGGCGGCGCCGTAGCTGTGCAGCGTGCGGTGGTTGTCCGTCGGGAGGAAGGGCGTCTCGTTGAGCCGCACGCCGCCGGCGCCCAGGAACACGCTGGGAATGAAGGCCGGGTTCGCCGCGTAGTAGAGCTCGCCGGACGCGAGCCAGCCCTCGTCGCCGACGGCCTCGCCCGAGGGGTAGCCGCGCAGGCCCTGCACGCCGCCGAGGACGAACTTCTGGTACGAGTCCAGGTTGCGCGAGGCGAGCTGCCCGCTGGCCGTCATCAGCACGCCCCAGCCGCCGCCGAGTCGCTGGTTGCGCTGCAGGTCGAGGTTGAGCGTGCCGTAGCGCCCCGCGGTGTGCGCGCTCAGGCTGTCGATGAGCGCCGCGTCCGGCGAGCTGAAGCCCAGGTGCCCGCGGCCGACGCGCAGCGCGATCCGTGTATCCGCGCCGGCGCCGACATCGTCCCGCAGGCCGAGCATCAGCTGCAGCGTGCCATGCGTCGCACGCTTGCCGGTGGCGGTCCCGGTGGCGCGGATCTCGTCGTTCAGGCGACGGCGCTCGAGGCTGGCCTGCGCGGTGAGGTTGAGGGCGGTGCCGCGGATCAGCGGATAGCTGAGCTGCCATTCCGCCACGCTGGCCTGTCCGCGCGCGTCGAGTTCGGCGAAGGACGAGCCCAGCGCGTACTGGGTGCGTGTCACGCTCAGCCCCGTGCTCCATCCGCCGTTGCCGAGGGGGAGCTGCGCGGCCAGGCGGCCGTAGTAGAGGTCGCCCTCGCTCGCGAGCAGGCGGGCGCTGATCGATTCGCCGTGGCCGGTCGGGCTGTCCAGCACGATGGACCCGCCGGCGCGGCGCTGGCCGGTGTAGCGCGAGCCGTGGTTGTCCGCCTCGATCCGGCCGCTGACCAGAGGGGCGGGTTCGGACTCGAGCGAGATCGTCGTGTCCCCGGGCTGCGCGCCGGCCTGCAGCCGCGCCTTCAACCGGGCGCCGGGCAGGTCGGACAGCAGCAGCAGCGTGCGGTCCACCTGCGCTTGATTCAGCGGCTCGCCGAGCGGGACCGCGGCCATGCGGGCCTCGAGGACCGAGGCGTCGATGCGGCTGCCGGGGGCCAGCTGGACACGCACCTCGGCGAGCCGGCCTTCGATCACGCGGATCTCGACCTCGCCATCGCGGATCGTCTGCGGCGGCAGGACCGCGCGTGCCAGGAACCAGCCGTGATCGCGGTAGTGCTCGGTGATGCGGGCCGCGCCGCGCGCGAGCTCGTCCAGCGTCCGCGTGCCGTCGTTCAGGTCGGCGACCAGGGCCTCCAGGGTCTCGGCCGGGAACAGCCGCGCGCCGGTGACGCGGACGCGGCGCACGGGAATGGGGGTCGCGTCTCCGGACGCGGAGGTCTGGGCGGGATCGTCCGGGCGACGGGGCAAGGCGATGTCGCGCGAGGGCGCGGTGAGCTGGCTGGGCGGCGCGCTGGCGCGATGGGCGGTGTCCGCCATGGGCAGGACGTCCGCCTGGGCCTGCTGTGCCATCAGGAGCAGCAGCGAGGCCTGGACGAGGGTTCGATGGGCTGGGGGTGTGTCGCGCGGGCGGCGGATCATGAGGGGATCGTCGTGGGACCCGGCGACTCTATCGCACCGACTCCGGCGGCGGATCGCGGGTCTCGACCGAGAGCGTCCCGGTCCACCAGCGGCCGACGCCCACCGTCGCCGGCTCGAGGTGGTCCAGCGGTGCGGAGGTCATGGCCCGGGTCTTCCAGAACAGGTCGGCGAGCGCCGAGAGGTAACGCGATGCGGCCTGCTCCGAGCCGGTCGCGATCAGGCCGGCGCTGGCCGGGAAGACGGTCAGGACGCCCGGCGCATAGCGGATGTCGTAGTTGCGGCTGGACAGGCCCGTGGCCGACACCTCGTAGCGTCCGGGCGGGGACGATGCCGTCGCGCCGGTGAGGTAGCGCAGCGTGCCGGACAGGTCGCTGGTCGCGGCCGTCTGGCCCGCGACCAGGCCGGCATAGGTCACCGAGAACGCCGGGTCGGGCCGGCCGATGAGGCGACTGGCGTTCGTGACCGAGACGAGCAGCGGCGCGGGCGTGATCTCGTAGCTGTGCCCGGGCGTCACGGTGACGAGGTAGCCGAGGCGGTCGGCCAGCGTGCCCGGCTGGACCGCGTAGCGGCCGCGGTCCTGGCCGGGCGCGCGGTCCAGGCTGCCGGTGAGGATCATCGCGGCGCCGTCACCGTGCCGCTGGCCCGCCACCGTGTAGGCGATGCCGGGATCGCTGAGGCCGCCGTCGTAGACCTTGGTGTTGGCGCCGTCGGTGGGCGTGACCGTGAGCGAGGGGCGCTCGCGGTACAGGACGTAGGTGCTGCCGTCGCCGATGCCGGTCGCGCCGGGCGCGTCGCCGGCCTGCCGTCCATAGCGGAAACTGCCGCTGCCGTCGGGCGCGCGCTCGGCGAGCGTGCCCGCCAGCCCGGTGCCGTCGAGGCTGCCGGTGTAGACGGTCAGCAGGCGGCCGGGGTCCATGCTCAGCGTGGCGGTGCTGATCACGTCGCCACCGGCCGCATCGCCGCGCGCGCGAGCGGCGCCGGCCGACAGGAGGAGGTCGCCACCGGTGACGCGCCAGGTCCCGGAGGCGGTCAGGTCGCCGGAGGTCGTCGTCAACGAGACATTCCCCGTGGCGCCGACGCCATCGACGGTCATCGCCTGGCCGTTCACGACGGCGAGGCTGCCGGCGTCGACGACGCGCAGCGTGTGCAGGGCATTGAGCGGGTCCTGTAGCAGGACGGCCGCACCGCCGGCGTTCAGCGTCGTGGTGCCGCCCACGACCAGCGCGCCCAGTTGCGAGACGCCGGACGCGGTCAGGTCCAGGTTGCCGCTCACAGCCGAAGCGCCGAGGACCAGGGGTCCGGTGGCGGCAACGCTGGCATCGGCGGCGGTGAGGGTCAGCGTGCCGCCGAAGTGGTTGTCCGGGCGGGGCAGGGCGATGTCGGCGCCACCGGCGTCCAGCGTGGCGGGACCGGTCACCGAGACGGCGCCGACCTGCTGGATGCCAGGGGCGCTCACGCGCAGCGCGCCGCCCGCGGACGAGGGCGCGAAGACCAGCGGGACGCTGGTGTTGAGCAGCACCTCGCCGCTGGTGAGGCTCACGGCGCCGGTGAACACGTTGCCGGCGTCGGCCAGCGTGATCGCCGAGGTGCCGCTGTTCAGCGTCGAGGTCCCGGTGACCGACAGCGCTCCGGTCTGCTGCAGCCCGGGCGCGCTGGCCGTCAGCGAGCCGCTGAGCCTCGATGCGGCGAAGGTCAGCGGCGTGTGGGCCACGATCGTCGCGTCGCCGCCGGTGAGGCTCAGCGCGCCGCCGAAGGTGTTGCCGACGTTGGCGAGCGTGACGGCCGAAGTGCCGCTGTCGAGCGTGGACGGACCCGCGACCGACAAGGCACCCGTTTGAAGCAGACCCGGCGCGCTCGCGATCAGCGAGCCGGTCAGCGTCGACGCTCCAAACGTCAGCGGCGCATTCGCTGCCACCGTCGCATCGCCGCCCGTGAGACTCATCGCGCCGCCAAACGCGTTGCCGCCGTTGACCAGCGTGATGGCCGAACTGCCGCTGTTGAGCGCGCTCGGGCCGGCGATCGAGAGGATGCCGCTCTGCGAGATTCCCGGCGCGGTGGCAGTGAGGCCACCGCTCAAGGTCGAGGCCGCGAGGAGCAGCGGCGTGCTGGAGTTGATCGTTGCGTCGCCGCTGGCGAGGCTCACAGCGCCGGTGAACACGTTGCCGCTGTTGGCCAGCGTGATTGCCGACGCGCCGCTGTTGAGCGCGGTCGTGCCTGCGACCGAGAGCGCGCCCGTCTGCAGCAGCCCCGGCGCGCTCGCTGTCAACGAGCCGGTCAGCGTCGATGCTCCAAAGGTCAGCGGCGCATTGGCGGCCACCGTCGCATTGCCAGCGTTGAGACTCATCGCGCCGCCAAACGCGTTGGCGCTGTTGGTCAGCGTGATGGCCGAACTGCCGCTGTTGAGCGCGCTCGGGCCGGCGATGGAGAGGACGCCGCTCTGAGAGAAGCCCGGCGCGGTGGCGCTGAGGCCGCCGCTCAATGTCGAGGCCGCGAGGAGCAGCGGCGTGCTGGAGTTGATCGTTGCGTCGCCGCTCGCGAGGCTCACGGCGCCGGTGAACACGTTGCCGCTGTTGGCGAGCGTGATCGTCGAGGTGCCGCTGTTGAGCGTCGTCGTGCCTGCGACCGAGAGCGCGCCCGTCTGCAGGAGCCCCGGCGCGGTCGCGGTCAGCGAGCCGGTCAGCGTCGATGCTCCAAACGTCAGCGGCGCATTCGCGGCCACTGTCGCATTGCCAGCCGTGAGGCTCATCGCGCCGCCGAACGCGTTGGCGCCGTTGGCCAGCGTGATGGCTGAGCTGCCGCTGTTGAGCGCACTCGGGCCGGCGATGGAGAGGACGCCGCTCTGCGAGATGCCCGGAGCTGTGGCGCTGAGGCCACCGCTCAAGGTCGAGGCCGCGAGGAGCAGCGCCGTGCTGGAGCTGATCGTTGCGTCGCCGCTGGTGAGGCTCACAGCGCCGGTGAACACGTTGCCGCTGTTGGCCAGCGTGATCGCCGACGCGCCGCTGTTCAGCGCGGTCGTGCCTGCGACCGAGAGCGCGCCTGTCTGCAACAGCCCGGGCGCGCTCGCAGTCAACGAGCCGGTCAGCGTCGATGCGCCAAACGTCAGCGGCGCATTCGCGGCCACCGTCGCATTGCCAGCCGTGAGACTCATCGCGCCGCCGAACGCGTTGCCGCCGTTGGCCATTGCGATGGCCGAGCTGCCGCTGTTCAGCGTGCTCGCGCCGGAGACCGACACCGCGCCGCTCTGCGAGATCCCGGGCGCCGAGACCGTCAGCGCGCCGGTGATGCTGGAAGCGCCCAAGGTCAGCGCCGCGCTGTTGCGCAAGGTCGTGTCCGCCGCCGTCACCGCGACCGCGCCCGAGAAGGCATTGCCGGCGTTGACCAGGCTCACCGTGTTGCCCGCGCCGGCCGCGGTCATCGAGGTCGCGCCGCCGATGTGGAAGTAGCCGCCGAAGGTGGTGTCGTCGGCCACCATGCCGGCGGCCGTGGCGATGCTCAGCGCGCCGGGCACGATCAGCCCGCCCTTGTTCCACAGCGCGCGCCGCGTGGCGACCTGGCTCTCGGCGCTGATCTGCAAGGGCGCCAGCGTCAGCACCGACAGCGTCGCCGGGCCGCCGATGTAGAAGCCGGTGTAGCCGCTGACCGTGTCCAGCGCCTGCGCGGAGATCTGGATCGGGATCGCCGCTGGCGCGCTGAGCCGGACGGCGGCGGTGCCGGATCCCCAGACGCCGTCGCCCCCCGCGTTGCTGCCCGCGATGTGCAGCGCGCCGGTCGACGCGGTGATGTCGACCTTGCCGTCGAGCTTCACCGCCGCGTTCCCGTTGCTGGTGCTGGCGGCGCCGCCGACCGTCGTGTTCGTGCCGCTGATCGTCACCGACCCGCCCGTCAGCGTGACCGCGTTCGAGCTGCTGCCGATCAGCGCCACCGTGGATTGCTGGTTCCGGTAGGTGCTCGCCGACGGATTGGAGGCGGTGCCGGTGATCGTCAGCGCCCCGGCGGTCGACAGCGCGTCCAGCGCGCCGAGCGTGACCGCGCTGCCGGACCAGGTGGCCGTGTTGCCGGTCGCGGTCCCGGTCAGGGTGATCGCGCCGCCGCCGTTGCTGCTCAGCGTGTTGCCCCCGTTGAGGTAGACGCCGATGTTGCCGGTCGAGAACAGCGGCGCGCCATTGGCGTTCGTGCCGGTGACCGTCGCGATGCCGCCGCTGGTGCCGTTCACCGAGATCGACCCGGCGGCGGTGCTGAAGCTGTTCGAGCGCAGCCAGACGCCGATCCCGTTGCCACTGCCGGCCTGCGTCCCGGTGATTGCGATGCTGCCCGCGCCGGTGGTGGTCCAGACGTTGGTGCTCAGGTCCACCGCCGCGGCCGTGGCCGCCGAGGCGCGGTTGGCGGTGACCGTGATGTTGCCGCCGTTGGCATTGATGTCCAGGAAGCGCAGGCTGATCGGGCTGTTGCCCGAGGCAGTGGTGGTCGCCGCCGCGCTCATCGACACGTTCAGCGCGCCGCTGGTGCTGGTGATCGTGCGATGCGTGCCCGCGCTGGCATTGGTCGTGATCCGGCCATCGGCCACCAGGCTGAGCGTGGCGGCGCCGCCCGCGGTCTTGGCGATGTTGCCGTTGATCGCGATGTTGCCTTCCTGCGCGCCCGCGCCGACGGTGCGGATCGTGACGTTGCTGCCGCTGTTGAGCAGCGTCTGGATGCTGTTGACGTTGACCAGCGAGCCGCTCGCGCTCGGCGTCCAGATGCCGCCGGAGAAGCCGCCCCCGGTCTGGGTGCCGGTGGAGATCGTGACGTTGTACGGGTCCAGTAGCCACAGGCCGCCGCTGGACACCTCGACATCGATGCCGGTGGTGTCCAGCACATGGCCGGAGGTCTCGATGCGACCGCCGGCGCCGCCTTGCGGTCCGCCGACGGACTTCAGTCGGCCGAAGACGTTCGCGACCTCGGTGCCCCAGACGACGATGTCGCCGCCGTCGCCCCGCGTGGTGGCGCTCGCGTCGATGGCGGCCGTGGGCGCGACATAGGCGGCGGTCGCATTCGGCGACGGTCCCGCGCCCTGGAAGTTGCCGCCGACCAGCACCTGGCCGCCACCGCCGGCGCCGCGCGCGTCCAGCCGCGCGCCGTCGAAGACGCCGACCTTGTCGCCCAGCACGCGGATCGTGCCGCCGACGCCGCCGGCCTCCGGCGCGCTGGCGTCGAGTCGCCCCTCGACCCGCGCGACGCCGGTGGCCGGGTCGGCGATCAACTCGATCACGCCGCGGTCCTGGCGCACCGTCCTGGCCTGCACGACGCCCGACGCGTTGACGACGGACTCGGCCAGCCCGTCCAGCCCCTTGGCGGTGAGCACGACATGGCCCCCATCGGCGACGATCAGCCCGCCGTTGGCGGCCAGCGCCTGCGCCGCGCCGCGGCTGATGGTGTAGCCCAGCGGCCGGCCATCGGCCAGCGTCAGCGAGACCGCGGACGCGCCCGCGAGCAGCACGCTGCCGCCGTCCGCGTTCAGCGTGCCGGCGTTCTCGACCTTGGCGGCAATCAGCGCCAGCTTGCCGCCGGCGCCCGCCTGGATCGCGCCGCGGTTGACGACGCTGGCGGCGCTGTCGCCGGAGAACGCATGACGCCCGGCCTCGAAGTCCGCATTGCTCAGCTGCAGCGTGCTGGCGACCAGGCTGCCGACGTCGACCCGCGCGCCGCGGCCGAACAGCACGCCGTTCGGATTGAGCAGGAACACGGTGCCGTTGGCGCTGAGCTCGCCCAGGATGCTGCTGGGTTCACGACCGGTGACGCGGTTCAGCGCGATCGCGCCGGGGCCTGGCTGGATGAAGCGGACCGATTCGCCGGCGGCGATGCCGAAGCTCGTCCAGTCGATCGCCAGCCGGGGCGATTGCTGCGTGATGGTGGTGGTGCCGTTGCCCTGGACGATGCGGCCGTTGCCCGCGGTCACCTGGCCGCCGCCCGGCGCGGCCGCCGCGGACGGCGCCAGGGCCGCGCCCGCCAGCAGCATCGCCGCGGCGCAGGCCACCGGCAACGGGGCTGGCTGCGGAGCCGGCGGGGCACTTCGATGCGGAACGCGCGGAACGTGCTTGTTCATGGGCGGGCCTGCAGAGGTGACGTCGCATTCTTACGCAAGTGCGGCGGAATCAGCCATCCAGGGCCTGCCGCACCAGGTCCGCCTGCTGCTCGCGGTGCAACACGGCCGACGCGGTCGCCCCCGCCGCGGAGGGCGCCCGCGAGACCTCGCGCAGCGTCACGCCGGCCGGCAGCAGCGCCGACAACTCGTCGCGCACGAAGTGCCACGCGCCTTGGTGCCGGGTTTCCTCCTGCGCCCAGACCGCGGTCTCCAGCCCCGGATAACGCCGCAGCACGGTGGCGAGTTCATCGCTCGGGAACGGGTAGAGCCGCTCGACGCGCACCAGCGCGATCTCGGCCGCCCGCTCGGGGGCGTACACCGACATCGCGTCCCGTCCGTCGCGCAACTCGTAATGCAGCTTGCCGCTGCACAGCACGACGCGCCGCACGACGGCCGGATCGGCCGCGACCTCGTCCAGCACCGGCTCGAAGCGTCCGTCGGCGAGCGCCCGGACCGGCGTCTGGCTGCGCGGGTCGCTCATCAAACGGGTCTTGGGCGTGAGCACGATCAGCGGCTTGCGCCGCGGCGTCATCGCCTGGTCCAGCAGCAGGTGGGCGTACTGGGCCGAGGTCGACGGGCAGGCGACGCGCAGGTTGTCCGCGCCGCACAGCTGCAGCATGCGGCCCAGGAAGGCGTTGGACTGCTCCGGCCCCGCGCCCTCGTGCCCATGCGGCAGCAGCAGCGTGAGGCCGCTGGGCAGGCCCCATTTCTCCTCGCCGCAGCTGATGTAGTGGTCCAGGAAGATCTGCGCCCCGTTGACGAAGTCCCCGAACTGCGCTTCCCACACGGTCAGCGTGTCGCGGGCCTGCACGCTGTGGCCGTACTCGAAGCCGAGCACCGCCTCCTCGGACAGCAGGGAGTTGTGGATCTCCAGCCGCGCGCCGCGCCGCGCCGCGGGCGCGAGCGGCGTCCAGCTCGACGGCGCGGTGTCGGCCTGGTTGTGCCAGACCGCGTGGCGATGCATGAAGGTGCCCCGCTGCACGTCCAGCCCGGACAGGCGCAGCGACACGCCGGCGCGCAAGGCCGTCGCACAGGCGAGCGCCTCGGCCGTGCACCAGTCGACGCCCAGGTGCTCGTCCGCCGCGAGGGCGCGTCGACGCACCAGCAGCGCGGCCAGCATCGGATGCGGCTCGAAGCGCGGCGGCGGCGTCGTCAGCAGCGTCAGGGCGAAGCGCACGGCGGCCGTCGTCAGCGCGGCCGTGGGTTCGCCATGCGCGGGCGAGGGCGCGGCGACGCTCCCCGTCCGATCGGTTTCCCGCACGGCGTGCGCGGTCGCGTCGTGGCCGAGCGGCCGGGCCATCGCGCCGGGAAGGTCGCGAACCGGCCGGCCCGGCGCCGCGTCGGGATCGAAACGGTCGCCGGCGGCCGCCAAGGCGCGTCCCTCGGCGACCGACAAGCGGCCATCGGCCACCAGCCGGTCGGCGTAGAGCGCGGTCACGCTGGCGCGACGCGCCAGGCGTCGATACAGGGCGGGGCTGGTCAGCGCGGGCACGTCGTGCTCGGAATTGCCGTGGCGCCGATAACCCACCAGGTCCACCACCACGTCGGCGGCGAAGCGGGCGCGATAGTCCACCGCCAGGCGCGCGGCCTGCAGCACCGCCTCGGGATCGTCGGCGCCGACGCGCAGCACCGGCGCATCGATCATCCGGACCGAATCGGTGCAGAAGCGCCCGGCCATCGGGTCCATCCGGTTGGGTTCGGTGAAGCCCAGCTGGTTGTTGATGACGATGTGCAGCACGCCGCCGACCTCGTAACCCGGCCGCAGGCCGAGCGCCAGCGTCTCCATCACCACGCCCTGGCCCGCGAAGGCGGCGTCGCCATGCAGCATGACGGCGATGCTGCGCTCGCGCCCCGGACCGTCGGCGCTGCGCGCCGCGCGGGTCCGGCCGAGCACCACCGGATAGACGCTCTGCAGGTGGGACGCGTTGCTCGCGAGCGCGACCCGCAATTCCCCACGCGGGGTGTGCAGCCAATAGTCGCCGCCCAGCTGGTGGACGAGCTCGCGCTGGCGTTCCGGATGGACCGGCTCGGTCGCGAAATGGTCCAGCAGCTCGGCGACCGGATGCCCCAGCAGGGTGGCGAGCAGGTTGACGCGTCCGCGATGCGGCATGCCCATGAAGACCTGGTCCACGCCCTGCGCGGCCGCCGTCTCCAGCACCTGCTCGAGCAGCGGTAGCAGCGCCTCGCAGCCTTCGAGCGAGAAGCGCTTGGCCTGCGGATGCAGGCGCGCGACATGCCGTTCCCAGGCCTGCGCGTTGGCCAGGCGGCGCAGCAGCGTGGCCGCCTCCGGACCGGGCAGCACTGGTCGGTCCGACTCCATCCGGCGCTGCAGCCAGTCGCGTCGCTCGGCGCTGCGCACGGCCGAGGCGTCCAGCGTCAGGGTGTCGCAGTAGATCGCCCGCAGCCGGGCGAAGAGCGCTTCGACATCGGTCGCGCCCATCACCGAACCGCCGTCGCCGGTCAGCGCATCGCCCGGCGCCAGGCCGAAGTCGGCAGGGCGGGGCGGCCGCACCCGCGAGCTCGTCGCCAGCGGGTCCAGCAGCGCATGGCGGTGGCCGTCGCGTCGGAAAGCCTCGATCAGGGCCGTGACGGCGGGGCGAGGCGCGTCCGTGCCCACACGGAAGGAACTCATGGGAGGTTCGCGCCGGGTCTGCTCACTCCAGTGCGGCGACGAAGCGGTAACCGACGCGGTGGTAGGTGCGGATGATCTCGACCGAGGGCGGCAGCGCCCCCTGCAGCACGGCGCGGATCCGCGCGATCGCCATCGCCAGCGCGCCGGGCTGCACATCCTGCTCGCCCCAGACCACGTCCAGCAGCTCGTCGGCGCTGACCACGCGGTCGCGGTGCTCGATCAGGTGGACCAGCAGGTCGAAGGGGCGCGGTTGCAGGTGACGCGACTGGCCGCTGACAACGATGTCACGACAGGCCGGACGAACCATGCATTCACCGAAACGCCAGCTGGCGTCGGAGAAGGGCACCGAGGGTCGAAGAGGGGGGTCCGCGCGGCTGTCCGCCTCAAGGCCCGTCGGGAGGAAAGCCGCATGACGCGGTGGCACGGCAATGAACATCGTGGGATCCTGAAGAGCTACTGCGAGCGTGTAGGTGAAACTCTACAGGACGATGCAATGAAAAACCTGTGCAGTAATCCGCACTTTTGCCACTTCGTGTAGTCGAACAACTACGTACCGTAGGGGGACGGTGGCGCCGCCGGCGTGCCGGGCACGACGCGCAGTTCGACCACCGTGCCCTGACCGGGCGCGCTGTGGATCGACAGCGTCCCGCCCAGCAGGCGGGCCCGCTCATGCATGCCCATCACGCCGTAGCCGGCGGGCCGACCGGCGGGGTCGAAGCCGCGACCGTCGTCGCGCACCGTGAGGATCCACAGGCCGTCGACGAAGGACAGCGACAGGGCCGCCCGGGTCGCGTCGGCATGACGACGCACGTTGTTGAGCGATTCCTGCGCGACGCGGAACAGCTGCGTGGCCGCCTCGGACCCCAGCGGGCCGGTGTCCGCCGCGACGGACACGTCGCAGGGCAGGCCGGTGTCGCGGCTGAACTCGGTGCCGAGCCAGCGGAAGGCCGCTTCCAGGCCGCCATCGAGCGCCGGCGGGCGCAGTTGCGAGACCACCGCGCGCACGGCGGCGACCAGCCGGTCGACCCGCTCATGCAGCAGGTCCAGCTGGCCGGCGTCGATCGAGGCGGTGGCCCGTGCGGCGCGCGCGCGCATGACGGCGATCTCCAGGCGCAGTGCCGCCAGCTGCTGGCCCAGCTCGTCGTGCAGCTCGCGCGACACCCGGGTGCGCTCCTGCTCGAGCGCCAGCGCGTTGTGCTCGCTCAGCCGGTGCAGCGCCTCGCGGGAGGCCTGCAACTCGGCCGTGCGCTCGTCGATGGCCCGTTCGAGCGTGCGCCGGCGCGCCCGCGCGCGGCGCTGCGTCCATAGCGTCAGCGCCCACCAGAGCGCGCCGAGCAGCGCGAGGTAGGTCAGCCGCATGCCGGGCGAGTTCCACCACGGGGGCGCGATGGTGAAGGGCAGCACCAGCTCCGGCCCCGGCGGCTCCAGCGGCACGCGGCCGGCGGCCCGCAGCGTCAGCAGGTGCCGGCCCTCGTCCATGGCGCCGACGTCGATGGACGCGCCCTCGACCGTGCGCCACGGCGCCTGCGTCGACAGCCGGTATTCGATGCGGCGGTCGCGCGGCAGCGAGAGCGTCGGCGTGCCCAGCGTGATGCGCAGTTGGCGGTCGGTCCAGGGCACCGGCGCGGTCGGCGGCCCGCTGAACTGGTGGGCGCCGAATTCCAGCCGGTCGGCCCGCAACACGGCGGGCGGGCCCGGCGGCGGCAGCAGGCGGCGCACCCGCGTCGCGCCGCCGCTGGTGCCGATCCAGGCATCGCCGGCGGCGTCCAGCAGGAAGCTGTCGTCATTGACGTCGTTCCACACCAGGCCGCTGTCGCGGTCCAGCAGGCCCAGCCACTCGCCCTGCGGGCCGAGGCGGAAGACGCCCCGTCCGGTGCCCAGCCAGATCTCGTGCCCCGGGCCGCGGACCACCCACATCGGATCGGCCCCGCCGAAGGACGCCTTGGGGATCCGCCGCCGCAGCTGCGCGCGGTCGCCGGACAAGGTGTAGGTCGCCACGCCCTGGTCGTTCGAGGCCCACAGCGCGCCATCCGCGACCGTCGCGGTGTAGGCCGTGAGCACCCGGCCCTGCTCGTCGCGCAGCGGCACCCAGGCGTCGCCTTGCGCGCGGAAGACCTGCCACCGGATGTTGATGAACCAGTCCGTCGTACCGTCGCTGAAGACCGAGATGGCCGGCTCGCCGCCGGGCAGGTCGGCGGCGACCGGCTCGCGCTTCACGCCGCCCCGGGGCTGGGGGATCAGCCGCTCGATCCGCGAGCGGCTCGTGAGGTAGAGCTGTCCGCCATGCCCGGCCAGCAGGCCCAGCAGCGCAGGCTCGGTGAGCACGCGGCGGGCCGTCGCGCCGCCCGCCTTGATCGTGTTGAGCTGGCCGCGGTCCAGCCACCAGAGGTCGCCCGCAGCATCGATGGCCGCCCCCGCCACCATGCCGGCGACGCGGGGCGCCGTGGCGGCGGAAGGGGGCAGCGGCTGGAAGCGGCGGGCCGCGGCGTCGAACCAGGCCAGGCCCTCGCGGGTGATGGCCCAGTGGCGGCCGCTGCGGTCCTGCAGCAGGCGGAAGACGACGTCGGACGGCAGGCCCGAGGCGCGGCTCCAATGGTCCACGTCGCCGTAGCCGATCCAGCGATGGAAACCCTGACCGGACGCGCCCAGCCACAGCGCGCCGTCGCCGTCCACCAGCAGGCTGCGCACGGCCGAGTCGGGCAGGCCGTCGTCGCGGGACCAGGTCCGCCAGGCCCGGCCGTCCCAGCGGGCGATCCCGGTCGCCGCGGCCATCAGGATGCCGCCGCGGGGATCCTCGATGAGGGGACTGCTGGCCTCCCATTCCTGGTTCACCATCGGCGCCTCGACGGCCTCGAAGCGCTGGGCGCCGGGCGCCAGGCGGGCCAGGTGGCTGCGACCGCGCGCCCACAGGCTGCCGTCCCGGCCGACCAGCAGCGTCGCCCAGGTTTCCGGCGGCAGGCCTTGCGCGGCGGACCACAGCGTCACCGCCGCCTGGCGTCGGTCCCAGGCGCACAGGCCGTCGCCGCAGCCGAACCAGAGGCGGTCCCCGAGCTGCCGCAGCGGGATCGTCTCGACGTAGCCGGCCGCCGGCGGGCGGTCGAGGGCGGCCACGGGGAGGGACTCGGCGCGGACCGTGGACGGTCCGGCCTCGCCGACCGTGGCTGTCCAGAACCGATGGTCGCGATCGACCGCCACCAGCACGCCGCGCTCGTCGACATCGAACTGGCCGGCGAAGGCCACGTCCAGCGGCTGGCCGTCGGCGCGCCGGATCTCCACCCAGTCCGCGGCCTCGCCGCCCTCCGGGCGCGCCGCGTCGCTCGACGGGCGCCGCAGGAACAGCCCCTGGTCGGTGGTCAGCCAGAGCCGGCCGAGCCCGTCGACACGGCCGCCCCAGATGCCGTTGCCGACGGCGGCCGGCAACGGCTCGCGATGCACTCGGAAGCCGTCGAAACGGAACAGGCCGTTCTCGGTGCAGATCCACAGCACCGCGCGCCGGTCCTGCGTGAGGCAGGTGGGGGTGAGGTTCTGCAGGCCCTCGCGCTCCTGGTAGGAGGCCAGCACGATGCGCTCGGCGCGCGCGGGCAGGGGCGCGAGTGCCACCAGCAGTGCCAGGGCGAGGGCGGCGACGACAGCGAGGAGCGGGAGGTGCGCCCGGCGCGAGGGCGCCGGCAGGCTGCGCGAGGCGGCGGGTGGGCCGGCCGAGGGGAGTGGGTTGAGCAGGCGCCGCGCCGTCGACACGACCGGGGCGAGCCCGGTCGTGTGCTCAGTCGACGATGCCATGGCGCACGGCGTATCGCACCAGGTCGCTCAGCGAGGCTTGGTCCAGCTTGTCCATGAGGCGGGTCTTGTAGGTGCTCACCGTGTTCGGCGCGACCTGGAGCGCGGCGGCGATGTCCACCAGCGACTGGCCGCGCACCAGCGCGACCAGCACCTGGCGCTCGCGCGGGGACAGCGATTCCAGCGGCTCCGGCGCCTTCGGTTCCTGGCGGATCAGCGCGGCGCTGAGCGAAGGGTCGACGTAGCTGCGCCCGGCGGCCACGTGGTGCATGGCGTCGATCAGCAGCTCGGTGGAGATGTCCTTGGTTAGGTAGCCGCCCGCGCCGGCCTCCAGCGCGCGGCGCGCGATGTGCGGATCGGCATGCATGGTCAGCACCAGCACCGGCAGCCCGGCATGGGCGGCATGGATGCGCTGGATCAGCTCGACATCGGTGCAGCCCGGCATCAGCAGGTCCAGCAGTAGCAGGTCGACGCCCCCCTGCGCCAGGCGGGCCATCACCTCGTCGGCGTTGGCGGCCTCGCCGGCCAGCTCGATGCTGTCGTCGAGCTCCAGGACCTTGCGCAGACCCTCGCGCACCAGCGCATGATCGTCCGCGATCACCACGCGGGTCTTGGCGGCGGGGCTCACCGCCACGCCCCCCGGTCGCGCGCGGCGGGTCCGCGGAGATGCGGGGCGGATCGCGGGAAAAGAGCCGCCCGCGCCGGGCGCGGGCAGGGGCGGTCGCTGGATATGCTGGGTGTCATCGTCAATGCACGAACTTGCCTCCGGGGCCGATCATTGTCATCTCAACCCGATGGGTGCCGGCGTGGTCGGTGGGCGAGTAGGAGATCCGGTAGCCGCCCGCGTCCCAACCCTGCATCGACTCGAGGGCGGCGATGAGCCGGGCGCGGTTCGGTTCCTTGCCGGCGCGGCGCAGTCCCTCGGTGAAGACCTTGGCGGCCAGGAAGCCCTCCATCGACCCGAAGCTGCGGTGCGGCACGCCGGCGCGCTGCAGCGCCTGGTTGTACTCGCGCTGCAGCGCGGTGCCTTCGCCCCAGGGGAAGGGCACGACCTCGGAGATCCACACGCCGCTGCCCTCGCCGCCGAGCTCATCGGCCAGCGACTTGCCGCCGACGTAGGAGGTCGCGACGAACTGGCCGGCGTAGCCCTGCTTCTTCATCGTCTTGATGAGGGCGGCGCTCGAGGTGTAGGAGGCCACCAGGATCACCGCCTGCGGATGACCGGCGGCCAGCTTGCGGGCGATGTCGGACACCTCGGTGGCGTCACGCTCGACGGCGGCCATGCCCACGTTCTTCACGCCGCGCTGCGTCAGCGCGCGTGTCACCGACTCCAGCGCCGCCTTGCCGAAGGCGTCGTCCTGGTGGAGCACCGCGACGCTGCGCAGGCCGCTGGTCGAGAGCTGCTCGACGATGTAATCGGCCTCCTGGTGATAACCGGCGCGCACATGGAAGACCTGCCGGTTCAGCGGCGTGCGCAGCGCCTCGGCGCCGGTGGACGGCGCGAACAGCGGCACGCCCGCCGCGGTGGCGACCGGCACGGCCGCCAGCGTCGTGCCCGTGCCGACGGTGCCGAACAGCGCGAACACGCCGTCCTGCTCGATCAGCGCCTTGGCTTGGCGGGCGGTCTCGGCGGGGTCGTAGCGATCGTCGCGGGTGCGCAGCTCGACGCGATGGCCGTTGACGCCGCCGCGCTCGTTGAGCGCCTGGAAGTAGGTCCGTGCGCCCAGGTTGTATTCCTCGGCCAGCTTGACCGACGGGCCGCTGAACGGCGCGACCTGGCCGAGCAGGATGGTCCCGGTGACCGAAGGATCGGCCGCGGCGGCGGCGCCGGCCACCGCCATGGTGGAGAAAAAGACACCCAGTGTGGAGAACATGCGCATGGCAAGACTGCTGGTTGGAAGGGGTGGCCGCAGCTTACGGAGGGACTGTGCCGCAGACATCACCGAGCGTTGACGCCGCGTTCACCGGCGTGGAAATTTGCCCGGAAGGTCATCCGGCCGCGCTGCCGCTCAGCGCCCGAGATGCAGCTTGAAAGCGCCGACGAGCTCGGTCAGCCGGCGCGCCTGCTGGCTCAGGCTGTCCGCGGCGGCGGCGGATTCCTCGACCAGCGCGGCGTTCTGCTGCGTCACCTGGTCGAGCACGTGCACCGCCTTGCTGACCTCGCCGATGCCCAGGCTCTGCTGGCCGGTGGCGGCGCCGATCTCGGTGATCAGCTCGGCCACCTGCCGGATCTGCCGCACGATCTCGTCCATCGTGGTGCCGGCGCCCTCGACCAGGCGCGACCCGGTCTCGACGCGGCTGACGTTCTCGCCGATCAGCGCGCGGATCTCCTTGGCGGCGGTGGCCGCGCGCTGGGCCAGCGTGCGCACCTCGCCGGCCACCACCGCGAAGCCGCGGCCCTGCTCGCCGGCGCGCGCCGCCTCCACGGCCGCGTTGAGCGCCAGGATGTTGGTTTGGAACGCGATGCCGTCGATGACGCCGGTGATGTCGGCGATCCGGGTCGAGCTGGCGCTGATGTCGCGCATCGTCGCCACGATCTCGGCCACGGCCGAGCCGCCGCGGGTGGCGACCTCGCTGGCGGTGGCCGCGAGCGCCGTGGCGTTGCGCGCCGAGTCGGCGCTGCGCTGCACGGTGGAGGCGACTTCCTCCATCGCCGCAGCCGTCTGCTCGAGGCTGGAGGCTTGCTCCTCGGTGCGGTGCGACAGGTCCATGCTGCCGGTGGCGATCTGGGTCGAGCCGGTGGCGATGGACTCGCTGCTCAGCCGCACCTCGCCGACGATGCGCACCAGGCTGTCGTTCATCGAGCGCAGCGCGGCCAGCAGCTGCCCCGTCTCGTCGCGGGCGCCGACCGCGATGGTGGAGGTGAGGTCGCCGGCCGCGACCGTCTCGGCGACCCGCACCGCCTGGGCGATCGGCCGGGTGATCGAGCGCGTGAGCAGCACGGCGATGCCCACCGCCAGCAACACCGCGATCACCGACAGCACGATCATCAGCGTGCGGGCGCCGCGGGCCAGCGCCGAGGCCTGCGCGCCGAACTCCTCCATGCTCTCCGCCTGGGTCTCCACGAAGCGCTCGACGGCCCCCAGGTAGACGGTCTGCAGCGGCAGGATGTCCGTCACCAGTAGCGTGCGGCCCTCGTCGACCTTGCCGGCCTTGATCAGGTCGACCAGCTGCCGCTCCTTGTCCTTGAACTTCGCCCGGCCGTCGATCAGCGCCTGCAGCGCCGCCTTGCCGCGTTCGCTGTGCACCGTCGCGCCGAGCTGGTCGATCGCGCGACCGACCACCGGCAGCGAGGCCTCGAGCTTGGCCAGCTCGCCCTCGACGATCGCGCGGTCCGACACGATCAGCGCGGTGCGCATCGCGCGGAGCTGCTTGTTGACCTCGTTCTCGACGGTCTGGGCCAGCTGCACCTTGACGAAGCGGTCATGCAGGATGACTTCGGTGTTGGCGTCCACCGCGCTGATCTTGGTGACGCCGATCACCGCCAGCACGATCAGCAGCGCGATCACCGCCGCGAAGCCGCCGGTCAGGCGGACACCGATCTTCAGGTTGCTGAATGCGGTCACGATGGTCTCCCTCGTTCAATGAGAGGGTTGTATCGCATCGGCAGGCCATCGCGCCACCGCGATAGCCCGCGTTCAGATCGGGGCTTCGGCCAGGGGGAAGGGCGGGAAGGCGCTGTCGCAGGCCCGCGGCGCCTGGGCGCCGGCGCGCTGGTCGATCAGCTTGAAGGTCGACGACGCCGCGAAGGGGATCGTCACCGGCCCGGGGCCCAGCGTCAGGGTCGCATCATCGGGCTGCGTGGGGCCGCCCTTCTTGCCGTCGGCGGTGAGGAAGCTCGTCGAGTCGAAGACGACGTTGTCCAGCGTCATCTTCAGCGGGTTGACGACGCTGCCGTTGCGATAGCCGCGGAAGACCAGCTTGCCGGCGCCGTACTTCGCGCTGCTCAGCACATGGATGTTCTGCAGCAGGATGTCGTTGATGTTGGGCGCGGTGCTGTGGTTGCCCGAGCTGTAGTAGGGCGTGAAGATCAGCGGCTGCTTGACGTTGCGCATGCAGACGTTGGCGAAGATCACGTTGCTGACCGTGCCGCCGACGCTGTCGTAGGTCTTGATGCGCAGGCCGTTGACCTGCGCGTCGTCGAAGCCGTCGATGCTGAGGTCGTCGACCCGCACCTGGTTCACGCCTTGCGTGGTCTCGCTGCCGATCGACATGCCATGGCCGTGGTACAGGTCGTTGTGGGCGATGTAGATGTCGGAGGCCGGCGCGTCGGCGGCCTTGATCGCGATGTGGTCGTCGCCGGTGCTGATCGACGAGTGCGCGATCCGGACCTTGGAGCTCTCGACCACGTCGATGCCGTCGGTGTTGGCGGCCGTGGCCGGGGTGAAGCAGGTGCTGGGCTGGGTGGCGGCGACGTCGGGGTTGGGTGTCGTGCCGGCGGGGCAGGCGTAGTTGGGCCTGGTGTAGGCCAGCGACGGCGCCAGCACCTTGGTGCCCCAGGCCACGAAGCCGGTCAGCCCGCTGACGACGACGTGCGCGTTCGGCGAGTTGAGCAGCGAGATGCGATAGAGCGTGAAGTTGCTGCCGCCGATCAGGTTGACCAGGCGCGGATTGTTCTGCTTCTTGCCGGTCGCCTCCAGCAGGTTGGCGACGTCCCACCAGGTCATCTTCCCGGCGTTGGGGCCGGAGGTGAGCACCGCGCCACCGCGTCCGTCGATGCGGCCGTCGCCGACGATGCGGCTGTTCGCGGCATTCTTCAGGCGGATCAGCGCGTTGCACGACTTGCCGTCACCGCCGGCGGTGCCGCAGCGGCCGCCGCCGTTGTCGAAGTCCTTGGGGCTGCGGGACGCGAAGAGCGTCACGTTGCTGTCGACCCACAGCGTGACGCCGCTGTTCAGCACCAGCGGTCCCGACAGGAAGGCGTTGGCGTTGCCGCTGGCGACCAGGCGCACCGCCTGGCCGGCGGGGCAGTGATTGATGGCGTCCTGAATCTGGGCGGTGTCCGGTTGCGAGTGCGTGGGATCCGCGTCGACCGAGCTCGGCAGCAGGCCGCCGGTCTGCGTCAGCGAGGCGGTCAGGGTCTTGCACACCTCGGTGGCGGTGGGCAGACGCGGTTCGGCCGGCAGCGTCGGGTTGAACGAGGCGGCGTGCGCCGCCGGCAGGGCGGCCGCGCCGAGCGCGGTGACGGCCGCGAGGTGGCGGATCGAGCAGGACAGGGACATGGGATCCTTGAAATCGGTGCGCCGACCGGGCGGGCCGAGGCGGGCGCGAAGCATTGATCGGGGCCCGCAGCTTATGGAGAAGCCGCCACGCAAACATCACCGAATGACCACCGCGTTGCCACCGGCATGGAAACAGCCGGTATCGGTGGATGCACCGCTGCGGGTGGCACGCCCGTTCGATAAGCTCGCCGGCGACGATGACCGCAGGAGACGACATGAGGAATGCATGGGGCGACGTCCCCAAGGCCGACGAGGCGCGGGCTGCCTCGGCCCGGCCGGCGCGCCGGCCCCGGCTGCGCACGGCGCTGACGATGCTCGCCCTGGGCCAGGCCCTGGGCGCGGCGGCCGATTGCGGCCCGGCCGCGCTGGGCACCTCGCGCGTGCTGACGCTGCCACGCGAAGCCGCGGCCTACGGTCGCGCGCAGCACGGGCCCTTGCCGCTGCAGCCGGGCGAGGTGGTGATCACCTTCGACGACGGACCGCGGCCGGCCTCCACCCCGCTCGTGCTCCAGGCGCTGAAGGCCGAGTGCGTGCGCGCGACCTTCTTCATGAACGGCGAGCCGATGCTGGCCGATGCGGCGCTCGCCAGGGAGGTGAAGGCGCAGGGGCACAGCGTCGGCCTGCACGGCTTCCGCCATCCCCACTTCGCGTCACTGCCCGCATCGGAGCAGCTGGACGACCTGCGGGCGGCCGAGGCCGCGTACCGCGAGGTCTTCGGCGGCCGGGCGGCGGCCTACCGCTTTCCCTTCCTCGAGGAAACACCGGTCCTGCGCGAGGCGCTCGCGGCGTCGCGCTACACCGTGATGTCGGTGGATCTGGGCGTCGAGGACTGGGAGCCCCAGAGCGCCCAGCAGATGGCCGACAAGCTCGCGCAGCGCCTGGCCGCCTCGAGCGGCGGCATCGTGCTGCTGCACGATGCGCAGGACCGCACCGCCGCGGCGCTGCCGCTGCTGCTGCGCACGATCAAGGCCCAGGGCCTGCGCGTGGTGCACCTGCAGTGGCGCGAGGAGTAGCGCGGTTGTCCGCGATGAGGGCCGCGATGAAGGCCGCGAGCGGCGCGCCTCCGCGCGACGAGGATCATCCGGCGGCGATGGCCCGCCGGGCCGCCGCCACGCGTCATGCGGCGCGGTCGAGCGCCTGCACTGCCATCGTGGCAAAGGCCACGCGGTTCCTGCCGTCGCGCTTGGCCTCGTAGAGCATCTCGTCGGCCCGGGCGAGGCAGGCCGCCGCGGGCGCGGTGCCGTCCGGCACCCAGGCTACGCCGATGCTGGTGGACACCGGCAGGGGCGTGCCGCCCTCGACGATGCGCAACTGCTCGACGCTGGCCCGGAGTCGCTCGGCGATGGAGCGCGCCACCGCCTCGGTGACGTTGGGCGTGTACACCAGGAACTCCTCGCCGCCGGTGCGGGCCAGCAGATCGGACTCCCGCAGCTGCGCCTTCAGGCAGCTGGCGAAGGCCACCAGGACCGCATCGCCGGCGGCGTGTCCGTACTGGTCGTTGATGCGCTTGAACCGGTCCAGGTCCAGCTGGAGGACCGCACTGTGGCCTCGCAGCTGCTTGGGCAGGCGCGTGCCGAGCCAGCGGCGGTTGCCCACGCCGGTCAACGGGTCCGTGTCCGCCAACTGGGCGAGGCGCACTTCCGCGCGCTCCTTGGAGATGGTGGCCACCATCAGGGCGATGCCGAAATGGCAGAACATCTGCACGAAGAACGCCAGCGAGAAGCCGGCGCTGCCCGCAGTGCCGTTCAGGATGAACACCAGCCTGAGCGTGTAGACGCCGCCGCTGAGCGCCAGGAGCGCCGCGAGCAGCCGGCTCGATGGCAGGGCCTCGAGGCGATGGTTGCGCAGCATCTCGTGGGCGCTGCACGCGAGCGACAGCACGGCGGCCGCATGGAACACGCCGGCGCGGCTCAGGTTGTCGCGGGGGAACCCGGTGACCAGCCCCAACAGAAAACACAGCAGCACCGGCGTCAGCAGGAGCCCCCAGCGGACGCGGCGGCGGCCGCTCATCGCGAGGATGCCGGCGAGGAACACCGCATAGCCGGCCGTGCCGAGCAGCAGGCTGCCGTGCGTCCAGACCGCCGCGGGCAGGGCGGCTTCCTCGCCCTTCCAGGCCAGGGCGGCTCCGGCGGCCAGCATGAGGTAGGCGATCGCCAGCCCCAGGAGGCCCTCGGGGCGGCATGAATTGCGACGGACGTGGACGATGGCGAACGCGCCGGCGAGCAGGGACGTGTTGTAGAACAACAGGACGGTCGGCAGATCGAGACGGGACAGCATGCGGGGACTCGGCCGGCGCACGAGCGGTCGGGTGCGCGGGTCTGGCGGTTGAGGACCACCCCGCGCAGGCCGGCCATCGGTATCGAACCTCGGTGGCTGTCGCCGGGGCAGGCGATCGCGGGGCGGTCCGCATCCCGAGGGATGGGCCGCGCCGCGCGCGCATTCTCGTCGCAGAAGCTTGCCGATGGACGACCGGGCGCCGCGGCGACCCGCGGCCGCCACGCGTCCGGTGCTGCCTGCCGCTCAGCGCAGCGGGGCCGGATTCGCCAGGTAGGCCTTGAACAGGCGGGCGAACTGGCCGCCGTCCGTCGTGATGTTGACCGAGCCCGCGCCGCCGCCGCTGAACACGATCGCGAACACGCCGCGGGCGGTGTACTCGGTCGGGTGGGTCAGCATGTACTGGACGTGGTTGTCGCGGTAGTGCCCCCAGGTGCCGCCGGGCGTGGACGAGGGCACGCCCATCGGCGTCTGCCAGAACAGGATGGGCAGGTTGCCGAGCTTGCCCTGCACGGCGACCCATTGGGCGAGGTCCTCATGGAAGTTGGGCGTCGCCACGTTGTTCTCGTCCCAGTAGAACGGCCCGTTGCCACGACCGGCGCACTCGGACGGAGGCGGCGAGACCTCGAAGCAGCCGGCATCGCGGTCGCTGGTCTGGGCCACCATGAAGTCGGCCTTGTCGGCGCCGAGCTTCAGCATGAAGTTGCCGACGGTGGTGGCGTCGCGGCCCCAGAAGGACGGCGGGAAACCGATCCGGGCCTTGGGCGCGTAGGTCCGTCCCAGCGCCAGCAGGCAACCCGCCATGCCGACGGCGTTGTCCGGCTGGTTCGCGCATTCGGCCACCTGGCTCACGCGCGCCGGCACCTTCGTCGGGTCGCCGCCCGGGGCGCCGGTCAGCACGAAGCCCCAGAAGTCCGGCTCCAGGTTGACCAGCGTGGGCAGGTTGGTCGCGCCGATCTTCTGGTACATGAGCTTGACCTGGGCCCAGTAGGGGGTCATGAAACTCGCGTCGTTGATCGCGGCGAGGTTGCCCTCGCCCCGGCTCGCCATCTGGTAGAGCGTGAACATCGGCACCGCGCCGACGGCCGACACGTTCGCGGCCGTGTAAGTCACATAGGCCCCGTCCGGGCTGTTCCAGGTGGGCCACGCGCCGCCACCGACACCAACCAAGTAGGTGTCGATGATGTCGGGACGGATCTGCTGCGCCGTCATCTCCGCGATCGGGTTGCCGGCTCCCAGGCCGCCCAGCAGCCGGTTGGCCGTCCCCAGGGCCGTGGTGATCGAGACCGCAGGCGAAGGTGCGGGCGCTGGAGCAGGCGCCGGAGCGGGTGCAGGCGAAGGCGCGGGCGCGGGCGAAGGTGCGGGCGCCGGCGTGGGTGCTGGTGCCGGCGCGGGGGAAGGTGCCGGGGCCGGGGCCGGCGCTGGAGCGGGCGAAGGCGAGGGCGAGGGCGAGGGCGAGGGCGAGGGCGAGGGCGAGGGCGAGGGCGAAGGTGCGGCACCAAGCGGCGGTGCCGGCGCGTCGGTCGCTGGCGATGAGGCCGATCCGCCGCCACCGCAGGCGGCGAGGCCTGCCGTCAGGAGGGCGAGCGCGAGCCGCTGGACCGCGGGCGTGGCGTTCGGGATGGACGACATGGGTTCCTTTCGAATGATGTGAAGCGTCATGCGCGCGAGGCGGTGACAAGTCCGTTGCAAGTTGGTGGCATCGCACTGACGAAATTTGTCAGCGTTGTCATCCAACGCGGCCAAGGAATGTCAGACGCGGCTCGGACGGAGCCGCTTTAGGCGCCTCGCGCGTCGTGCGCGCGAAGGAGTGCAATTCGCGGGCCAGCACTTGCCCATCTTCAGCGAGGGCCCGCGCGATTCACCCCGGCTTGCCTTGACGCTTGCGCCAGGCCTCGATCACCCGCGCGGCGAGTGCGTCGGCCTCGCGCTGCTGGTCGGCCGTCAATGGCGGCGGCACCGCGCCCCACTGGGCCATCATCTTTTCCGTGTCCGCCATCGCATCGCGGCTGGCCTTTTCCATCTCCGCGCCCGACATCAAACCCTGGATGCGAAATTGCGCTTCCTTGTAGGCCTGCCGCTGGACCTCGGTGATGCCCATCGCGCCCGGATTGAAGGCGAAGCTGAAGGTCACCAGCGCCATGAAATCGCCGTCCTCGGCCGTCTGACGCGCCTCGCGCTGCAGTTGCCCGCGCAGCGCCGGATCGATCGGCTGCCGGTTCGCGTCCAGCCATTGCAGGTAGGGCAGCGCGGCGTCCTTGACTCCGCCGTCGTGGGCACGCTTGAGCAGCTCGCCCTGGCGCGCGAGCGTGGCGGCTTCGAAGACCTGGCAGTGACGCTGGAAATCCTGCGAGCGGCGGATCCACTCCTGGCTGGACAGGCCCGTGATCCGCTGGAGCTGCCGACCCGTCGCGGACGGCTGGTCGCGCTCCTTGTACTGGTGGTCCACCATCGCGTCCGCGCCCTGGCAGGCGGAGAGCATCATGGCCGCCTCCAGCATGTCCTTCGGCGTCCCGTGACCGTCCAGCGCCAACTGGACCCGACGCAGCGCGGCCGCCGGCCAGTCGGGCGCAAGGGGCGGGGCACTCGTCGAGCCAGGCGCCGACGAGGCGACCGCCATCACGGCCGATGCCGCCTCGGACTTCGCCGCCGGAAGCGACGAGCCGGGTTCATTCGTGGGCGAGCTCGCCGCCGTCGCCTTGGCGGGGCCAGCGGCATCACTGGGCCGGCTCGACAGCCACCCGCCGGCCGCCAGCAGCAATGCGCCGACGACCATGGCCAACGCCATGCGGCGACGCGACCGATCTGCTCGCGAGCCCTGATTCGATGCCATGCCGATGTGTCCTTCCTTCGTTCGAGCCTGCCCGGGCCGTGCCCAGGCGATGGCGGCCGGACAGCGTAACGCCGCGGACCGGTGCGATGTCCCGCTCAGAACGCCGGCAGTCGCGCGCGGCCGGAGACCTGCAGCGTCAAGGCCCGACCCGGCGCGCGCACGCCGGTGATCGCCGGCACCGGTTGTCCTCCGCCGACCCACAGCCACACCGGCCCGTCCTCCACGACGCGCTGTCCATCGGCCTGTACGACGCTCATCGCCTTGGCGTCCAGATCGACGCTGAGCCGGCGCGATTCGCCGCCGCGCAGCACGACCCGCCGGAAGGCCACCAGCGTGCGTTCCGGCGCGAGGGCACCGGGGCGCCGGGCGTAGACCTGGACGACCTCGGCCGCCTCGCGTCCGCTCTCGTTCTTCAACAGCACCGACAGCCGCGTGCCTTGCCCGGCCCGGACCCGGGGGCTCGCGAGCCGGGCCTGTGCATAGCTGAATCGCGCGTAGCCCAGCCCATGGCCGAAGGGGAACAGCGGCTCGCCCTTGAACCAGCGGTAGGTGCGCCCCTGCATGCCGTACTCCTTGAAGGGCGGCAGTTGCTCGGCGGACCGGTAGAAGGTGACCGGCAGCCGGCCGGACGGACTGAAGTCGCCGGCCAGCAGCTCCGCCACCGCCTGACCGCCTTCGCCGCCCGGATACCAGGCCTGCACGATGGCCGCGGCCTGCGATGTCGCGGCGCCGAAGGCCATGGCGCTGCCGCTGAAGTTCACCAGCACCAGCGGGCGGCCCAGGCCGGCCAGGCGCTCCAGCAGCTTCTGCTGCGGTGCCGGCAGATCGATCCGGGTGCGGTCCCCGCCCGCGAAACCGGGCGCCAGCACCGTCATCTCCTCGCCTTCGAACTCCCCGGTCAAGCCGCTGGCGAAGACCACCAGGTCGGCCTCGCGCGCGGCGGCCAGGGCGGCCTCGTCACTGGCGCCGGGCCGGCTCCACTGCAGGCGCTGCTCGCCTTCCCAGCCGGTCTGCAGCGCCTCCACGCGCAGGGCGTAGGTCCGCCCCGCCTCGAGCTGCACGCCGCGGGTGCTGGTGGGCCAGGCGATGTCCCACAGGTCCACCACCCGTTCGCCGTCGATCCAGACGCGGTAGCCCCGGTTCCCCTTCAGCCGGAACAGATGCTCGCCGCTCTCGGCGGCGCGCACGAAGCCGCTCCAGCGCGCCGATTCCTGGCGGTCATGCGCGTCCGGCCAGCCCCATCGGAAGCGGGCTTGCGCCTCGACCGTCGACGAGATCGGCGTGCCCTCGAGCTGGAGATTGGCGAAGCGCTCGAAGCTCAGGCCGGGGCGGGTGCAGGCGGCGTCGGCACACAGCCGCTCGGCCGGCAGGTCTTCCAGCGGCGGCGCCACCCAGCCCGTGCCTTCGACGAAGTCGATCCGGGCGTCCGGATAGCGGGCCTTGAGGCCGGCCAGCAGCGTGACCGGCCGGGATGGCGTCCCGTTGTAGTTGCCCACCAGTGCGTCGACGCTGTCGGCGTTGGGTCCGATCACGGCGATGCGCCGGGGTGGCGTCTTCAATGGCAGCAGCCCATCGTTCTTCAGCAGGACCAGCGAGCGACGGGCCGTCTCCAGGTTGAGCGCGCGATGCGCGGGCGTGTCGAACTCGTCCGCCGTGATCCCGGCGAAGGGCCCTTGCCCGGGCGGATCGAGCAGGCCCAGGCGCAAGCGCACGTCGAACAGCCGATGCAGCGCCCGGTCGAGGTCGGCCTCGGCCAGCAGGCCCTGCCGCACGGCCGCCACGGTGGTGGCGGGCGAGGCGGTGCTGTTGCCGCCGAAGTCGCAGATCAGGTCGGTGCCGGCGCGCACCGCCAGGGCCACGGCCGCCTCGGGCGTCTTCACATGGTGGTGGGCGCTGTCCTGGTGGATGTCGGCCACCGCGCCGCAGTCCGACACCACATGCCCCTGGAACTTCCATTCCTCGCGCAGCCGCTGCCGCAGCAGCGGCTCGCTGGCGCACGCGGGCACGCCGTCGACCGCGTTGTAGGCGCACATCACCGATTCCGCGCGGCCTTCGGTGACCGCCGCATGGAAGGCCGGCAGGTAGGTGTCCACCAGGTCGCGCGGCGAGACCCGCACGTCCTCCTTGTGGCGGTCGGCCTCGGGGCCACTGTGCACCGCGAAGTGCTTCACCGCCGCGGATACGCGCGGATGCCGCGGGTCCGGTCCCTGCAGCCCCTGGATGAAGGCCACGCCCATGCGCGCGGTCAGCGCGGGGTCCTCGCCATAGGTTTCCTGGCCGCGGCCCCAGCGGGGGTCCCGGAAGATGTTGACGTTGGGCGACCACACCGTCAGGCCGCGGTACAGGCCGGACGAGCCGTCGGCACCGACGGTGCCCCGGAACTTGGCGCGGAACTCGATGCCGATGACTTCGCCCACGCGCTGCACGAGCGGCGTGTCCCAGGTCGCCGCCAGGCCGATGGCCTGGGGGAACACCGTTGCCACGTCGGCGCGCGCGACGCCGTGCAGGCCTTCGCTCCACCAGTTGTAGGCCGGGATGCCGAGCCGCGGAATGCCCGGCGAATCGTGCTGCAGCTGGCTCGCCTTCTCGGCCAGCGTCATCCGCGCCACCAGCGCCTGCGCCCGTTGCATCGAGGGGCTCGGCGGCGCACCGGTGGCGGCGGGCGGCGGTGCGTCCGCGAGCGGGGACGCGGTGGGGGCGGCCGCGACGCCGGTGGTCGACGCGCACGCCAGCGACGCGGCCAACGACGTCGCCAGCACTGTGGTCAGGGGCGAGGCCAGGACCGACATCGCGCGCCGACGCCAATCCGTCGAGGCTGCGGGCAGGGGTGTTTCAGCAGGCATGTCGTTTCAGAAGGCGTCGATCGTCAAGGTCGTGGTCGGCAGCCCCTCGCCGCGCGCGCGCAGCGTGGCCGGTCCGCTCGCGCCGGTGGATTGCAGGATCACCTGCGCCTGCCCGTTGAAGACCCGGCGCTGCCACGGCGCGGCCGGCGTCGTCGCCCGCAAGGTGACCCAGCGCTTGCCGCCTTGCGCGTTGTCGGTCATCGCGCGCAGGCCGCCGGCCGGCGTGGGGAAGACCAGGGCGAGCGTGTTGCGGTCGCGCAGCTGCGCAGGATCCAGGTCCACCACGCCGAGGCCCTGCTCGAGCCTCGGCGTCACCGCCTGGCCGTTCACGTAGACCAACTGGCCGGCGCCCAGGTCGCCGATGAACAGCGTCGACCGCTCGCCCGCCGCCGTGGTCGGGCGCGGGAAACTGGCGCGCACGAGGTTCCAGGCGCGGTCGGCGGGCTGCTGCTCGGGCGGCACCCATCCGAAGGGCTCGCGCCAGCCCGTCGCGCCGGTGTCCGCGATCAGCGCGGCGGCGTCCTCCGGCCGCTCGATGCCGCGATGACGCCATTCGGTGAGCGGCACGAAGCGATGGCGCTCGGCCGGCTTGTCGGCCTCGTGCGAACCCGGATCGCCGTTGCCCATCCCGATCAGGCGCGCGGCGCCGTCGACTTCGAAGTCGATCCGCTGGCTGGCCGTGGGCACGACCCGGCCCTCGCGGTCGACCACGTTGACCGTGACCAGCGCCACGTCGGTGCCATCGGCGCGGATCCTGGCGCGGTCCACCGTCAAGCGCACCGCCGCGCCATCGCCGGTGGTGGCCACCGTGTCGGAGGCGACCCATTCGCCGCGCCTGTAGCCGCGCGCCACCAGCGTGCCCGGCTCGTAGGGCACGCTCCACTGCAGGTGCCCGTAGCGCTGCAGCGTCTTGCGGCCCAGCGAGCGACCGTTGAGCAGCAGCTCCACCTCGTCGGTGTTGCCGTAGACGCGCACGTCGATCGGCTGGCCTTCGCGGCCCGGCCAGTTCCAGTGCGGCAGCAGGTGGACCATCGGTTCGGTGGTCCAGGCGGCCTTCAGGTAGTAGCCGCTGTCCTTCAGCGCGCCGGTCGTGTCCATCATCCCGAACTGGGACGACACGGCCGGCCAGCCGAAGGGCGTGGTCTCGCCGCGGTAGTCGAAGCCGGTCCAGACGAACATGCCGGCCAGGAAGGGCCGCTCGGCATTGAAACGCCAGGCCTCCTCGATGGTCGAGGTCGACGCGCCGCCCGATCGCCGGTCATAGGCGGCGACCTGCACCCGCGACGGGTCGTCGGCGTAGACGCCGCGGGTGGCGTAGGTCAGGCCCTCCTCGGTCACGACCATCGGCCGCTGCGGGAAGCGGCGGTGCATCGCGTCGATGTCGTGCTGGCCCTTGTAGTTGAAGCCGATCACCTGCGAACCGACCGAGGTGCCCTCCGGCTGGCCCGAGCTGGACGCCGCCAGCGTCGCCGGACGGGTGGGATCCAGGCGCGCCACGATGGCCTGCATCTCCCGCGCCAGGCGCGTGCCGATCTCGGTGTTCTCGATCGCCCATTCCTCGTTGCCCACCGACCACAGGATGATGGACGGATGGTTGCGGTCGCGCCGCACCATGCGCTCGAGCTCGTCGCGGATCTGCGGCGCGGTGCCCATCATGCGGTGCTCGTCGATGACGAGGATGCCCAGGCGGTCGCAGGCGTCCAGCAGCTCCGGCGTGGCCGGATGGTGGGCCGAGCGGATGGCGTTGACGCCCATGGCCTTGAGCATCCGCAGCCGCGCGTCGTGCATGGCGTCCGGCAGCGCGATGCCGATGCCGGCATGGTCCTGGTGGTTGTTGGCGCCATGCAGCTTGACGGGGCGGCCGTTGAGGAAGAAGCCCTGGTCGGCGTCGAAGCGGATCGAGCGGATGCCGAAGGGCGTGTCGTAGCGATCGACGACCCGGCCATCGCGGCGCACCCGCGTCGTCAGGGTGTAGCGCTGCGGCGTCTCCAGCGACCATAGCCGCGGCATGGCCACCCGCAGCGTCGCGCCGCTCGTGACGGCGGCATCGGCGGCCACCTGGCGCGCCGGCACGGCGGTGCGCGCGACGACGCGGCCGTCCGGGTCGCGCAGTTCATGCTCCAGCGTGAACGAGACCGCGGCCTTGCCGTCGTTGCGCACCGTGGTGTCGACGGCGACTTCGGCCCGCTGCCCCGTGACGGTCGAGCGCACGAAGGTGCCCCAGTGGTCCACGTGCAGCGGGTCGGTCTGGGTGAGCCAGACATGGCGATAGAGGCCCGCGCCCTCGTACCACCAGCCCTCCTGCGTGGTGGCGTCCACCCGCACGGCGACGACATTGCGGCCGCCGTAGTTCAGGTAGTCGGTGAGGTCCACCCGGAAGCTCGAGTAGCCGCTGGCCTCGCGCCGCAGGTAGTGGCCGTTGATCCAGACGACGCTGTCGCGGAAGACGCCATCGAATTCCAGCGCGATGCGCCGACCCTGCGCCGACGCCGGGATGGCCAGCTCGCGCCGGTACCAGCCGATGCTGTTCTCCGGGAACGCGCGGCCGATCGCCTTCGAGCCATGGGGCGAGCTGCCGCGCTCGCTGAACGGCAGTTCCACCGCCCAGTCGTGCGGCAGGTCGACGCGGCGCCACGGCCGGTCGTCGAAGTCCGCCGCGGCGGGCCCGTCGCCGAAGCCGGCCTTGGCGAAGAAGAAGGCACGCGTGCCATGGTCGAAGTCCTGGGCCGGGTCCCAGGCATGGCCCAGCGCGAAGCGCCATCCGTCATCGATGCGCACGCGTTGCCGGACGTCGTCGGCCGCGGCGGGGCCGACGATCACGAGCATCGCCAGCGCGAGCAGCCAGGAGGTGAGCAGTTGTTGTCTCATGAGGAGGAAGGGCTCGGGCGGCGCGCTCGATCGCGCCGTCCGGTGGTGGGACCTCGCGAGGCCGGCTGGCCTCGCGAGGGCTCGATCGTCAGTTGGCCGGCTTGCCGATCACCCGCACTTCGCTGAGCGCGGCGGGATGGTCGGGCGTGACGGCGGGGAAGCGGATGCGCAGGAAGCGCGCGGCGACCACCGGCTCGAACAGTGCGAACTCATAGCTCTTCCGACCGGCCTTGGCCTCGCCGACCTGGCGCCAGTCGCTGGCGTTGTTGCTGATCTCGACGACGAAGTCGGGCGCCCGGTCATCGGGCAGGATCACCGACAGCCAGTGCAGCGTGTACAGGTTCTCCAGGTCCACGGCCCAGAACGCCGGACCGTCCTTCGCGGCCGCGCGCCACGCGGTCTGCAGCTGGTCGTCGTTGGCCAGCGGCGCCTCGTGGCCGGGCGCGGAGCCGCTGGTCGAGGTCGGCCGGCTGATGGTCACGTTGATCGGGTCGCCCTCGAAGGCCTTGCGGGTGACCGGTGGATAGGCGATGACCGGCTGGTCCGGCGCCAGCGGCGATTGCCCCGGGATGAAGGGATCGGGCCCGGTGGTCGTGATCTCGATGCGCGCCGGCTTCAGGCCGGGCGAGCTCGCTTCGATGACGCTGCGCCCAGCGAAGTAGGACCGGAAGCTGATCGCGGCCTGGCCGTCGCGGATGGCGACCAGGGACTGGTGGCTGAAGCGGATGCTGCGGCCCGTCGGGAACTTGCCCGGACCGCTCACGATGGTCAGCGTCACGTCCGGTGAATTGCTCAACGCGCGGCCCGCCTCGTCCTGCACCGACACCACCAGCTGCGCATCGTCCAGGCCTTGGGTGCCGTGGATGACGGTCTGGCTGGCCGCCAGGTGCAGTTGCGCGGGCTTGCCGTCGACCGGCCAAACCGGCGGCGGCACGCCGGCGTAGGCGTTGCGATACCAGTGGTACTGCCGCTTGGGCAGGCGGAAGTAGTCGATGAAGCCCATCGAGCCGAACTCGATGGAGGCGATGGAGCCATGGTCGAAACCGGCCCACAGCGCCTCGCCCGAGCGCCACGGGTAGCGCCAGGCGTAGGTGGGCGAGCCCGGGGCGCTCGGCGTGGCGTCGGCCTTGGCTTTCTGGTCCGGCGTCTCGGGCATCAGGCCGAAGCCGGGCTCGTACGCCCCGGGGCGGTCGACCATCGTGGACCCGTACTCCGACACGATGGACGGCACGCCCGGATCGAGGAAGAGCGTAGCGCCGTCGCCGTTGTAGCCGGCCACGTCGCCCAGCTTGTCGATCTCGCCGCGCTGGGCGCCGCCGATGGCCACGGGGCGCGTCGGATCGATGCGGTGGAAGAAGGCCACCTCGCGCCGCAGGAAGTCGCGCATCGCCGGCATCGCCTCGCCCTTGGTGAAGAAGGGCTCGTTGCTGGCGCTCCAGAGGAAGACCGACGGCCGGTTGCGGTGGATGCGCACCATCTCCTCGACCTGCTGCAGCACGCTGGCCTCGAAGGCCGGGCGATCGGCCGGGTCCGGCGGATAGGCGCTGGACAGCCAGTTGCCATCGGCGCCGAAGCCGCCGATGCCCCAGAAGGGCGCCTCCGACCAGAACAGCAGGCCCAGTTCGTCGGTCGCCTGCGTGAAGGCCGGCGAATGCGGGTAATGCGAGCCGCGGATGAAGTTGAAGCCGGCGTCCTTGATCATCCGGACGTCGCGGCGCGCGGCGCCGTCGGTCACGCCGTCGCCCCAGCCGGCCTGGTCCTGGTGCACGTTGGCGCCGACCAGGTAGAGGTGCTTGCCGTTGAGGAAGAAGCCGCGGTCGGCGGTGAACCTGAGGCTGCGGATGCCGAAGGGCGTCTCGAAGCGATCGACCGGCCGACCGTCGACGTACAGGCGGCTGATCATGCGGTAGAGATGCGGATGGTCGGGGGACCACAGCCGCGGGGCGGGGATCGCGGGCATCGTCTGGTCGTAGGTGACGGTGGTGGCGGCGGGCACGCTGCGCTCGCTGCGCCGGGAGGCCACGCGCCGGCCGGTCGCGTCGAGCACCTCGGACACCAGCGCGACCCGGGCCGCGGCGCGGGGGCGGTCGTTGCGCACCTCGGTCTGCACGCGCACGGTGGCGCGTTCGTCCGACACCTGCGGCGTGGTGACGAAGGTGCCGTACCACGCGACATGGAGGGGGTCGGTGATGACCAGCCGCACGTTGCGATAGATGCCGCCGGAGAACACATGCTCGCCGGCGCGAGGCGCGACCCGCGCGTTCCACTCGTTGTTCACCCGCACGGCGACCAGGTTGGGCCCGGGTTTCGCGAACGGCGTGATGTCGATGCTGAAGCCGGTGTAGCCGCCGACGTGGCGCCCGGCGCGGTGGCCGTTGACGAAGACCTCGGCGTCCTGGAAGACCCCGTCGAACTCCAGCGAGACCCGCCGGCCGGCGACGGACGCGGGCAGCGTCAGCTGCTTGCGGTACCAGCCATGGCCGACATAGAAGCCGGTGCCCAGGAAGTAGGGCTCGGAGAACGAATGCGGCAGGTCCACGCGGCGCCAGTCCGCCGTGTCGCGGTCGATGGCCTGGCCATCGGCCGGGTCGCCGAGCGTGAAGGTCCAGTCGCGATTGATGACCTCGCTGGTGCGCTCGCTCGCCGCGGCCGTGGTCGTCGCGGGGACAGCGGCGGTCGCCGCGCGCGCCAGCGGCGCGAGCAGGGCGGCGCACAGCGCGATGGCCAGGACGGGCAGCGTGGTCATGGGGCGGAAACAGGGGATCGGCGTGGTCATCGAGTGGATCTTCCGGCGCCTTGCGCCAGGTTCATGAGTCTGGCGAGGTAGGCGTGATGCGGAGGCAGCGGCGCGACGGCGCGGGCGATGGCCTCGCGACGCTGCCGCAGGATGTCGCGGGCGTGGTCCAGCGGCAGTTCCTCCAGGACCGGGTCGGTCCGCTGCGGCCAATGCCGCATGCCGGCGTGGATCGCGAGCCAGCTGGTCTCGTCGAAGCCCTCGTCCTGTTGCTGATGCAGCACGCCGTGATGGCGCCAGAGCTCGATCTTGTAGGCCAGGGTGTCGGGCAGGTCCATTGCCGCCATGTCGCGCCACAGCGCGCTGTCGCGGCGCGCGGTGAGGCAGTAGTGCAGGAGGATGAAGTCGCGGATGCGGCGGAACTCGCGCGTGCCGCGCGCGTTGAACGCGTCGATCGCCGCCTCGTCGATCGGCGCCTTCGCTTCGAGCAGCGTCATCAGGTGGGCCAGGTTGGTCTGGATGAGGAAGATGCTGGTGGACTCCAGCGGCTCCAGGAAACCCGAGGAGAGCCCGAGCGCGACGACATTGCGGACCCAGAAGCGCTCGCGGTGACCGGTGCTGAAGCGCAGCAGCCGCGGCTCCGCCAGCGGCTTGCCGTCGAGCTGCGCCATCAGCTGCGTGCGCGCGGCGTCCGGGTCGATGTACCGGCTGCTGAAGACGTGGCCATGGCCGGTGCGGCTCTGCAGCGGGATGCGCCAGGCCCAGCCGCCCTCCAGCGCGGTGGCGCGGGTGTAGGGCGTCAGCGCCTCGCCGACGCGCTCGCAGGGGCAGGCCCAGGCGCCGTCGACCGGCAGCCAGTGGCTGAAGTCGACGAAGGGCTCCTTCAGCGCGCGCCCCAGCAGCAGCGAGGCGAAGCCCGAGCAGTCGATGAACAGGTCGCCCTCGACCTCGCGGCCGTCGGCCAGGCGCAGCCGCTCGACGTCGCCGTCCTCGCGCCGGAGCACCTCGACGATGCGGCCCTCGATGCGCCGTGCGCCCCGGCGCATCGACCACTCGCGCAGGAAGGCCGCATACAGCATCGCGTCGAAGTGGTAGGCGTATTTGTAGGGCGCGCCGCCGTCCTCGTCGGGCACCACGAAGCGGCCCTGCATCGCCATCGCCGTGGGCAGGCATTGCTCGCCGAGCTCGCCCAGCGAGGCATCGGCCGCGCGCCGGTACTGGCCCCACAGCATGTAGGGGCCGAGCAGGCTGCCGAAGTTGCCGAAGGTGTGGAAATAGCGATCGCCGATGCTGTGCCAGTCGCGGAACTCGATGCCCAGCTTGTAGCTGCCGTGGGTGGCGTGCAGGAACTCCGCCTCGTCGATGCCGATGCGCTCGTTGAAGGCGCGGATCGAGGGGAAGGTCGCCTCGCCGACGCCGATGATGCCGATCTCCTCGCACTCGACCAGCGTCACCGACCAGCGCCCCTGCCGGCTCGACGTCAGCGCGGCGGCGGTCATCCAGCCGGCGGCGCCGCCGCCCACGATCACGATGCGTTGGACCATCTGGTTCTCCTCTTTCGCAAGCCGGCGCCGATCGGACGCGCGCAGCCTCGCGTGGGCGATGCCAACGCGACGATGGCCTCGCCCAATTTTTGGTATTACCACTTTGCCATGATGTTTTGTTGGTCAGACCGGTAGATACCCTGTTCCTCGGGGGCGAAGGCTCCCCCTATAAAAGGCCCACAAGGACAGGAGTCGCGTTTTCGCGCGCAGGGAGCCATGGCACAACATCCGTACGGCGGCGAGGTCCGCCGGCAATACCAGGTCGTGGCCGACCGGGTCCGCGTGCTGATCCGGGATGGGGCCTACCTCGCCGGCGCGAGGCTGCCGGGCGAACGCGAGCTCGCCCAGCAGCTCGGCGTGTCGCGTCCTTCGTTGCGCGAGGCGCTGATCGCGCTCGAGATCGAGGGCCGGATCGAGATCCGGGGCGGCTCCGGCGTCTATGTCTGCGCCGCGCCGGAGGAGCTCGGCGCGACGCCGACGCTCGGTGAAAGCCCCGCGGAGCTGATGCATGCGCGGGTGGTGGTGGAAAGCGCCGTGGCCACGCTGGCGGCGGCGCGGGTCGACAAGGCCTCGCTGGATCGCGTCCGCGACGCGCTCGAGGCGATGCGCGCCGATGTCGCCGCGGGGCGCAAGCCGGTCGAGGCGGATCGGCGTTTTCACGTGAGCATCGCCGAGATGAGCGGCAACCTGGTGCTGGCCGGCGTGGTGGGAACTCTGTTCGACGGGCGCCACGGCGCGATCTCCACCCGCATGAGCGGTCGCATCGAGTCGGTGACCCCGCCGTGGCGGGACGCGCTGGACGAGCACGAGGCCATCCTGCGCGCGCTCGAGTCGCGCGATCCGCAGGCGGCCTCGGCGGCGATGTGCCGTCACCTGCTCGCGGCCCATGACCGCTGGGTCGGCGTGTCCGACTGAAGCGCCTGGCGGCGCGGCGACGACCGGCCCGCGCGCCAGGACCGGCGGGCGGGTCCGGCCTCCGCTGGCGGTCAGGGCGCAGCCGACAGCGTGACGACGGCGATCGAGGCCGGCGGCAGCGTCAGCGTCAGGCCGTCCTTGCCGGGCTGCGCATCGAAGGGGACCGGCACCACCGCGCGGGGCTGCGCCACGGTGTTGTGGGCATCGATCGCGGTGGCGGTCAGCAACCGGCCGCGTGCCGCACGCTTCAGGCCGGTGGCGAGCTTCGCCGGCTGCTTCGGATCCAGGTTGACGAGGGCCAGGACGACCTGGCCGTCCGGCGTGCGGGCCGCGCTGACGTCCACCGCCGGCAGCTCGACATCGGCGATGCGGAAGCGGGGCGTCGTCAGCGTGGCGCGCAGCGGCGTCGCACCGCGGAACGGCCGGTACAGGTCGAAGGCGTGATAGGTCGGCGTGAGCACCATGGACGGGCCGTCGGTCAGCACCATGGCCTGCAGCACGTTGACCATCTGCGCGATGTTGGCCATCCGGACCCGGTCGGTATGGCGATGGAAGACATTGAAGCTGAGCGCCGCGATCAGCGCGTCGCGCAGCGAGTTCTGCTGGTGCAGCGCCGGCGCGCCGGGCGGCGTGTCGTACCAGCTGCCCCATTCGTCGACATACAGGCCGATGCGACGCGTCGGGTCATGCTTGTCCATGATGCGGGAGACGGCGGCGATGCGGCCCTCGATGCCCATGGCCGACTTCAGCGTGCGCGCCCAGGCGGTGGCGTCGAATCCGGTCGCCGCGCCCTTGGCGGACCAGTCTCCGGGCACCGTGTAGTAATGCAGCGTGAACGCGTCCATGTGCTTGCCCGAGCGCGCCATCAGCACCTCGACCAGCTGGTCGTTGCCTTCCCCATCGCCGGAGGCCACGCGCACCACCTGGTTCAGGAAGGTGGCGTAGCGGTTGTGCAGGTCGGACTGGTACTCGCCGCGCATGTTGCCGCCGCAGCCCCAGCTCTCGTTGCCGACGCCGACGTACTTGACCTTCCACGGCTGCTCGCGGCCGTTGCGGCGGCGCTCCTCGGCCAGCGTGGAGGCGCCGTCGGCGGTCATGTACTCCAGCCACTGGCTCAGCGCGCGTGGCGGCATCGAGCCCATGTTGCCGGCGAGGTAGGCCTCGCTGCCGAGCTGCTCGGCCAGGTCCATGAACTCGTGGGTGCCGACGCGGTTGCTTTCCGTGCCGCCCCACCAGCGGTTGACCCGGACCGGCCGTTTCGCCGGATCGCCGATGCCGTCGCGCCAGTCGTAGTCGTCGGCGAAGCAGCCGCCCGGCCAGCGCATCACCGGGATGCCGACCTGTCTCAGCGCCTGCACGACGTCATTGCGCCAGCCCCGGGTGTTGGGGATGGGGGACTCCGGGCCGACCCAGAGGCCGCCATAGACGCCGGTGCCCATGTGCTCGACGAAATGGCCGTAGACGGCGGGGTCGATCGCCGGGCCGGCGGCGTCCTGGCCGAGATCGAGGCGCGCCTGCGCCGGCGCGGTCGGAGCGGTCTGGGCCGGGGCCACCGTGGTCAGGAGGGTGCAGCTCAGCGCCGCGAGGGAAAGCAATTGCTTCATCTGTCTCTTCTCATGGCGCCTGGACGCCGGGGTTCTTGGAGATCTGCCGGATCGGGAGGCCGCTTGAGAGCGCTACCATTGGTCAGTCCACTTGAGAGCGTTGGGAAGAGCATGGCCATGCCACACCGCGGCGGCGAGACCCGCCGGCAATACCAGTTGGTTGCCGACCGCATCCGGTCCCTCATCGAGACCGGCGGCTTTTCCGCCGGGGCGCGCCTGCCGGCGGAGCGGGAACTGGCGCTGCAGCTGGGGGTGTCGCGACCCTCGCTGCGCGAGGCGCTGATCGCGCTGGAGATCGAAGGCCGGATCGAGATCCGCGGCGGCTCCGGCGTCTATGTGACCAGCGTCCACCCGCTGGAGGACAACGGGACGCCGTCCCTGGGCGACAGCCCGGCGGAACTGATGCACGCGCGGCTGGTGCTGGAGAGCGCCGTGATCACGCTGGCCGCGGCCCGCGTCACCAAGGCGGGTCTGCAGCGCGTGCAGGAAGCCCTGGACGCGATGCGCGCCGAACTGGCCAGCGGGCTCAAGCCGGTGGAGGCCGACCGCCGCTTCCACCTGAGCATCGCGGAGATGAGCGGCAATTCGGTCCTCGTCGACATGGTCGGATCGCTCTTCGATGGCCGCCACAGCCCGCTGTCGCTGCACATGAGCGGCCAGATCGAGTCGAACGACACCTGGAAGGACGCACTGGCCGAGCATGAGGCCATCTACCAGGCGCTCGAGGCCCGCGACCCGCAGGCCGCGTCGGCGGCGATCTGCCGTCACCTGATCGCCTCGCATGCGCGCTGGACCGGCGATGCCGCGGAGATCCCGTCGCGCGGCGCCCTGATGCTCTGAGCGGCGGCGCTCACATCACCGCCCCGAGCTGCCAGGGCACGAACTCGTTGTCGCCCAGGCCGTGTTCCTCGCTGAGCGTGCGGCGGCCCGAGGCGGTCTCGCGCATCAGCTGGAAGAGCGCCGCGCCGGCCTCGGCCACGGTCTGCGTGCCGTCGACGATGCCGCCGGCATTGAAGTCCATGTCCAGGCGCATGCGCTCGAACAGCGTGGTGGTCGTGGCCAGCTTCAGCGAGGGCGTCGGCTTGCAGCCGTAGGTCGAGCCGCGGCCGGTGGTGAAGCAGATCAGCGTGGCGCCGCCCGCGACCTGTCCCGTCGCCGACACCGGGTCGTAGCCCGGCGTGTCCATGAAGACCAGCCCGCGCGCGCGGACCGGCTCGGCGTACTCGATCACGTCGTTCAGCGGGCTGCCGCCGCCCTTGGCGACCGCGCCCAGCGACTTCTCCAGGATGGTGGTGATGCCGCCCGCCTTGTTGCCGGGCGAGGGGTTGTTGTCCAGCCGCGCGCCATGGCGCGCCGCGTACTGCTCCCACCACTGCAGCCGGTCCAGCAGTCGCCGGGCGACCTCGGGCGACGCGGCCCGCGCGGTCAGCAGGTGTTCGGCGCCATGGATCTCCGGCGTCTCCGACAGGAGGGCGGTGCCGCCATGGCGCACCAGCAGGTCGACCGCGGCGCCCAGCGCGGGATTGGCGCTGATGCCCGAGTAGCCGTCCGACCCGCCGCACTGCAGCCCCACCACCAGCGCCGACATCGGCACCGTGCTGCGGCGCGCCAGCCCCGCCTGCTCGGCGAGCTCGCGCACCAGCGCCTGGCCTTGCTCGACGGCCTCCCGGGTGCCGCCGGCCTCCTGGATGGTCAGCAGGCGCAAGCGCTCGCGGGTGGCCGCCGGCAGCGCCTGGACCAGCGGCTCGATCTGGTTCACCTCGCAGCCCAGGCCCACCAGCAGCACGGCGGCGAAGTTGGGATGCGCTGCATAACCGCGCAGCGTCCGCTGCAGCAGCACCAGGCCGTCGCCCTCCGCGCTCATGCCGCAACCGCTGCCGTGGGTGATGGCCACCACGCCGTCCACGCCCGCCGGCAGGCCCGGCCCCTGGAAGACCTGCGCGATCGCCTTGCAGACGGTCGCGGAGCAGTTCACCGACGCGATGACACCGATGTAGTTGCGGGTGCCGACGCGGCCATCCGCGCGCCGGTAGCCCTCGAAGGTCGCCGCCGAGTCGACGGGCATCACGGCAGCCGCGGCGTCCGCGGCCTGCGTCGTCGCGCGGGGCGGCATCACCGCGGCCATCTCGAGGTTGTGCCCATGCACATGGGCGCCGGGCTCGATCGGCGCGCTGGCCAGGCCGATGGGCTGGCCGTACTTGAGCACGAGCTCGCCGCGCCCGATCGCGCGCAGCGCGACCTTGTGCCCGGCCTCGATCGGCGCCAGCACTGGCAGCGTGGGCCCGTGGGGGCGGGCGATGCGTGCGCCGGCGGGCAGCGCGAACCGCGCGACCGCGATGTTGTCGTCCGGATGCAGGACGATCAGCGCCGAGGCCGGCAGGGTCCCTGGATCCGCGGCGGCGCCTTCGCCCGGCGATTCAGTCGACATGGAACACCTGCTCCATCGCGGCCCAGTGCTCGCCCTCGGCCCGGCTGTCCAGCGGCCGCTGGCAGGGGCCGCAGAAGGTCCACCAGCGCTGGGTCTCGGGGTCCGCGGCGATGGCGGCCATGTCGGCCGCGTAGTCGCTGCCGTGGTACTCCCAGTAGCTGAACAGCAGGTGCTCCGGCTCGCGCAGGAAGATGCTGTAGTTGCGCACGTTCGACGCTGCCAGCCGGGCCAGCACCGCCGGCCAGACGGCCGCGTGCAGGCGCTTGTATTCGGCGACGTGCTCCGGCGCGATGCCGATCACCATGCCCATGCGTTCCATGTCCTGCTCCTTGATCACGAGGTCCTGAGGGCGGTCCGCAGCCGCGACTGGGACAGCGCCGGCACATGCCGCCGCGCCAGCTCGACCACCGGCAGCAGGCGGCGGGCCTTCTTGCTCGCGTGGTGCTGCGCGATGTCGGCGAGCCGGTGCTCGAGGAAGGGGTTCAGCAAGCGGTCGCGCAGGCCGTCCAGGTAGACGAGCGCCTCCTCGCCTTGCCCGAGCGCGGCCAGCACCGGCAGCACCTCTTCCTGCCAGGTGTCCTCGAGCGGCTGGCGCAGCGCGGGGTCTTCCATGGCCTGCCGCACCGTCATGTCCGGCGCCCGGTCGAGGACGCGCCAGAGCTCCGCCAGCATCGTGTGGCCCAGGTTCAGCAGGAACAGCTTGAGCCGTTCATGGCGCGCGAGGTCCTCGGTCACGATGAGCGCCGGGTGCCGGCACGGCAGCTGCAGGCCGGGCTGGGCCTGCACGGCCCACAGCGCATAGGGCTCGGCCACCGCGCCGACCGGCTCCAGCGCCTGGGCCACGATGCGGTCGACCAGCGAGCTGGCCCAGACGACGTGGCCGAGCAGCCAGTCGATGAAGGCCGGCGGGCAGTGCCAGGACCGCGCCAGGGCCACCACCAGGTCGCCCAGGACGGCACCGTTGCGCGAGACCAGCTCGCAGGGCAGCAGCGTCAGCCCGGCGGCCGGGGCCGCCTGCCAGCGGTCGTGCAGCAGCACCAACAGCCGGGCGGGGAAGGCCTCGGGCGCCGGCGCCGTGTCGGCCAGCAGCGCCGGGCCGTCGCGCAGCGACAGCGCCCAGCCCTCGTCGCCGGTGTTGGACACGATCACCCGCACCGGCCCGCGCACGCGCTCGCGCACCGCGGGCCAGTCGCTGGCGGCATGCAGGGCCTCGCGCACCGAACGGCAGGTGCGCTGCATCTCCACCGGCACGCCGCCCACCAGGCCGCGTAGCACGACGGGAAACCCCTGCGCGCGGGCCAGTTCCCGCGCGCGGCGGGTGCTGGCCGGATGGTCGGTGCTCTGCACCACGGTGATGCCGCCCAGCGCCTCGCCGGTCTCCGCCGCCTCGCTGACGAGCAGGTCCACATGGGCCTGCAGGAAGCGCCCGGTGCCGAATTGAAGGATCGGCGGCGCGCCGTCCAGGCCAGGGCTCAGCATTCGACCAGCGCCTTGATCACGCCTTGCCCGGGATCGAGCAGGTCGGGGAAGCGCGCCGGCAGGTCGCCCAGCGCCAGGCGATGCGTCGCGAGCGCGGCATGCGGCACCTGGCCCGCGCGCATCGCGGCGATCACGGTGTCGAAGTCCTCCATCGTGGCGTTGCGGCTGCTGAGCAGCGTGGCCTCGCGCTTGTGGAACTCCGGATCGGAGAAGCGGATGTCGCCCTGCACGATGGACAGCAGCACGTAGCGGCCGCCATGCGCGATGAAACGGAAGCCGCGCTCCATCGCCTGCGGATTGCCGGTGGCGTCGAACACCACGTCGAAGAACTCGCCGTCGGTCAGCCGCGCGAGTTCGGCCTCGTCGCCGTCGCCCAGCGGCACCGCGGCCGCGATGCCGGCGTGGGCGCGCGCGACCTCGAGCCGGTCCCGCCGGCTGTCCAGCGCCACCACGGTGGCGCCGCGCAGGGCGGCGAACAGCATCGCGCCCAGCCCGATCGGCCCGGCGCCCACCACCAGCACGCGCTGTCCGGCGCCGACCTCGCCGCGACGCACCGCATGCGCCCCGACGGCCAGGAACTCCACCATCGCGGCCTGGTCCAGCGTGAGGCCGTCCGCCTTGCCGACGAAGCGGCGGGGCAGGCAGAGGTACTCGGTGAAGGCGCCGTCGCGATGCACGCCCAGCACCTGCATCTGCACGCAGCAGTTGGACTTGCCCTGGCGGCAGGCCCGGCAGCGGCCGCAGGACAGGTAGGGCATCGCATACACGGTGTCGCCGGGCTGCAGGCCGCTGTCGGGATCCGCCTCCTCGACCACGCCGGACAGTTCATGCCCCATGACCCGCGGGTAGGCGAGGTAGGGCTGGTGGCCGGTGAAGATGTGGAGGTCGGTCCCGCACACGCCCACGCGGCGGACGCGCAGCAGCACCTCGCCGGTCTGGCGTTGCGGCTTGGGACGATGGTGGACGGCAAGGGTGCCCGGGGATTCGCAGAGGACGGTCAGCATGGCGTGAGGCGATAGAGGGCGGCGGCATTGCCGCCGAACAGGGCATCCAGGTCGGCGGCGGCCGGTGCGGGGTGGAGCTGGCTGGCCAGGCGCTGCGCCTGATGCCACCAGGGCGCGTAGTCCGCGGCCAGGCGCAGCACGGGCCAGTCGCTGCCCCACAGCAGCCGCCGCGGACCGAAGAGCTCCCACAGCGCCTGCACGTAGGGCCGCAGCGCCGCGTCGTCGAGGCGGTCCCCCGCCTCGGTCAGCAGGCCGGAGACCTTGCAATGGACCTGGGGCAGGGCGGCCAGCGCGGCGAGGTCCGAGCGCCAGGGCTCGAGCTCGCCACGCGCGATGAAGGGCTTGGCGGCATGGTCGACGACCAGGCGCAGGCCGGGATGGCGCCGGGCGAAGCGGCCCAGCGCGGGCAGCTGGCGCGGCAGCACCAGCGCGTCGAAGACCAGGTCGTGCCGCTGCATCGCAGCGGCCGCGGGCGCGCAGGCGGGATCGTCGATCCAGTCGTCCTGCGGCAGGTCCTGCAGCATCGGTCGCAGGCCCTTGAGCGCGGGGTCGCGCGCCAGCTCGTCGATCTGCGCGGCGGCGTCGGTCGCCTTGAAGTCGACCCAGCCCACCACGCCGCGGACCCAGGGCGTCCGCGCCGCGACGGACAGCATCCAGCGCGTGTCCTCGACGCTGGGCAGCGACTGCACCAGCACCGTCGCGTCGATGCCGCAGGCGCGCAGTTGCTGCTCGAGGTCCTGCGGACCGAAGTCCCGGTGGATGGCCGTCAGCGTGGACGGCGGCCACTGTCCCTCGCGGTCGGCGAGGCGCCAGAAATGCTGGTGGGCATCGACCCGCATGTCAGCCCGCCCCCGGTTCGTCCGGCAGCGGCACGCCGGCATGGATCAGGCCGCGATCGCGCAGGGCGCGCCACAGCACGCCGGGGATCGGCTGCCGCATCCAGTCGACATTGCGCCGCACCTGGTCCGGCGAACGGATGCCCGACAGCACGTTCGCCACCGCCGGATGGGCCAGCGGGAACTGCAGCGCGGCCGCCGGCAGGGGCACCTCGAATTCGGCGCAGACGGCGGCCAGCGCCTCGGCGCGCTCGCGCACCGCCGCCGGCACGGCGCCGTAGTCGTACTTGGCCTGGCCCGCCAGCAGCCCGGAGTTGAACGGCCCGCCAATGAGGACGTCCACACCGTCCGCCGCGCAGCGGTCCATGAAACCGAGTGCCCCCTGTTCCAGCAGCGTGTAGCGGCCGGCCAGCAGCACGTTGTCGATCGGCGCGGCCGACAGCGCATCCCAGGCCACCTCCCATTCATTCACTCCCAGCCCGATGGCCTGCACCGCGCCCTGGTCGCGCAGCGACTCGAGCGCGCGAAAGCCCCGGCCCTGGGTGAGCGCGCGCCAGTGGCGCCCGTGCTGCTGGCCGTGGGTGGCGCGGCCGATGTCATGCACCAGCAGCAGGTCGATGCGCGCGCCGCCCAGGCGCGCCAGGCTGTCCTCGAACGAGCGCATCACGCCGTCGTAGCTGTAGTCGAAGACGGGGCGGAAGGGCAGCGGGTCGGCCCAGCCGTCGCTGCCCGGCCGCACGCTGGCATCGGGCCGCAGCAGCCGCCCCACCTTGGTCGAGAGCACCAGCCCGTCGCGCGGCCGTCCGGCCAGGAAGGCGCCGACGCGGTGCTCGCTGCGCGTGTAGCCGTAGAACGGCGCGGTGTCGATGCAGCGCAGGCCGGCGTCCCAGGCGGCCTGCAGCGTCGCGGCGGCCGTGGCCTCGTCGACCGCGTCGTAGAGCCCCGCCAGCGCGGCCGCGCCCAGGCCCAGGGGGCTGGCGCGCAGGGCCTGGCGCAAGGGACGGTCCGGTGCGGGCATGACGGCGGCCGCGCGATCGGCGAGGGGCGGGGGCGCCAGGGACGAAGGCACGACGGTCATCAGTAGAGGACCGCCCGGGCCTCGGGCGATTGCAGGTTGGTCTTGTTGACCCAGACCACGCCGGTGTCGCGGAACTTGGGCACCGGCTTGCGCTGCAGCAGCTCGTCCACCGTCTTGACGCCCAGGTAGCCCATGCGGAACGAGCTCTGCACCGCGATGCCCTCCAGCGTGCCGTCCTGGACGAACTTCTGCAGGTCCTGGTTGCCGTCGAAACCGATGGCCACCACCTGACCGGCGCGACCGCTCTGCACCAGCGCGCGGCCCATGCCGACCGCGGTCGGCTCGTTCGCGCCGAACAGGGCCTTGAGGTCGCGATGGGCCGCCAGCACGTCGGTGGTCTGGTTCATCGCGGTGGCCATCTGCGACTGCGAGTAGTACGGGCCGACGATCTCCAGCTTCGAGTGGGCCTGCAGGTAGCGCTTGAAGCCGCCGACGCGGTCCGCCTCCGAGCCGGCGCCGGCCACGTAGGACATGAGCGCGACCTTGCCGGTGGTGCCGACGCGCGCGATCAGCGCCTTGGCGCAGAGCTCGCCCGCGGCGGTGTTGTCGGTGGACAGGAAGGACTGGTAGTAGGTCTTGCCGGCGTCCGAGAGCCGGGAGTCGATCAGCACCACCGGGATGCGGGCCTCCCAGGCGCGCTTGACGGCCGGCACCAGCGCATCGGGGTCGGACGGCGCGAGCACGATGCCCGCGACGCGGCGGTTGACCGCGTTCTCCACCAGATTGACCTGGTCGGCGACCGCCGATTCCGACGCCGGCCCGGCGAAGGTCAGCGTGTGGCCGGTGGTCTCCTTGATCGCCGCGTCGGCGCCCTTGTTGACGTTCTGCCAGAAGCTGGAGTTGGTGGTCTTGACGATGACGGCGATCTCGCCGGCCTGGGCGCTCGCGCCCAGCAGCGCGAGGCCGGCACCGAGCAGCGCGCGCCGCAGCGCGCGGACCGTGAAGGGAGCGAGGGACGAGGGGATGCGGGGCATGCGGGTCTCCTGGTGGGATGTGCCGGTCTTGCGCCGGTGTTCTGCGCCGGTCTTCAGCGCCGGTTGCGGAGCTGGTCGATCCACACGGTGAGGAGGATGACCAGGCCGATGATGATCTGCTGCGAGAACGCCGACACGCCGTTCATGTTCAGGCCGTTGCGCAGCACGCCGATGACGAAGGCGCCGATGACGGTGCCGGACACGCTGCCCACGCCGCCGCTCAGCGAGGTGCCGCCGATGACCGCGGCGGCGATGGCGTCGAGCTCGTACATCACGCCCTCGTTGGGCTGCGCGGTCACCAGGCGCGACATCAGCACGCAGCCGCACAGGCCGGCCAGGGCACCGGAGCAGGTGTAGGCGAACATCGCCACGCGCCCCACGTGGACGCCCGACAGCCGCGCGGCCTCGGCGTTGGAGCCCACCGCATGCAGGTGCCGGCCCAGCAGCGTGCGGCGCAGCAGCAGCCCCACGATCACCGCCAGCGCCACCATCAGCAGCACCGGGTAGGGGATGCCGGGAAAGATCACGTTGGGAAAGCCCTGCGCATCGATCTCCTCGATGCGCCACAGCGCGCCGTTGCCCAGCACGCCGAAGGCCTCGCCCAGGCCGGAGACGGCGCGCGCGTCGGTCAGCTGCAGCGCCAGGCCGCGCGCCACCAGCATCATGCCCAGCGTCGCGATGAAGGGCGGCAGGCGCAGCCGCGTCACGCAGAGCCCGTTGACGGCGCCGCACAGCCCGCCCACCACGATGCCGGCGGCCATCGCGGGCGCCACCGGCAGGCCCTGCTTGACCAGCAGCCCGGCCGTCACGCCGGACAGCGCCAGCACCGAACCCACCGACAGGTCGATGCCGCCGGTCAGGATCACCAGCGTGGCGCCCAGGCCGAGGTAGACGATGGTGCTCACCTGCAGCGACACCGTCATCGCGTTGCCCACGCTGAAGAAGGCGTTGCTGGTCAGCGAGAACACCAGCACGAGCGCCAGCAGGCCGGCCAGCGCGGCGAACTTCTGGAGCAGGTCTTTCTGTCGTTCGTTCATGGGGCAGTCGTCTCGGGCGCCGCGTGCGGCGCTGGGGAGGGGGAAGCCGGGCCGACCGAGGCCAGGTGCATCACGTCCTGCTGGCTGCTGCCGCGCGTGTCCAGCACGCCGGCGATGCGGCCCTGGCGGAACACCGCGATGCGGTCGGTCAGGCCGAAGATCTCGGGCAGGTCGGAGCTGATGAGCACAACGCCGACGCCCTGGGCCGCGAGCTGGTCCATCAGCGCATAGATGGCGTACTTGGCGCCCACGTCGATGCCGCGCGTGGGCTCGTCGAAGACGATCACCCGCGCCTGGCGGAACAGCCACTTGGCGATGACCACCTTCTGCTGGTTGCCGCCGGAGAGCAGCCGCGCGACCTGGTCCGGCGAGGGCGTGCGGATCTGCAGCTGCCGGATGAAGCGCTCGGCGGTCTCCCGCTCGCGCGCCGCGTCGATGAGGCCGGGCCCGCGGGTCAGCGCGCCCAGGTTGGCCATCGTGATGTTGTGGGCCACGCTCATGGCCACCGCCAGGCCGTGGGCCTTGCGGTCCTCGGAGACATAGGCGATGCCGGCCTCGATCGCGTCGCGCGGGCAGCGGATGTCCAGCGCTTGTCCGCCGAACTCGATCTCGCCGCCGTCCAGCGGGTCGGCCCCGAAGAGCGCGCGGGCGGTCTCGGTGCGACCGGCGCCGACCAGGCCCGCGAAACCCAGGATCTCGCCGCGGCGCAGCTCGAAGTCCAGCGGCCCGAAGACGCCGTGGCGCCGCAGGCCGCGCACGCGCAGCAGCACCTCGTCGACCGGCTGCCGCGTGGCCGGCGGGAACTGCTGGTGGAGCTCGCGGCCCACCATCAGGCTGACGATCTCGTCGATCGAGGTCTCGTGCCAGCGGCGGGTCGCGATGTACCGGCCGTCGCGCAGCACGGTGACGCGGTCGGCGATGCGCTCGAGTTCATCAAGCCGGTGGGAGATGTAGAGGATGCCCACGCCCTCGCGCCGCAGCTCGCGCACGACCTGCAGCAGCCGCGCCGCGTCGGCCTCGCCCAGCGAGGACGTCGGCTCGTCCATGATCAGCAGCCGCGCCTGGAGCGACAGCGCCTTGGCGATCTCGACCAGCTGCCGCTGCGCGATGGGCAGCGTCGCGACCAGGGCGTCCGGATCGATGTCGGCGCCCAGCCGGGCCAGGCAGGCGCGCGCGCCGTCCCGCTGGCGCTGCCGGTCGACGAACCAGCCGCGCCGCGGCTCGCGGCCCAGCCAGATGTTCTCGGCCACCGTGAGCTGCGGCACCAGATTCAGCTCCTGGTGGATCATCACGATGCCCAGGCGCTGCGCATGCGCAAGGCCCTCCAGGCGCACCGGCTCGCCATCGATGCGCAGCTCGCCGTCGTCGGGCGCATGCACGCCGCTGAGCACCTTCATCAGCGTGGATTTGCCGGCGCCGTTCTCGCCGCAGATCGCATGGACCTCGCCGCGATGGACCTCCAGCGCGACATCGGCGAGCGCGACGACGTTGTCGAAACGCTTGCACACGCCGCGCATGCCCAGCAGCGCGGGGAGGGCGGACGTGTCGGGCAGCGCGTTCATCGGCGCATGCCTCGCATCGCGTGTGGCCGGGCGGCGCCTCTCATGGCGTCGCCTTCGCCGCGCCGCGTTCGAGCGAAACCCGCCCGATGAGGCCCGAGGGCTGGCCCGGCTGCGCGCGCACCAGCACGGTCATCGTGCGCCAGCCCGGTCCCTGGGCCAGCGGCAGGCGCAAGGGGCCGGGCGCCGGCGAGGTCTTCTCGCCGATCTTGACGCCGTCGACCCAGACTTCGGCCTGCCCTGCGATCTCCTGGAACAGCAGCTGGCCCTGGCCGTCGTTGCGGTCGGCTCGCAGGCGCAGCGAGGCGCGGTAGGCCCGCCACGGCGCGGCCTCGGCCGGCTGCCGGAGCGGCGGTTCGCCCCAGCCCCAGCTGTTCATGTCGTTCTCCGCCAGCACCTGGTTGGGATCGGGACGCGCGGCCTGGGGCGGCGAGATGCGCCAGCCGCCGACGCGGCTGATCGCCTCCGCGGCCGGCACCGACGGGACCCGCGCGGGGCGCACGTCCAGCACGAGCTCGGCGGCCGCCAGCCCGTCCGCCGTCGCGCGCAGCCGCAGCGGTCCCTGGCCGTCACGGTCGGTCTGGAGGATCGCCTGCGCCAGGCCGTTGAAGAGCGAGCGCTCCGGCGCCTTGGACGCTTCATGCGAATTGGGATCGCCATTGCCGACGCCGATCAGGCGGCCGGCGCCGGTGGTCTCGAAGCGCACCATCAGGTTGGCGGTCGGTACCGGGCGACCCTGCGCATCGACCGCGCTGACGGTCACCGCCAGCGCATCGCGGCCGTCGCCGGCCAGTACGGCGCGGTCGGCGGCAAGCACCAGGCGGGCCGGGGCGTCGCTGGTCTCCACCAGGTCGCGGGCCAGTTCACGCGGGCCCTCCAGCGCGACGGCCTCCAGCCGGCCCGGCGCGTAGGGCAGGTCGACGCTGACGATGCCGTCACGGTCCGCCGCCTGCTCCGCGACCGTCTGGCCGTTCAGCAGCAGGCGCACGCGCGGCGCGTTGGTGGCGACCATCACCTTCACCGGCTGACCCTCGCTGCCGGCCCAGTTCCAGTGCGGCAGGATCTTGACCACGGTGCGGTCCTTCACCCATTGCGCCTGCCGGATGTAGAAGGCCGCCTTGGGGAAACCGCACAGGTCCAGGGCGCCGAAGAAGGTCGAGGCGCTCGGCCATTCGAAGGGCGTGGGCTCGCCGTGGTAGTCGAAGCCGCTCCAGACGAAGCCGCCCGCCATGAACGGCCGCTGCGCGATGTGCCGCCAGGCCTCGCGATGGGTCTGCCCCCAGGACGAGGGCTCGTCGTCATGGCTGCCCAGCACCTGCGCCTGCCGGTCGCTGCGCCAGGCGCCGCGCGTCATGTAGGCGGAGGTGTCCTCGGAACTGAACATCGGCCGGCCCGGATGCTCGCGGTGGTAGCGGTCGTAGGCATGGACCTGGTAGTTGACGCCGACCACGTCCAGCACCTCCGAGGCGTTGCGATCGGCGAAGAGGCCGTCGTGCATGCCCGCGGTGACCGGCCGGCTCGGGTCCAGCCGCTTGATATCAGCGGCCATGCGGCGCGCCATCTCGCGGCCTTGCCAGGTGCCTTGCAGCGGCTCTTCGTTGAAGAGGGACCAGAGGATGACGCTCGGCCGGTTGCGGTCGCGCCGCACCAGCCAGGTCAGCTGGGCCATCGCGTCCGGGCTCGCGCTGAAGTTGCGGTTCTCGTCCATCACCAGCAGACCCAGGCGGTCCGCCAGGTCCATGACCTCCGGCGCCACCGCGTTGTGGGCGAAGCGCACCGCGTTCACGCCCATCTCCTGGAGGCGGCGCAGGCGGAACTCCCAGATCGCCGTCGGCACCGCGACGCCGACGCCGGCATGGTCCTGGTGGATGCACACGCCCTGCAGCTTGAGCGCTTCGCCGTTGAGGAAAAGGCCCCGCTCGGCATCGAAGCGCAGCGTGCGGAAACCGGTGTGCAGCTCGGTGGCGTCGATCTCGCGCAGCGGGCCGGCGCCGGGTTGGCGCAGCACCGCCCGCACGCGATACAGCCGCGGCGATCGCGGCGACCAGAGCTCGGGTTGCCGGATGTCCAGCGTCAGGCGCGCGGTGGCCGAGTCCAGCGCGGCGACGCTGACGCGGGTCTCCTTCCGGGCCACCACGGCGCCGTCGGGGCCGGTCACCTCAAGCGAGACGACCGCGGCCCGCGCGGCCTCGCCGGTGTTGTCGACCTGCACCTCGACCGGCAGCGTCCAGCGGCCGTCGCGCTGCACCGGATTGGCGTACAGGCCGTCGGTGGCGATGTGCAGCGGGTCGCGCTTGACCAGCCAGACATGGCGGTAGATGCCGGCGCCTTCGTACCACCAGCCTTCCTGGGCGTCCGCGTCGACGCGCACCGCGATGCTGTTCACCTCGTCGCCGTAGCGCAGGTAGGGCGTGATGTCGATGGCGCGGCCGTTGTAGCCGGACCAGTTGCGATTCACCACGATGCCGTTGACCCACACCGTGCTGTGCGTCGCGATGCCGTCGAACTGCAGTTCGATGTGGCGGCTCCGGTCGGACTCCGGCAGTTGCAGATAACGCCGGTACCAGCCGATGCCTCGGGCGCGGTAGCCCTGCGACGCGTTCTCTTGACGGTCGAAGGCGTTCTCGATCGCCCAGTCGTGCGGCAGGTCCAGCCGGCGCCAGTCGGAGTCGTCGAACTCCGCCCCGCCAGCGCCGACGACGCCGCCCGCCTTGGCCTGGTGGTAGCTCGCGCCGTGTCCCTTGACCGGCGGCGGCGGGACTTCGCCGCGGTGGAACAGCCAGCCGGCGTCCAGCGACAGGCGCTCGCGCGGCCCCTCGGCACGCGCGACAGCGGGCAGCAGCGCCGCGATCGCCAGGCAGGCGATCAACAGCCCATGAACCAGTGACGCAGGGCGCGTCATCGTCTTGAACATCTTGTCTCCATGATGAGGACCGCGGCGCCGGAAAGGCGATGGTCCTTCGAGGCTCTGACGGCCTTTGATTTGGTCTTACCAGTCTCTCAGAAGTTGCATTCGGTCTTACCGGTGAAAACACCGAGCCGACGGCTCACCCGCGGAAGCGATACCGCTCCAGCGACTCGGATTTCATCGTGATGGAGAAGCCCGGCGCGGTCGGCAGCAGGTAGGCGGCGCCGCGCACGACGCAGGGATCGACGAAGTGCTCGTGCAGATGGTCGACGTACTCGATCACCCGGTCCTCGCGGCTGGTGGAGACGCACAGGAAGTCGATGACGGAGAGGTGCTGCACGTACTCGCACAGGCCCACGCCGCCCGCGTGCGGGCACACCGGCAGGCCATGCTTGGCCGCCATCAGCAGCACCGCCAGGATCTCGTTGACGCCGCCCAGGCGGCAGCTGTCGATCTGCACCACGTCGATCGCGCCGCGCATGATGAACTGCTTGAACAGGATGCGGTTCTGGCACATCTCGCCGGTCGCGACCCGCATCGGCGCGATGGCTTCGCGGATCGCGCGATGGCCTTCGACGTCGTCGGGACTGGTGGGCTCCTCGATGAACCAGGGCCGTGCGAAGGCGAGGTCCTTCAGCCAGTCGATGGCCACCGGCACGTCCCACACCTGGTTGGCGTCGATCATCAGGCGGCGCTCGGGCCCCAGCACCTCGCGGGCGATGCGCAGGCGGCGGATGTCGTCCTCGCGGTCGCGGCCGACCTTGAGCTTCACATGGCCGAAGCCGGCGTCCACCGCTTCCTGGCACAGGCGCCGGAGCTTGTCGTCCGGGTAGCCGAGCCAGCCGGCCGAGGTCGTGTAGCAGGGGTAGCCCTCGCGTTCGAGCAGGGCCAGGCGCTCGGCCTTGCCCTCGGCGGCGCGGGTCAGCAGCGCGAGCGCCTCGTCCGGGGTGATGCAGTCGGTGAGGTAGCGGAAGTCGATGCAGCGCACCAGCTCCTCGGGGCTCATGTCGGCGACCAGGCGCCACAGCGGCTTGCCCTCGGCCTTGGCCCACAGGTCCCAGACCGCGTTGACGACGGCGCCGGTGGCCAGGTGGATCGCGCCCTTGTCGGGCCCGATCCAGCGCAGCTGGCTGTCCGAGGTCACGTGTCGCCAGAAGCGCCCCATGTCGGCGGCGATCCAATCCAGGTCCAGGCCGACGACGAGATGCCGCATCGCCTCGATGGCGCGGCAGCACAGGTCGTTGCCGCGCCCGATGGTGAAGGTCAGGCCGTGGCCTTCCAGTCCCGGCCGGTCCGTCTCGAGGATGAGGTAGGCGGCCGAGTAGTCCGGATCGGGATTCATCGCGTCGGAGCCGTCCAGGTGGGCCGACGTGGGGAAGCGCACGTCGACGGTGCGCAGATCGGTGATGCGGGTCATGGGGTCGGGGTGAGGTGGCGGGCTTCAGGCGGCGACGGTGCGCTGGGTCTGCGTGCCCAGTCCGGCGATGCCCAGGCGCATCGTCTGGTCGGGCCGCAGGTAGACCGGCGGCTTCTGTCCCAGGCCGACGCCGGGCGGCGTGCCGGTGGAGATGACGTCCCCCGGATGCAGGCTCATGAAGCGGCTCAGGTAGCTGACGATCTGCGCCACGCCGAACACCATCGTGCGGGTGTTGCCGTTCTGGTAGCGGTGGCCGTCGACCTCCAGCCAGAGGTCCAGTTGCTGCGGGTCCGGGATCTCGTCCGCGGTGACCAGCCAGGGACCGAGCGGGCCGAAGGTGTCGCAGCCCTTGCCCTTGTCCCATTGGGTGCCGCGCTCGAGCTGCCATTCGCGCTCGGACACGTCGTTGACGACGCAGTAGCCGGCGACGTGTTTCATCGCGTCGGCCTCGTCGATGTAGGCGCCGCCCTCGCCGATGACGACGCCCAACTCGACCTCCCAGTCCGTCTTGACCGAGCCCCGCGGGATGCGCACCGGGTCGTCGGGACCGCTGATCGCGCTGGTCCATTTGGCGAAGACCACCGGTTCCTGCGGCACCGGCAGGCCGGACTCCGCGGCGTGGTCGGCGTAGTTCAGGCCGATGCAGATGAACTTGCCGACCTGGCCGACGCAGGGACCGAGCCGCAGGTCCCGCTGCGGCGTGCCCGGGACCCGGGGCAGGGTGGTGGGATCGAGCTGGCGCAGCAGCGACAGGCCGCCGGGGGTCAGCACCTCGCCGGCGAGGTCGTCGATGTGTTCGGAGAGATCGCGCACCTGGCCGTCGGCGTCCAGCAGGCCGGGGCGTTCCTGGCCGGGCGGGCCGTAGCGGAGCAGTTTCATGGCAGTCCTTGCGAGAGAGGCGAGAGGGGCGAGAGGAAATCGGAGGGGCGGCTTGAAGGCCGGAACGGCCCGAAGGCCTGTCGGCCTGGCGACCGGGAAACGGCGACGGCCACGGGGTTCAGATCGTGACGCCGCCGTCGACGCTGACCGCCTGGCCGGTGATGAAGCGGGAGGCGTCGCTGAGCAGGAACACCACCAGCGGCGCGATGTCGTCCACCGTGGCCAGGCGTCCCATCGGCTGGCGCGCGATGAAGTCGCGCTCGGCCTGCGCCGGATCGGCGGCCGCGGCGATGCGCCCGCGCAGCGAGGGCGTGTCCACCGTGCCGGGGCACAGCGCATTGCAGCGCAGGCCCTGCTTGACGAAGTCGGCCGCGACCGACTTGGTCAGGCCGATCACCGCCGCCTTGCTGACGCCATAGACGCAGCGGTTGGGAAAGCCCTTCACCGAGGACGCCATCGACGCCATGTTCAGCACCGAGGCGCTGCCGCCGGCGCGCGCCGCCTCGGCCAGCATGCCGGGCAGGAAGGCGCGCAGCATGCGCCACATGCTCTTGACGTTGAGGTCCATGCTGAAGTCCCAGGCCGACTCGTCGCAGTCCAGGACCGAGCCGTGATGGACGAAGCCGGCGCAGTTGAAGAGGCCGTGCAGCGGCGGCAGCTCGCGCGCCAGGGACTGGATGGCGGCGGCGTCGCGCACGTCGAGCGGCGCGGTCCGCAAGCGGGCCGAATCTCCGGCTTCCTCGCGCAGGCTGTCCAGGCCGGGGGCCGCGAGGTCGGTGGCGATCACCTCGGCGCCCGCCGCGAGGCAGGCCAGTGCGCTCGCGCGGCCGATCCCTTGGGCGGCTGCGGTGATCAGCACGGTCTTGCCAGCGAGGGCGCCAGCGGCGGAAGAAGGCGGGAGGGGCAGGTTCACGATCGAAATCCGGCCAAGAGGTCTGACCAGTTTATGCCAGACAGGGTTGTCATCCCCACCCGGGAACTACCCTTGATTCGTATCGTTTCAAATTGGTCCGACCGGATGGGGTGACTTTCGAGCGGCGATCCGCCTTCCCTGCGGCGGGCCGGGCCGGGTAGGGCGGGCGGGGCGAGGATTCCGCGTTTATGCCGGTAAGACCGAATGAAGATGTTGCGATACTGGTCAGTCCACATCCGGGATGCAGCCCATGACCTTCCGCTCCTTCGATCCCCTGCCTGGCGCGCTGTCGGGCGCGCTGTCGGGCGCGCTACTGAGCGCGCTTCTGCTGGCCCTCGCGCCCACCGCGCAAGCGCAGGACGTCGGCCCGGTGACACCGGACGCGGCCCGCGCCAACTTTGCCCGGCCGATCGTGCTGGCGGCCGACGATGTCCGCTCGACGCCGCCACCGCCGCGGGGCTTCGACGAAGCGCGGCCCGGCGTGGCTTCGGGCCGGGTGGAGACGTTCAGCTACGAGTCGGGCGTCACCGGCGGGCGGCGCCAGGCGCTGGTCTATCTGCCGGCCGGCTACACGCGCGAGCGCAGTTATCCGGTGCTCTACCTGCTGCATGGCATCGGCGGCAACCAGCACGAATGGACCGGCTACGTGCGGGCCAACGCCGTGCTGGACAACCTGATCGCCGACGGCAAGGCGGTCCCGATGATCGTGGTGATGCCCAATGGCCGGGCCCTGCCTGACGACAGCGTGCCGCCGCCGGATCGCGTCTTCACCGAGGCCAACGCGGCCGGCTTCGCGAAGTTCGAGCGCGACCTGCTGGACTTCCTCATCCCCGCGGTCGAGGCCGCCTACCCGGTCCGGGCGGACGCGAGGCATCGCGCGCTCGCGGGGCTGTCGATGGGCGGCGGGCAGGCGCTCAACATCGGCCTGGGCCATCCGGAGACCTTCGCCTGGATCGGCGGTTTTTCCTCCGCGCCCAACACGCGCCCCACGGCGGAATTGATGCCCGATCCCGGCGCGCTGCGCCGTCAATTGGCGCTGCTGTACCTGTCCTGCGGCAACCGGGATGGCTTGATCAGCGTCTCGCAGCGGGTGCACCGGGACCTGCTCCGGCAAGGCGTGCCCCACCAGTGGAACGTCGACGCCAGCGGGCACGACCGCGAGAGCTGGAGCGACAACCTGTACCAGTTCTCGCAGCGGCTCTTCCGATGAACCGCCATGCCGCCCGGTGGCGCCGGGTCGCTCAGACCTTGAGGCCGCGCTCGATCTCGGTCAGCTTGTAGCGCGCCAGGGCCAGGTTGCCCTTGGCCCGGTCCAGCACCAGGTAGAGGAACAGGCCGGCGTTGTTGGGCACCAGCCGGATCAGGTGGTACTGGTCGGCGAGCGTGATCAGGATGTCCTCGATGCCGCCCTTGCGCAGGCCCAGCGCTTCCATGGTCTGCAGCTTGGCGCGCACCACCTGCGTGTTGCCGGCCGCGGCCAGTTCGAGGTTGAGGCCGGAGCCCGCCTGGGCCAGGCACATGCCGCTGCGGTAGTCCACCAGGGCGGCCGACATCGCACCGTCGATCGTCATCGCAGCCGACATCGACTGCTGCAGGTTGTTGCTCATGGGTACTTTCGTGAGGTCAGGGGGAGGGAAGGCGGCCGGGCCCTGCGGGGTCGGCCAACGGTCGAGTTCGTCGATGAGGACGAACCACAGGGTTTCCGCGCTGCTGTCGGGCAGGCGGTAGAGACGCCGGGCGTCGTCGCTTCGCGGCACCATCGATCGCAGCGCCGATTCCTCGACGAGGGCGTTGGGCGCCAGCAGCGCATGGATGCGGGGCACGCCGGCATCGACGGCGCGCTGGAAGACCTCGGTGGCGGCCCGGACCGAGCCGGGCCCAACCAGCAGGAAGAGGGCGTCCGGTCCGGCGCCGGGCGAGAGCTCGTCCAGGTGCCGGGGCGGCTTGACCCACTCGAGGGCCGGCCCCGACGGCGAGGCGCCGGGGCGGACGATCCGGCGCCCGTCGCTGCCCGGCGAGGTCGAGGTGCCGGCGCATTGCGCCAGGGCCTGGTCGCCCAGGCGCGCCGTCAGGTCAACGACGCGGATCGCGGGTCGGGTCATCGCTCGTTCCTGTCGTCGAATCCGGAGGGTGAAGGTGCGCGGTCATGTCCGTGGGCCTCGGACGTCGATCGGGTCGCGCGACGAGGAAAAAGATGCGTTGGTCGGATTGTCCCGAGCGATCCCCGGCATGCCTTCACTGACCCGTCACTGGCGTCCCACCGGGGGTTGCGGGCCGTGCAGGACGCGCGTCCGACCCGTGCGCGCTGCGCGCTTCGAGGCATTTCTTCACTTGCCCGCGCGGCTCGGTGATGTCGCCGGCGTGCGCTCGGACGTCGGCTCGGTAAGCTCGCCAGCGAAGACGACAGCCGGAGACGACATGAGGAACGCATGGAGCCGCGCGATGGTGCGCGGCGCATGGCTGCTGGCGTCGATCCTCGGATCGTCGGCCGGCTTCTGCGAGCAGATGAACCTGCGCGAGTTCGGCCAGCCGGACGGCCTGGGCAACCTGGCGCTCAATGCGCTGCAACAGGATGCGCAGGGTTTCCTGTGGGCCGGCACCGAGAACGGCCTGTATCGCCACGACGGGCAGCGCATCGAACGCGTCGCCACGCAGGAGCTGCGGCGGGTGGCCGCGCTGGCCAGCGGCGGCGGACACCTGTGGATCCTCTCCGACACCGGCACCTGGTGGTGGCACGACGGCCGGCTGGAGCGCGTGCTCCCCCGGACGGCGAAGCTGCCGCAGGACGCGCCGATGGCGATCGCCGCGCGCGGCGACGAGGCCTGGTTCGTCACCGTGGGCGGGCTGCAGCACGTGGTCGTCGACCGGCAGACCGACACCTGGTCCTCGAGCCCGGTGATGACGCCCGAGCAACTGGCGCGTCATCCCGAGATGGGCCGCCTGGCCAGCGTCATGCTGGCGCGCGACGGCGCGCTGTGGGCGGGTTGCGGCGACGCCATCTGCCGCTGGCATCGCGGCGAGCTCAAGCGATGGGATGCGCGCAGCGGCGTTGCGCGCCAGCAGTGGCATGCGCTGCTCGAGGCCAGCGACGGCAGCGTCTGGGCGCGCTCCACGCAGGCGACGCTGCAGCTGCCCGCGGGCGCCGAGGCCTTCGTCGACCGCACCGCGCCCAGCGACCGCGGTGACCCAATGCATCGCTATCCGCTGGTCGAGGATGCCGCGCACCGCATCCTGACCGCGTCGCAGCTGGGCGTGCTGCGCTGGCAGGGCCAGCAGTGGCAGTCCTTCGGCAAGCGGCAAGGCCTGCCTGGCGACGGTCGCGTCCACGCGCTGCTGAGCGATCGCGAAGGCGGGCTCTGGCTCGGGCTGCGCGGCACGGGGTTGCTGCAGTGGCGCGGCTACGGCCGCTGGGAGAGCTGGACCGATGCGGACGGCCTGCCGAGCAGCGTGGTCTGGACGATGCAGCGCGACGGGGAGGGGCGTGGCGCGCTGCATGTCGGCACGGGACGGGGCCTGGCGGCGTTCGACGCGGCGCAGGGCGTGTTCCGCCAGGTGCCGCTGCCGCACGCGGGCGACCTCTTCGGGCTGGTCCCCGATGGCCAGGGCGGCCTGTGGGCCGCCACCGATGTAGCGACCTTCCACCACGTGCGCGACGGACGAGGGCTGGCGGGCCCGCTCGCGACGCCCGGCGGGACCGAGGACGGCTTCCTCTGGGCGCTGGCCTCGAAGGACGGCGCGCTCTGGGTCATCACCGCCGGCAAGCTGCATCGCTGGCCCGAGGCGGGCCGAGGCCCGGTGCAGGCGGTGCCCGGCCCCCCAGGCAACGCGCAGGAGCACTTCTACGACGCCTGCGAGACGCCCGACGGCGCGTTGTGGCTCGCCGGGGATCATGGGCTGTCCCGACGCCGGGCGGGTGCATGGCTCCCGCCCCTCGCGATCGAGGACGGGGCGACCTACGTCGCCTGTGGCCAGGACGGCGCCGTCGTCGCGGCGAGCGAGGCCGGCCGGGCTTGGCGTGTGCGGACGCCCGGGGCGGCGAAGCCCTCGCTGGAACGCCTGGACGCCCCCGTCCTCAAGGGCCGGATGATCGTGTCCCTGCTGATCGACAGCCGGGGCTGGCTCTGGCTCGGCACCGACGCCGGGCTGGTGGTGCACGACGGGACGCATTGGAAGCTGCTGGACCGCTCGCAGGGGCTGGCCTGGAACGACACCTCGGGCCACGCGCTGTACGAGGACGGCGACCGGTCGATGTGGATCGGCACCAGCCGCGGCTTGTCGCGCCTGATCGATCCTTCCCAGGTCTTCGCGACGTCCTTGCCGCGCCCGGTGCTGATGTCGGCGACGCGCGGCGCCGGCCAGGTGCCGATGTATGACGGCGAGACGCTGGCCTGGTCGCGGGACCGGATCCACCTGCGGGTCGCGCCCCTGCAGTTCAGCGACCCCCGCGTGCGCGTCGAGTACCGCCAGGTCGGACGCGACGAGGGCTGGACCGCGACCGCGACGCCCGACATCGACCTGGCGGGCCTGGAGCCCGGGGCGATCCAGGTCGAGGTGCGGCTCGCGGATCCGGAGACCGGCCGGTATTCCGCGACCACGAGCTTCGGCTTCACGCTGCAGCCGCCCTGGTGGCGACGGGCCTGGGCGACGGCGCTGGGGCTGGTCGCGCTGCTGGGGCTGTCGCAGGGCTGGCACCTGTGGCGGCGCCGTCAATGGCGGAGCCAGCAGGCCCGGCTCGAGCAGCTGGTGGGCGAGCGCACGCGCGAGCTGGAGGACTCCCGCGCGCAGCTCGAGGAACTGGCCAGCCGCGATGCACTGACCGGGCTCTGGAACCGGCGCGCCTTGACCGAGATCCTCCAGCGCGAGGTCGTGCGGGCCCGCCGCGAGCGCACGCCGCTGACGCTCGCGATCGTCGACATCGACCACTTCAAGCGGGTCAACGACACCCACGGTCATCCGGCCGGGGATGCGGTGCTGAAGGACTTCGCCGGCCGCCTCGCCGCGACGGTGCGGCCCTACGACGCGGTGGGACGGCTGGGCGGCGAGGAGTTCTGCCTCGTGCTGCCGGGGCTGGACCTGTCGCAGCCGGAGGACAGGCAGCGCCTGCGCCGCATGCAGGTCGACGTCAGCCGCGCGCCCACCGTGATCGGCGTGGTGACCAGCTCGTTCGGCGCGGCCATGCTGGGCGTCGACACCGGCGACGGCGAGCAGCTGCTGGAAGCCGCGGATCGCGCGCTCTATCGGGCCAAGCGCGGCGGACGCAACCAGGTGGCCTTCCACGAGGCGTCGCCGGTCCGGCCGGTGGAACCGGTGGGAGCGGCGACAACGGCGCCGCCAGAAGTCGCCGTGGTCGCGGCGGAGCCGGTAGCGCAGGCCTTCGCGGGCGAAGACGACGCCGCCATCACGGCCGGCGGCCGGCGGTGATCCGTCGCCCCGGGGCGGTCCTCAGCGAGACGCGGTCGGCGGCTCGAGCCATTGCAGGCCGAGCTGCTCGCCGATGTGCGTCTGGAGCGTCCCCAGCGAAACCGGCTTGGTCAGGAACACGTTGACGCCGGCCCGCAGGCAGGCGGCGCGGTGCTCGGCCGTGGCCGTGGCCGAGATCGCGATCACCGGCACCGTGGCCGTGTCGGGATGGCGGCGCAGCTGGCGCGTGGCCTCCACGCCGTCGGTCGTCGGCATCATGCTGTCCATCAGGATCAGGTCCGGACGGAAGCGGCTCACCGCCGCGGCCAGCTCGGCGCCGTCGCTGGCCTGGGCCACCTGGAAGCCGGCGTCCGACAGGAAGTCGCACAGCAGCGCGCGGTTGGCCGCGACGTCGTCGACCACCAGCACGCGCCGGGGCGCGCCGAGGTAACGCGGCACGCCGGGCGCGATCTTCGGCGTGGCGTCAGCCTCCGCCTCGGTGGGCGACAGCGGCAGCTCCAGCTGGAACCGGGTGCCGACGCCGAACTCGCTGCTCACCCGCACCTGGCCGCCCATGTCGTTCACCAGCGCCCGGGTGATCGCCAGGCCCAGCCCGGTGCCGCCGGCGCGGCGCTGCGCGGCGCCGACCTGCACGAAGGGCTCGAAGATGCGGTCCAGGTCCTCGGGGCGCATGCCGATGCCGGTGTCCTCGATGTCCAGGCGCAGTTGCACCTGGTCCGCCGCCAGCGGCTCGGCACCGGCGCGCAGCGTGATCGTGCCGGCGTCGGTGAACTTGATGGCGTTGCCCAGGAGGTTCAGCAGCACCTGGCGCAGTCGGCGGCCGTCGGTCAGCACCGTCGCCGGCAGGGCGCTCGCGGTGTCGAACACGAAGGCCAGCTGCTTCTCCTCCGCCTTGATGCGCATCAGGTTGACGACCGATCGCAGCAGCTCGGGCAGGTTGACCGGGGCCAGGTCCAGCTCGGTGCGGCCGGCCTCGATGCGGGCCAGATCCAGGATGTCGTTGATCAGCGCCAGCAGGTGCAGCCCGCTCTGCTGGATCGTCTCCAGGCCGCGCGCCTGCCGGGCGCTCAGCCCGCCTTCCATGCTCAGCAGCTGGGCATAGCCCAGGACGCCGTTCAGCGGCGTGCGCAGCTCGTGGCTCATGCCGGCGAGGAACTCGCTCTTGGCGCGGTTGGCGGCCTCGGCCGCATGCCGCGCGGCCCGTTCGGTCTCGAGCATGCCCTGGTGCAGGTCGGTCGCGGCGGCGCGCGTGCGCTCCTGCTCGTCGAGCTTGGACAGCAGGCCCCGCACCTGGCTTTCGACCACCGTCGGGCCCAGGCCCAGCACCTTGGAGATCTCCTCGTAGGCATTGCCCTGGGCGATGAAGCGCAGCAGGCCGATCTCCGCCGGCGTGAGCGCATCCACGGGGATCTGCGCGGCCAGTTCGAAGGAGGTCTCGGAGGGCAGGGCCATGCGCCCGGCATGCACGGCGCGGATCGCGTCCAGCAGTTCCTTGTGCAGCGCGTTCTTCAGCAGGTAGCCCAGGGCGCCGGTCTGCAGGGCCTGCTGCGCCTGCGCATCGTCGACATAGGTGGTGAGGACGATGATGCGGGCGTCCGGGAATTCGGCGCGGATCGCCGCGATCGCGTCCAGCCCGCCCATGCCGGGCATCTGCAGGTCCATCAGCGTGACGTCCGGACGATGGGCGCGGAAGCGCTCGATCGCCTCGCGGCCGTTGGACGCCTCGCCCACCAGCACCATGTCCGGCTCCACCGACAGCAGCGTGGCGATGCCCTGCCGGACGATGGGGTGGTCGTCGACGCAGAGCACCTGGATGCGGCTCGATTCTTCAGTCATGCGGGATCTCCCAGGGCGGGCGTTTCTTGAAAGGGAACCACGACCGGGCTGACGCGACGGGACTATAAGCCCGCGCCGCCGGCACGCTGAACTCCACTTCGGTGCCGGCCCCGACGCCGCTGCGGACGGTGAGCCGGCCGCCCAGCAGCTCGGCGCGCTCGCGCATGCCGCTCAGGCCGAAGTGCCCCTCCTTGCGGCCCGCCTGCAGGACCGTCGGGGCGATGCCCCTGCCGTCGTCGCGCACCCGCACCCGCAGCTGCCGCGGGTCATGGCGGATCTCGACCTCGACCTGCGTCGCCTCGGCATGGTGGAAGGCGTTGCGCATCGCCTCGCCCGCGATCAGGAAGGCCTCGTCGCGCACCACCGGGCTCAGCGGCCGAGGCGGGCCTTGGACCTCGACCTGCGTCGCGGGCGCCGGGCCGTGTTCCCGGGCCAGCGCCTGCGCGGTGGCGCGCAGCGCCTGCGCGAGGTCGTTCGCCGGGGCCGCCGCGGTCCGCAGGCCCTGCACCGCGTCGCGGCCTTCGGTGATGGCCTCGGCGACCTGGTCGATCGCGACGGCGAGGACCTGCCTCGATTCTCGCGGCCGGTCGGGCAGGAGGTTGCAGGCGGCCTGGAACTGCAGCAGCAGCCCGTTGAAGCGCTGCAGCAGGGTGTCGTGCAGGTCGCGGGCGATGCGGGTGCGTTCGGCCACGCGCGCCTCCACCGTCGCCTCGAGCTGCAGGCGCAGCCGGCGCATCCGCATCCGCATCCGGACCTGGAAGACGCTCACCACCAGCAGCACCAGCAGGAGGCCCGCCAGCACGCGGAACCAGGTGGTCTGGTGGAAGGCCGGCTCGATCGAGAACGCCAGCTGCGCGCCGTCCTCGTTCCAGATGCCGCTGTTGTTGGCCGCCTTCACCTGGAAGCGGTAGGCGCCGGGCGGCAGGTTGGTGTAGCTGGCCTGGCGCCGGTCGACGACCTCCTGCCAGTCGGTGTCGTGGCCGTCCAGCCGGTAGCGGAAGCGCGTGTTCTTCGGGTCGACCAGGCTCAGGGCGGTGAACTGGATCGTCATGTCGCGCACCTGCGGCGGCAGGCGCAGGCCCGGGGCGACGGCGTAGGCGGTGTGGTCCGCCACCAGCGACTCGATGTGGACCGGCGGCGGCAGCGGATTGAAGGGCAGCCGGGCCGGGTCCAGCACCTGAGCATCGGCGCCCGAGACCATCCACAGCCGGCCGTCGCCGGCCTTGGCCACCGGGGGATTGAAGTAGGCCGGCGTCAGGGCCAGCAGCGGCACGCCGTCCGCGGCGCCCCAGGTCTTGGGCGCGACGCGGTGCGCGGGATCGGCTTCCCACGCGGCCAGGTCCTCGCCCAGGATGCGGATCAGCCCGCAGGCCGTGTACAGCCACAGCGCCCCGTCGTCATCGACGATCGACCAGTGAATCGTGTTGCAGGGCAGGCCCTGGCCGACGCCCAGCGTGGCGACGCGGCCGTCCTTGATGCGGCTGAGGCCGCCGTCCTCGGTGGCCGCCCAGACCGTGCCGTCGGCCGCCAGGCGCAGGCCCGCCACATGGCCGGCGCCCAGGCCTTCGGCGGCGGTGTAGGTGGCCAGGACCTTGCCGTCCTTGACGCGCATCACCCCGCCGTCCTGCCAGAAGGACAGCCACAGGCCGCCCCGGTCGGCGACGATGACCTTGGCCTGCTGCCGGCGGCCGAAGGCGGACCAGGGCAGGCTCTCGACGAAGCGCCCCTGGTGCAGCCGGATCAGCCCTTCGTTGCCCGAGAGCCAGAGGTTGCCGGCGTCGTCCCCGGTGATCGAGTAGATCTCCCGGCCGGGTACGCCGTCGACGCGGACAAACCGTTCGGCCGGCTGGCCGGGCGCCGCACGCGCCCCCCGCGGCGGCGCCAGGGACGCCAGGCCCGCGGCGGTGCTGGCCCAGAGCCGCCCGTCGTGGTCCTCGTACAGCGAGTGCACCCGGGCGTCCGGCAGCCCCTGCGCCTCCTTGTAGACCGCGATGGCGCCGTCCTTCCACCGGGCCAGGCCGTCGTCGGTGGCGACCCAGACGCTCCCGTCCCGGCTCGCCAGCACCGACCGCGTCGCCTCGTTGGGCAGGCCCTGCGCCTTGGACAGCGTGGTGACGGGCAGCTTGCGGAAGCGGTCCACGCCCTTGTCGCTGCCGTACCAGATGTTGCCTTCGCGGTCCTCGAACAGGCTGCAGGCGATGTTGCCGGACAGGCCGTCGGATCGGGTGAAGGCGGAGGCCTGGTCCTCGCGCACATGCAGCAGCCCCAGGCCATCGGTGCCGATCCACAGGCCGCCGTCGCGGGCCCGCAGCAGCTTGTTGGCCAGGATCTGGCGATCGGGCAGCAGTTCCGCGGGCCGGGTGGCGCTGCGCAGCGGATAGGGGGCGAGCCGGTCGCCGGCGGGACGCTTGAGCCCGGCGCCGCGGACGCCGACCAGCAACCGGCCGTCGGCGGTCTCGGTCAGGTCGCCCAGGCGCTGGCCGGACGCGTCGATGCGCTGCGGCGTGCCGGGCCGCCAGCGCCACAGGCCCGAGTCCGCGCTGGCCCACAGGTCGCCCGAGCGATCCTGCGCCAGGCTCCACACGAAGGTGCCGAAGCCGCCCTGCGCGTCGTCGCAGCGGGCCTGTCCGCCGCGCACGGCGCAGAGCCGGCCGGGGGGACCGAGCAGGCCGGCCCAGACGGTGCCCTCGCTGTCCTCCAGCAGGGAGGTGACGAGCCCGCCGTCGGTCTCCGGATAACGGGTCAGGCGGCTGCCGTTCCAGCTGACCAGGCCATTGAAGGTGCCGATCCAGAGCGTGCCGTCGCGCGAGACCAGCAGGGCGTAGGGATTGCTTGGCAGCGAGGAGCCTTTCGGCGGCTGCCAGGGCACGAAGCGCAGCCCGTCGAAGCGGAAGAGGCCGTAGGAGCCGCCCACCCACAGGTAGCCGTCATGGGTCTGCGCGAAGGCGAAGACCAGCCCGAGCTGCGCGCCATCCCGCGCGGTCCACGAGGTGTGGGCGTACTGGGAGATCTGCGGCGCGGCGTCGGCCGCCCGGGCTGCGGAGGGGGCGCCCAGCAGCCAGGCCCAGGCCAGGAGCAGGCAGAGGATCGGCGGCGGGAAACGGTGGCCTTGCAGGCGACTCACGAAGGGTCCTTCGCTGCCTGTCGCGTCGGCGGCGTGGCCCGACTATCGCATCGGCGCGGGCGCGCGTCCCCACCACGAATGGGCGGAGTACGCCGGGGAAACGCCAATCCGGTCACAGCGCCAGCCAGGCCACCAGCGGCGCGCACACGGCCAGGAAGGGCAGGCTGATGCGGTGGAACTCCTTGAGCGCGCCCGGCGCGCGGGCCAGCCGCAGCGCGATCAGGTTGGCCATCGAGCCCGCCACGAAGCCGAAGCCGCCGACGTTCACCGCGATCGCGAGCACGGCGACGTTGGGGACCGCGTCCGCCAGCACCAGCGTGGCTGGCACGTTGCTGATGACCTGGGAGGCGCCGATGGCGGCCAGGTAGGCCGCCAGCGGCTCGTCCAGCGGCAGCCCGCGCAGCAGCGCCGCCACCTGCGGCAGGGCCGCCAGCTGGTGCAGCACCACGAACATCAGCGCGAAGGTCGCGAGCAGCGCCCAGTCCAGCTTCATCAGCACCGGGCGGTGCCACAGCGCGTAGATCGCCAGGACCACCGCGAGCGCCGGCGCCCACTGGTGCAGCTCCAGCGCCAGCACGAAACCCACGAACAGTGCGCCGGACAGCGCGAGCAGCCCGGGCCGGGTCGGCGTGCGGCGCGTGTCCGCGGCCAGCTTGATCGGCGCGCGCGGCATGGTGATCAGGATCGTGGCGACCAGCAGCAGGAGCATGACGCCGACGGTGGGCGCCATCATCGCGATGAAGCCGCCGAAGGACTCGCCGGACTTGTGCCAGAGGTAGAGGTTCTGCGGATTGCCGATCGGCGTCAGCGAGGAGCCGGCGTTGACCGCCAGCGCCTCCAGCGCCACCAGCCGCGCCAGCGGCAGATGCGCCTGGGCGGCCAGCTCGCGGGTCAGCGGCACCAGCAGGAAGAGGCTGACGTCGTTGGTGACCAGCGCGGCCAGCCCAGCGGCGACCGCGCACAGCAGCAGGGCGAGTTGGCGGGCGCTGCCGGTGCGGGCCAGCAGCGCGCGCGCGGCCGACTGGAGCACGCCGCTGCGTTCCACGCCCTGGGTGATGGCCAGCAGACCGGTCAGGGCGCCCATCGTCTGCCAGTCGATCAGGCCCAGCCAGGCCTGTGGCGACATCGGCCGCAGCACCGCGAAGACGACTGCCGCGAACAGCAGGAACCACAGCAGCTTGTTGCCGCCGGGGCCGAGGTCGTGGTCGCCGGGGCCGGCAGCGGCGGGAGCGGGGGAAGGAGAGGGCGGCGGAGGCGTGGAGATCGTCATGAAGCGTGGGACGGGCAAGGGTGGCCTGAGCCGAAAGCCGCCGATTGTCCTGCACGAACGAGGCGGCGATCGCCCCCGCGTCCCGTCCTCGCGGTGCCGGATCAGCGCGCGGGCGTGAGCCGCACCATGATCACGCCGTGCGAGGCGACGGTGCCGCCGTAGCCGCCCGCCACGCCCTTGGCGACCCGCTTGCTCCACAGGTCCTTCACGTCGACCTTCTGGTCGGCCGGCAGCTTGAGCTGGGCCCAGTCCACGCGCATCGCGGCCGGGGCCTGGCCGCGGTTGAACAGCACGACGGCCAGGTCGCCGCCCTGGAGCGGTCGCGACCAGATCTCGAGCTCGCCCTGCTTCCAGATGCGCTGTCCCTGGCGGCCCAGCGGGTCCTGGTCGACGGCGATGACGTCGGCATTGGTGAGGATGCGCAGCGTGTCCGCGTCCATCTTCGACAGGTCGTTGCCGGCGATCAGCGGCGCGGCCAGCATGGCCCAGAGCGAGAAGTGGGACTCGTACTCGGTGGTGCTCATGCCGCCGTTGCCGACCTCCAGCATGTCGGGGTCGTTCCAGGCATTGGGGCCGGCATGGGCGGCGCGCTCGACCTGCATGTCCAGGATGTCGGTCATGCCGTGCGACCAGTCCTTCTTGCCGGACCACGCGTCGAAGATATCGCCGGTGGTGCGCCACAGGTGGCCGACGGTGGGACCCCAGCGCTCGGGATGGTCGGTGCCCCATTCGCAGATCGACAGCACGATGTCGCGGCCCGATTCGCGCAGCGCCTTGGCCATGATGGTGTAGGCCGCCTCGGCGTTGCGGGGGCCGGTGTGGCACCAGTCGTACTTGAGGTAGTCGACGCCCCAGCGGGCGTACTGGCGCGCGTCCTGGAACTCATGGCCCGCGCTGCCGGGCCGGCCGCCGCAGGTCAGCGAGCCCGCGTCGGAATAGAGCCCGAACTTGAGGCCCCTGGCATGGACGTAGTCGGCCAGCGCCTTGATGCCCGACGGGAAGCGCTCGGGATCGGCCTGGATGTTGCCGTCGGCGTCGCGGCTCTTCTGCCAGCAGTCGTCGATGACGATGTACTGGTAGCCGGCGGCCTTCATGCCGGAGGCGGCCATCGCGTCGGCCTGCTGCCGGATCAGCTGCTCGCTGACGTTGCAGGCGAACTTGTTCCAGGAGTTCCAGCCCATCGGCGGCGTCGGCGCGAGATTGGGCTTGGGCGCGTCGAGCTTGAGGGTCTCGTGGGCCTGGGCGGGCAGCGCGGCCGTGGCGACCACGGCGACGAGCGCCAGCGCGGCGCGTCGGAGGAAGGGAGGCATGAACAAGGTCCTTTCAGGAAACGGATCGCGCGGGCACGGCCCGCGCGTGGCGATGGGGACGGACAGGGCGCGACGGCTCAGCGCCCGTAGCGGCGGCCAGCCGAGGCCAGTGGCCAGTTGTCGGTGCGCAGCGGCGGCAACGGCAGGCCGTCGCCGCCGACGATGTTGGCCTCGCCGGGGTTGTCGACCCAGGCGTAACGCGCGGCCACCGGCGCCGCCACCGCGTCGCTGCGCAGCACGATGCGATCGCCGTCGAAGCGCGCCTGCGCCGGCGCCCAGCGGCGATCGGCGCCGGCCAGGTAGAAGCCGCGCAGCGGCTCGCCGGCCCGCGTGGTGCGCAGCCCGCCTTCGGTGCGGTCGAAGCGCAGCTCGAACTCGGCGCCGCGGGCCTGGCCACCGATCAGTCGCGGCCCCATGGCCGGCGCGTCGCGCAGGCCCAGCTCATGCATCGCGACGGCGGCCAGGCGCTCGCCCACGGTGCGCTTGTTGCGCGGATGGATGTCGATCGCGTCGCCGATGTCGATCGCGGTGGCCATGCCGGTGTGCGGCAAGGCGAGCGCGGCGGCCTGGCTGCCGCGCAGCTCGGCGAAGCCGTTGCCGTCGGGCCGGTTGTCGGCCAGCGGCCGCCAGGCGGAAAGCTGCACGAACAGGAAGGGCAGCTCCGGGTCGCCGAACTGCTGGCGCCAGTCCTGGATGAGGCGCTTGAAGCCGTCGGCATAGGCTGCGGCGCGTCCTGCGTTTTCTTCGCCCTGGTACCAGAGCACGCCACGCACCGACAGTCCCTGCAGCGGCGCGATCAGGCCGTTGTGGCCCAGCGCCGGCGCGTTGTTGGCGACCGGGCCGGCCGCCGGCGCGAGCTTCTCGACGCGGGCACGCCAGGCACCGACCAGCGTCACCGGACCTGCCGCCGTGTCCAGGCGCAGGTCGGCGGCATCGCCGTAGATGCCACCACCGCCGCCGGTGTCGGTCACGCGCACGGCGATCCAGTTGGCGCCCGCGCGCAGCGTCCCGGCGGGCACGGCATAACGACGGGACAGCTCCCAGCCGCACTGGCCGCCGATGCGCTGGCCGTTGATCCAGACCTCGTCGCAATCGTCGACCTTGGCCAGATGCAGCTCGGCCGCGCCGGCCGCCTGCGCCGCGGTCAGCTCGACGCGCTTGCGCATCCACACGACGCCGTCGACATCGGCCAGCCCCTGGCCTTCCCACGCGCCCGGCGCCTGCAGCGTGGGCCACTTGGCGTCGATGTCGCCCGTCGCGTTCCAGCCGGAGGCATCCACCCCCGCGAGCGACAGGCCGGGCTGCCAGGCCGCCACCCGCCGCTGCAGCTGTTGCCCCAGCACGGCGCTGAAGGCGGCGTTGTCCGCGGGCAGCGCCCGCACCGTCGGCGCCAGGTCCGGGTCACGCAGGGCGGCGCCACGGCTCATCCAGGTCTCCAGCATCGAGCCGCCCCAGGCGGTGGCGATGAGGCCGATCGGGATGCCTTGCACCGCCTGCATCCGGCGCGCGAAGTGGTAGCCGACCGCGCTGAACTCGCCCACGCGTCCCGGCTCGGCGACGACCCACGGCGCTGGCGCGATCTCCGCTTCCGGCCGCACGCTGGCGCGCAGCGGCACCCGCAGCTGGCGCAGTCGCGCATCCTGCGGCGACGCCACCTCCTGCGGGCCGGTGTCGGTCTGCGCCAGCGGCCATTCCATGTTGGACTGGCCGCCCAGCAGCCAGACGTCGCCGATCAGCACGTCCTCCAGCGTGACGGTCTGGTCGCCGGTCACCTGCAGCCGGTGCGGACCGCCGGCCGGCAGCGGATCCAGCTGCACGCGCCAGCGGCCATCGGCGCCCACGCGGGTGGTGGCCTCGCGGCCGCCCAGCGTCACGGTCAGCGACTGCCCGGGCGTCGCCTGGCCCCAGAGGCGCAAGGGACGGTCGCGCTGCAGCACCATGTGCTCGCCGAAGACCTCGGACAGGCGCACCTCGGCCTGGGCGGTGGCGGCCAGCAAGGCCAGGATCAGGGGAAGGACGGTCTGCTTCATGGACGGGAGGAAGGGGAGTCGGTGCGGGAGTCGAAGGACAGCGCCAGGGCCCGACCCTGGTACTGCACGGTGCGGATCTGCTCGACCCGGTCGGGGGTGGCCATGACGCGCACCCGCAGCGTGCGATGCGTCACCAGGCCGGGGAAGCGCCCCTGACGGGCGCCAATGTGCAGCGTGCGGCGGACATCGTCCCAGCGCAGCGCGACGGTGGCGCGCTCGCCGCGTTCGTAGCGGTAGGTCTCGCCGTCGTCCTCGTACAGGACGAAGCGGCCGTCGGCGCCGGGATAGACGCGGATCTCCCACGGTGCGCCGGCGTCCTGGCCGGTGTGCTCGACGACGGGCCCCATCGGCACGATGGCGCCGCCGCGCACGAAGAGCGGGAACTCGTCCAGTGCGTAGTCGCGCGCGACGCGGCCACCGCCGGCGTGGCGCTGGCCGGTCCAGAAGTCGGTCCAGTCGCTGCCCTGCGGCAGCAGGGTTTCCTGCCGGCGGTCCAGCCGGCCCTGCATCTCGACCAGTTCGCGCGCCTGGGTCGGCGTGCGCCAGGCCAGGCGCAGCAAACGGCCGCGCGTCTCCTGGAAGTAGTCGATGCGCAGCTTCAGGCGCTGGCCGGCGCGCAGCGTCAGGCGATGGCCCTTGAAGCGCGGAGGGCCGAGGTTCCAGTCGTCGACGACCAGTTCGTCGTCCAGCCACAAGCGGAAGCCGTCGTCGCCCTCCAGGCCGATCTCGTGATCACCGCTTTCGGCGGCGATGAGCTCGCCGGTCCAGCGCGCCGAGAAACGCATCAGCCCGCTCAGCCCCGGCGGCACGCTGCCCAGCGGCGGATCGGGCCAGCGATGCTCGATCACCGTGTCGACGGTGCGGCTCGCCGGCTTCTCGAAGTCCATGCCGTCGAAGTATTCGAGCAACAGGCCGCCCTGGCCGTCCGGGGTGCGCAGCTGCGCGGCCGGCACGGTCGCGGGCGGCGGCAGCACCGCATGGAACATCGGCCGCGTGATCGGCTGCACCAGGAAGGCCGGGCCGAACATGTAGGAGTCGTCCACCTTGCGCAGCGCGGCCTGGTCCGGGAAGTCCATCGCCAGGCCGCGCATCATCAGGGTGCCCTCCTGCGTGGCGCGCCAGGCGAGGCTGTAGAGGTAGGGCAGCAGCTGGTAGCGCAGCTCGGCGGCGCGGCGCAGCGAGCCGTACACCGCCGGGTCCAGGCTCTTGAACAGGTAGGGCTCGCGCTCGACCGAGGTGCCGTGGATGCGGTAGATCGGATTGAAGATGCCGAACTGGTTCCAGCGTGCGTAGAGCTCGCGCCATGCGGGATTGCGCTCGCCATCGGCGAAGTTCACGAAGAAGCCGCCGGTGTCCTGCGACCAGTAAGGCAGGCCGGCCATCGCGACGTTCAACCCGCCGGCGATCTGCGCGCGCAGCGAGGCCCAGCTGGATTCGGTGTCGCCCGACCAGGGCAGGGCGGCGTAGCGCTGCTGGCCGGCCCAGGCCGAGCGCGTCAGCGTGAACACGCGCCGGCCTGACGGGCCCGCCGCGCGCTGGCCTTCGTAGACGCCACGGGTGGTCAGCAGGCTGTAGACGTTCAGGTAGCGCGTGAAGTCGCCCATCGCGTTGCGGCCCAGGCGCTTGATGTCGGCCTCGACCTCGGCTGGATCGTGCGCCGCGCCGCCGACCTCGACCTCGGTGCCGTCCATCCACAGCGCGTCCACGCCGACGTCCAGCAGGCCTTGCTTCACGTGCTTGAAGTAGATGCGCCGCCCGGCGGGGCTGAAGGCGTCGTAGATCCGCGCGCGCTTGGAGATCCAGTGCAGTGGCTCGAAGCGCAGGTGCTGCGCGTCGAGCTCGCGGGCCAGCGCCGTGTCGTTGCCCACCGACGGCCAGATCGACACCATCAGCCGCGTGTGCAGCGGCCCGTGCAGCTCGCGCGTCATCGCGGCGGGATCGGGGAAGCGCTCGCGGTCCCAGACCATGCCGCTCCACTTGCCGTCCCAGACGCCGTCCTTCTCGCCGCCCCAGTACTGCCAGTCCTGAACGATGGTGTCGAGCGGGAAGCCGTCGGCGCGGAAGTGCCGCACCACGTCCAGCAACTGCTGCTGGGTCTGGTAGCGCTCCTTGCTCATGAAGAGCCCGAACGCGGACTTGGGGAACATCGGCGCGGCGCCGGTCAGCTGCCGGTAACCGGCGATCACGCCGTCCATGTCGGTGCCGGCCACGAGGTAGTAATCAGCCCCGGCGGGCGCGCTCTCCGCGCGGAAGGTCGCGCCCTGCGGCCCGTCGCTGAAGCTCATCTTCGAGTAGACGTCCCACAGCAGGCCCCAGCGGCGCGTCGACACCATGAACGGCACGACGATGCCGATGTTGGTCTGCACCATCAGGACCTCGCGGCCGCGGTAGTCCATGTAGGGCTCGTTGTACTGGCCCAGGCCGTACAGCGACTCGTCCGGCGTGAGGCTGAAGTGCTGGGCGAGCGCATAGCTGGGACTGCCGGCGATCTCGACCTGCTGTAGCTCGGTGGGCGCGCGCTCGCGCTCCCGGGTCAGCAGGCGGCCAGCGCCGTCGAGGAAGGTCAGCGCGCCGCTGCGCTTGTCCACGAGGACCTGCACGCCGGGCGCGACGACCCTCAGCGTGTCCGCCTCCTCGCGCACTTCGATGGCGAGCGGACTCGGCCTGGCCACGACCACCAGGCTGGGCTGCGCGGTATGCGCCACGCCCAGGTGGGCGGTGACCCGCACCAGTCCCGGGCCGTAGAACAGGATGCCCTTGGTCAGGCCGTCGAGGCGGAACTGCACCCCTTCGGCGACGCGGCGCCAGCGGAAGCCGTCCTGCGAGCCGTCCAGCGACAGCGCGTTCAGTTGGCCGGCCGCGTCGAGCGCGGAGGGCAGCGGCGTGGCGCTCCCGGTGGTACTCGAGGCGACGGCCAGCGGGCCGGCCGAGGCCAGCGCCATCAGCCCGAACACATCGCGGCGTCTCATGTCGGTGCGTCCTCCTTGGCGTGGGCGGGCGTGAACGCGCGCGTCCTCACGGCGCCGGCTCCAGGATCACGGCGGCGCCGCCGGCCGCGGCCAGCGACAGCGTCAGCACGTCGGCGTTCGTCACGCTGCGCGTGCTGCGACGGACCTCGCGCACGACCTCGCCGTCCTGCCAGATCGTCGCGCGCCACCGGCCGGGCGGCAGGAAGCGGAGCGGGATCTTTTCGGTGCGGGCGCGTTCCGACGTCATCGCACCGAGGTACCAGGCCTTGCCGCTGCGCCGCGCCAGCACGATGTCCTCGCCGGGCTCGCCGGCGAGGAAGCGGGTCTCGTCCCAGGCCGCGGGCACGCGGCGCACGAAGTCGAAGCCGGTCTCGCCGCGGTAGTTGGACGGGTCGTCGGAGACCATCTGCAGCGGGCTGTCGTAGACCACGTACATGGCCAGCGCCTGGCCGCGGGTCGTCTGCGTCAGCGGCATCGAAGCGCGCACCTCGAAGTCCCGCGGCGTGGCGTTGCGGAAGCCGCCGGGCGTGTAGTCCATCGGGCCGGCCAGCATCCGGGTGTAGGGCAGCATCAGGTTGTGCCGCGGCGTGATGCGCCGGTCCATCTTGTTCCACTCCGCGCCCAGCACGCCTTCCTGGGTGATGAAGTTGGGATAGGTCCGCTGCAGCCCGGCGGGCACGTAGGCGCCGTGCAGGTCCAGCAGCAGATGGCGTTTGGCGGTGGCTTCGGCCACGCGCTGGTAGAAGGCGACCATGTCCTGGTCGTCCCGGTTCATGAAGTCGACCTTGATGCCCTTGATGCCCCAGCGCGCGTAGGTGTCCAGCACCTCGTCCATCCGCGGCGCGAGGTGCTCCCAGTGCACCCAGAGCAACAGGCCCACGCCCTTGTCGGCGGCGTAGCGCACCAGGGCCGGCATGTCGATGCCGTCGGCCGCGCGGGTGATGTCGGTGGTGGGCAGCGGATCGCAGCACGGTCCGGTGCCGAAGGCCCAGCCAGCGTCCATCAGGTGGTAGGGGAAGCCCGATTCCGCCGCGAAGTCGATGAAGCGCTTGTAGGCGGCCAGGTCGGGCTTCACGCCCTCGAGCGGCCCGGACCACCAGTCCCAGGAGGTCTTGCCGGCCTTGACCCAGCTGAAGTCGCCCCGCGGCGGCGGGTTGAGGTTGCCCACCAGCTGCGACTCGATCAGCTGGCCGGCGCGGTCCGCCATCATGACGGCGCGCCACGCGGTCGTCAGGCCGGCGCTGGAGACATAGGCCGGCCCCTCGCGCTTGGGCACGCCGGACAGGCGCAGGCGCAGCGCGGGGCCGTCGCGCCACAGCGAGGCCCCGGTGTAGCCCTCCAGGTGCGCCTGCGTGATGGCGTAATGCGTGCGGCCCGAAGGCGTGGCGCAGACCACCGGCACGTCGTAACCCGCATCGCGCTTGAGCTCGGAGATCCGCAGCCGCTCGAAGGGCAGTTCATGCGCGCCTTCCACCGGGGTGACGAGGCAGGCCGGATCGCCGGCCGGCACGAAGGCCGTGCGCTCATCCTTCAGCCGCACCGGGCCCTGGCCCTCGAGCCGGTAGCGGAAGGCCACGCCCTCGTCATAGGCGCGCGCGTCGATGAAGAGGCGCCGTCCGCCGCCCGCTTCCCGGAAGGTCAGCGTCGTGCCGAGATAGTGGTCGCGCGCCGTGGCCGCCTTGGTCGCGACGAGCGGGATGACGCGGTCCTCCCGCGTGTCCTGGCGCAACTCCAGCGTCAGCGCGCCGAGCGGCGGCTGGCCGTCCAGCTCCAGCCCCAGCGGCGAGTCGGCGATGACCGTCTCGCCTTTGCGGCTGATGCTGAAGCGGCTGGCGTCGTCGGCGATGCGCAGCGCGATGCGCCCATCGGGCGAGGAGAGCACCGCGTCCGCCGCCTGGGCGCCGGAAGTGGCCAGGGCCAGGACGGCCAGGCAGGCCGTCGCGAGGGGAGAGATCGTCTTCATGCTGGCAAGGGATGTGTGTCAAGAAAAGCGGGGGCACGCGCGCTCGAACCGCGGGTGCCGGTGTGGGGTCGGCGCGAAGGGCGTGGCCGGCGCTCGAGGCCGGCCGCGCGGCCGATGGCGAGCCCGCTGCCGGGCCCGGCGCTCAGTTGCTGTACACCACGCCGCGGCAGCTGCCGCCGGCGTAGATCCGTCCATAGAGGCCCTGGTCGGCCGCCATCACGCCGAGGCCGGCGTACTGGTGGGCGTCGTCGTTGTGGCGCACCCAGGTGGCGCCGGCATCGTCCGAACGCCAGACGCCCCACACGCCGTTGATCACGCCCACCACGTAGACGGCCGCCGAGTAGCTCGAGCCCGGCTTGGCCTTGCCCAGCGCGACGATGCTGGCGCCCGCCACTTCAGGCCCGAGCCAGTCCTGCCGGCCGCCCCAGATGGGCGCGAACGCGCCCACCTTGGTCCAGCTCGCGCCCGAATCCACCGAGTGGTAGACGGCCAGGCCGTCGGCCACCCACAGGTCGCCTTCGGCGTTCGGGTTCACCGCCATCGACGACGCGCCCCACGGCGCGAAGCGCATGTTGGCGGCCACCGAGCCCTGGCTCAGCGCGAAGCTCCGGCCGCCGTCCGTCGAGACGTAGACCTTGGCCGGGGTGTAGGTCCACCAGGCGCCGCCCGAGTCGTAGGCATAGACCTTGTTGGCGTTCCTGCGGTCGGCCACCAGGCGATAGCTGCGCGGCACGCCGTTGACGACGGTGAGCGCCGGCAGGTTGGTGGCCGTCCAGCTGTTGCCGTTGTCGGTGGTGTAGGAGGGCACCGAATCGGCCGGCGCCCAGACGACGCGGTTGCGCGCCGGCACGGCCAGGTTGGACGCCTGGTTGATGTTGGCCGCGGCGCCCGCGGGCAGACGCGCGAACGGTGCCCAGCTGCGGCCGCCGTCGCCGGACCAGTAGCCGGTGCCGACATGGCCGCTCGACGTGCTGGTGACGTTGGCGTTGGCGATGTAGTTGGGGTCGGACCAGGCCATGTCGGCGGAGTTGCCGTTGCTCCACTGCTTGTAGGGGCTCAGCGTCGGCGTCGTGCCGAGGTCGGTGTGGATCCAGGTGCCGACGTCGCCCGAGTTGTTGATGAAGGTGTAGGAGGCGCCCGCCGGCGGCGTGGCCAGGCTCAGCGTGCAGGTCTCCTCCAGGCCGTTGACCGCGAAGTTCCAGCTCGGCGTCGACGAGGACGCGTTGCGCGTCTCCCAGATGCCGCCGCCGAAGACATGCAGCACGCGATCGCGGTTGAAGGGATCGATCTCCACGTCGTCGATCCAGCCGGAGAAACCGTCGCTGGCCGGTGTGTGCGGCATGGTGGCCGCGATCTCGCGCCAGTTGCGGCCGCCGTCGTCGGACAGCTGCACCACCTGCTGGCCGCTGTAGTTGCCCCAGGTGCCGCTCACGCCCAGCGCGATGCGCGCCGTGGCGCCGGTGCCGAGGACCGACAGGCCGCCGTAGCCGGCGCCATCGTTGCTGTTGAGCAGCGTCCAGGTGTTGCCGTTGCTGGCGTCGTACCTGTAGAGCCGCGCGGGGCCGGCGTCGCCCGGGCCGGCGCCCTTGCTGAAGAGCAGGTACAGCGCGCCGTCGGCGGTGCGCACGATGTGGGGGATGTGGAAGCCCGACACCGGCGTCGCGACCGGCGTCCAGGTGGCGCCGCCGTCGACCGACCTGTAGAGGTTGGACCCCAGGCCGGCCGCGTTGACGTAGTCCGGCGCGATGGCGGCCCACAGGGTCCGCGTCGGCGAGCCGCTGCCCTTGGTCGAGGTGTCGAACACCAGGTGCTCGACGCCCATGACCTGGCCGCCCAGATTGTTGATCTGGTCGGCGGTCAGCTTCGTCGACGACAGCCCGCTCACCTGGGCCCAGGTGCGGCCGGAGTTCACGCTCCTCCACAGGCCCGCCGTGCGCGAGCCATAGAACAGGATCGACGGATTGTTGGGGTCGACCGACAGGCGCTCGCCGATCGCCCGGCCGTTGTTGTTGCCGCCCGCCGAGAACGGCAGGTTGAAGAAGGTCCAGCTGCCGCCGCGGTTGTTGGAGATGTACAGCCGCGCGGTCGCGTCCGCCGAGGCCGACATGCCGGTGACCATGTAGACGCGCTGGTCGTTGGTGGGGTCCAGGGCGATGCTTTCAACGCCGTGATGGAAGCCCTCGGCCGCGGTGAAGCCGTCGTTGATCGGGATCCAGGACGACGAGCCGGCGTCCCAGCGGTAGGCGCCGCCGACGTCGGTGCGCGCGTAGAGCAGGTCTCGGGCGCTCGGATGGAAGACCAGGCCGGTGACATAACCGCCGCCGCCGAACTTGGCGCTGGCCCAGGTGCCGACCTTGATCGAGAACGCCTGCTGGCTCTTGGCGCCGCAGGCGTTGGTGTAGGTGGCCGTGGCGGTGCAGGCCGCGGCGGGCTGAATGGTCTGCTCGCGGGAGGCGCCGACGGTGCCACAGCCGCTCCAGCTCCAGCTGCCGCCCGAGACCGGCTGCGGACCCAGCACGGCCGAGCTGCCGGTCTTGATCGTGGCCGAGGCCGTCGCCGACCAGCTGCCGCCGACATTCACGAAGGGCTTGATCGGCGTCGGCGTGCAGGTCTGCGCCATGGCGGTGGACACGCCGGCGGCCGCCAGGGCCAGCAGCAGGGGGGAGGATCGCAATCTCATCGGTCGACCTTTCAGCAACGGGCCCGGCCGGTTGTCTCCTCCGGGCGCGAGCTTGATGGAATCTGGTTACGGCCCAGTTGTGGGCGCGTGATATTCCGCTAAATCAAGGCGACGCGATGTTAGTTTGTGTATTGAATGAACTATCTAGGGGAAAGACCTCACCGGGACGGTGCGACGCCCCAGCGTGGGGCGCGATGACGAGGCGCGACTTCAGGCGTCCGTCAAGCGCGCGTCAGGAGATCGCCAGGCGCTCGCGTCGCGGCGCCCCCAGCGTGACGCCGGCAACGAGTTCGGTCGGCAGCACCAGGTGGCCGGGAGCGGGCAGGGGCTTGTTGCGGCGCATCGCGTCGATCCGTTCCACCAGCAGCTCGACCGCGCGGCGCCCCATGTCGTGCAGCGGCTGCCGCATCGTGGCCATCTGCACCGAGCGGGCCATCAAGGTGTGGTCGTAGCCGACGACGGAGATGTCCTCCGGGATGCGCAGGCCGCGCGCGCGCAGCGCCTCGATGCAGCCGAACGCGATGGCGTCGTTGCAGCCGAAGACCACGTCGGGCAAGGGCCGCCCGCGGTGGCGGCGCAGCCAGGCCTCGATCGCGTCGCGCCCGCCGTCGATGGTCAGCGGCGCCCGGATCACGTGGCCGGCGGCGGGCTTCACGCCGGCCTCGGCATGGGCGCGCAGATAGCCGTCGACCCGCCGGTTGGCGCCGGCGAAGGCCTCCGGGCCGCCCACGTGGAGGATGCGGCGATGGCCGCGCGCGAGCAGCTCGCGCACCACGTCGTACGCGCCAGCCTCGTCGTCGGTCTCCAGGTTGGCTACGCCGGCCAGGGGGCGGTCGGCGTGGACCGAGACCATCGGCGTGTGCTGCGGCAGCCAGCTGGCGTGGTCGTCCGGCAGGCGCGGGCCGAGCAGGACCAGGCCGTCGACGCGGCCGTCGCACAAGGCCGGGAGGCGGGCGCGAGCCTCCGCCCAATCGCCCAGGGTGAAGACCACCGCGGTCTGGCCGGCGGCGGTCGCGCCATGGATGACGCCGGTGAACACCTCCAGGACATAGAGGTTGGGCTCCTCGCTCTCGAAGTTGGCGACGAAGCCGATCGCATTCGTGCGCTGGCTGGCCAGCGCGCGGGCCGTGGCGTTGGGGCGGTACTGGAGCCGCTCGGCCGCGGCCAGGACGCGTTCACGGGTTTCGGCCGAGACCCGCGCCGAGCCGCGGCGACCACCGTTGAGCGCGGACGAGGCCGCCATGCCCGACACGCCGGCCGCGCGCGCCACATCCGCCAGCGTCGGCGCGTCGCTGCGGCGACGGGTCGATGGGGCCGGCGAAGCGACCGCCTCGGCAGGCGGTGGGGCCGGCGCTTTGAGGGGTGCTTTGGAGGGCGCCTTGGGGGCCTTCGACGCCTTGGCAGGCGGCTTGGCGGGCGGTTTTGGCGGCGAGGCTGGCACGGAGGAGCGGAGGCGAAGTCGTGACGGCGCGAGGCCGCGGACTGTAGCACCGGCCCTCCATCGCCTGCGGCCCCCGGGCCGCGTATCGCCCGCCTGGCCGCGGGGTGCCCGATCAGGCCGGTTCGTGGCAGGGGCCGGTGGTCTCGCGCACCTCGAGCTGGATGGCCGGGACCGTCGGCGCCGGCTCGTCCATCTCGCGGCCCAGGGCGTTCAGCAGCGCCCAGGCCGCGGCCAGCCCCATCGCGAAGGTGTGCTGGCGCACGGCGGTGACGGGCGGCGTCATGTACTTCGATTGCGGCAGGTCGTCGAAGCCGACCAGCGACAGGTCTTCAGGCACTCGCATGCCGCGGCGGTGCAGCACCAGCTTGGCGCCCCACAGGGACTGGTCGTTGGCACAGAACACCGCGGTGAACCCGTGTCCGGCGCCCAGCAGCGTTTCCATCGCGGCGATGCCGCCGGTTTCCATGAAGTCGCCCTCGACGATCAGCGCCGGATCGACGCTCAGCCCGGCCTGGCGATGGGCCAGCATGAAGCCTTCCTTGCGTTCCTGGCCGTCGACCTGGTTGGAGGGCCCGGCGATGTGGGCGATGCGGCGATGCCCCAGCGCGATCAGGTGGGCCGTGGCCAGCCGCGCCCCTTCGACCTGGTCCTGGGAGAACGAGAAGACGCCCGCCGCGTCCGTGCGCCGGCCGATGATCGCCACCGGCAGCTGCTGGGCCAGCTCCGCGAGCCGGGCGTCGCCCAGCCGCCCGCCCAGCACGATCAAGGCGTCGACCTTGCGCGCCGTCAGCAGCGCGACCCGCTCCGACTCCTCGTCCGGATTCCAGTGGCCCGGCACCACGATCGGCGTGTAGCCGCTGCCGGTCAGGCCTTCGTCGACGCCCTTGACCGCGTTGGCGAAGTAGGGGCTCTCGAGCTCCTGCGTCAGCACGCCGATGGTGTGCGTGGAGCCGCTGCGCAGCCCGCGCGCCGACAGGTTGGGGCGGAACTTCAGCTTCTGGATCGCCGCCTCGACGGCGCGCCGCTTGTCCTCGGCCACGCGGGCCGAGCCGGTGAGGATGCGCGAGACCGTGGCGGGCGAGACGCCGGCCAGCCGGGCGACGTCCTGCACCGTGGCCGGCTCGGATTTCGGGCGGGTGAGGGAAGGGCTCGGATCCATGAGGAGGGAGCGCCACGGGCGCCCTGTGACGGGAACGTCGCATGATAACGATTTCGCGGCGTCCGCGAGACAGCCATCGCATGTCGCCCTAGGGGACTTCCCTCAAGAGCGTCAATTCGTTCGATGACAACGTTGACAACGCAATTCCCGTGCAGGCAGACTGCGTGAATTCGATTTCAAGCCAACGAGACAAGGCTGCGATCCGAGGCGTCGGATCGTCGACAACAGGAAGAACCATGAGATCGCTGAGGCGCCGAGAGGCCTTGATGCTGCTGTCCTGCGCCGCCGCCGGTGGTGCGCGGGCCGCGCCGGCCCGGATCACCGTCGCCAGCTATCCCGACCTCGATCGGGCGCTGAAACTGGCCCTCCCGGCCTTCGCCCGGCGCCATCCCGGCGTGGCGGTCAACGTGGTGACGCTGTCGCACAAGGACCACCACACCGCGATGACGACGGCCCTCGCTGCAGGCGCCGCGCTGCCCGACCTGATCGCCCTTGATATGGATTTCTTGGGCAAGTTCGTCGACTCGGCCGGGTTGGAGGATCTGTCGCGCGCCCCGTATCTCGCGGGTGGCCAGGCCGCCCGCTTCCCTGGTTACGCCTGGCGCGCCGGCGTCAACCGCCGGGGCGAGATCAAGGCACTGCCGGTGGACACCGGTCCCGGCGCGCTGTTCTACCGGCAGGACCTGCTGGCGCGCGCCGGGCTGCTTGAAACCGATCTCACGGACTCGTGGTCCGGTTTCATCGAGGCCGGCCGGACGCTGCGGGCCCGCACCGGCGCCTACTTGGTCGCGCATGCGCAGGACCTCAAGGACATCCGCATCCGCGCCGGCCTGGCCGACGGGGAAGGGGTGTTCTTCGATCCGCAGGGGCGCAGCCAGGTGCAGACGGCGCGTTTCCGCCGCGCCTTCGAACTGGCGCTGCAGGCGCGCGATGCCGGCATCGACGCGCGGGTGCGCGCCTGGAGCAATGAATGGTCCGAAGGTTTCCGCCGCGGGGCCATCGCGACGCAGATGATGGGCTGCTGGCTGGGCGGCCACCTGAAGCGGTGGATCGCGCCGGAGACGGCCGGGCTCTGGCGATCCGCGCCCTTGCCCGAGGGCGCGGCGGCGGCCTGGGGCGGCTCCTTCTACGCGATCCCGGTGCACTCGCAGCAGAAGGCGCTGGCCTGGGACCTGCTGCAGCTGCTGGCCCTGGACCGGGACCAGCAGGTGGCCGCCTTCCGCTCGCTCGACGCCTTCCCGGTGCTGCTGTCCGCGCAGGACGACGGCTTCCTGTCCGAGCCCATCGAGTTCCTGGGCGGGGAGGCGGCGCGCCTGCAGTGGCGGGACATGGCGCGCCGGATTCCGGCGATCACGATCGACCGCCATGACGCCGTGGCCGACGAGGTCGTGCGCAACGAACTCGACCAGGTGCTGCTGCATCGCAAGGGCATCGACCAGGCGCTGGCTGACGCGCGCGCCACCGTCGAGCGCCGCGTGCGCCGACGCGCCTGATCCGCCGCGCTTTCCCTGGAACCTCGCCCACGAGCCCTTGCATGAGCCCCCGCATGAGCCTTCGCCTCACCTGGCCGCACCGGCTGCGCATTCCGCGCCGCTGGATGCCCTACCTCTTCATCAGCCCCTTCTTCGTGCTGTTCGCGGCCTTCGGCCTGTTCCCGCTGCTCTTCTCCATCGTGCTGTCGCTGCACAGCTGGGACGCGGCCGCCGGCCTGGGCGCGATGCAGTGGGTCGGCCTGGACAACTACCTGTACGCGCTCACCCGTGACGACGGCCTGCGCGCCTCGCTCTTCAACACGCTGTGGCTGGTCGTGGTGGGCTGCGTGCCGCAGCACCTGGTCGCGCTGCCGCTGGCCTACTTCCTGCACACCGCCTTCCGGCGCTGGCGCAACGGCGTGGTGGGGCTCTATTTCCTGCCCTTCATCACCTCGACCGTCGCGGTGTCGCTGGTCTTCTCGGCGCTGTTCTCCAAGGACTTCGGAGCGATCAACGCGGCGCTGCTGGGCCTGCATGAGCTGCCGCTGCTCGGCGTCTTGTTCCCGTCCACGCCGATCGACTGGGACCAGGCCGAGAACACGCGCTGGATGGTCGCGATCGTCGTGTTCTGGCGCTACGTCGGCTGGAACACGGTGCTCTACCTCTCGGCCATCCAGACGCTGCCGCGCGACCTCTTCGAAGCGGCGCGCGTGGACGGCGTCAGCGAGCGCCAGACCTTCCTGCACCTCGTGCTGCCGCAGCTGCGGCCGATGATCTTCTTCGCGGTGACGCTGGCCATCATCGGCAGCCTGCAGCTGTTCGAGGAGCCCTTCATCCTGACCAGCGGCACCGGCGGCTCCGGCCAGGCCGGCAAGACCGTGGCCATGCACCTGTACTCGGTCGCCTTCACCGACGGCGACTTCGGCACCGCCTCCGCGATCGCGTGGCTGCTCTTCCTGCTGATCGCCGCCGCCACCTGGCTCAACAACCGGCTGCTCGGCCGCCAGCGCTGACGCGGCAAGGACACCTCCCCATGTCGACCCTGCTTCCCCTGCATGCCGGCCCGGACCGGCCCGCCCGCCTCGGCGCCCGCTGGCGGCCGATGCCCTCGGCACGCGTGATCGGCCACGCCATCGTGCTTGCCGGCGCGCTGCTGATGTTCGCGCCCTTTTATCTGATGATGGTCTTCGCGACCCACACCAACGCGGAGATCCTCTCGGTGCCGCCGCCGCTGTGGTTCGGCGACGCCCTGGGCGACAACCTGACGCTGCTGCTGGACCGGCTGCCCTTCTTCTGGCGCAACCTGGGCTGGAGCTTCTACGTGGCCGGGGCCGTCACGGTGCTGAACCTGCTGCTGTGCTCGCTGGCGGGCCATGCCTTCGCGCTGCTGGACTTCCCGGGACGGGACCGGCTCTTCGGCCTGGTGCTGGCCACCATGCTGCTGCCTGGTTTCCTCGGCATGGTGCCGACCGTGCTGACCATGGCCTGGCTGGGCTGGCTGAACGAGCACAAGGCCCTGATCGTGCCGGGCGCCTGCGGCGCGCTGGGCATCTTCATGATGCGGCAGTACATCGGCAGCACGGTGCCGCGCGAGCTCGTCGACGCCGCACGGCTGGACGGCTGCGGCGAGTTCGGCATCTTCTGGCGCATCGTGCTGCCGCTGACGCTGCCGGCGCTGGGCACGCTGGGGCTGATCACCTTCATCGGCTCGTGGAACAACTTCATGGGGCCGCTCGTGGTGATCCGCGACATGGACCTCTACACCGTGCCGCTGGCGCTGCGCGCCCTGCAGGGCAGCGGACAGACGCCTTGGGGCGCGCTGTGCGCCGGCGCCGCGGTCGCGGTGCTGCCGCTGCTGCTGATGTTCGTCGTCGCCTCGCGGCGCCTGATCGACGGCCTCACCGCCGGCGCGGTCAAGTAGGCACGACGCGCTCCGTCTCCCCACCGAATCAACGCCTCAACGCCTCCTCCCGTTCCTCACGCTTTCAAGCCCTCAAGCCCTAGCCCTCATGAGCCCGACCCCTTCCATGACCGACCGCTTCACCGCTTCCGACCGTCTCTCCGCCGCCGCGCTGCGTCAGCTGGGCGACGCCTTCACCTGGGGCGTCGCGACCAGCGCCTACCAGATCGAGGGCGCCGTCGATGTCGACGGCCGCGGCCCGTCGATCTGGGACACCTTCGCGAGCCAGCCCGGCCGCACCGTCAATGGCGAAAGCGGCGCCGTCGCCTGCGACCACTACCGCCGCTGGAAGGACGACGTGGCGATGATCGCGGGCCTGGGCGTCGATGCCTACCGCTTCTCCATCGCCTGGCCGCGCGTGCAGCCGCTGGGGCAGGGGCTCTTCAACGAGCGCGGCCTGGACTTCTACGACCGTCTCGTCGATGGGCTGCTCGAGCGCGGCATCGCGCCGCACGCGACGCTGTATCACTGGGACCTGCCGCAGGCTTTGCAGGATCGCGGCGGGTGGGGCAATCGCGACACCGCCTTCCACTTCGCGGTTTATGCCGACGCGATCGCGCGGCGGCTGGGCGACCGGCTGGCCTCGCTGGCGACCCACAACGAGCCCTGGTGCACCGCGGTGCTGGGCCATGAGATCGGCAAGTTCGCGCCAGGCGAGCGCGACCCACAACTGGCCGCGCAGGTCTCGCACCATCTACTGCTGTCGCACGGCCTGGCAATGAGCGCCATGCGGGCCAGCGGCACCGCCTGCCCGCTGGGCATCGTGCTGAACCAGTCCAGCGTGACCGCGGCGACCGCGAGCGCCGCCGACCAGGCCGCGGCCGCCACCGAGTACGCGCGCTTCGTGCGCTGGTACATGGATCCGCTGTTCCAGGGGCGCTATCCGCAGGACGCCGGCATCGCCCACTACCCGCAGGTCCAGGACGGCGACATGGCGCTGATCCAGGCGCCGCTGGACTTCCTGGGCATCAACTACTACGCCCGCATCTGGGCCAGCCGGGACGAACCGCCGGTGCCGCCGCCGATGGCGCTGGGCGCGACCGACATGGGTTGGGAGATCTACCCCGACGGCCTGCGCGAGCTGCTCGTCGGCTTGAAGGCGCAGTACCCGGACCTGCCGCCCATCTTCATCACCGAGAACGGCATGGCCAATGCCGACACGCTGGACCACGGTCGCGTGCCCGACCACGCGCGCATCGACTATGTGCGCCGCCACCTCGAGGCGCTGGCGCAGGCCAAGGCCGCCGGCGTCGACATCCGCGGCTACTTCTACTGGAGCCTGATGGACAACTACGAGTGGGACTCGGGCTATGCCAAGCGCTTCGGCCTGGTCCATGTCGACTACGCGACGCAGCAGCGCACGCTGAAGGACAGCGCCCACTGGTACAGCGACACGATCGCCCAGGCGCGCCGCCATGTGGACGCCGCGGCTCAGGAGCCCGTCCATGGCTGACGTGCAGTTGCGCGGCCTGCGCAAGCGCTACAGCGGCGGCGTCGAGGTGCTCAAGGGCATCGACCTGGACATCGCCGATGGCGAGTTCACCGTGTTCGTCGGCCCCTCCGGCTGCGGCAAGTCGACGCTGCTGCGCATGATCGCGGGGCTCGAGGACATCGACGACGGCGATGTCCGCATCGGCGGACGCAGCGTGGCCGCGCTCGATGCGTCGCAGCGCGGCGTGGCGATGGTGTTCCAGAGCTATGCGCTGTACCCGCACATGACCGTCGAGCAGAACATGGGCTTCGCGCTGAAGATGTCCGGCCTGCCGCGCGCCGAGGTGCGCGAGCGCGTCGGCCAGGTCGCGGAGATCCTGCAGATCGGCCCGCTGCTGCAGCGCCGGCCGCGCGAGCTCTCCGGCGGCCAGCGCCAGCGCGTGGCCATCGGCCGCGCGATCGTGCGCCGGCCCTCGGTCTTCCTGTTCGACGAGCCGCTGTCCAACCTCGATGCCGCCTTGCGCGTGCAGATGCGCCTGGAGCTGGCGCGCCTGCATCGCGAGCTGGGCACGACCATGATCTACGTGACCCATGACCAGGTCGAGGCCATGACGCTGGGCGACCGCATCGCGCTCTTCAACGCGGGCCGCGTCGAGCAGGTCGGCACGCCGCTGGCGCTGTTCGAGCAGCCGGCGAGCCGCTTCGTGGCCGGCTTCCTCGGCACGCCCACGATGAACTTCCTCACCGTGCCCGCCATGTCGGCCGGCCCGGACGAGGGCCTGTCGCGGGCCGGCGTGCGCGTGCCGCAGGCCGGTGCGTCGGCTCGTCGCCCGATGACGCTGGGCGTGCGCGCCAACGACATCGCGCTGAGCGCGCCGGAGCAGGGCCTGCCCGCCTCGATCGAGGTGATCGAGCACCTGGGCGACACCGTGATCGCGCATGCCCGCTGGGCGCCGGACCAGCCGCTGATCGCGGTGCGCCTGGCCCCCGATTCACCGCCGCCGCGCGCCGGCGATGCCGTCGGCCTGCGCATCCGGACAGAGCGCGCGCATTTCTTCGATGCCGAGGGCCACGCGATCGCCGCCTGATCGGCGACCCGGCCCATTTCCCCTCTCACGTTTTTCCCGCCAACGCAGTTCCATCCGCGCCCTGGGCCCGAGGCCCGCGCCACCCGCAACCCCTGACTCCCGCCAGAGGACAACAATGACAAAGAGACAAGCCCCCCAACAGCCCGCGTCGCCGACCCATCCCTTCGCCATCCCGCTCGTGATGGCGGCCGCGCTCGCCGTGTGCCACGGCCATGCGATGGCGCAGGCGGCCCCTGACGCCCCGCGCGCCGACGAAAAGCCCGCCGCGAAGGAGCCGCAGCCCGCCGCCGATTCCAGCCGCCTCGAGACGGTCACCGTCACCTCCAACCGGCGGCTGGAGACGGCGCAGAAGGTTTCCGGCGTGGTGCAGTCCGTCAGCGGCGACCAGCTGCGCAAGGACGGCATCACCGAGGTGCGCCAGCTGCAGGCCGCAGTGCCGGGCCTGAGCATCGCCAACCAGGAAGGCAACGTCGAGATCTTCATCCGCGGCGTCGGCTCGGCCAACAACACCGAGCTCGGCGACCCGGGCGCGGCGCCGCACCTGAACGGCGTCTACATCCCGCGTCCGCGCGGCCTGGGGCTGATGTTCTACGACCTGGAGCGGGTCGAGGTGAACAAGGGCCCGCAAGGCACGCTGTATGGCCGCAACGCGTTGGCCGGCACGCTGAACATCATCACCGCGCAGCCGCGCCTGAACCAGTTCTCCGGCTACGCGCAGGGCGAGGTCTCCAACCGCAGCGGCCATGGCGCCGAGGCGGCGGTCAACGTGCCCATCGGCTCCGACGCCGCGATCCGCATCGCCGGCTACCAGAGCACCAAGGACTACGGCTTCACCAACGTGTCGACCGACCCGGTGGCCAGCCAGCTCAAGCCGGCCGGCCAGGAGAACAACCGCGCGCTGCGCCTGTCCGCGCGCTGGGAGCCGACCGAGGCGCTGCGCTTCAGCGTCGTGGCCGACACCGGCCGCGAGCGCGGCACCGGTTATCCCGGCGCCAACATCTTCAGCGCGGTGACGGCCAGCGGCCTGCGCGCGGAGGACCTGGACCTGCGCCACGTCGTGTACCGCGGCGCGCAGGGCGACATGCGCAACGACCTGTGGGGCCTGCTCGGCAAGGTCGAGGCCGACCTCGGGCCGGTCAGCGCGGAGTTCAACGCCAGCCGGCGCTCGGTGGACTTCTGGCAGCGCAACGGCCAGTCCGACGGCATCGACTGGCCGGGCCGCGACCTGTCGGCGGTCAACTACGACAACTACTCGACGCAGTACTGGCAGACGCTGTCCAAGAGCAACGTCTACGAATTGGTGCTGCGCTCCAACGACCACCAATCGCCGCTGCAGTGGACCACCGGGCTCTTTCACTTCAAGGAGAAGCAGGGCGTGGGCTACCTGTCGCTGGCCGACGGCGGCTGCTGCTACTGGGGCAGCGAGTTCACCATGCCCGACGTGCGCGGCAAGTCCACCGCGGCCTACCTCGACGCGACCTACAAGGTGGCACCGGACTGGCGCGCGATCGCCGGCTTCCGCCGGACCAAGGAGAGCAAGTCGCGCTACGGCGTCGGCGGCAACCTGGGCGTGGTGCTGGGCGGCGAGAACTACGACTGCTGCTACGCCACGCGCTGGGGCACGGAGGGCTTCCAGCCCGCGCTGCTGTCGCGCCCCAACTTCGACATGAGCAAGGTCACGACCGACGCACAGCGGGCCCAGTTCATCCTCCAGACCTTCCTGACGGCGGGTCGCCGCGACCTGGTGGGCCAGCAGCTGGGACCGGTGGCCGATGGCTCCAATCCGAATGGCGCCTGCATTGACCGGCCCGACGTCAACGGCAATGGCCGGCTCTCCTGCCCGCGCACCAATCCCGCCACCACCAACGGCGGCTTCTCCTACCTGAGCGCCTGGGACCTGCCGACGCAGCAGTACGGCACCAGCAGCGCCCAGTACAACGACTTCCGCGTCGGCGTCGAGCACGACCTGGCCCGTGATGCGATGGTCTACGCGAAGTTCTCGACCGGCCACAAGGCCGGCGGCTTCAACGACACCTTCGCCACCTCGCCGATCCCCGAGGTCTACGGCCCGGAGAAGCTCAGCGTGCTCGAGGTCGGCTCGCGCAACGTGATCGAGCTGATGGGGCGCCGCTCGGTGGTCAATCTCTCGGGCTTCTATTACGACTACAAGAACCAGGTCTTCCAGGACCTGAGCTGCATCAAGGTCAACACCGAGGTCACGCCCAACACCTGCAACGGCTACTCGCTGGTGAACCGCAACATCGGTGCGTCGCGGCTGTACGGGCTGGAAGGCGAGCTGCGCATGCCGCTGCCGGCCGGCTTCTCGCTGGACCTGAACGCGGTGCTGCTGCAGACGAAGATCCGCAATGCGGTGGTGGCCGACGCGCGCGCCATCGACTACGGCCAGGGCGGCAAGGCGCCGCAGATCAGCCTGGCCGGCAACCAACTGCCGCTGGCCTCCAAGGTCAGCGTGTCGGCGCGGCTGCAGCAGGCCTTCGCGCTGGGCTCGGGGCGATTCGACTGGCAGGCGCTGCTGAGCTACCGCTCGTCCTACTACCTGACCCAGTACAACGAGCTGGACGTGGTGACCCTGGCGGGCGCCCGCACCAGCGCGCTGGCGGCGGGCTTCCCGGACCGCCAGAAGGGCTTCGCGACGCTGAACCTGGGCGTGGGCTACACGCTGAACCGCTATCGCATCGAGGCCTTCGCGGCCAACGTGACGAACGAGCAGGCCTCGACCAAGGCACTGGTGGGCTCCAGCCTCAATGTGCGCTTCCTCAACGACGCGCGCAGCTACGGCCTGCGGGTGCGCGCGGACTTCTGAGAACCCAAGAACCAAGGAGACAACGATGACATTCCGATTCAAGCGCGCGCTGCGCGCGGCCCGGCTCATCGGCGCCATGGGCGCGATTGGCGCCGCGACCGTCGGTGCCGCCAGCACCGCGCACGCGGCCAGCTTCTTCGACGGCTTCGATGGCACCGGCGGCGCCGGGCCGGCGTGGGAGACGGCCACCTGGCACAACGGCACGCCCTTCGGCTGCGGCTTCGCCTACAGCGAGGTGTGGAAGGACGCCGGCAACATGGTGCTGAACGTCAATGCCGGCACCGGCCGCTGCGGCGAGATCCGGACCCAGCAGAGCTTCACCTACGGCAAGTTCACGACACGCCTGAAGGCCAGCACCTTCGCCGGCGGCAACACCTCGTTCTTCCTCTACACCGGCACGGCGGGCACGGCCAGCCACTTCGAGATCGACATCGAGCTGATCAAGGGCGGCACGGTGCTGCACACCAACGTCTGGAAGGGCGGGGTGCAGAACTACAAGCAGTTCCCGATCGCGACGGGCTGGCAGACGCTGGGCTTCGAGTGGCGCGAGAACTTCGTGCGCTGGTTCACCGTCAACCCGCAGGGCGGCGAGACGACCATCCGTCACCAGATCGTCTCGGTCTCCACGCCGATGCGGCTGATGCTGAACCACTGGCGCGGCGACAACAGCCCCGATGCCATCGGCTTCCTGGGCCAGTGGAACGGCGGTGGCGGCCAGGCCCAGTACGACTGGGTCAAGGTCGAGTGAGGGCAGGGGGGCGGTGGAGCGGGGCGGTGAATTCGACCACCGTTCCGCCGCCCTCGGGGCAGCGCACCGAGAGCTGACCGCCGACGACCTCGGCGCGCTCGCGCATGCCGCTCAAGCCGAAGTGGCCCTCGCGCTCGCCCCGTCGCAGCACCTCGGGATCGATCCCCTGGCCGTCGTCGCTGATCCGCAGGCACAGCTGCCGCGCGTCGTAGCGCAGCTCGACATCGATCCGCGTCGCCTGCGCATGGCGGAAGGCGTTGCGCAGCGCCTCACCGGCGATGCGCACGGTTTCGTCGCGCAGCAGCGGATGCAGCTCCTGCGGCTTGCCTTGCACCTGGACATTCACCGGCAGCGCACGGCCGCTTTCGCTGGAGAGCTCGCGCGCGAGCGTCCGCACGGCTTCCGCCAGGCTGTTCGTCTCCAGCGTCGACGCGCGCAATCCCTGCACGGTGTCGCGACCTTCGGTGATCGCGCCGGCCACCTGGTCGATGGCGGTGTCCAGCACCCGCTTGGATTCGCGCGGGCGGTCGGGCAGCAGGTTGGACGCGGCCTGGAACTGCAGCAGCAGCCCATTGAAGCGCTGCAGCAGCGTGTCATGCAGATCGCGCGCGATGCGCGTGCGTTCGGCGACGCGGCCCTCCAGCGTCGCCTCGAACTGCCGATGCAGTCGCCGCACGCGCAGCCGCAGCGCGAGCTGGAAGCCGGCCCAGATCAAGCCTGCGAGCACCACGAGGCTGCCCACGCGGAACCAGGTCGTCTGGTGGAAGGCGGGCAGGATCGTGAACTCGAGCTGCGCGCCGTCCTCGTTCCAGACGCCGCTGTTGTTGGCCGCCTTCACCTGGAATCGATACTGACCCGGCGGCAGGTTGGTGTAGCTGGCCTGGCGGCGGTCGACGGCCTCACGCCAGTCGCTGTCGTGGCCTTCGAGCCGGTAGCGGAAGCGTGTGCGCAGCGGATCCGCCAGGCTCAGCGCGACGAATTCGATCGTCATGTCGCGGATCCGCGGCGGCAGCCGAAGGCCCTGCTCGATCGGGTAGCTCTGGTGGTCGGCGGTCAGGCGCTCGATGTGCACGGGAGGCGGCACCGTGTTGGAGGGCATGTTCTCCGGATCCGCCCACAGCAGCTCGGCGCCGGCGACGAACCAGAGCTTGCCGTCGGGCTGCCGGGCCACCGGCGGATTGAAATAGGCCTGTGGGGTGACCATGAGCGGCACGCCATCCGTCACGCCCCAGGACACCGGCGAGACGCGGTGGCCCGGGTCGGCGATCCAGGACGCGAGATCGCCTCGGTCCACCCGCACCAGTCCGCAGGAGGTGTACATCCACAGGGCGCCGCCCTGGTCCAGCGTCGACCAGTGGATCGTCTGGCAGGGCAGGCCGTTGGCTGGCGTCAGCGCCGTGACGCGGCCGTCCTTGATGCGCTTGAGGCCCGTGGACCCGGAGGCCACCCACAGTGCGCCCTCGTCATCCACGCGCAGGCCGGTGACCTGCCCACGGCCCGGCACATGCGCGAAGCTGTAGTTCGCTTCGACCTTGCCATTCCTGACGTACGACACGCCGCTGCCATCCCAGAAGGACAGCCAGAGCCCGCCGCGATCGGCCACGACAAGCTGCGCCTGCTGCGAGTGCCCCAGCGCGGCCCACGGAATGTTCTCGGCGAAGCGGCCTTGATGCAGCCGCGCAAGCCCCTTGTTGCCGGACAGCCAGAGGTTGCCCGCGGCGTCCCCGGCCATCGCGTAGATCTCGCTGCTGGGCCCGCCGTCGACGGCGACGAAGCGCTCGTTCGCGAAATAGGCCAGCCCCGTGGCCGTGCTCACCCACAGGCGCCCCTGCGCGTCCTGGTACTGGGCCTGCACCTGCGCGGAGGGCAAGCCCTCCTGCTCCTTGAAGATGGACAGGCGGCCGTCCTTCCACCGCGCCAGACCGCCGTTCGTGGCCACCCACAGGGCGCCGTCGGCGGCGGCCAGCACGGACCTGGTGACGTCGTCGGGCAGGCCCTGGCGTGTCGACAACGTGGTGACCGGCAACTTGCGGAAACGGTCCACGCCCCGTTCGCTGCCGTACCAGACGTTGCCCTCGCGATCCTCGAAGAGGCTGCACGCGATGTTTCCGGAAAGCCCGTCCATGCGCGTGAAGCTGTCGGCCTGACCGTCCTTCACATGCAGCAGGCCCAGGCCCTCGGTGCCGATCCACAGCCCGCCATCGCGGTCGCGCAGCAGCTTGTTGGCCTTGATTTCGGTGTCGGCCATCCATTCATCGGGCTTGGAGACCTTGCGGAATCGATGGGGCCCCCACTGGTCGCCGGCCCGTTCCCAGAGCCCCTTGGACGCGATGCCGGCCAGGACCTGGCCGTCGGCGGTCGTGGTGAGGTCGCCCACGCGCGCGCCCGGCACGGGATAGCGCCGCGGCGTTTCGGGGCCCCACCGCCAGATGCCGGCCTCCGCGCCGACCCAGAGCTGGCCGGCGCGGTCCTCCGCCAGGCTCCAGACGAAGCTGCCGAAGCCTCCTTCGGGCGCGGCGCACTGGATGCTCTTCCCGCGGATGGCGCACAGGCGCCCGGCCTGGCCCAGTAGACCGGCCCAGACCGTGCCTTCGCGGTCCTCGACCAGCGAGGTCACGAAGGTCTGGCCGATCTCCGGATGCCGCGCGACGAACTTGCGTCCGTCCCAGCTCGAGAGGCCATGGAAGGTGCCGATCCACAGCGTGCCGTCCCGCGAGGCCAGCAGGCTGTAGGGGCCGCTGGGCAGCACCTGGCCGTCGGGTGGTTGCCACTCGGTGAATCGATGTCCGTCGAAACGGAACAGGCCGAGCGATCCGGCGATCCAGAGGTAGCCATCGGGGGTCTGCGCCATCGCGAAGACCAGTCCCAGCGAGGCGCCGTCGCGCGCGGTCCACGAGGTATGCGCGTACTGGGCGACCTGTCGCGGCGGATCAGCCGCCAGCGCCGGGGACAGCGAGGTGCACAGCGCCGATGCCAGGAGCAGCCCCGTCACGAGGCGGCTTCGACCTTGGCCTTTCGGTGGGCTCACGGACACTCCTTCGCGGCGGGCGACGCGTCGGCAGCGTATCGCGAATGCCGGCGGGCCGCATCCCGGGAGTGGTGGGGCGAGCGCGCCTTCGCGCCTATTTGCGCTTGTTGTAGACGTCGACGAACACGGCGGCCAGCAGCACCAGGCCCTTGATGACCTGCTGGTAGTCGATGCCGACGCCCAGGATGGACATGCCGTTGTTCATCACGCCCATCACGAAGGCGCCGATCACCGCGCCCATGATCTTGCCCACGCCGCCCGAGGCCGAGGCCCCGCCGACGAAGCAGGCGGCGATCACGTCGAGCTCGAAGCCCAGGCCCGCCTTGGGCGTGGCGGTGTTGAGCCGCGCGGCGAAGACCAGGCCGGCCAGCGCCGCCAGCGCGCCCATGTTCACGAAGGTCAGGAAGGCGATGCGCTGCGTGCGCACGCCCGACAGCCGGGCCGCCTTCTCGTTGCCGCCCACCGCGTAGACGCGGCGACCCAGCGTGGTGCGGCCGGCGATGAAGTCGTAGAGCAGCGTCAGCGCCACCATCACGACCATCACCGTGGGCAGGCCCTTGTAGGACGCCATCAGCCAGCTCATCGCGAGCACCGCGCCGGCCAGCAGGGCCTGCCGCAGCCAGAAGACCGGCCCGGGTTCGGTGTCCATGCCGTGCCGCAGCGCCGCGACGCGGTGACGCCAGGCCACGACCACCGCCACGGCGGTCAGCAGCAGGCCCAGACCCAGCGTCGTCGGACGCGGGTCCTCCTGGCCGAAGAGCTCGGGCAGGAAACCGGCGCTCAGTGCCTGGAAGCTGTCGGGGAAGGGGCCGAGCGACTGGCCTTGCAGCAGCGCCAGCGCCAGGCCCTTGAACACCAGCATCCCGGCCAGCGTCACGATGAAGGACGGGATGCCCAGGTAGGCGACAAACCAGCCCTGCGCGCCCCCGATCACCGCGCCTGCCAGCAGGCAGACCAGCGCGGCGGGCAGCGCGGCCCATTCGTACTGCACCATCAGCACCGCCGCGAGCGCGCCGATGAAGCCGCACACCGAGCCCACCGACAGGTCGATGTGGCCGGCGACGATCACCAGCAGCATGCCCAGCGCCATGATGACGATGTAGCTGTTCTGCAGGACCAGGTTGGTGAGGTTGAGCGGCTCCAGCAGCGTGCCGTCCGTCAGGAACTCGAAGAGCGCCATGATCGCCACCAGCGACAGCAGCATGCCGTAGTCGCGCAGGTGGCGCTTGAGGAAATGGCCGATGCCGGCGGCCCCGGCGGCCGGGGAGGAGGGGCGGGCGGGTGGCGTGACGCTCGCCGCGATCGGTTCAGACATACGCGGTCTCTCCGGCGCCGACGATGGCGCCCATGATCATTTCCTGGGTCGTGCCGGCGGCCGGGAACTCCGCCACCAGACGCCCCTCGTTCATCACGTACAGCCGGTCGGACAGGCCCAGCAGCTCGGGCATCTCGGACGAGATCACCAGGATGCCGCAGCCCTGTTCGGCCAGGCCGGCGATCAGGCTGTAGATCTCGAACTTGGCGCCGACGTCGATGCCGCGCGTGGGCTCGTCCAGGATCAGCAGCCGCGGTTGCGAGAACAGCCACTTGGCCAGCACCACCTTCTGCTGGTTGCCGCCGGACAGGTGCACGACGCTCTGGTCGACGCTCGCGCAGCGCGTGGCCAGGCGTCGACGGTAGTCCTGCGCCACCTGGTGCTCGCGCGCCTTGTCCAGCACGCCGGCGCGCGAGACTTCCCGCAGGTTGGCCAACGTCGTGTTGACGGCGATCGATTCGTCCAGCAGCAGCCCCAGCGACTTGCGGTCCTCGGTCACGTAGGCCAGGCCGGCGGCGATCGCCTTGGGCACCGTGGACACGTCGACCTCGCGGCCATCCATCCAGGCGCTGCCGCTGATGCGCCGGCCGTAGCTGCGGCCGAAGACGCTCATCGCGAGCTCGGTCCGGCCCGCGCCCATCAGGCCGGCGATGCCGACGATCTCGCCGCGGCGCACCTTCAGGTTCACGCCCTTGACGACCTCCCGCCCCGCCTGCACCGGGTGCTGGGCGCGCCAGTCGCGGAGCTCGAAGAGCAGGTCACCGATCTTGGGCGTGCGGCGCGGATAACGATCCGCCAGGTCGCGACCGACCATCGCCTGGATGATGCGCGCCTCGCTGAGCGGCTCGCCCCGGCAATCGACGCTGAGGATGGAGCGCCCGTCGCGCAGCACGGTCAGGCCATCGGCGACGCGGGTGACCTCTTTGAGCTTGTGCGAGATCAGGATGCAGGCGATGCCCTGCGCCCGCAGCTCCATCAGCAGCGCGAGCAGCGCGTCGCTGTCGGCCTCGTTGAGGCTGGAGGTGGGCTCGTCCAGGATCAGCAGCCGCACTTCCTTGGCCAGCGCCTTGGCGATCTCCACCAGCTGCTGCTGGCCGACGCCGAGTTCGCCGACCAGCGTGTCCGGCGATGCGCGCAGGCCGACGCGCGCCAGCAGTTCGACCGCGCGCCGGTGCATCGCCACGCGGTCGATGACGCCCCAGCGCGCCGGCTCGTGGCAGAGGAACAGGTTCTCCGCGATCGAGAGCTGCGGCACCAGCGCCAGCTCCTGGTGAATGATGATGATGCCCAGCCGCTCGCTGTCGGTGATGCCGGCGAAGCGGCGCACCTCGCCGTCGAAGCGGAGTTCGCCGCCGTAGTCGCCGCCGTGGTCGGGATGCGGGTAGACGCCCGACACCACCTTCATCAGCGTCGACTTGCCGGCACCGTTCTCGCCGCACAGCGCGTGGATCTCGCCGGCGCGCACCGACAGCCGCACCTCCTCCAGCGCCGCGACGCCATGGAAGCGCTTGGTGATGCCGCGCAGCTCGAGCAGCGGGCCGGAGCCCGCGCCGTTCCCAGGAATCGGGTTCATGACTGCAAGTCCCGCGGATCAACGCAGCTGCGTGTCCTTGTAGTAGCCGCTGCCCACGAGCACGGCCTTCGCGTTGCTCGCGTCCACCGAGACCGGCTTGAGCAGCACGCTGGGCACGACCTTCACGCCGTTGTTGTAGGTCTTGGTGTCGTTGATCTGGGAGGGTGTCTTGCCTGACAGCATCTCGTCGCTGACGGTGGCCGCCGCCTGCGCGAGCTGGCGCGTGTCCTTGAACACGGTGCTGGCCTGCTCATTCTTGAGGATGGACTTGATCGACGGCAGCTCCGCATCCTGGCCCGAGACGACCGGGCAGGGCTGCTTCGCGGTGCAGTAGCCGGCGCCCTTGAGCGAGGACAGGATGCCCAGGCTGATGCCGTCATACGGCGACAGCACCGCATGCAGCTTGTCCTTGCCGTAGAAGGCCGACAGCAGGTTGTCCATGCGGGCCTGCGCGGTGGCCGCGTCCCAGCGCAGCGTGCCGACCTTGCCGATGCCGAACTGCTTGCTGCGCACCACCAGCTTGCCGCTGTCGAGGTAGGGCTTGAGCACCGACATCGCGCCGTCGTAGAAGAAGGCGGCGTTGTTGTCGTCCGGCGAGCCGCCGAAGAGCTCGATGTTGAACGGTCCCTTGCCCTGCGCCAGGCCGAGCTTGTCGACCAGGCTCTGGCCCTGCATCACGCCGACCTGGAAGTTGTCGAAGGTGACGTAGTAGTCGACGTTCTTCGTGCCCTTGATGAGCCGGTCGTAGGCGACGATCTTGATGCCGCGGTCGGCCGCCTTCTGCAGCACCGGCGACAGCGCGGAGCCATCGATGGACGCGATCACCAGCACCTTCACCTTGCGGGTGATCAGGTTCTCGATCTGCGCGAGCTGGTTGGGGATGTCGTCCTCGGCGTACTGCAGGTCGACCTTGTAGCCCTTGGCCTGGAAGGCCTTGACCATGTTGTCGCCGTCGGCGATCCAGCGGGCCGAGCTCTTGGTCGGCATCGCGATGCCGACCAGGCCCTTGTCCTCGGCGCGGGCGCCGCCGGCCAGCAGGCCCAGCGTCGCGCCGCCGGCGATCGCCAGCGTCCGGATGACCGCGACGCGGCGTTTCACATTCGTTCCAAGCTTCGACATTGCCTTGTCTCCTGGCCGGTCGTCGTCTTGAACAGACGATCTGTGCGTGAACCGGCCTATTGGACGATGTTAGTTCGCGCGCTGCACTAATTAATCAGAACTAACCCTGTGATGCTCAACGCGCGGACGTCGGCGGCGCGCCCGCTAAGAGGCGCTTCCCGCCACAGGTACGGCGGTGCGCGCTCAATGCATACTCGACATCAATTGACGGGAGCATTGCGTCGCATGAAATTCGACCTCCACGACCTCATCGCCTTTCGGGCAGCCGCGGAGCTGTCGAATTTCCGCAAGGCCGCCGAGGCGGTACACATCTCGCAGCCCGCGTTCAGCCGACGCATCGACAAGCTGGAGCAGGCGCTGGGCGTGAAGCTGTTCGAGCGCACGACCCGGCGTGTCACGCTCACCGCGGTGGGGCGCGAGTTCGCGCGCAAGATCGGCCTGCTGCTGGACGAGCTGGACGAGACGCTGCTGACGGTGCGCGGGGTGGGCACCGGCCGGATGGGCGAGGTGACGGTGTCCAGCGTGCCGTCGACGGTCTACTACTTCCTCTCCCAGGTGATCCACCGCTACCGCGAGCGCTATCCCAAGCTGCGGGTGAAGATCCTGGACGCCAGCGCGAACGAGGTCCTGGCGGCGGTGTCGCGCGGGGAGTCCGACTTCGGGCTCAACTTCATCGGCAGTTCGGAGCCGGGCATCGAGTTCCGGCCGCTGCTCGAGGAGCGTTTCGTCGCGGCCTGCCGACGCGACCACCCGCTGGCGCGACGCCGCGAGGTCAGTTGGAGCCAGCTCGCCGCGCATGACTTCATCGCGGTGGCGAAGTCCTCCGGCAACCGGCTGCTGCTCGACCAGGCCCTGGCGCGCGTGAAGGACCGCCCCCAGCCAGTGTACGAGGCCCAGCACGTGACGACCTTGCTGGGGCTGGTGGAAGCGGGGCTGGGCGTGGCGGCGGTGCCGTCGATCGCGATGCCGGGGCCGGACCATCCGCTGCTGGTCAGCGTGCCGCTGGTCGACCCGGTCGTCACGCGGCGGATCGGACTGATCACGCGCCAGGGCCGTCGGCTGTCGCCGGAGGCGCAGCAGCTGTACGACTTCCTGGCGGAGATGAAGCTGCCGCCGCGTGCGGTGCGGCGGCGCTCACGATGATCGGCAGGGTCGATCCGGCGCCCGAGCTCCAGCGCGCTGGTCGCGCCGCCTGCGATGCAGCCGGAGCCGCGCGTCAGAAGTTGTGGCGGATGCCGAGCTCCGTGCCGGTGGAGGACCGGCCCGCGGCGAGCCCCGCCGGACCGCCGGGCACGGCGTAGGCCGCCACGCCGTCGTTGTCGACACGCGCCACCTGGGCATAGACCGCCACCCGCTTGGAGAGGGCGTGGACATAACCGACGCCGAGTTGGCGCGCATCGTTGGCGCCGACATCGACGGCACCGACTCGCCCGGCCATGTTGCTCGCCAGCCATTGGAACTTCAGCTCACCGCGCCCCAGCGGCACCCAGGCGCCGAGCATGCGCAGCGTCTGCGCGGCGTTGGCCTGCTGGAAGCGGCGCTGCGTCACGGCCACGCGCACCACGCCGAAGTCGTAGCCGCCGCCGAACAGCGTGTCCGTGAAATCGCCGCTGGCCGCGGTGACGTTGTTCTCGCTCCTCACATGCGCCGCGTACAGGGACGCCGCGCCCTTCACGTAACCCAGCCGGGCCCCGATCAGCTTGTTGGCCCCCTGGGCCTGCGTGCCGCCTTCCGACGCGGCCACCATCACGCCGCCCTCCAGGCCGCCGAAGCGGTCGGGCAACAGCCACTGCACCGAGTTGCTGCTGCGCACCAGCGTGTTGGGACTGCTGCCGAAGGCCGAGCGGATCGGACCAGCGGGCGCGGCGGTGTAGAGGTTGGTCGAGCCGGCCACGCCGACGTGGCTGAAGGGGTCCTGCTTGACCCACACGGTGTAGGTCGGCACGTAATCGCGGCCGGCGCGCAGCTCGCCGAGCTCGCGGCTGGCCAGGCTGAGCGTGGCGCGGCGATCCCAGAACTGGCTCGCGCTGGTCGCGGCGCCGGCGTCGAGCGCGATGCCGTGTTCCAGATGGAAACCGGCGGACCAGCCGGCGCCCAGGTCCTCGGACCCGCGCACGACGAGCCGACTGGTCGCGTTGCCGCCGCTGATCAGGGACTGGAGACGGCCGGCACCGTCGTTGCGCACGCTGCGCACCGCGGCATCGACGACACCGGACAGCGTCACGCTGCCCTGGGCGGCCGCCGCGGCGGCGCAGGTGCCCAGCGCGGTGGCCGCGGCGATCCGCAGCAGGGGGGAGGGGAGTGTCATGCGGAGGGCTCCTCGAGGCGTTCTGCTGCTCATTCGGCGGTCAACCTGGCCTTCTGAACGACGGCCTTCCATTTCGTCAGCTCGCTCTTGACGAGCGTGCCGAGCTGCTCCGGCGTGCTGGCCTCGACGTCGGCACCGTGGTCCTCGATGCGCTTGACGACCTCCTTGTCGGCCAGCACCTGGTTGAGGGCCTTGTTCAGCTTGTCGACGATGGGACGGGGTGTTCGAGCCGGCGCGAAGACGCCGTACCACTGCTGCACCTCGACGCCGTCGACGCCCGCTTCCTTGAGCGTCGGCACGTCGGGCAGCAGATGGCTGCGCCGGGGGCCCGCGACGGCCAGCGGCTTGAGCTTGCCGGCCTTCACATAGGGGATCGCGGTGAAGAGGCTGGGGAACATGAACTGCGTCTGGCCGCCCAGCGTGTCGGTGATGGCGGGCGCCGAGCCCTTGTAGGGCACGCCGAGCATGTCGACACCGGCATTGAGCTTGAAGAGCTCGGCGGCGAAGTGGGGCGCCGTGCCGTTGCCGGCGGAGGCATAGCTGTAGCGGTCGGGTTTGGCCTTGAGCTGGGACGCGAGGTCCCGGACGTCCTTCACCGGCGCCTGGGCGTTGGCGACCATCAGCGTCGGCGAATAACCCACCAGGCCGACCGGCTCGAAGTCGGTCACCGGGTCGTAGCGGAGTTTCTGCAGCGCCGGGTTCATCGCATGCGTCCCGACATAGCCCAGCATCAGCGTGTGGCCGTCCGGCGCCGCGCGGGCGACGAACTCGCTGGCGATCGCGCCGTTGGCGCCGGCGCGGTTGTCGATGATGACCGTCTGGCCCAGCAGCGGCCCGAGCTTCTGCGCGATGGTGCGCGCCATCGCATCGTTGCCACCGCCCGCCGCCGTCGGCACGACGATGGTGATCGTCCGCGTGGGATAGGCGATGGGGGCGACGGTTGGCGCGGCAGCGGGCGCCGCGATGGGGACGGCGAGGGTGCTGATGGCCGTGAGGGCGGTGAGAGCGGCGGTAGCCACCAGCGCCACGGGCGCGAGCAGAGTTTTCATCGGTTTGTCTCCTTCGTTGATGTCGAGAACACGTCCTCGGGCAGATGCAACTCGCCCTGCAGGATCTTTCTGGCGGTGCGCACGAGCGCGGCGCGCTGGATCGATGCGGCCTCGCCGTGACCGACGACCAGGACCTCGATGGCGATGCGTCCCTGCGGATGCAGCACGGACACGGTGCGCGTCCCGTCGCGCGCGGGCGCGCCGCTGGCAACGGTGCCGGGCAAGGCGAAGGCGGTGGCGACGCCGATCGCACCCGTCACCGCATGGGCGGCGTGGCAGCGGCGCGGCGTGAAGTAGCGGGAGGTGATGCTGTCCGGGTCGTCGCCGGCGCTCACGATCACCGGCTTGGGCACGACGCTCGCCGACACGTCGCCCAGGCCCATGGCCAGCCCGGCGGCACGACGGACCGCTTCGATGCGCGCCAGCAAGGCGGCATCCGCGTCGAGTTGGGCCGGGGTTTCGCGACCGTGCAGGCCGAGGTCCGCGGCGCGCATCAGGACGAGCGGCATGGCGGCATCGATGCAGGTCACCGGCAGGCCGTCGATGGCGTCGATGCGGCGGCCGGTCGGGAACAGCGATCCGGTGACCGAGCCCCAGGCATCGAGGAAGTTCAGGCGGATGGGCGCCGCGGCGCCGGCGACGCCGTCGATGCTGGTGTCGCCGGCGTAGACCACGCGCCGGCCGGGGGTCAGCACGGTCACGTCGATGCGCGAGCGGGTGTTGACGTTGAACACGCGGACCGTCGTTTCGCCGTCCTGGGCATCGATCAGGCCCTGTTCGATCGCGAACGGCGCGACGCCCGAGAGCATGTTTCCGCAGTTCGGCCGCGTGTCCACCGAGCGCTGGCCGACGCCGACCTGGGCGAACAGGTAGTCGACGTCGCAGCCCGGTTCCTTGGACCGGGACACGATGGCCACCTTGGAGGTCAGCGAGTTGCCGCCGCCGACGCCGTCGAGCTGCAGCAAGTCGCTGGCGCCGATGGCGCCGATCAGCGCCTCGTCACGCTGGCGTTCGTCGGCGGGCAGCCAGTCGCGCAGGAAGAACGGGCCTCGGGAGGTGCCCGCACGCATCAGGACGCAAGGGATGGTTCGTGTCATGGAGCGGCATGCTCGGCCATGCCGTTGATGACGTGAAGTGCATCGTTTGGATCAATAAATGCGTGGTGCGCAATGGTGTGTCGGCGGGCGCGAAGCGGGAGCGTTGGGCGGGAACAAGCGTTGTGGATCACAGAACGCGAACGGAGCCAGTGAGCTCGATAACGAATGGGTCAAGGACAGCGCATGAATGCAGGTTTGAGTGATTGACAATGTGCATTATGTGATGTCACGGAAATGATCGACCCCATGCCAGCGACTTCCCTGACGTTCATTTGCAAAAAAGTGACCCCCAATTTTGCAAAAAGTCGGCCCCCCGCTGACCCCGGAACTCCTGTGCTCGTCCCGTCCAAGGGGCCAAAATACTCATTTGGAAACAATGACATAGTGAGCTCTGTGCTGCGAGATTCGGCGCATTTCTAGCGAGAATCGAGGCCGGCCATCATCCCGAGCGCGACTTTGCACTCCTTTGGCGCATTTGCAAAAATCTGATCCGGGTACCGCGATTTAACGCTATAGCACATAACCGAGCGAGACGGCTGATTTCTCGCGTTTGCAAAAATCTGACCCGAGAACCGCAGTCCTCACCCCTTGGGCCATCGGGGGCTAATCTCCGCGCCGCTCGGGCGAGAAGGAAGCGAGCTTTGGGTGCGGTCGGCAGATCACGAAATCGACGCCAAAGACACCTGGCGCCGCAGAAAGCGGCCAACCACGCAGGTTACAGGTGGTCCGGCGGTCAAGTAGGCGTTCGCCCGGCGCTAGCCGGTGACTTCGCTGTAGATCTAGTCCAGATGGGTTGATGCCCTGGGCAAGTTGCAGCGCCTATGCTTCCTCCAATTGGAAGCTGCCGGTCAACGCGGGCCCCTTCTCTTCGCGCTCCTAGCCGGGCAGCCCGTAGTACGCAGCAATTGCGGTCGAAAGCAGATTGCCCGCGGCCGAGAGGCTCACGCTCCAGCCGCCAGAGGCCGCGAGCACCATCATCTTGCCGATCCAGGCGCTTACGTTGCTGCCAAACGACCCTTTAGAGTTGGGCTGCGGGTCTGCCTCGATCGCGGCTTTGAGCTCGGCGAGGTCGGCGTCGTCAACGTGCTGAGCGCGCAGGTGCGCGAGCAGCCCTTCCATGTCCTTCGCAGCGATGCCCATCTGAAGGTTCTGGTGCACCGTGCTATCGACGACATCGCCCAAGATGCCCTGAAAGGTGTGAATGTTGATTTGGGAGTTCATGGGTGCGCGTGCGCTGGCGCGCGTTTCGGCACTGCTCTCGTCGACCGGCGCCCGCACGTCGACATAGTCCTTGAAGTCGCGCACGAATGGGATGACGAAATTGCTGACGAAGTTCCTCAGGCTCTGCACTAGGTTGTGGCCGTTGAAGAACTGAAAGGCGAAGCTCGGGAGTTGGTCCGGATGCTCTCGGAACTTGCGCAGTAGCAGTAGCGACAGTCCCAGATACTCATCATGGTCGTCAGGCCAGTCCAGTCTTGCGCTTCCGATCATGCTGCCCGTGGAGCGCTCGCTTCGAGCCATGAAGCCCTCAAAGTCGACCTTCGCTGTGAGCGCATTGGTCAGTGGGCGAAGCTCTTCGGCGTCCAACGCCTGAATGAGCACGCGATAGGGTCGGGCGAGCGATTGATAGTTCGTGCTCTGAAGATCCAGCACGGCGTTCGTGATCCGCTTGAATAGCACCTCATGCGTCATCGCCAGGCTCCTTGGTCAGGCGAAGTTCGGCAGCACGGCTGAAGATCATCCCGGCCAGTTCCTCTTTCGTCTTGGTGACGATCTGGTCGACGAACGGAGAGCCCGCCCAAGGTTGCACCTTCTCGTCGACCTGGGCCTCCATGGTCTTGACTGCAGCATCGATCGATGCCGGATCGTGTGGATCGAACTGGACGTTCAGCGTACCGAGGCTCTCCAGGGCCTTAGTGAGCGCGTCCAAATTCTTTGACAACTCATCGAGTCCTTTGATCTTTAACATGGCTCCCCTTCGCGATGTGGGGGGATTCTTCTTCACGAGATGACGCAAAGGCGCGAAGGACTCCCCCCGGGGTGCGGGGGGGGGCTTGAGGGGTGTGCGGGGCGCCGCCAGCCTCGTGCGGCTGGCTCAGCCGACCCGTGCCGAAGCGAGTCCACCTGAGCTCCCCTGCTCGGCGATTCGCTGCGCTGCGTCGAGGTCTGCGCTGATTCGAGCCGATGCGGTCGTCGCGTAGGGCTGCATCCTGCACTGCCGTTCGTTGTCTAAATTTTGTTCCTACGTTCTTCTAAATTTTGTACCCAGCCAGCGGATCATGTTTCTTTGCCAAGAGCCGCGATTCCGCTAGTCAGTGGGCCAACCCCTGCGGATCCGACAATCCAGCGAACGGCGTCACGACGCCAGCGGCTGCCCGGTCCACACGGAAGTAACCATCGCTGGCCGCCAGTTCAAGCGCAGCGGCGACTTGGGCGATGCCTCCCGGCCGGGAAACGAGGTAAAGGGGCATCTGCAAGTTCTGGGCGGCTCTCAATCAGCCACCACGCCAGCCAGTAGCCGGCGCTTTCGGCAAGCGTGCTGCAAGGCTGCTTCGAGTTCCAAGTACCCGGGGGCCCACGAAAGCTTCCAATTTTTGAAGCAGCGCGCGGTACGCCAGGATGACATTGGTCAGCGCCGCGGTCAGGTCCAAGTGCGGCGGCAACGCCACTTCGTTTGCGCGATAGTGTGGGGTGTCCATGTAGCTTTCCAACTGCTGCAGCGCGGTGCGCTGTTCGGCAATGAACATGCTGGCGGTCCTGTCCGACTTCATGTTTTGCGTGGGTCGATCATTTCGCATACCCGGCTCTCTCCGAGTGCAGATCGAAATGCGGCTATTTCAGGCACCTGTGCCGTTGGCCAGGCTTCGACGTCTCCGCCTGGAGACCGCTGCAGCGTGGCCAGCAGGCTTGAATAGCCAGGCGTGCGCCGAAGAACCTCCAGCCGATCCAGCGCCGCTCGCTGCGCGGCGACAAAGCTGTCTGTTGCTTCTCCAGAATCCATCAGCACCTGCTCCCGCCGGTCACGCCGTAAAAACCCTGCTGCCGGTTCGAAACGGGGCGGCGATTTTGAACAGCACCGGCGCGCACTTGCCGAATATCCGTTTCAAATCAACCGGTTACGACATGAGCGCGCACGTCGCCTGAATCGATTCGATGCCAGTGGTCGTCTGCGCGGCGTTAGAGGAGCCGTCTCGCCAACGCGACTTCCGCCTGTCGCTGCGCATCACCGCGGTTGACGAACGTGATGGGCGCCATCAAATTGCTTCCATGAGCGGGATCAACCCGCCGGGGAGGAAGCTTGGCAACGAAGCCTAAAGTGCTGAGCCTGTCCATCTACCTGATCAAGAACAAGGACCTGCCGGATCCTGAACTGGTCAAACTGGACAAGGCCGACGCGCCTATCGATCTGGACATCGGGGATGGTCAGGCGCGGCTCTACGTGAAGACCGATGTCGTACGGCAGCAGCCCCCCTGGACGCGGTTGTTCACCGCCCTCCCCGAGGTTCCCGACGACACCTTCGGCAGGCCCAACAGCGTCGGCGCCGTGCTGATCTACCGCGCCGCCGATGCGACGTTCCTGCTGTCGTTCGGCATGGGACAACACCTTGTCCAGCAGGACGCCGTGGAGCGCGACTTCGGTCTGCGCGTCACGCTGAACTCGGTCAACCCGAACGAACTGCGCGCGCTGGACAAGGCCACCTACACGCATAGGCCGCTCGTCTCCAGGAACCAGAGCTCCCGTGGCGTGGACATCTTCGACTTGGATGTCGATGGCGAGTCCGAGATGCTGTATGCCATCACGGGCCTGTCTCAGGACCCGCGGCTCGGACCTCGGGTCATGGGGCGGGACGCGTTGACCATCCAACTAGCGGTGCAGGCCGACGCCCTCCCCGCGCTGCTGGCGCACGTCCTGACCCGCTATCGGACACAGTTGCCGGCCGCATTCGACTGGGTGGACAACGTTCAGCGCGTACGCGACCCGGATTTCCTGCAACTGCTCGACATGGTGCTCGACGACATGCTCGCCCAGCCCAATGGCGCCATGCTCTGGATGGGTGAACCCGAAATCGTGGACTGGGAGCAGGTGGCCGGCTACCAATTCGACCTGCGCGCTAGAACGCCAATGCATCCCACCCTGGACCTGGACCATCTGACGGCCCACCTCCATGCCGCGGGCGAATCGCTATGTGTCGACAACCTGCGCAGGCACTGGGTCCATCTGGTCGACGCCAACCACCAGCCGCTGAAAGTGTGGCATGCGTATAGGTGCCTGAACGCCGAGATCAGAGAGGACGAAGCCACCTACGTGCTCAGAAACGGCAACTGGCTCAAGGTGAAGCCCTCCTTCGCCGCTCAGGTCGATGAGTCACTTCGCACCCTCTCGATTCGGGATCTGGCGCTGCCCGAGTTCCAGCATGCCAGCGAGGGCGACTACAACGACCACGTGGCCACGACGGACGCCAGCTACTACAACCTGGACGCGAACACCATCCGGCTCGGCGGCTCCTACGACAAGATCGAGTTCTGCGACCTGCTTAAGGACCATCGGACGCTGATCCATGTGAAGTTCTATCGGAGCTCCAGCACGCTCAGCCATTTGTTTGCGCAGGGGCATGTGGCGGCAGAGACCTTCGTGAAGGACGAGCAGTTCCGCGAGCGCCTCAACACCAAGCTGCCCGCAGCGAGCCGGCTGGCCGACCCACAGGCTCGGCCCGACGCCCGGCAGTACAGCGTGATCTACGCCATCGCGACCAACAAGGTTTTGCCCGCCGAGCTACCCTTCTTCTCCAAGGTAACGCTCAAGAACGCGACCCGCACATTGCGCGCGCTGAACTACGACGTGGCCCTGACCCGCATCCCCGTGAACGGTGACTGGCTCAGGACCTCGAAGTTGCGCGGCAACCGCCCCTGACCGTGAACCCGGGCTGCGGTCCGGCGACGTCATCATCGACGCCTGTGTCGGACCGATCAACACCGATCAAGAGAGGCGCTTCTGGGTAGTTGCCCCGTCCGCATCAAGTTGGCACGCAACCAGCAGGCTGTGAATGCGAACGGCAAAGTCCAGATCCGCGTCGTCGACTCGGTCGTCCCCGGCATGCAACTCCCCGCGGGCGGGTTCCGCGAACGGATCATCTGGGACGACCCGGATAACTGGGTGCTGTGCGGGAACAACTGATCCGCTGAATCGGGCGGCGGCCAATCGCTGCGCGCCACTTCGCCGAGGTCGTTAGCGCGGGCGACTGATCTATTTCTTCACGGCCTTCTTCTTCGCAGGCTTCTTGGCAGCCGGTGTCTTCTGGGCCGGATTGGGGGCGACGGCACGCTTAGTCAGGTCGATGCCGATCACCTTGATTTCCTCGACGCGAGGATGGGACCCTGTCACCGATGCCCAGTGGTCCTGAAGTGCCTTGACCAGACCATCGAAGTCGACCCACTTCTTGTTCGGTAGCTGCCAGCGTTTTTGGACACCGCGCCAGACCAACAGGTAGATGCCGCGCACGGATGCGCTGTCGCGCAGGTAGTCGCCCGCGAGCTGGTTCTCCAACCGCTCAAACAGCTTGGGCCCGGGCCAGTTGTCGGCAATCTTCAGCTCGGTCGGGACCGGACCATTGAACGCGGTTGAAGCCCACCAAAGGTCAGGCCGCTTCGCGTCTGGAAGTTCCAGTTCCTGCGGGATCATGTATCGCCCTCGCGAGCGGTCCATGCACCACGAGCCGATCTGGTTCCGAAGAACGGTCTCTCGCTCAGCGGCGATCACCACGCTGGCCGTGCTGTCGTTGCCTTCTTCCAGGTGATGCTTGTAGTCGAGCAGACGCAGCACGGCGAGGTCGAATAGCTTGCAGTGGTTGGCCGGCGTGCGCTCGTAGTCCGCGCCGAATTGGCTGACCTGCGGAGCAGTCCATACTGGGCGCTCGCTGTCCACCTCGGCCTTGGTCCGGGCGCGAAGGGCGAACCAGGGGCGCGCGTTGGGTGCCGGGTGGCGCTCGGCGATCTCCTTCAGCGCTAGGTAGGCATCGCGGCCCGGGATCTCGCCCAGCATGTTCACCAGCCGCTCGCGCGCATCCTGGGCGTTGTCTCGCAGGCCGGGCGAGTAGACGCCCTTGCCCGCACGCTCGACGTCCTCGCTGAAACGCACGTGTTCATGGACAAGGATGTAGAGCCGCTTCAACACCGCGGGCGTCCGGAATGCCTTGCGCACGCGGGATTCCATGTGCCGCCCACCGAGCAGGTAGGTGACGTAGGTCATTGTGAACACGGTGCGCTTTTTCTGCTCATCCAGCGCCGCCAGATGGCCTTCCACCGCGTCAATGGCAGCGTCGGGGTCCACACCGGTCCATACTGCGGACCAGAGCGCCAGTTGCCTCGGGTCGCCGCCGGCGGCCAGTTTCTCAGCGGAAATCGCGGCGAGTGCCGCGTCCGGAAGGTTGGACGCCAGGAGGATGTCCACCAGATGCTGCAACCGTTCAATGCCCTTGGGCGGGTGCGTGCGCAGCAGCTTGAGGATGTCCGGGGCAATGCTGTCCCACAACCAGTCGCCGACACGGCTCAAGTCGGAAATGATGTACTGGCTGGACGCGCCCTCTATGTCGCTCCGCAGCTCGAACATGACCTCGGTCAACGCCATCGACTTCACGACGTCTGGGTGAGCAGACGACAGCGCTGCGAACCAGGGTGGGAAGCCATTCAGCTCCTGCATCGCGTAGCGGAAGGCGACCACCGCTTCAGCGGGTGTCAGGTTCCGGAGGAGCGTCGGATCTTCCGCGGCCTCGATGGTCAGGCCCGCCAAGCCAAAGATGTCCGCGAACGGCGTGGAGCCCGGCACTGCACCTTCAGACGCCAGCTTCGGCGTGTACCGGCGCCAGAAGCGGACCATGCCGTCACGGAACGCCTGAGGCGTCCTGGGGCCGAACTCGGGCTCCAGGTCGCGCCAGTTGCCGATGCTCCACCGTGAGTGCTTGCGCCCATCCAGGTTTCGCATCCGGTCGTATAGGTAGTACTGCGACTTGGACACGTCAGCCGGATTCTTGAAGCCTGAGTCGCGCAGCGTATCCAGCTGAAGCTCCAGCTTCGCCGGAGCCTCCAACCGGGCTTTTTCTTCTCGCGCCCGATAGGCCGCTGCCTTGCGGCTATGACGCTTGGTCTCAAGCTCCACGCGCTTCCACGCGGCATCCTTCTTCGGCGGCTTCAGCATGCCGTCTAGTCGGGCTTTGAGGTGCTTGTCAGCGGCGACGGCTGCCTCCAACACCGCCAGGCGCGCGGGCTGGAGATCTGAGCCCACGTACATCCGGTAGGCCAACGTCAGCGCGACTTCCTTGTCATCAGCCAGCGGGCGCTCGGCGATGGCCTGCACCGCGTTGTCGAAGTCATGAGTCTCGAAATGCAGGTAGGTCTCGACCGCCAGCGCCGTCCACGCATCGGTGACGCGCTCGCCCTTCTTCTCCCTGGCCTTTCGCTCTTGCCCGATGACGTGCCAGAACAGGGCCCAGTGCAAAGCCGGCCACTGGCGTACCAGCTCGGCCAGGCCTAGCTTCTTCACGTCGAAGGCGCGGACGTTGTAGAACCCGTCGATCGGCAGCACGTGGAGCACTGAGAGTGAGGCCCGCTTCAGCGCCGCGGCGTCCTGCGCCTTGATCAAGCGGCGCACAGCCACGCCGACGCACTGCCGCAGCCACTGGTAGCGCTGGGATATCTCGCAGTACCGGCGCTCGATCATAGGCGGCTTTGCCAGCAGCGCCTGCAGCGGGACGATGGCGCTAGCCACCACGGCGATGTCAGCGCGCTCGAAGAACTCGGACAGCTGCTCGGACAGACCCGTGCCCTCGTACTGGTCGTATTCGACCAGCCGCGGGATGCAATCTAGGAGCCACGCCAGCGTCTGCGCGTCGGGCTTCGCGATGTGGCTGATGAGGTCGGCCATGCACCTGCGATTCAGCCCGGCGGTCTCCTTCGCGAATCCCTCGCGGATCGAGGCCATATCCTTGAGCGTGCCCAGCTCGGCAATGGCACGGAACGCAGCGATCCGAGCGTACTGACCAGCCGTCGCCATGCGCGCGATGGTCATCACCTCTGGCAGCGCTTCGGCCAGGCGTCCCTGCCAAACCATGCGCATCAAGAACGAGGCGATGTCGTCGTTGTCGGCGTACTTCTTGGCCAGGCGGCGCACCGTGCCGATCAGGTCAGGCGCGGCGAAGCGCTGGATGGCCGCGAAGTCGGCCATGGAGCGGCGAGTCGCGCCGCTGGCCAGCTGCTTGCAGACCTGCTCGAGGATCTCGCGTCGCACGTCAACGGGCAGTTGCACCGGGTCACCGCCTTCGAAGACGATCTCCGGCGCCAGGCTGCCCACTTTTTCGAGGATGCGGCTGTCAGCCATGGCCATCCAGGGCAGCAACGGACGCATCGACGGCACGACAACCTCCAGCCCGTACTGCTCCCGGAAGAACAACTCCTCGACCTTGCGACGCGAGACCTCCTGCTGAAGCAGCTTGAGGAACCACTGCGCCGCCAGGTACTCCTTCACCGATCGGTGGTGAAAGCGCACCGTGCCGTAGATGTCTGGATCGAACAAAGGACGCTGCAGCAACGCGCCAAGGTCGGAAGGGTGTTTGCCCTTGAAAACGTCGCGGGCGTCGAGCCCCTGCACACCATTGCCAGCATCCGGCACGCGGATGTTCTGGGCATGCGTCAGCACCAGCGCGCCGGCGATCATCATGGCGCCTTCCAGCGCCTCGTCATCCGACAGCGACCGTGCCTGGATGCGGTCCTCGCTGGTCTCCTGGAGCCGGCGCTTGACGCTGTTCTGCATGAGCTCCAGCCGCGAGCCGATCTTGCCCTTGTCCAGCCAATACTCGGTCACTTCGATCAGGTCTTGCGGCCGGGCGGTGAAGGACCATGCGTCGGCCCGGTCGATGTCACCCAGGAACTTCGCCGTGTCTTCGATGCCTTTCTCGCTCGCGAAGATCTTGATCTGGTCCGCGGACAGATCTTGCAGCGTGACGACCTTGAACGGGGACGCGTCGGACTCGGACAGCTTCTTCTTCTGATCGCCCTTCTCGTTCTCGCCGCCCGCGGTGACCTCATTGGCCACCGGAAACAGGCTGCTGCAGAGATCAAGGTCGGATTTCGGGCGCCAGGCTGCCGTCCGCCCCGTGATGAGCAGGTGCGTGCGCTGCTTCGCCTTCGACAGGCGCGCCGCGACCTTGCGGATGGCCCGTTCGAAGTCCTGCGACGAGCGCAGTCGCGATTCGTCTACGGAGTCGAGCAGCAGCCAACCTGGATCCGTCGAGGCCAGCCACTTCTGGAATTCCTCCAGATCGCCCTCGACGAAGGCCGACTCGAATTCGTCCGCCACGTGCTCGAGGCGCAAGAAGAAGGCCGCCCTGCCCTCCGCGCGCAGGCGCCGGGCCGTCTCCTTGATCTCCTCGGTCTTGCCTGACCCCCCTTCGGATAGGATGACCACGCGGAGCTCGTCCAGCAGCGCTGGCAGCGTCATCGTCGCGCTGCCCGGGTACAGAGTTCGAGTGTCGTTGGCCGGCTCCTTGCCCAGAAGTTCCCGGAACGTGCGGTGCAATTCGATGTGCATGGCGGCAAGGATATGGCAGCGCTGACCAAGCCACCGATTCACCCGCTAGAGTCACCGGCCACTGCCGTCATTGGTGGCACTGACACCCACCCAACATGTCCACACCAGAAGAGTCCGCCGCAGGCCGCGGATGTTCGTGAGCCACGCCAGCGAAGACAAAGAGCGCTTCGTCCCCACGCAGCGACCAGTCGCTATTCTCCAGGCTCATCCAGCGCACCTTCGCCGCGCGCCCGAGCCGGCTGCAGAACTTGAAGAGCGCCTCGTCGCCCAGATCGATGGTCGTGACGCTGCGCCTGCCGTGCGCGGACACCGCCCCATCCTCAGCGCGGACATCCAGGGGCGCACGCCATCTACCAGCTCGGGTTCAACCTGGCGAAGGGGGGCGTGATTCTGCTCGAGCTGCAGCCGGCCGCCGAGGGGCAGCTGGAGCTGAGCCTGGAGGACGATGAGTCGGAACGTGGCCGCGCCCGGCTCATGCAAGCGCGGAAGTCATCAACGACCGCTGGGGCAAGGGCACGGTGCGCATGGGCTCGTACAAAGCCCGGCACGCGCCGCACAGCAACTGGGGGACGAAGCAGGAATGACGCACGCCGGCCTATACCACCGAATGGGCGGCAATGCCCGTCGCCAGAAGCCGAAGTGGATTTCACAAATCCATGTCACACAGCACACGGTGACACCCTAAGGGGGGACGCATGGCCGACAACGACGCTTCAACGGATCTGGGGACTGCGGATGAGCCGGTCATGACGCTTCGCCCCCGGTTCGGCGACCACCAGATCTTCGTGTCGCTGCTCCCGTACATGAGGGAGTACGCCCTCAAAGGTCTCCACGAGTACCACACCGGGCAGAACGGGGGCACCTTCAGCGCCACCGTTTTGGAGCAGTATTCAGCGCAGGTCCTGGAGCGCGTCGACGCGCTGGACAGCTGCATCGCGTCGCTTCGACTGGCCTGGGGCTTCATCATGGAGCTGGACCGGGCGCACTCGAACGTCATTGAGCTCTACCGATACCACCACGAGAACTTCCTGCTGCGCCTCACCGGCGTCGTGGACCGCGCGCACCGCCTCGTCGGCGCCTCGCTGGCGATGGACCCGAAGAAGCTGGAAAAGATCGGCTCGAACAAGCTCGTCGACGATGCCGTCGTCACAAACTACCCCGACGTGCACCGGGCCCTGAAGAATCTGTCCGATGCCGTTGCGGCGCACAAGACCGACAGGAACATGGTCGCCCACTCGGCGGCCTACTCGACCCGTGAGCTGGGACTATTTACCGCGGTCACCACGATGAAGCTGGGCCTCGAAGGGATCGATCTGGACCAGCTCATGGAGCACTACTTCACCAATGGCGCGGTCAGCATGGCCAAGCTCACCGGCGAGATGGTGGTGGGCATCGAGGAGCTGCTAGACACGCTGGGGCCCGTCTACGCGGCCGTCACCGGAGGCGCAACCCATGGATCTGATTGACGACCCCCCTCGGACTCGCCGCCGGCGGCAGCCGGACCTGTCGGACCGCGGTAGCGCACCTTGGTGTGTCCGAACTGGCGCTTGACGACCCGGAAGGCGTGCTCGACTTTGGCCCGCACGCTGGCCTTCAGGTGCTCGATCTCGTCGATGAGCCGCCCGAGCCGGCCCTCGTTCTCAGCGGGCTTGCGCGAACTCTGCCGCCGCGCGATCTGCCAGTCCACGCCCGGCTTGGCGTCGGGGCGCCGGTTCGCGCCGCGGTAGCCCGAGTCGGCGAAGACGACGCGTTCCTCGCCGTGCAGCAAGTGGTTGGCTTCGACGACATCGTTGACGTGGCCCGCCGTGCCGCGCACCGAGTGGACCAGGCCCGATTCGGCATCGACGCCGATATGCGCCTTCATGCCGAAGGACCACTGGTTGCCCTTCTTGCTCTGCTTCATCTCAGGGTCGCGTTCGCCCGAGGCGTTCTTCGTCGAGCTGGGCGCCGAGATCAACGTCGCGTCCACCGCCGTGCCGGTCTTGAGCAGCAGGCCTTTGCGCTGCAGCAGGTCGTTCACGACGCGCAGCATGTCCACGGCCAGATCGTGCTTCTCCAGCAGGTGCCGAAAGCGCAGGATCGTCGTCTCGTCGGGGATGCGGCTGGCGCCGCTGCCCAAACCCGCAAACTCCAGGTACAGCGGCACGTCGTGCAGCGCTTCTTCCATCGCCGGGTCGCTCAGCCCGAACCACTGTTGCATGTAGTGGATACGCAGCATCGCCTCGATCGCGAACGGCGGGCGGCCCGTCTTGCTCTTGGGCCAGTGC